>Ga0066658_10000484_pt1 | contig 14379 bp, 14 predicted proteins | sample GraSoiAngelo_107_FD_75174 | JGI IMG/M metagenome (GOLD analysis project Ga0066658, IMG submission 75174) | Grasslands soil microbial communities from the Angelo Coastal Reserve, California, USA - 14_0903_09_30cm | ecosystem: Environmental > Terrestrial > Soil > Grasslands | place: USA...
AAAATGTACATAGTGATACTCGGCGTAATCCTGCTGATAGCAGGAATAGGCGGGGCCGCTTACTACGGATTCGTACCAAGGACCCGGGTCTACGGTGCCATCGGCGTTGCAGTCGTTGGAATCGTAGTCGCGGCCTTAGGTGCAATGATGAAGACAACCAGCGCAGGTGCGACCACGAAAGGACAATTCACATGCGCAAAGTGCGGTGCCAAGTTCGGTTCTGAAGTCGCTTTGAACCAGCATACCAAAGACAAACACGGAATGTAGCTCGCTTCAACGCGCTTTCTTGAGAAACACACATACGTCCTAGAACGTTATCCGTGTCCTGCTGCCTCGAATTGTTCCCAATTTCTCAATGGTCTGGATGTTTCAAGGACTTGTCGAAGTTCGATTAGGGTGCTCAGCGAATAACAGATTCGATAGATTCGGCCTATTCTAGACCTTGAGCTGGCCTGATCTCCGGAGAGATTCAACTTGGCCTTGAGTGTACCGGAACATAATGTCACCGCGCTCTGGCTGGAAATCCCACGGAGCGACTAGTACCGTATCGCCCATTTTGATCCAGACACGGCGTTTCATCTTGCCACGAATTCGACAAACTCGGGTGACGCCGTCAGCGCACTCGACTAGTACCCTGTCGTAGCCAAGGAGGTTCTTGACGGTCCCGTACAGCTGGCCTGGACCAGGTGTGAGCATTTCGCTGAGGTTGGCCTCGCTGAGGACCTTTCGCTTACCCATACTATCATCCTGCTAGGTGTGGGAGTAATATTAAAGGCCAAAAGTCAAGAGCGTAATTCCGGGACGATTCAGTTTTTCCACTTGACTGAACAACCGAAAGGTCTTGTCTCTTGGACGGAAGGTTTGCGGCCTGCGAGGATTGCATCCAAAGCGTCTCTCAGATCTTTAGTCTTCACCGATTCCGGGTTTCGATTGTCATCGATTCTGCCCTTGTATTGGAGTCTACGTTGTTGGTCAAATGCGAAAACGTGTGGGGTGCAAATTGCGCCGTATTTCTTGGCGACCTCTTGGGTGTCGTCTCTCAGGTAAGGAAAGTTAAAGCCGCGTTCCTTGGCCCTCTTGATCATGTTTGGATAGCTATCTTCGGGATAACCGCTTTCGTCGTTGCTGTTTATCGCCACCAGGGTAACTCCTTTCGCTGAATAGTCTTTCTGTATCTGGACCATCCGGTCTTCGTAGGCCTGCACGTAGGGGCAATGGTTGCAACTGAAAACAACAACGACAGCTTTCTCGTCAGAGAAGCTGTTCAGGCTGTGAGTCTTGCCATCGACCCCTTTCAATTGAAAATCGACCGCGGACGCGCCTAACGGAAGTCCAACTGAGTCAAGGGTTGTGGGAGATGAAGGCATGGCAGAACTGGGATGAGCAAGGCCTTAGAAACCTTTCCAGGCTTTTGACCTCCCAGGGAGAGGTCGGAATGAAGGCAAGAGCGATGGTAGGAGTCTCAGGGTTCAGTTATGCTGGATGGAAAGGAAACTTCTACCCGGACAATCTGAAGAGTGAGGAGTTCCTGTCATACTATTCTCAACGACTCAACAGCGTCGAGATCAACAGTTCTTTCTACGCCGCTCCCAGTTCCGCGATGGTAAAGTCATGGGCTAGCCGAACTGGAGATAATTTCAGGTTCTCGTTCAAAGCCCCGAGACAGATTACTCACATATTGAAGCTTGGGAAGGGATCGGTTGAAGTTGCAGAGAGACTTGGAGTGACCTTGACACTTCTTGGAGAGAAGAAAGGTCCAGTTCTATTTCAGCTTCCACCCTACTCGAAACAAGACTTGAACCTCCTAGAAGACTTCCTCACGAAGACTTCCAAGATTGGACAGAGAGTGTTCGAGTTCAGACACGAGTCCTGGCTGAACGATCCCACCTATACTATTCTGGAGAAACACGACGCGGACTTCTGCATCGCCGAAACAGAGGATATGAAACCAGTCTTCAAAGTAACGGGGAAGACGCCATATTTCAGACTGCGAAGAGAATCGTATGATGCGAAAATGATTGATGACTGGATCGGAAAGATCAGAGAAACGAGTAAGGGAGGCGAGTCAGTCTACGTCTACCTGCGCCACGATGAGAACGGAGACAACGCTTCTAGGGCATTGAACATTCTAGAATCATTGGCTTGAGAAAGGCCAGTTCAGTTCCGCCGTCCTGGACGGTTGTCCTAGGTTGTTTTTGCCGCTGCTTTCTTTAGCTCTTCATAGTTCGGTTCCTTGGTCGGATCATCGCTGACCCATTTGTAGACAACGACTCCATTGTGGTCTAGTATGAACACTGCTCTTTTTGCGACCGTGTATCCCTTGAGGTTGCCGAAGTTTTCGTGGAATACGTTGTAGAGTTTCACAACCTCTCGGTTGTAGTCACTGAGAATTGGGAAATTGAGATTGTTGTTCTGCGCGAATGCTTTGTTCGTGAATGGATCATTGACGCTTATTCCTACGACCTGGGCGTTGACCTTGTTCAGCTCCCGCATGTTGTCACGTAAGGTGCACATCTCACGAGTACATACGGTGGTGAAGGCCCCCGGAAAGAAGGCGAGAAGTGTTGCCCCGTTGGGTCCGAGAAACTCGTTGAGGCTGCGAGGTTTTCGATCAGTGTCTGAGAGGGTGAAGTTCGGAGCCTTTTCGCCCTGGTTGACCATTGACCCTCGAGCTGGGCGTTGTCTGACAGATGTTTCTAAACCTTACAGCTATGATCAGAAATCAAGTCTTGAAAGAGGAAGGGCGTCTGGTGAGGTCTAAAAAGAAAGTTGGGGAGCCTAGGATTGTTCTCCAGGCCTACTAATCGTCGTTGTCTTGGTCGTCGGATCCTTCGTTATCCTTGTCGTCCGCGCAGGCATTAGGGTCGCTGGTGTCGTGTCCATTGGAGTTGCCGTGAGTATTGGCAGTGTCGTTGTCAGTCTTTGTGGAGTGAGTTGCGTCATGCTGGGGGTTGTGTTTGGCCATAGCCGCCATGAACCCGTGTGCTTTGCCTACAAGTGACGTATCTGGCTTGTCTTGATTGTCGTGTCCTTTTGCAAGGTGCTTGCCTTGGTTAGTATGGCTACTGTCGCTGTTGCTACTTGGGTCAGAACTGCACGTTGGCGGTGTTGTGTCGGTCGAAGGAGGAGTGCAGTTCGTAGTGCAGGTTGAGCTTGTCGGTGTCGTGCCACCATTGCCTCCATTGCTTGAGGCCTGTAGTGCTGGACCGTGTAGGAGGAAGGGCACGAGGAAGGCGCCAATTCCAGCGACGATCAGGGCGATAGCGCCCACTTTGCGTTTGGTCGATGAATCCATTCTTTGTTTTTCCTATCTCCCTTTTCTTGGAGTTGGGCGCGAGGTGAGAGAGCTGGGTATATGATACAACGATTTGAACAGCCAGAAAGATGTCAAACCCCGACTATTTCCCAGAACTATTCTTGAGCCGTTTGATAGGGTGAGAATTCGAGCTATAACACTCGGAGAAACAGGTATAGGATGAGAAGGTTGGGAATTGTCACGAGGAGTCCGATCTTTGAGAACTCCACGAACCCGAAGCCAGATCCTCGGCTCTCAGCCTGTTCCAGAACTATGACATTACTGGCCGCACCCAGGAGGCTTATTCCCCCAGAGAGTGTGCTGGCACCGGCTAGCGCCATCCAAGGCTTGACATCTGCTCCGGTGAAGCCTGCTGCCTGCATCGCTTTGATGTAGACCGCGACAAATGGGACATTGCTGAGGAGCTGGCTGAAGAATGCGCTAGCCAAAATTATCGTTACGATCGAGAGCCCGGGATCAGACTTGTTTAGAACGGGCAGGTAGGTCATTAGGCTCTGGAGAGCGTTTGACTCCCAGAATGCTTGCATGACGATGAAGAGGGAGATGAAGAAGAGGATGATCCCCCAGTCAACGGATCTGAGAATTTCTTTACGTCTTCCGCTCCCGAGGAATACGATTGTTGCGCCTAGGAGAGAGACCGTTCCAAGGTTGAAGTTTCCTTGGACTCCGAAAATTTCAGCGATTCCGACGAGAAAGAAACCGAGCACAACTATTCCGGCGGTCCAGCCTGAGAGCTTTGCTAGCTTTCGATCTCTGATTGCTTCTCGAGGATTGACTTGGAGTTGTGCGAGTGTCGAGTTTGCGAATTCCTTCCTATAGTACCATTTGAGAATCAGGTATGTCACTCCAAGCCCGACGAGTGTTGGAGGAGCAAGGTAGTACAGGAAATCTAGCATTGGATATGGAATTCCTGTTGATAGTGCGACTAGAAGGTTCTGCGGGTTACCGATGGCCGTCATCGTGCTGCCAATTGTCACGCCTAGGGCGAGAGTGATGAGAAAGACTCCGGGTCTGACCCTGAGCTGTCTGGCGACACTCAACATGATTGGTGTGGCCATCAACGCCAAAGTGTCGTTCACTAGGAACGCGGACATCGTGCTTATTCCGACGAGAATTAGTCCGAAGGCTTTCTGAGGCGACTTTGCAACGCGCAGCAGTCTCAATGTAAGGTACTCTAGGAGACCCGAGAGATCCATCGCTGCAACTACGGAAAACATTCCGAGCAGGAAGAAGATCACGTTGAGATTGATTGATGCGTACGCGTCCCCTAACGGGATAGCCCCTGAGAAGATCATTGCGACGGCTCCTGCCATCATGATGGTCCAGATCGGGATACGAAACCATCGAAGGTTTCGAAGAACTATCAGAACGTAGACTGCGATGAAAATGGTTACTGGAAGGTAGAATAGGGTCAACTCGCTCAGAGACCCGGAACAATTCTTTTCAGACTAAAGAGCTTCGAGGAATGACGAATTTCTGATCAAATCTTGGCTCTCCGTTCAGAAAACATGATGTGGGACCAGGGATTCTTGCAGGCCAGGTTCCATTCTGCGTATCCGTGCTCTATAGTTCTTCGAGCATCTTCTGGGACCAGAGGAGTGAAGCCTCAGGTTTCTTGGGAGAATCCTTGTCTTTTTTCACCTTGGGCTTGATAGGAGGCTTCTCTGGCCTGGTCGCCTCTGGAATCAAGCCTTTGTTGGGCAGAACGGGTTTGGGACCTACGGGGTCCTGACCTTGCCCTATGACAGCGCCTTCCTGATCGCGAAGAATCCCGGTCTCATAGAATGCCTTGTAGTGTCCTTTGTAGTCGTAGACGAATCCGTCTTCGTCCACCCAGGCAATTGTGTGGCCATCGAAGTCGACAATTCTGCGGTCTTTGAGTAGTCTGTATCTTGCGGTTCCGTTCTCGTCCCATATTACATCGATCTCTTCTTCTTCAGCTTCCGGTCCAAGTTCCAAAGTCGTCTCCACACCCCCTTATCTCTCAAGCTAAGAAGGTTACCGATGATGACCCTGTTAACCCTTCACCGGATCGCAGGTTGTTGAGACTCATCTCTGATGATACTGGCTCTGATTGTCATAGTTATGTTCGCCATCCTCTCGCCTATTTGGCGAGAAATCCCATTCCCATGATGGGGCGTGGCTAGTGCTGGCGGTGAAGACAGTCAGGCAGAAGCTAAGCCAACAACCCACAACTACGACAATGCATCCGATGAAGACTTAACAGAACCATAGCAAAGTAGGGAATTAGGGTCTAATGAGACTTTGAACTCCTCGTTCAAATAGCCGGGAGACGACATAGAGCGCAATGGCAGTCCAAAGAGACAGGCACATCTGTCCTGTCTGCGGGCAAATCGGGCCCTGCATCTATGGTGGTTGGGACGAGGGAGATGACTATAGAGTTCACAACTGTCACGTCTGCGGCTCAACATGGAAGGAACCGAAAACGGTTATGGATCACCCTGCCAAGTCGACACTGGAACAGCAAGCTCAGCAGATTGCCTGAGTAAAACTCTGACTGGTTCAAACCCGGATCCAACGTAGATATACCAGTCCCAGACGGGGAGCTACTCCGAACAACGTTGCCCCGTCAGTCTCGAACCTTTCGTATCAGGACTAGACAGAAGAAGACGAATAGGTCTAGAAAGCGCACTGGTTCGAGTCGAAAAATAAGCAACCCTTTCACGAGCAAACACTAGCTAGGGAAATTGGTCCTCTCGCAAGACCATTAAGATTGTATTAGCCAGCCATCTTGCCTAAATTGTCTAGCATCGTAACGAAGGATTTCTCCATCGACGCCAATCCACCAGTCGGCCCATTCTCGTCTATGACGAGATACTCGTTCGGCGAGTGTGCAAGGGCGCCGTGGCCGAGTCCCCCAATCACTACCGGAAGGTTGAGGGGTTTCCGGTTGAACATTGCGAATGGTGCACTTCCTGCTATCGTAGGCCACAATTCTGGATCCTTTCCCAGCTCCTTGTAGGACTTGATTACGGCTTGCGCGGGCGGGCTCTGATAGCTTGTCCGTGACGCTCCATACCCTGCTTCTAGTACCCGTATTTGGACTTCCTTGAAACCGTAAGCGTCTAGATGGTTTCTGATCATCGGTATCACGTCGTCCTTCCTCATGTTCGGAACGAGGCGAACGTCCATCTTGACGGTAATCTTGTGTGGAAGCAGAGTCTTTGTCTCCGGTCCCGTGTAACCGCTCGCTATCCCGTTGATGTTGAGGGTTGGCTCAAACAGATACTTCTTCAACGCTTCGATACCGTGGCTGTCGCCGATGAACCTGTCGACCTTCATCTCCTCTCTCAAGGCGGCATCGTTGAATGTCTTCTCCAGCTTCGGGAGAAGCTCGCGATCTTCCTTGTTGGGAACCTGAGCGTGACGGTAGAAATCCTGGATCGTTACCTTGTTGCCGTCAGGACCCGTCATCGTGGATAGCGCCTGAATCATCCTCCAAACCGGGCTGTCAACCCAGGCCTTGTTGCTTCCATGAATCCCAAACTCCTTGGGACCTTTTCCCCAGGTCGCCCCGTCGAGTTCGAGTTCGAAGAATACGATCCCCTTGACGCCGAGATACATTACTACCTTTCCGGTTCGGTCCTGTGAGCAGAAGGGAAAGAATACGGCCTTGGCTCCCTGCAATTCTTTCTCGTGCTTTGAGATGAACTCGGGAAGATGGCGGCTTCCTAGTTCTTCCTCTCCCTCAACTACGAACAGCAGGTTGACTGGTATTTTTTGGCGGGTGGCTGTGATCGATTCGCAGGCATTCAGGAACCCTCGCAGCTCTCCCTTTGTGTTAAACGCGCCCCTCGCGACAAGGCATCGACCGAAGGGAGGAACATCGGTCAAGGTTCCTGCTAGCGGATCTACGCGCCAACCTGGCTCGTCGACGGGCATGGTATCGTACATCATGTAGACAACGATTTTCTTGTCGGCTCCGACGTCATAATTACCATAGATTACTGGATTTCCGCTCGTCTCTTCCAGGCTTGCTTTGGCACCGAGGCTCGTCAGATAGCTGAGGACGAGGTTCGCGCACTCTCTCACTCCCTTGTTCTCGGGGGATATGGAGGGTTGGCGGACTAGCTCCTGAAGCTTGGCTATGTGTTGTGGGAGGTTCTTGTCGATGTGGGCGAAGACCCTTCCACGATCAAGCGGCATGGTGCCGCCTGAAAGAATGGTCGGGTATAAGCGTTGAGAGAAGCTCCATGTTTACTATACTGTGGAGGAAGCGAACTGGTAGGATTGTTGTAGGATTCTCATTATCCGGCGGAGATCTGGTCTAGGTCCTAGTTTGAGGATGACCCATCCTTCGCGATCGTGAACCTCTGGAGAACGAGAAACCGTGCCTTGGCTGATCATGACCTCCTTGAGGTCGGGTGGTAAACGTAGCTCTATACGGTCTGGGCTATGGATGTGCGCGAAGGATTTGCCGCTGACATGCAATTCAATCTCCTCATCTCCATGGTCTTTCATCTCGACGCCTGGGACGAGAAGCATCTCGCCCGCAATCATGTCCAGAAGGCTCATAGCCAGTATCCCGATGGGCCGCGACGCGACTTATTTCTTTTGAGCCGGTGATCGGCCTAACGTGTAGAGCTGGGACCATCGTGTCTTCATGTCGGATTCATGTACCGTCTCAGTCGAGGCCAGCCTGTCTTGGCGTACCTCAGCCGGTCAGGGTTATTCTTGACCCACTTGAGCATGTGAAAGAAGCTTCTCGCTCGTTTCTCATCCCGTTCGGCAATGGGTTCGTAGCCCAGGTTCCTGATCTCATCCAAGTAGGCGGTCTCCACATTACTTTGAGCGTCTCCAGTAATCACCGCGGTCCTGACTCTCGACTTTCCGTATTTCTCGGCTAGATGGGGTCTGGTCTCGTCGAATAGGAAGCTGCTGCATATCTCGATCTCCTCGTTCTCTCCCAGCTTCATCTGGAAGAGAAGATGGAGCGCGAGCTCGGTCGCCTTCTTCTGATACATCTTTCGTCCAAAGCTAGGGCTTTGGAAAAATGTCACAGGAATCATATCGTAATGAAATTCCCCCGTTTCCTTTCGGTGCGCGCCGACTACGACTCCATGGAGGAGGTCGCCGACGCCAGCATCGTCAATCTGTATTGTCAAATCTGTAAGACTTTCATTCTGACTCGGACATAAGCGTGATTTTCCGGAACCGCCCCCACGTGTTAATTCTTGAGGTCGCATTATTGAAGAGCGGAATGTTTATATTTCGATATCGGATAACCAATATCGGAAAAGCGATATCGAATGTTTCGAGGATTTGGAATGTTCAGAAAACGCGGACTCAGACCATGGGTCCTCAACATCCTGAGAAGATCGCCCAAGAACGGGGCTGAGATAATTGACGAGATTGAGAACATGAGCCAGGGCTGGTGGAGACCCTCCCCGGGATCCGTCTATCCCATGCTGGAAGAAATGGTCCAAGATGGGCTCGTCAAGAAGAGAGAAGACGGCAGATACGAGCTCACGACCAAGGCACAGCAGGAAGAAGAATGGCCATTCAGCCACCACTTCACCGGCCCCCGATCAATAGACGCGATGCTAAACGAGATCACCGGCTACATATCCTACTTCGAAGACTTGACAAAAACTGACCGAGCAAAGCTAGAGTCGCACAAAGACAAGATAAGAACGATAACAGAACGACTAACGGCGCTAGTCAAGTAGCACAAGGAACCCTCGTCTTCAGCCTGTCTCGCCTAGACTGCTCTAAAGAGCAGAAGAGTATCCTGGAATCTGTTACCGTTGCTAGAACTGCTCCACGGTCTTAAGCCCTGACCCTGTTGCGATCAGGACGACTTCTGCTGACCTATCGATCATCTTCTCCCCGTAGAGGTGGGGTAGAGCGGCGATTGCTGCCGCGCTGGACGGCTCGAGGAGAAGACCCTCATCCTTGAGGACTTGACCCATGGACTTGTGAATCTCCTCGTCTGTGACGGTCAAAGCGATGCCGTCCGATTCTCTGAGACACCGAAGAATCCACTTTCCAGCCAGTGGCTTTGGTATTCTTAGACCGAAAGCGATCGTTTCGGGATTCTTCCATTCTTCCAAGTCATCTCTCTTAGAGTTGTACGCCTTGACAACCGGCGCACAACCCGCAGGCTGGACTGCAACGAATCTGGGTCTTTTCTTGACCCATCCAATTTTTTCCAGGATAGAGAACATCTTCCACATCCCTACAAGTCCGACTCCACCCCCAACAGGATATACAACAAAGTCCGGAGCCCTCCACTGCAGCTGTTGGCAAATCTCCAAGGCCATTGTTCCTTTGCCGTCGTGCCGGTAGGGTGTAACAAAAGTCGAGGCGTTGTAGCTCCCTTCCGTCTTTGACACAGGCTCTACTCGGCGTCCAGCGTCTGCCATAGTACCATCAACTAGTGTGACTGACGCTCCGAGTTTCCGGGAAAGTTCGACTTTCGCCGGATTTGCTTGCCGAGGTAGAAACACTTGACAACCCATATCCGCAATGTGCGAGTATAGAGCGAAAGAGCATCCTGCGTTGCCCTCAGAAGACAAGACGATGTCCTTGACACCCAAAGCGGATAGAGCCGTGACTGCAAGGGAAGCGCCTCGGTCCTTGAAGGTCCCCGTCGGGTTTTTCGTCTCATCCTTTACCCACACATTTCCCTGGAAGGAGCTGAGCTTTCTCAGGGGAGTGTCACCCTCTCCAGCTGAGACAATCTTGTCCTTTTCCCCGACTGGCAAGAAGGCCTGGTACTTCCACATCGACGGAGTTCGGTAGAGATCCTCCCTCGAGATCTCGCTGAGAATCTCTGGATTGATTATTGTATCCAGAGGCCCGTTACACTTTGAGCACTTCTGAAGAATCTGGCCTTTCGGATAGATCGCGTGGCATTCTGTGCACCGTAGACCCTGGAAGGCGTTCTCTCGGCTCAACTAGACCTGGTAAACGCGAGGGTGCGATACCCTCTTAAGAGGCGGTTGTATTGAAATCCGATAATATCGAATCTCGATAGTTCCCGTGAAAGTATGACAAGAGCCGTCAACGAGCGAATGGTGAAGAGCTTCCTTGATCTATTCGTCCTCTCTCTCCTCAATAATGGAGGAAAACACGGATATGAGATCATGCGTGAACTGAAAGACAAGACTGGCGCGCATATCGGCGCAGGCACGCTTTACCCACTGCTGTACGAGCTGGAAGAGCGCAGGCTAGTCGCTGGCGAATGGATGTCGCCAACACGGAGAAGCAGACGCGTCTACCGAATTACGGATCAAGGCGAAAGATATCGGGACCAATCATTCCAAGGATTGGATCGGCTGCTAAGAACCTCGTTCTCGAATTCGAATCACTAGCCGGACATTCTCTTCGACTGTTCTGCATGCCGAGTAATCTCGGCTGGATCGCCTACTATCGCCTCACAGAACAGGTCACCCTTTCCTTGACAAGAAATCTCGAGCGACTCACATTCTCGGCCGAACGTCTGCTCCATTGCCCCCGTGAGAATCCCACGGCCAAAATGGCAGACCGGAGTTTTCCCCTTTCTGTTTCTCACTGAAACACCGTTCGTCCATCGTATCCTAGCGATCTTCTTCCCGAGGTCAACATTAACGATTGTGAGTTTTCCCCATCCGCCGAGGGTGCCTAGTCGCTCTGCGATCTGCTTGAGATCATCGCGATTCTTGATATCTAGGCCGGATTTTCTCGCCATGCTCATGTATTGAGCACCACCTTGTTTCCCGATACTGTACTGGAAGCTAGTGGCGGTGATAGGACCGAAACTTTCAGTCAACCTGTCCTCGATGGAGTGAATCAAAGCGACAGGGATGAAGAGGAACCGTTCATTGTAGGCCGTGATTGTTCCCTTCGCCTCGTCGATTTCTAACGCCTGCATTACGTTGCGGAGGCGGTCAGGCTTTTTGGCAATGCCCAGAGGCTTCCCCGATATCGGAAAACACAACCCTGCTTAATTGGTCTTGCGAAAAAACGTACGCGCTCAACTCGGATCATCTCGTTAACTGTTCAAGGTTTTAGGAGCGTTGCAAACACAATTGCATCTTTAGTGCGGTCTGAGACCCTTCCAAGGAAGAGTTTGGTTTCCGCGTGCTCCTCCGTCTAAACACTAGAAGTACAATCAAAACAACGACCACTCCAGCGACGCCGAGCCCAATCAACATTATCGTTGCGAAGCTGGAGAATAGTGAGTCGATGGTCTTGGAAACCATGACGGTGACGTTTGCGACAATAGGACTGGCCGTGTATGTCCCCCGAGCTGTTGCCGTACTCCCATGCAGCAGTTGCCCTAACGTTGCGGTTTCCTATGATAGCGCTTGCCGGAATGAGAACAGTAGAATCGATCGTCTTGTTTGTACCAGCCATGAGGTTGAATGGGACACTCAAAGTAACTTGACGTGTCCCGTTAGACCAGAAATTCGAAGCGAACGAAACACTGGTGACTCGAACAGTCAACTGACCGGTGTCAGTGAAGTTACTTGCTACTGAGATGTCTCCGCCCGGAAAAAGGTATGCCCGAGTAACCTAGATCAGGTTTCAAACCGTACGATTGACCATGGACAGTGAGAGTCGTAGGACTGGGTAGCGAAAGAATGACCAGCACGAGTATCGTCGTAATCCAAAGAATATGATATCTTTTGGATAATGGAGTAGAGTTCAAGTTCTCCGGACTCCTATGCAGTCGGGTCCTGTTGGGCAGATCTAGGTGCATTGTTTCTCTGCCCCCTCGAGAAAAGGTTTCGAAGCCTCCCTAGCAATCTGCTTCGAAGGCTGTCCTTGTGTCCCAGCAGCCTCTTCTCCCAGTCAACCCTGATGATGAGATAGGCGGTGGAGAGGACGAGTGCCGCTGAAACAATTGATGCATAGACGTTCTCTCCAAAGAACTGGTCGACGATTTGCTTCGATTGCCTCGCGACATAGAGGACGGACAAAATCCAGATGAATTTTCCAGTATAGAGAGCCAGGTAGCTTTTCAGCGGACTATATCGAATGATTCCCATGGGAATGAAAGCGGCGTCCACTAAGGGAGAGGCTGCGAAGACAACCCCCACCAAGAAGGTACTTCCGCCCAAGAGTTTTCGGAGAGAGTCAAACCTCTCCTGTTTACGAATCGCTCGTCGAGCCCCATATCCGAGAGCATAGCTGACAAGCTTTCCGGTGGCCGCTCCAAGCGCCGCGATGGCCGCGATCTGAATTACTCCGAGATAGCTCTCATCCAGAACAACGCCGATCACAATCACTAAGTAGGGTGTCGGAAAGAACGGAATGAGATTACCGGCAACACTGACGACAAAGACGAACAGAACCGTGGCTAGGAGACCTGAAGGGTGGGAGGACAAAAATCCGAAGACCCATCCTATCAGATCGACCATGATGCTAGATCAATCACGCTCTATCTTGATGGGGTTGAAAAGCTATCTGGCCGGACCTTTCCAGGCAAACTCGCGGAGAGAAAGTTCTTCTGAGCGGAATTATTCTCCGGCCAACAAAGGTTGGAAGGGCCTGACAGGATGAGGATTAAAGACGTCTACTCGAAGAAGATCACTTCAGAAGAGGAACAGGGCGGTTACGTAATTGTCCTGAAAGACCGGCTCACCTTCTTCCCAACGCTGGGCCGGAGATTTCAGATGATCCAGAATGGCCGTTCGCGAAGAGCCGTAGTCGAATCCTACCCCTGCACCTGCCGAGGGCCCGGGCTTCCCCACTCACACTTTTTCGTCAGGGTCAAAGCTGTGAGGTCAGGCGACAGGGTTACCATTCGGAGAGATTCGAAGAGCGGAACCCGTTTTCTTCTCCAGGTCCAAAGCCATCCTGGAAGAGAGCCTTAAGCTCTATAATGAGAGATTAGGAAACCGCGGTGGGAGGCTCGTTCATTGGTAGAGATCATTTTCTACGGAGGAGCCGGCGAGATCGGTGGGAACATGATCCTCGTCCATGACGGAGACTCGAAGATCATGCTAGATTTCGGTATGAGCCTTGGAGAAAGGGGAAGATTCTTCTCCGAACCCTTCCTATCGCCCAGAAACGAAAGCGGGCTAATCAGTCTAGGAATCATACCCGACGTCGCCGGCCTCTACAAAGGAGATGGAGAAGTACCTGCCGACGCCGTCTTTCTTAGTCACGCCCACATCGACCATTCAATGTCTATCTCCCTTCTCAACCGCCAGATACCGGTTTACTGTGGCGAGACCACGAAGCTGATTCTGGAGGCCTTGTCGACAGCTCGTCCAGGAGGCTTCGAGAACGATCTAGAAGGAATCCAGTTCAAGACTTTCCGAACAGGAGATCGGCTGAAGATGGGAGAAATGGAGGTGGAGCCGATTCACGTAGACCATAGCATGCCCGGATCCTATGGTTTCATAGTTCACACGTCCATTGGGACCCTTGCGTACAGCGGCGACTTCAGAGCTCACGGACCCAAGTCCGAGATGACGCAGGATTTTGCGGAGAAAGCAGAGAAATCGAATCCTCAGCTGTTTCTCTGCGAAGGTACAAACCTGGTCCGTGGTGACTTGCAATCTGAAGCAGAAGTAGTTGAGAAAGTTGACCATGTGGTTCGGAAAACAGATGGGCTGGTTCTAGCGAATTTTTCGACCGCGGACGTGGACAGGTTGAGAACGTTTTACGAGATTTCCAAGAAGAACAACAGAGTCCTGGCGGTCTCGTTGAGGCAGGCCTATCTGCTCCAAGCACTGGTCAATGACAAGCACCTAGCGATTCCCGATGTCTCCCACGATCCCAGCATCGTCGTGTACCAGCGAACGAAAAAGACCTACTACAACTGGGAAAGAGAAGTTATGAAGAATACTACGGTAAAGACATCGAAAGATGTCAAGGAATCACAACGAAAATTCATTCTAGCTGCCAGCTCCTATGACATGAACGAGATCTTGGACATCAAGCCTGATGCAGGTGGAGCTTTCATCAACAGCAGCTCGGAACCATTCAACGAGGAAATGGAGATCGACCACGAACGATTCGTCAACTGGCTAAACCATTTCGGACTGCCAATGTACCAGATTCATAGCTCGGGACACATGATGCCCACAGAGCTACGCGAAACGATC
>Ga0066658_10000488_pt1 | contig 14318 bp, 10 predicted proteins | sample GraSoiAngelo_107_FD_75174 | JGI IMG/M metagenome (GOLD analysis project Ga0066658, IMG submission 75174) | Grasslands soil microbial communities from the Angelo Coastal Reserve, California, USA - 14_0903_09_30cm | ecosystem: Environmental > Terrestrial > Soil > Grasslands | place: USA...
CGTCACTGTTGCCATTTGTGGATACCACAGCGATCGCTTGATTGAGAATTGTCTGTACGGGAATGGAGATGCCACATTGGTCAATGTAGGCCTGCTGACTTACTGTACCAGGGAATTGACCAGTGTTATCCCGCGTAACTGTCGTTGTTGTTTGACCCGTGTAGCTGATAGTAAGCTGATCAACAATATTTTGAAGAATTGCCCCGCTGCTGTCTTGAGCAAGAGAATTTGAACCAACCTGATAATAAAAGTCTTTTCCGGTTGTTCCCTTTACCCCAAATGTCTTCGACTGCCCGTTTATCACAATAGACGTCATAGAGACAACATTGTACTTCAACGTGAACGAAGTTGCACTTCCATCTCCCGTGTGTATTTCGCTCGTCACAATCGTAGATTGCACATTTATGAGTGTATGTTTATTCCTATATACATCTGCACTATCCTCAACTTCTAATCCATCATTAAGAATATCAGGAGGACTAGCAGCAGAAAGCACCCACGGGGCTGGTACAGATCTCCTTGGAAGAAAGATAAAAGAACCGTCATGTTTCACATTGTGATAATAATTCGATCTTTTCGCAAGATCTTTGATGTTGTCGCTTTTGTACGTATTGCGATAATCAGCAATAGGCACGAGCGCACCGGCCCCAATATTGGGATTAGTCACAATTGCCGTCATATCGGTTATTTGAGGCGTCTGTGTTGGATCTGTTGAGGTAAGCGTCTGCCTCACATAAACCTGTTTGCCGCTGAGATTGTCACCTTGCGGCTGTATGCGCAGATTGTACATTCGACCAATACCGGACACACTAGACAATCCAACCTGACCGGAGCCAGCAAGAGACCCATCAGTAGCGCTAAGCACACTCACACCATCAAAATAGATCGTGATAGCTGTACCAATCATCGTGACGCGAACACGCTTGACAATCGTTCCCCTCGTAAGAGTGATAGCAGTGCTCGATCCGATTTGGGTCTTGACGTTTGCCACGACCTTGAACAGCTTCAACACATTGGTGCTGCCAGCATTTGAGCTTGCATCGTAAATCAACAGCTCATAATAGTTGGATGGGTCAGTGTAGCGCCACACAATTCCACAATTATCTGCTTGATCTACATCAAAAATAGCATCAACATTTACACAAGAAACAGCACTATAGATGAGCAACGCATTGGTGCCACCGGAGGCCGTTAATCTCGAATTAGCTGTATCCCAAGTCCAGGATGCAACTGTTCCTCCTGTACGAGCAGTGTTTGTGTAGCTTCCACTTGAAAGAAGATTGAATGTGTCAATGGTTGGTGCTGGCTGCTGATTGATACCAGCCATAGAACCACCACTATTCACATTGGTATAGGTCGTGCCGTCCAGGGATGTGGCAAATGTAACGCTAGTTCCAGGAGGTGTGAGAGCATTCCAGGCTACCAGCGTACTTCCACACGTACCCACTGGAGTCAAAAGCAAAGCTTTATTGATCCGTGTGCCTGAGCTTGAAAAACCTCCCAAGACACGCACGACCAAATATTGCAGCTGGGGCATGCTAGATGCCGATGCGGTTGAGAGTGTGACTCTAAATTGAACATTTATCCCCGAAAGAGATTGACCGAGCGTTAAGTTGGCAATTGCCGCACCATTCGTAACCGCTTGCCATGTGCTTCCACCATTGATGGTTGACTCTACAAGAAGGTTGGTGCTTTGGCTACCAAGTGAAGCATCTTGCCAGGAAACAACAGAGCCACCATAGGTTCCCGCAGCTGTCAAAGACTGCACAGGTGATATCCACGTCCCTGACAATCCTGTAGTCGTCAACCCCAGATTATTGAATTGTCCCTGATACCCTTGCGAAGCACTTGAATTTGATGTTCTAAACCCAACATAACCAGCTGCTGTATATGTGCTATCTGTTGCATTAATAAAAAGAATGTCATCAAGATAGATTTGATGTGTAGAACTATTTACGACAACTTTTAGATGGTGCCATGGATTGTTTGTACTTGGAAGCGTTGCTGAAGCAATAAGCGTAATACCTCCGTTTCCAGTTGCACCTCCATTATTCGTGCCTTTATAGAGCTTAATGCTTGTGGATGCAAGACATTCTACAGCATAGGCAAACGTGCCATCATAGTTGCTCCATCCCGTAGTTCTATACACAATCCCGTTTTTGCCATAATTAACATCAAGGACAATATCACATTCTAAACAAAAGTTTTGCCACTGCCCTAAAAAGTCAAGCCGTGACCGCCCTTCCATAGTAATGCCCATCTGCAACCAAAATACTTTATAATTGCAATACTGTACCACTCCAGTTCCACCGCCTGTCCCATTCCCATAAACGGTCATCCCTGTAGTATTTGCCCCAGCCCAGCTTCTCACATCTCCCAATAGTCTCAAGATATTATTTAGCGCTTGCGTATTGGTAAGCGTTCCACTATTAAATTGGGCATTCGTTGCTGCCTCATATACCACATCAGACTTTGATGCTATATAGGATGGAATAAGAAACACTTGCATACTGGTGAGTTGGACTTGCGACTCAGGAGAAGCCAACGAACTTTGCTGAAGCGTCTGCCTGAACTGAATTGACTGATTTGCTAAAGAAAGACCAGCTGGCAAATTTGGTAAAGGTGCATTGTTGATGCATGTTGTGTAGCTATTTCCACTATCAAGCGAGTATTCCACAAGAACTGACGTTCCTGTTGGTGTTACTGCTTTCCATGATAAAAACGAGCTTTTGAGCAATTTTACATTGTTAGCATTGTATGATGGACTGACACGTTGTGATGGTGAATAACAATCATACGTGTTAACAATGCTCAAGCTTATGTTTCCATATCCTGAGTTTTGCAACTGCTGAGGAGGATTAATACTAAATGATCCTCCAAAGAAGCGATTATCAAAATTTGTACCATCTGTCCATCCTATATTCTTAAAATATGTGGTGTACGTCCCACCTTTATCTCCTTCGAAGACGACATCCACATGAGATATAAATTTATTCACAAATGTATTCATCAGGAATTTACGATGATACCATCTTCCGTCTGCGTATCCAGACAAATCTTTATTAGGATGCGGTGGAATGTTTTGAATGTCATAGTAGGGATAGGCTTGTACGGTATCTCTGAGTGTTGTGCCGTCAGTAAAAGTGATATCAACACCTGACTTTATTTCAGGTGATTTGGGATCTATCCAAATATCATATTCGAGATAGCGACCAGAGAGCACTTGAAAGTTTGACGCTTGATAAATTTTGACATAAGCATATGCATTGCTATCCCCAACAAGGCTCTCCGTTCCAATCATTTTGAGTGTAGCTGTTGGAGATGGAACAAGACTGTTATTCGATGCTTGGCAATTGGTGAGTGTACCAGCCCCAAAGATTGCAGTAGTATTTTCAGCAACAGTCAGAGGAGTGCCCGCTGGCGCTAGTTCCAGGTTGCCATCATCCACATTGGCAGAGGCTATTGTGCCATTCAGGTTTCCCGCTGCAAAATCAGCCTGTGTTGTATCTGTATCTATTGCATAGTTCGCAAGGATACCATTGACCCATTCATCTTTTATTTGATCAACAGCTATAGCACCTGAATACTGATTGATGTAGAGCCTATTTGATGTTTTTTCGTCTAATATCTCCATTCTATCTGTACACGTTATATTGTGAAAAACATCTGATCCCCCTCCTGGAGTCCGTTTGTTATCAAGTATTTTGCCATAAAATACAATATTTTCTAGTGTGTCAGTTACAGTAACAATTTGACCTTTTTGAAAAACAAATGCCCCATTAGCATCATGTATCGTTAATGTGAGTTGTGACCGTTGCTCTATGATGTCAGGTAAAGTAAGCGAACCTTCCCATGTATTATATGATGTGTTTCCTGCTATGCTGACTGTAAGAGTGGTTGCTGTCATAATAATCCACTCCTAATAGGTCCTGTAGTGCGAACGGATTTGATGATACGATTGCCTGAATTATTTGTTATTTCTTTTCCATCAATATAATTATGTATATGAATGACTTGTTGGCTATTGCTGCTACTCTGCGATAGAATATAGGGAGTGACAAGCTCTTTCCCGCGTTCTCCAAATGCATAGCGTGTCCCTGTCCGCAGTCCCATACCTGCTATCGGCTCATCGATCACGCCACCGTTTGCATATCCAATATAAGGTTTTCCAGCAGCTAAACTTTCAATTCCAGGCACATTGAACACATCACCATAACTACCTTTGATGTACCCTATAGCTGAAGCAGCGTTATCAATTGGATTGAGTATGTTCGTGTGCCCTGGAAGCGCATGAGCTGCAAAAGTACCCGGTATCATCTGAAACAAGCCTTGACTGGGGTGGCCTTGTTGAGCATTGATATCGTTCAAGTTGACAGCGTTCGGGTTCCCGCCTGACTCATGCATGGCAATTGTGCCTAGAGGTCCTGCCCACGATCCTAGAACACTCGTAAGCGTCATAGCGGCTTCTATCCAGGATTGAACGTTGCCGGGGATGTTGACCGATTGACCACCAAAGTCAAATTTGGGCAGGATGCTCGTAACCCACGACAAAGCCCAATTCTTGAGGGTGTCGAAAATGCCGCTTGAAATGTTGCTCATGCCAGGGAGATTTGGAGCTTGGATATGAAGTGAGCTGATCACGTTGTCGAGGATGGTCTTAGCCCCACCTGATAGCCATCCCAGAATTTGACTGCCCAAGTCGCCTATCCCGTCTGCGTATCCCGGGATCTTGCCGCCAAGCATGGCGAGTAGCGCTTCAGTAGCATCGTTTGGGGCTACCTTTGCACCTTTGGGAAGGTGTACTAGTTCTCTACCGCGTTCCCCAACAACAGCAAAACCACCTTGATGCTCATCAGTTCCTTCAGCATAGTGCGGAATGCGCCCTAGATGAGCCATCGGAATGGTGCCTCTTGTGCCAAGCGACGTTGCGATATCATCAAGTCCTTTTCCGAAGAAGTTGATGAAACCTTCAATACTCGATATTCCATCATTCAAATGATCGACAATCCCGTTAATCATGTCATGAAATATATTTGATACACCTACCTTTAACTCATTAAATTTATTGCCAACGGTATTTTTAAGCCAATCTACACCACTTGCAACATCATTCCACCATCCTTGAAATGTCTTGCCTAAAGGAGAAAATATAGTAATTACTTTATTCCATGCATCACTTATTTTGCTGCCAATTGTGTTTTTCAACCATTCTGCACCATTTGAGACATCGTTCCATCGATCTTGGAACCACTTGCCAAGAAATTGGAAGACCCCGACCACCTTCCCCCAAGCTTCGTTTATTTTTCCGCCTATCATCACCACAAAAAACTCAACTGGTTTTGATGCATCATTCCATCGATCGCCGAACCACTTACCCAAGAACTGAAATGCTCCCACAACTGCATTCCATGCCTCAAGTATTTTTGTGCCAATGAATATAGCAAAAGCCGCTAGTGGTCTTTCGGCGTCGCCTGCCCATTCCTGGAATTTTGCGCCTAATTTACCCCACAAAGCTACCAGAATATTCCATGTTGTCTGAAATACATCCCCTATATAAGCAAGAGTCGCTTTGAGTGGCGCAGGCAACTCGTTCCATCGATCGTGAAACCATTGTCCTATGCCTCCAAACACGCCTTTTATCCAATTAAATGCATCAGTAAATCGATCCCCGAACCATTTGCCTGCACCACCCCAAATATTCTCTACATCATGCCAACGATCTCCAAACCAGTGCCCAATATTGCCGAATACACCAGCTATACCGTTTTTTGCATCAGTAAATCGATCTGCGAACCAATGTCCTATATTGCCAAAGAAGCCAGATATCCCATCCCACATCCGTACAAACCATGGCTTTTGCGCCTCTACCATCTGGTCATGCAGTTCTTTTTGCTTGGCAAGCTGCTTTTTCTTATCTTCCTCTGCTTTCTGTAATCTGTCTTCCTGCCCTTTTATTTGCGCGTTTGTTTGGTTGAGTTGATTGGTAAGCTGTGCTCTTTGTACCTCATCCGTCGTCTGGCTTAATTTTTGCAGAATACCTTGACGCTCTACCTCCATATTGTTTATTGCTGCTGTGGCTCCATTAGCAGTCTTGGCATCCATTGCAATCGCCATCTTGGTGTGCTCTTCCTCTACCTTAATCCGTGTCTGCTCGGTCTTGCCTGAGATCCAGCCCATGATGTCACCCCAGTGTTGCACAGCAAGAAGGATACCCGCGACCACGACTGCTATAGCAGCGCCAATGGCAAGGATAGGCCATGTAGCGGCTATAGTGGCAACGGCAGCCAGTCCTGCAGCGCCAGCCCAAGCAAAAAAGCCAGCGACAATGGCGGGAATGGCAGCAACAAATGCAGCAATGTTAATAGTGGCTATTGCAACACCTATGCCAAAGAGCAGGTCTCGCACAATCTGAGCAGGAAGTGACGCTTGATTAAGGAATTGCAGCATCTTATCGATGCCCATCGTAAATTGCTGAATTGCAGGAATGATTATGGAGGTGAGCACAGCTCCAAGCGCATCAAAAATGGCTTTGACGATAGGAAGTTCGGTTTGCCACTGGCTAAACTCAAGCTTATTAATTTGACGTGCAATATCCGCAATAACAGGACCTAGACCCGCGAAGTTGTCATGAAAGAAAGCACCAAACTGACCTATAGCTGGTATTCCGACATTGACGAACCAATCTCCAAATCGTGTGAGAGCAGGAATGGCTACACTTGCAACAGTATTCACAAGTTGCGTCGCCATGGGAACTAGCGCAGTTCCGATTTGAACACCAAGAGCCCCAACCGCTGCTTTAGCCTGATCCATGCGGAAGTTGAAGTTTTGTTGGACATCACTCCAGCCTGCTATGGAAGTGCCACCTTTTTTTACAGCATCATCGATAGCAGTCACGCTCTGCCTGAACGTGTCCATTTGCGTACCCGATGTCTCCATAATTGCCGCCATTGACTTGCTTCCACCGGATATAGCTTTTAATGCCTCATTGTATGCTGTTGATCCTTCTGGGAATTTCGCTTTCATTGCCTTTACAATCATATCGATTGCATCAGGAAGCGACTTGCGCATCTCATCGGTTACTTGCTGCGTGGTTAGTCCGACAGAATGAAGAGCATCGGCACCAGCTTTAGAAGGGGCTTCAATCGTTTTGATCATCATGGCGAGGTGTGTCGCTGCTTGGCTTGCGTCATCACCTTGCTTGGTCATCGTGTCCAAGCCCGCCACAATATCGGTAAGCGAAATGCCAAATGTTCTTGCCGTCGGCATGACATTCGAAATGGCACCGGAAAGCTGCTGGAGCGTCATGGAACCTTGACCAACCCCAGCAATAAGCGTATTCATTGCGGATGCAGCAGTAAGCCCGGTACTCTCAAAATTGTTGAGGGTAAACATCAAAACTTTAGATACGTCGGTAAGATCAGCTTGTTCCGCTTTTGCGCCCATAGCCGCTATCTTCAAATCCGTTAAGCCTGCCGCACCATGCGCACCGCCTGACTCGATCCAATACATTGCTGCACTCAGATCCTTGATTGATGTGGCTGTAGGTCCCGCCATGTCAAGCATGCCCTTACCGACCGCTGTTATGTTGCGTTGTGACTCTCCTGCTGTCGTTGTGAGCTTGGTCAAATTCTGCTGGTAGTCTCCAATCATTGAACCGACAGTATGCCCTATGCTTGCGAACATCTGAATCGTGCCCTGAACACCCATGATGGTCATGCCAAGCTTTGAGCCAAATTCCAGGACGCTTCCTATAGCACCCGTGAAACCTGAGACAAGACCGCTCATACGCTCGTGCATCGATGCTACAGAAGAGGTGAAGAGGTTCCCTTTGGCCCCGGACGCTCCCATAGCATCGGCTAGCCGTGTCGCTTCTCCCTGAACCATAGCCATCGCGTCCCCAGCTGCTAGCTCTGCTTTCTTCACATTCTCAGCAGCCAGCGTAGCCTTAGACTGAGCAAGAGCGACTTTTTCAGCAGAAGAGGAGGCGTCTGCCGTAACGAGGTTAGCTTTCTCCATTGCAGCGGCAGACTGTGCTTGAGCTACTCCTAAGCGAGCTGCGGACTCAGAGGCTTTCATCTGGAGAGATGCGAATTTGGAGACATCGAGACCAGCAGCATCGGCACGCACGGCTAGATCCTGCAATCCAGACTGAGCATTCTTGAGCTCAGCAGACATGCGTGAGGAGAGGATAGAACTGACATCTTTCGCGGCATTCTGAAGCTGGTTGAGGTTATTCTGAGCTTGATTTGAGCTAGTGCCCATGGCTTGGAGATCAGCTTGAGCCTGAGCACCCCCGGAAATAGCAATATTCGCAGTGAGTTGGGAAGCCACTATAGAAATCTCAAATACCTCCTCTCATTGGTTATGTTTTGCTTTCTCTTCTCTAGCGTAGGTTTCAGCACTGAGCACTATTAATGCCCGATCCTTCCAATAGACCGAGGTCCGTGCCATCTCCATGACGCTGCAATTGCATACTCTTGCCGCTACAAAGTCGGGATAGAAGTCTGGGCAGTAACCCATCAGACCATCCGTTGCGAGATAGCGCCTCAGACCTACTAGGTCGGGATCTGAGGCACCGCCGCTTCCGGGCGGACGTGTCTCATCATGGCAAATAAACATTTCAGCTTGAACGTCATGTCCAGTTCTGCTAGACGATCAGGATCTAAAGGCCACATGGTCGTTTGCTCGTCATCCACAAAGAAATCCCATGATTTGATCATAGATGACAGCATTTCATTGATATTGGTTAATGCCGCTTTTGCAGATGAAATGTCTGTGACACCTTCAATCTCTGCAAACTTGATGAATACGTCATCTGTCATTCGAGATGGATAATAGGCGATATTGAGAATGTCCCCGTACATTGGTACAGAAACCGTTGCTTCATCCTTTTGTACTTGAGAATGCGTTATTGGCATAGAACTCCTATAGTGCTGTAAGTAAGTTGGTGAATGTCACCAGATGAGCATGTCCCCATCCGCTATCCTCAAAAATGTTGCATGTCCACTCAATTGCGTAGACACCGTTGCTGTCTTGCCATTGGCTAGGCTGTCCGATTTTGATCGCCATGTCATGCCAGAATCGCGCGTAGACCTGAGTCTGTGTGATTGCGGCGTTCGCGGGAGTAGTTAATGCAGCAAAGTTACCTGTGAAAGCTGTGGTATCTAGCGCAAGAGCGCCGCTGAGTGCGATTGTGTAAGGACCGCCTACAGATCCGGTGACTGCAACGGTACCGACAGGGATGGTTGAGAGTGCAGCTATGGCAGTCTGGACAGCAGAAGCCGCCGCGTTATATGCGATAGTTGCTGTGGTTTGACCTTTGTATGTGAGTGTGAAGGTACCGGACGATTGAGTGCCGAGTGTCACCGTCTGGTTATTGTCGATGACGGGACCTTGCGCTTCCACGCGACAAAACTTTGTGACACCAGTGCGCATATCACCAAGCGATGCCATACCTGCCGCGTCCGCAGCCACCATGAACTTGAAGATAGCAGTAGGGTTGAGATCGACATGAGCAGAGTAGGAGGCATTGGCACGGTTGATATACCATGCTGGCCCGTAAATCGAAGCCATCGCAAAATCAGCGGCAAGAGATTTGAGCACCTGAGTTGTGCCCAATGCTCCAAATGTTGCATCAAGATAGAGGTTGAAGTGCTGCCCTGTGATTGGAGAAAGCACAACAGGAGTCGGGGAGCCGGTCATGGTTATGCCGTCGCTGACGGCCTGAGCTAGCACGGTACCGGAGACTGAAGCGTCCGTTTTACGATTGAACTTATATCCGAGCGCAGTGTGCAGACCGTAGGCAAACTTATGAGCACGCGTCGCGGGGTCACCTTGCTCAAAAGAGAGCGTCTGAGGCTGCTTTGCGCCTGACAAGCTGGCATCAAGTATCCAGTCCTTGGCAACTGCTGAACCCGCGTGCGCAACAGGTGTCACGACTCCCAACGCGCCTGCAAACGGATACACCATACTGTTATAGTCCATTGACCCAGTAAGTGTACCTTCAATCCATTCTGCATTGAGTTGTTGCACTGATGGATACTTACGTCCTGTGCCCGATGTCTCCTTAAAGTCGCCTTTAGGGCCAAAGACGTATGCGAGGTTATCGATACGTTTTGACGCTGGTACCGCTACTCCAGGTGTTGCCTCGATTGCCAATTGTAAAGTTTGGCCTATGGTGCTGATTTCCGGAACGAAGGGCATTTTATGCTCCTATCACCCCCTTCGCAAAACCTCTCAAAAGGTGCTGAGAACGAGGTACAAGATACTAGATTACATAACTCTTGAACTTGCTTTTCTATCTATCTAAGTTATCTGCTGGTTTCTGATCCGATACAAACCACCCATATGTGTATATTGCACGCCTGCTGTCTCATCATCGTACGCTAATGGATTGAGTCTATAGCACCCCAAAATAACCCCATCGCTTGTTGCTCCTCTTGCCCGTTTAAACAGGTCATCTATACGAGCTGCAAGAGCAAATACTGCTTGCGTCTGATCTGATGTACCAAGCGCTTTTATCTGATATGTCGCATCAACTGATGATCGTACAGCATTTGCGAATACTACATCAATTCCGCTCTGAAATGCGATTATAGTAGCAGGTGTGGATGTACCTACAGGCAACATTCCACGATGGACGCCGCCCGGGCTCAGTGCTACCCACTGGCTATCAGATCGCAATGTCGCAACAACCCATTGGATCGCAGATGCTACCTCGGTAGTGCTCACTGAGCAGGTATCTCACTTGGCTGTACAGGTACCTCAGTCTGATCAGGTGGCACTACAGGTATTTCAGGCTCCGTATGCTCAGTACTAATTACATGGTTCCAACTATGCGTCTCTTGCGACGTACTGTAAGGCACATCCGATATTGGTGTGACTTCCCCATTCACATCAACATCAAGCTCTGCATGATGGTTCCCGTCATGATGTGTTATGCGCTTAATAATGGCATCGAATATCTGACCAAAATGATTGATATAGTGAGCTTTGCCGTTTGAAACTTCTGACATACGTTTGTCCTACTTTCCTGCATCTTCAAGTCGCTTTGCAAGCGTTTCGAGAGCTGTATCAAAATCAGATTGAGTAACATCGAGTCCAGGCGAAAAGAAGGGTTTTGGAGGCATATGCACGGTCCCCATCTCGTTAAAGACCGAATAGTTAGCTGCTACCCCCACAATGGCTTCGGTATTACTTGTTGGTTTTTCCTCTGGTAGTGCCTTGTCACCACCTGTATAGTCACTACCCTGTGGTGTACTGGCATATACACTATCACGCATGAAACCCGTTATTACCTGGTTATTGGCTGTAATTTGCTCCTGAACATGCTTTGCCCCTGCTTGTGCCGTAGTGGTTACAGCCTCTTCACATGCTGGTATAAGCTCGTTTGCGATGTTTGACCAGTTGTTGAAACTATTACTCATCATGTCACCGTTGCTGCTAAGACTTCATCGTTGATGCTAAACGTTTGTGGCGATACCAAAATCTGCACTATCATCTTTTGCCCGTTAATGGTAAGTAAATCCCCTTCTGAGGGACCCTGATTCAGAGGGAACGAGACGTGCCATTTAGCAAAAGCGCCTATACGCTCGTTAAATGCCTGTAACACAATTGGCCTAGGAAGTGGTGTCACCAAGCATTTGACAGTGCGAGTTGTGACCGTGCCTGCCGTCTCAGTGCCATATGGATCGTCTACCTTTGCCGTGTGAGTAATCAGGCAAGTGTCTTTGAGTGCGATGTCAGTGACGGTATTTGCAAGGTTCTGCAGGTCTGTATCACTCAGAATTGGCATGGCTTACCCTCTCCGTACAAAGCCGCTATCTATCACCGTACGTCCTTTCTGGAGACCCATCCCCTTCTAGGGGATTGGGAGGAAAGAAAGCTGTCCGCAGACAGGGTTCTCCCCTTCCGGTTTTCGATTGATCAGTTAGAATAGATCTTTGTAGGCTTAGGCACTCCGAAAGGAGAGAGACAGTTCGCCTACAGGTTCTTTTCCAACTGAATGTATTGAGTTTCAGGCAGGAACGCCGTGCCTGAGTAAAACATTCTCGGTCGATCAATAACGTTCCTCTTTGGGCTAAGCTCTCATTGAGGACGGGTACTTTGTCAGAGTGCCCGGTGGGACCTCGGTCCCCATGATGTTGCGGTCGTTGAAGCCGAAGCAGCACCTCCGGTGTCTGAATTGAGGTGGAGGCTAGCAACAAGCTCATCCGCTTCTAGCGGATTGAGTCTCTGACGCTCTCGCTAAAGTTGCTGGCATCAGGACGAATATCGGGACGTACCATCTTGGCAACCTTGGGCTTAGACCTCATCCGATATCTATTTGCAAGCTTGAGCTTCGCTTCTCCCCACTGCGAAAGCTTAAAGCCTTGTCCGCCTGTTGTGATGTCAATCTTGCTTGTAAGTGAAGCAGCCCAAAACTCAAGTAAATCGGCTGCTGCTGCATAGATGTCATAGACTTTTCCAGTGGCAAAAACAGGTCCCATTTGCCCCGGTGCTGTTCCTGTGTTGAAAACATCTAGCTCAAAAGCAAAGTGACCCGTCACCAGTTCTGAGTTGAGCGGCGTCAGCACTACCCAGGGTTGTCCATTCCTGATACCTTGCAGAACAACGTCCCCTTCCCACCAGCTGTAAGAGGAATAGAAGTCCGCAAATATCGTTTGTGCCTGATTATTGGTACTTGCAGCATTGACAAAGCTAGGTGCTATCTGAAGCTCCTCCATACGAATATCATCACGTGCATCATCTAATCTATCTTGGATGAATTGGTCATCGAAGAATGGATTGTTAGGGTCTGCGTCTGCGGTCATCTGACGTGTACGTTGAATGATAGTTTGCATAGTGAGCCTGATAGGCATATGTTAACCTTTCTTGCCTTTGCTGCTCTTACTGGACTGTTCGTCGTCAACAAGTGGAACAGTAGCAGATGAGTCAGGAGCACCCTCTTGCGGCGTGGGAGCAACGGGTTCTGGTATCTCTACAGCACCTTCTTCTTTGAAACGCTTGATGTGTGCATCGTGCGTGATGTTGTATATGAAGCCGTTGGAACGCTTAAACCACATCTACCACCTCACATTCAGTACTTCTATCTTGACTTAGGCATTTATTATACACAAATACCTCTTACCATTTTACAGGGATAAAGAATGCTGTTATTGTTCCTGTGGTTCCAGAATCAAAGTCAAGCAGAAGTGATCCGTCCGCTTGAGAAAATCTTGCTGACTCTAATGGTCCTATATACTGTGTAGTGCCGTTCGTGACTGTAACAGCAAGGTCGCCTATACCCGCTCGAAATGCAGGTGGATTAACGCCTTTTCTGACTGTGACGACGTGGGGGCCTGCTGCTGAGTTATCGACTTTCAAGATCACATGATCACTATCAGGACCCGTGGGAATGCCTGTGGCTGTAATCGGCAGGGTCATGCCGTTGGCCTGGTCGATCGTGTCAGCCGTTGGCGCAAGAATACCGCCGTTGGGGGTGAGATTACGTCTGGTGATTGCTGTACGTGCCATGGATGTTCCTCCTTTCTGACCTATGCCGGATGCTGGAAGTACGCCACAGCAATTGCGTCGGGACGTACAGTTTTCGCACCGTACAGAGCGAGGCCTTTCACTGCGTCTGAGAAGCGGTCAGGAGGCCGGAAAGCCTCAGTCTCAGTGAGCCCTTCAGCTTTTGCCAGACCCATCCTGTGACCTGCAATGACAACATCTTGAGAACCTGCAATGCCAACAGTGCCACCTAAATGAGGTGTGTTGATGCTCTCGTAGATGTCCATGTTGGCGATTTGTCCAACATACGCGTCCGCAGCTTGCCCGCCACTTGCATCAAGATTGCCTGTCATGATAGCAGCACGTGCTTGAGGCGTGTTAAAGCTGGTAAAACGCGTATCCTGTGTAAGGAATGAGGTTATCCAGGGAGGAATGACAGCCCATCGACCATTCCTTGGGATCTTTGCCTCGTTTAGCTTCTGTCCAAGGACTACGAGATAATCATAGGCAGTTGTTCCACCGCCGATGTTGGCCTGAGTACCGACTGCAGGCGTCACAAAGCTACCTGACGATCCGATCATATTGGCAACAGGCGCATCAGTGTAGAAACCAGCGTAGTACTGATCCATGGTGTCGGCCATGTAGTAACCAGCATCAGACATCGCTTGAGCCATCACCTTTGGTTCGTTTTGTGCCTGATCTACATCGTCAATGGCAAAGTTATAGTAGGATGCTTGACTGATGGTAAGCTGTGTTTGCGCGTCTGTAAGCGACTGAGGCGTATTGATCGGAGTATCTTTGGAGTAGGGACTAATCGTAATCGTCCC
>Ga0066658_10000494_pt1 | contig 14159 bp, 10 predicted proteins | sample GraSoiAngelo_107_FD_75174 | JGI IMG/M metagenome (GOLD analysis project Ga0066658, IMG submission 75174) | Grasslands soil microbial communities from the Angelo Coastal Reserve, California, USA - 14_0903_09_30cm | ecosystem: Environmental > Terrestrial > Soil > Grasslands | place: USA...
CCTGAGGAGCGGTGTTGGGCACGTTGTCGCGCTCGAAACGCGTCACCTTGTCATCCCTGAAGAACACGATCAGATGGCGCTCCTCGGGTCTGCGCAGCCGCCCGCGCTTGAAGTAGTAAACGTAGTCCCAGCGATCCTTGTCGAACACCGCGGGCACCATCGGGGTGCCGAGGAGATACCGCACCTGGCTGCGCGTCATGCCGGACTGCAGCTGATCGACCGTCTTGCCCTCGAGATAGTTGCCCTGCTGAATGTTCATCCGATACACGCAGCCGCCGAGCGTCGTGGCGAGCAGCGCCAGGGCTGTGGCACTCACCGAGGGTAGGCGCTCCCGTGTCCGATGGAGGATAATCATTCCCCCGAATCATACCTGATCGCGGATCGCGCGCCGTTCGGCGCGCCGCCACGGGTCCGCTGGAGAGTTCGCGTGGAAGGCAAGGACCTTCGCAAAGCCGGTTTGAAGGTGACGCTGCCTCGCCTGAAGATCCTGGAGATTCTCGAGGGCAGCTCCACCCGCCATATGTCGGCCGAGGACATCTACCGCACGCTGCTCGAGTCCAACGAGGACATCGGCATGGCTACCGTCTACCGCGTGCTGACCCAGTTCGAGGCCGCCGGGCTCGTCACGCGCCATCATTTCGAGGATGGCATGGCGGTGTTCGAGCTCAATCAGGGGACTCATCACGATCACATCGTGTGCCAGGACTGTGGCCGTGTGGAAGAGTTCATGGACTCGGGAATCGAGGAGCGCCAGACCGCGGTCGCGAACAAGCTCGGCTTCACGATCCGCGATCACTCGCTGATTCTGTACGGGCGCTGCAAGCGCCCCAACTGCCCGTTCCGGAACCGCGGCAAGAGCAGTTAGCCGACCCACCCGCGAAAGCCCGGCTAAGACCCCCGCGTGGGCGGCGCACGCCGCCGGTGCGCTGAAGTCTCGGCCGGGGCAGGGGGAGCTGTGGGGGCGGGCGCGGCCGCGGGGTCGCCCGCGCTGCGCGAGCCGCCGGCCAGCATCTCGCGGGCGTGCTCGCGCGCCTTGCCGCTCACCTCGATGCCGCCGAGCATCCGGGCGAGCTCCTCGACGCGATCTTCGGTCGCGAGCTCCGCGACCGTGGTGCGCGTGGTGCGCCCGTCGGTGAGCTTCGTGACCCTCAGGTGATGATGCGCCTGACCCGCGACCTGCGGCAGATGCGTCACGCAGAGTACCTGTCCACGCCCGCCGAGGGCGCGGAGCTCCCGGCCCACGATCTCGGCGACCGCGCCGCCGATGCCGGCGTCCACCTCGTCGAATACCATGCAGCGCGTCGCCTGCGCCGCGCCCGATACCTGCACCGCGAGCGACAGCCGCGCGAGCTCGCCTCCCGAGGCGACCTTGGCGAGCGCCCGGGGCGGCTGTCCCGGGTTGGCGGTGACGCGGAACTCGATGCTGTCGATCCCGTGCTCGGTCGGATCGGCGTTGCCGTTCTGGGTGACGTCGGCTTCGAAGCGCCCGCCCGACATGCCGAGCGTCTGCATGCGCGCGGAGATGTCGCGGGAGAGCTCGCGCGAGGTGCGCACGCGTCTTGCGGAGAGCTCCTGGGCCTGCGTGCGATAGCTCTCGAGCGCCTCGGCGAGCTGCTTGCGCAGCGCCGCGAGATCCACTTCCGCGCGCTCGAGGGTGGCCAGCTCGAGAGCGAGCTGCCGGGCGCGCTCGGTGAGCTCGGGCGCGGCCACCCGGTGCTTGCGCGAGAGCTCCTCGACCGCCGCCAGCCGCCGCTCGACCTCCTCCTGGCGCGCGGCGTCGACATCGAGGGTCTCGCGATAGCGCTCGAGCTCGCGCGCCGCCTCGCGCACCTGGATCGAGGCCTCCTCCAGCATCGGCAGCAGCCGCGCGAGCTGGCCGTCGAGAGCGGTGAGTCCCCGCAGCGCCTGCAGCGCCCGGCTCACCGCAGCGTGCGCGCTCGCGCCCTCGTTCTCGTAGAGCTCCGCGAGCGCGGTGTGAGCGCCTGCGGCGAGCCGCCCGCGGTTCGCGAGCCGCGCGCGCTCCTCGCCGAGCGCCTCGATCTCGCCCGGCCGGAGCTTGAGGGCCTCGAGCTCCTGCGCCTGGTAGCGCAGGAGCTCCAGCCGCGTGTCGCGGTCGCGCGCCTTGCTTTCGAGCTCGAGCGTACGGTTGAGGAGCCCGAGCCACGCCCGATGCGCGATGCCGACCTGGGAGGTGAGCTCGGTGAGCGAGCCGTACTCGTCGAGCAGCACGCGCTGCGCGGCGCTGCGCGTCAGGGACTGGAACTCATGCTGGCCATGGATATCGATGAGGAGCTCGCCGGCCTCGCGCAGCACTTGCAGCGGCACCGCCTGCCCGTTGAGATAGGCGCGCGAGCGGCCGTCGGCTCCGACGACCCGCCGCACGATGAGCTCGTCCGCGCCGGCGATCGCCTGCTCCGCCAGCCACTGCCTGAGCTCGCCCGAGACCCCGGCGAGCTCGAAGGCGCACGTGATCTCGGCGCGCTCGGCGCCGTGGCGCACCGCTTCCGCGCCGGCGCGCCCTCCGGCGAGCAGCTGCAGCGCATCCACCACGATCGACTTGCCCGCGCCGGTCTCGCCGGTGAGCACCGTGAGTCCGGGTCGCAACTCGAGCTCCACCGAGTCGATGAGGGCGAAGTCGCGGATCTGCAGGTGGCTGAGCATGGCAGAACCGCAGCCTTCAGCGCTCGACGCTGCCGCGGCCCCAGTGCAGCTTCGAGCGCAGGATCTTGTAGTAATCGTGCGCCGGCGGATGCAGCAGCGTCACGTGCTCGCCCGCCGTGCGGGTCTCCAGGCGATCGCCGGGCACGAGCGAGCCGAGTATCGCGCCGTCGCAGATGACGTTCGCGCGGGTGTCGGGTCGCTCGTGCAGCGCGATCTCGATGACCGAGCGCGCCGACACGACGATCGGGCGGTCCGAGAGGGTGTGCGCGCAGATGGGCGCGATCACGAGCGCTTCCAGGTGCGGCTCGATGATCGGGCCGCCGCACGAGAGCGCGTAGGCGGTCGAGCCGGTCGCGCTCGCGACGATGATGCCGTCGCCGGTGTGCGTGTTGACGTAGCGGCCGTTCACGCGGGTATCGAAGTCGAGCGTGCGGCCGGTGTCGTGCTTCTGCATCACGACGTCGTTGAGCGCGAACGCCTGCGCGTGCCGCCCGTCCGCCTGGTGCAGACTCGCCGTCAGCAACTGCCGCCGGTCGGCCTCCAGCTCGCCCGCGAGCGCCGCATCCACCCACTGCAGCATGTTCTGCGGCATGACATCGGTGAGGAAGCCGAGGCGGCCGCGATTGACGCCGAGCAGCGGCACGGCGCGGCGCGCCACCAGGCGCGCCGCGTGCAGCAGCGTGCCATCGCCGCCGATCGCGATCAGCAGGTCGGTCCGCGCGCCGAGCTCGGCATCGGCGACCCGCGTGACGTCCGCGCCGGGCACCCCGGGCGGGTTGTGCTCGCTCACCAGCACCTCGACCCCGCGGCGCGCGAGGTGCGGCAGCAGCGCGCTCACGCTCTCGGCGATGCGCGGATCCTCGAATCTGCCCACTAAGGCACAACAGCGCACAGGAAAGGCCATCGGCAGCCCTCGGGCCGTAGAGCTCGCGTGAAGCGCGGCGCGCCTTTGTAACACGCTGAGCGCGCCTTCAGCCAATGCCGCAGGTCACCGCTTCGGCTTCGGCGCGGCCCGTGGCGCACCACGGGCTTGCTTGACGGTCGGTGCGGGCGAAAGCTAGCTTCTGCGGGGCGGGGGCGCACCCGAGAGGTCTATGGGTCACGAACGGGAAGAGGCTCTGGGCGAGCGGGCCCAGCACCTGCTGCGGATACTCATCGAGAGCTACATCCGGGACGGCCAGCCGGTGGGCTCACGGGCGCTGTCGCGCGAGTCGGGGCTGCAGCTCTCCTCCGCCACGGTGCGCAACGTCATGGCGGATCTCGAGCAGCTCGGGTTCGTCGCCTCGCCCCATACCTCGGCCGGCCGCGTGCCCACCGACAAGGGGTACCGCTTCTTCGTCGACTCGCTTCTGCGGCTGCGGCCGCTCGATGAGGTGGTGGGGGCGGAGCTGCGCCGCGCGTTCGAGACGACCCGCGAGGGCTCGACCGACCTCATCGCCACGGTCTCGGAGCTTCTCTCGAGGGCGACCCACCTCGCCGGGGTGGTGACGCTGCCGCGCACCCGGCAGGCCGCCATCACCCAGATCGAGTTCGTGGGGCTCTCGGAGAACCGGGTGCTGGTGGTGCTGGTGTTCAACGACCGCGAGGTTCAGAACCGCGTCATCCAGCTCGAGCGTCACTTCTCGCCCGACGAGCTCAAGCGCGCCTCGAACTATCTCAACGAGCAGTTCCGCGGGCGCTCGCTCCCCGAGGCGCGCCAGGAGATCCTGCGCCAGCTCTCCGAGGCGCACGCCCACATGAACCAGATCATGCTGGAGGCGATCTCGGTCGCGCAGCAGGTGTTCGAGAGCGGCGCCGGCGAGAGCCGGCTCGAGTACGTCATCAAGGGCGAGACCAACCTCATGGGCGTGGCCGAGCTCACGAGCGTCGAGAAGCTGCGGCGGCTGTTCGAGGCGTTCAACGAGAAACGCGACTTCCTGCACCTGCTCGACCAGAGCCTGAAGGCGGAAGGCGTGCAGATATTCATCGGCCACGAGTCCGGCTACCAGATCCTCGACGATTGCAGCGTCGTCACGGCGCCCTACGCCGACGGCGAGTCGGTGCTCGGCGTGCTCGGGGTCATCGGGCCGACACGCATGTCCTACGAGCGGGTCATCCCCATCGTCGAGATGACCGCTAAACTGCTCGGCGCGGCCTTGAATTCGAGACGCTGATCCCCACCCCCCGGGTGAGCTGCGCGGACCGCGGGGGCGGGGCGGTATCGGGATTTTGCCGGAGGTTTTAGCGAGATGACTGCCAACGAGTCCGGACGCGATCGGCAGAGCGCCGCGAGCGAGCCGCCCGCGGTGCCGCCCGAGACGGCAGCGGAGCTGGTCGAGCTCGAGCGGCTGCAGCAGGCGCTCGCCGAATCCGAGGAGCGCGCCAGGAGCCATCGGGAGCAGTACCTGCGGGCCCTGGCCGAGCTCGACAACGTGCGCAAGCGCGCCCAGCGCGACATCGAGGCGGCCAACCGCTACGGGCTGGAGAAGTTCGCCGCGGAGCTGCTGCCGGTGAAGGATAGCCTGGAGGCGGCCGTTGAGAGCGCCGGACGGACCGACAGCCGCGGCCTCAGGGAAGGCCAGGAGGCGACCCTGCGGCTACTATCGCAGGCGCTCGAGCGGATCGGGGTCCGGGTGATCGATCCCGCGGGGGAGCCCTTCGACCCGGAGCGGCACGAGGCCATGATGGCCGAGGAGTCCGCCACGGCCGAGCCGGGCTCGGTGCTCCGGGTGGTGCAGCCGGGCTACGAGCTGAACGGCCGGCTGCTGCGTCCGGCCCGGGTGATCGTGGCCCGCGAGCCCGCCCCGAAGGCTTGAAAGCTCGCGCCGGGACCCCCAAAGAAGTGACCCTGGAATCACCCTTTTGGCAGAGGATTGGCGGAGTGCACTCATGGCAAAGGTAATCGGTATCGACCTCGGCACGACCAACTCGTGCGTGGCCATCATGGAGGGCGGCAAGCCCCGGGTGATCGAGAACAGCGAGGGCGACCGCACCACCCCCTCGATCGTCGCCTTCACCAAGGACGGCGAGGTGCTGGTGGGCCAGCCCGCCAAGCGCCAGGCGGTGACCAATCCCCCGAACACGCTCTTCGCCATCAAGCGCCTCATCGGCCGCAAATTCGAGGACGAGGTGGTGCGGCGGGACATCAAGATGGTCCCGTATAAGATAATCCGCGCCGACAACGGCGATGCCTGGGTCGAGGTCCAGGGCAAGAAGATGGCGCCGCCCGAGATCTCGGCGCGCGTGCTGATGAAGATGAAGAAGACCGCCGAGGACTATCTCGGCGAGACCGTGACCGAGGCGGTGATCACGGTGCCCGCCTACTTCAACGATTCCCAGCGCCAGGCGACCAAGGACGCCGGCCGCATCGCCGGCCTCACGGTCAAGCGCATCATCAACGAGCCGACCGCCGCGGCGCTCGCCTACGGGCTCGATAAGCAAGGAGGCGACCGCAAGATCGCGGTCTACGACCTCGGTGGCGGCACCTTCGACATCTCGATCATCGAGATCGCCCAGGTCGACGGCGAGCGCCAATTTGAAGTGCTCTCGACCAACGGGGATACCTTCCTCGGCGGCGAGGACTTCGACCTGCGCATCATCAATTACCTGGCCGAGCAGTTCCAGAAGGAGTCCGGCGTCGACGTGCGGAACGACCCGCTCGCCATGCAGCGCCTGAAGGAGGCGGCCGAGAAGGCGAAGATCGAGCTGTCCTCGACCCAGCAGAGCGACGTGAACCTCCCCTACATCACCGCCGATGCCTCGGGACCGAAGCACCTCAACATCAAGCTGACCCGCGCCAAGCTCGAATCCCTCGTCGAGGACCTGGTGCAGAAGACGGTCGAGCCCTGCCGCGTCGCCATCAAGGATGCGGGAGTGAGCACCTCCGACATCGCCGAGGTGATCCTGGTCGGCGGGCAGACGCGCATGCCGCTGGTGCAGAAGTACGTTAAGGATCTGTTCGGCAAGGAGCCGCGCAAGGACGTCAACCCGGACGAGGCGGTCGCGGTGGGAGCCGGGATCCAGGCGGGCGTGCTGGCGGGCGAGGTGAAGGACGTGCTGCTGCTCGATGTCACGCCGCTGTCGCTCGGCATCGAGACCTTGGGCGGCGTCATGACCAAGCTCATCGAGAAGAACACCACCATTCCGACCCGGGCGTCGAACGTGTTCTCGACCGCCGACGATAATCAAACCGCCGTCACCATTCACGTGCTGCAGGGCGAGCGCGACCGGGCCGCGGACAACAAGTCGCTCGGCAAGTTCGATCTGACGGACCTCCCGCCGGCGCCGCGCGGCATGCCGCAGGTCGAGGTGTCCTTCGACATCGACGCCAACGGCATTCTCAACGTCTCGGCCAAGGACAAGGCCACCGGCAGGGAGCAGAAGATCGTCATCAAGGCCTCGAGTGGCCTCACCGAGGAGGAGATCAAGCGCATGGTGCGCGACGCCGAGGCGCACGCCGAGGAGGACCGGCGCTTCCGCGAGCTGGTCGACACTCGCAACAAGGCCGACGGCCTGATCCACGCGGTGGAGAAGTCGCTGCGCAACCTCGGCGACAAGGTGGACGCGGCCGAGCGCGCGAAGGTGGAGTCGGCGGTCTCGGACCTGCGCACCGCGCTCAAGGGCGATGACCGCAACGTCATCGAGAAGAAGGCCGAGGCGCTGGCGCAGGCATCAAGCGCCATCGCGCAGCGGGCCCAGGCCGCGGAGGCCGCAGCCACGGCGGACGGCGCCGGGGCGGAGGCGGCCGGCGCGCAGAACGGTGGCGCGAGCGCTGCCCGCGAGGACGTGGTGGACGCCGAGTTCGAAGAGGTGAAGGACAAGGGACGCAAGGCCTCGTAAGCGCCGCCGATGGCGAAGCGCGATTACTACAAGGTACTCGACGTACCGAGGACGGCGACTGAGGCCGAGATCAAGAAGGCCTACCGCCGGCTCGCGATGAAGTATCACCCCGACCGCAACCCCGACGATCGGGACGCGGAGGAGTCCTTCAAGGAGGCGAAGGAAGCCTGCGAGGTGCTCACCGACCCGCACAAGCGCGCGGCCTACGATCAGCACGGTCACGCCGGTGTCGAGGCGAGCGGCCGCGCGGGAGGAGCGCGCGGCGGATTCAGCGCCGACGCCTTCGGCGACATCTTCGGGGATGTGTTCGGGGACATCTTCGGCGGCGCGCGCCGCAGCGGTCGCTCCCAGGCGTTCCGCGGAGCGGACCTGCGCTACGAGCTCGAGCTCGAGCTCCCCCAGGCGGTGTTCGGCCACCACGCCGAGATCGAGGTCGCGCGGCTCGCGGAGTGCGAGGTGTGCAAGGGGAGCGGTGCGGCCAAGGGCAGCCAGCCGGCCACCTGCGACACCTGCGGGGGCGCCGGGCAGGTGAGGATCTCCCAGGGCTTCTTCCAGCTGCAGCAGACCTGTCCGCGTTGCCGCGGCACGGGCAGCATCGTGCGCAATCCCTGCGATACCTGCCTCGGCCAGGGGCGCGTCCGCCGCACCCGCAAGCTCGCGGTCAAAGTGCCCGCCGGGGTCGACAACGGCGACCGGGTGCGGCTGGCGGGCGAGGGGGAAGCCGGGCGCAACGGCGGCCCGCCCGGGGACCTGTATGTCGAGGTCCACGTGCGCGAGCACCCGATCTTCGAGCGCGACGGGGAGCACCTCTCCTGCGAGGTGCCGGTGAGCTTCGCCACCGCGGCGCTCGGGGGCGCCGTCGCCGTGCCGACGCTCGGGGGGGACGTGCAGCTGAAGATTCCGCCCGAGACCCAGTCGGGGCACGTCTTTCGTCTCCGCGACAAGGGAGTGAAGCCCGTGCGCGGGGGCGCGCGCGGGGACCTCTTCTGCCGGGTGGTCGTCGAGACCCCCGTGCACCTCACCGAGGAGCAGCGCGAGCTGATCCGGCGGCTCGGTGACTCGCTGGCGAAGCAGGCCGGTAAGCACGCTCCCCGCGAGAAGAGCTTTCTCGAGGGCGTGAAGCGGTTCTTCTCCGGCGAGCCGGGACCGACGCAGCGCTGATCATGGCAGCGACGCATCGTGGCCCCGTGCGCGTCGCCCTCATCGGGGCGACGGGCCGGATGGGCCGGGCCGTGGTGCGCGCCGTGCCCGAGTTTCCGCGCGTGGCGCTCGCGGCCGCCGTGGCCTCCGCCACGAGCCCGGGCCTCGGGCACGACGCCGGAGAGCTCGCAGGTGTCGGGAGCCTCGGCGTCCCGGTGGTGAGCGATCTGGCGCTCGCGCTCCGTCAGGCCGACGTGGCGATCGACTTCAGCCTTCCCGCCGCGACGCGCGCGAACCTCCTGGCGTGCCGTGCGGCGCGCAAGCCTTTGCTGCTGTGTACGACCGGCTACACCGCAGCGCTCGAGGAGGACCTGAGCGCGGCCTCCCGGGACGTCGCGCTGCTCGTCGCCGCGAACGTGAGTCTCGGCGCCGCGGTGCTCGTCGAGCTCGTGCGCTCCGCCGCGCGGTCGCTCACGGCGGGCTTCGACATCGATGTCCTCGAGATGCACCATCGCACGAAGCGCGATGCGCCCTCGGGCACCGCGCTCACGCTCGCCGCGGCCGCACGCGAGGCGCGCTTGGGGCCGGGAAGGGCGAGCGGCGCCCCGGGCGTGAGCGCTGCCGGTGCGCTGCCTGAAACCGCCCCGGCAGGGGGAGGGGGACGCCGCGACGGGGAGATCGGCTTTGCCGCCGTGCGCGCCGGGGACATCGTCGGGGAGCACACCGTGCTCTTCACCGGTGCGGGCGAGCAGCTGTTTTTGACCCACCGGGCCCTGGATCGGGCGATATTCGCCCGGGGGGCGCTGGCCGCCGCGCTCTGGCTGCAGTCGAGGCCCGCCGGACGTTACGGCATGGGCGATGTGGTACTAGTAAAAACAAACACTTAGGGAGTCTTTGACATGGACATACGAGGTCCAGCGCGCCCCGTGGGCGGCGGATTTTTCCGTGGACACATCGCCCGGGTAACCCGTAGAATTTCTGCGTAATCCGTGTACGGGTTAGTCCAAGCAAGGCGGGAGGATGTTCGCTGAGAACTCCTCCCGCTTTGTGTATCTGCGTCGGGGAGAATTGATCACGTGAGCGGACCTGCGGTGCTCGCGCTGGCCGATGGGACGATCTTCCGCGGCCAGTCGATCGGAGCGAAGGGCAACACCACAGGCGAAGTTGTTTTCAATACCGCCCTCACCGGTTACCAGGAAATTCTCACCGATCCCTCCTACGCCCGTCAGATCGTCACGCTCACCTGCCCGCACATCGGCAACACCGGCGCCACCCCGGAAGACCTGGAATCCACGCAGGTCTACGCCGCGGGACTGATCATCCGCGACCTCTCGCTGCTGGCGAGCAGCTGGCGCGCCAACGAGTCGCTGCCGGAGTTTCTCGAGCGCGGCCGGGTCGTCGCGATCGCGGGCATCGACACGCGCAAGCTCACGCGGCTGCTGCGCGAGAAGGGTGCGCAGGCCGGCTGCATCATGACCGGCGACAAGGCCGATGAGGTCGCCGCGGTCATCGCCGCGCGCAAGTTTCCAGGCCTGAAGGGCATGGACCTCGCGAAGGTGGTGACCACCAAGCGCGGCTTCCAGTGGAACGAAGGGAACCTGTGGCCCGAGCGCGCGCGCGCGCCGATCCGCTCGCCGCAGCGCCTGCACGTGGTCGCGTACGACTTCGGCATCAAGCGCAACATCCTGCGGGTCCTCGCCGACAGCGGTTGCCGCATGACGGTGGTGCCGGCGCAGACCAGCGCCCAGGACGCCCTCGCGCTTGCGCCCGACGGCATCTTCCTCTCGAACGGCCCCGGCGATCCCGAGCCCTGCACCTACGCCATCGAGGCCACGAAGAAATTCCTGTGCACCGATCTGCCGGTGTTCGGCATCTGCCTCGGCCACCAGATCCTGGGGCTCGCCGCGGGCGCGCGCACCGTGAAGATGAAGTTCGGCCATCACGGCGCCAATCACCCGGTTCAGGACCTGGAGTCGGGACGGGTGTTCATCACATGCCAGAATCACGGCTTCGCGGTCGATGAGACCACGCTCCCTGAGGGCGTGAAGGCGACGCACCGCTCGCTCTTCGACGGATCGCTCCAGGGCATCGCCTTCAGCGAGCGGCCGGTGTTCGGCTTCCAGGGTCACCCCGAGGCCAGCCCCGGACCGCACGACCTGCGGCCGCTGTTCGAGCGCTTCAATCACCTGATGCTGCGACGGCTGCAGGCCCAGCTGCGAGCCGCGGAGGACACTCTGCGCCGCCAGCTCGTCGGTGGTGGCCGCTGAGCGTGCCCAAGCGCACCGACATCGAGAGCATCCTGATCATCGGCGCCGGACCGATCGTGATCGGCCAGGCGTGCGAGTTCGATTATTCGGGCGCGCAGGCCTGCAAGGCGCTGCGCGAGGACGGCTACCGCGTCATTCTCGTCAACTCCAATCCCGCCACCATCATGACCGACCCCGAGATGGCCGACGCCATCTACATCGAGCCGGTCAACGCGCGCACGCTCGCGCGCATCATCGAGAAGGAGCGCCCCGACGCGCTGCTGCCCACCATGGGCGGCCAGACGGCGCTCAACACCGCGCTCGATCTGGTGCGCGAGGGCGTGCTGGAGAAGTTCGGGGTGGAGATGATCGCCGCCTCGCGCGCCGCGATCGACATGGCGGAGGACCGCGAGCTCTTCCGCAACGCCATGCGCGAGATCGGGCTCGCCACTCCGCAGTCGCAGATCGCGCGCAGCCTCGATGAGGGGCTGGCGATCGCCGGCGAGATCGGCTACCCGGTGGTGGTCCGCCCCTCCTTCACCCTCGGCGGCACCGGCGGCGGCATCGCCTACAACCGCGAGGAGCTCGAGACGATCGTGGCGCGCGGCCTCGACGCCTCGCCGACCGGTGAGGTGCTGCTCGAGGAGTCGGTGATCGGCTGGAAGGAATTCGAGATGGAGGTGGTGCGCGATCAGCGCGACAACTGCATCATCGTCTGCTCGATCGAGAACCTCGACCCGATGGGGGTGCACACCGGCGACTCGATCACCGTCGCGCCGGCCGTCACGCTCACCGACAAGGAGTACCAGCGCATGCGCGATGCCGCGGTGGCGGTGCTGCGCAAGATCGGCGTCGACACCGGCGGCTCGAACGTACAGTTCGCGGTGAATCCCACCGACGGGCGGCTGCTGGTCATCGAGATGAACCCGCGCGTGTCGCGCTCCTCGGCGCTTGCTTCCAAGGCCACCGGATTCCCGATCGCAAAAGTCGCCGCCAAGCTCGCGGTGGGCTACACGCTCGACGAGCTGAAGAACGACATCACGGGAGGCGCAACGCCCGCCTCCTTCGAGCCCTCGATCGACTACGTCGTCACCAAGATCCCGCGCTTCACCTTCGAGAAGTTCCCGGCCGCGAACGATAGGCTCACGACCCAGATGAAGTCGGTCGGGGAGGTCATGGCGATCGGGCGCACCTTCCAGGAGTCGCTCCAGAAGGCGCTGCGCGGTCTCGAGACCGGGCTCGAGGGGCTCACGCCGCAGCTTTCGATGCCGCTCGGCGACGAGAGCGCGGACCGGCTCGCCCACGAGCTGCGCGCGCCGGGGGCCAACCGACTGCTGTACGTGGCGGACGCGTTTCGCGCCGGCTGGAGCCTCGCGCGGGTCGCCGAGCTGACCCACATCGATCCCTGGTTCCTCGCGCAGGTCGAAGAGCTCGTGGGGCAGGAGAAGCAGGTGCGCGAGGAAGGATTCGGTGCGCTCGGCGCCGAGCGGCTGCGCTCGCTCAAGCGCAAGGGGTTCTCGGATGCCCGCCTGGCGCGCCTCCTCGACATGCCGGAGAAGGCGATCCGCGACAAGCGTCACGAGCTGAAGATCCGGCCGGTGTACAAGCGCGTCGACACCTGCGCGGCCGAGTTCTCGACCTCGACCGCGTATCTCTACTCGACTTACGAGGAGGAGTGCGAGGCGAGCCCGAGCAGCGCCCGCAAGATCATGATCCTCGGCGGCGGGCCCAACCGCATCGGGCAGGGGATCGAGTTCGACTACTGCTGCGTCCACGCCGCGCTGCAGCTGCGCGAGGACGGCTTCGAGACCATCATGGTCAACTGCAATCCCGAGACCGTCTCGACCGACTACGACATCTCCGACCGGCTGTACTTCGAGCCGCTGACGCTCGAGGACGTGCTCGAGATCATCGCGGTGGAGCAGCCCGTGGGGCTGATCGTGCAGCTCGGGGGCCAGACGCCGCTCAAGCTGTCGCGGGCGCTCGAGGCGGCCGGTGCACCGATCATCGGCACCTCGCCCGACTCGATCGACGTCGCCGAGGATCGCGAGCGCTTCCAGGCCCTGGTGCGCAACCTCGGTCTCAAGCAGCCCGCCAACGCCACGGCGCGCACCGAGGAGCAGGCGGCGCGCCTCGCGCGCGAGGTGGGCTTTCCGCTCATCGTGCGGCCCTCGTACGTGCTCGGCGGGCGCGCCATGGAGGTGGTGTTCAACGAGGACGACCTGCGCGCCTACATGGGCAACGCGGTTCAGGTATCGAACGATAGTCCAGTCCTGCTCGATCGCTTCCTCGACGTCGCCATCGAAGTGGACGTGGACGCGGTGTGCGACGGCGAGGATGTGCTGATCGGCGGCATCATGGAGCACATCGAGCAGGCCGGCGTGCACTCGGGCGACTCCGGCTGCTCGCTGCCGCCCGCGAGCCTCACGCGCGAAACGCAGACGGAGCTGCGCGAGCAGACGCGCAAGCTCGCGCGGGCGCTGAACGTGATCGGGCTGATGAACGTGCAGTTCGCGATCCAGAGCGGCGTGATCTACGTGCTCGAGGTCAACCCGCGCGCCTCGCGCACGGTGCCGTTCGTGTCGAAGGCCACGGGGCTGGCGCTCGCCAAGATCTCGGCGCGCGTCATGACCGGACGCGCTCTCAAGCAGCTGGTCGGGGCGGTCGAGCGCGTGCCAAAGTACTACTCGGTCAAGGAAGCCGTGTTCCCGTTCATCAAGTTTCCCGAGGCCGACCCGATCCTCGGTCCCGAGATGAAATCGACCGGGGAAGTCATGGGCACGGGCCGCACCTTCGGCGAGGCCTATGCGAAGGCTCAGACCGCCTCGGGGGTGGTGCTGCCGCGAAAGGGAGTCTGCTTCATCAGCGTGCGCGATCGCGATAAGGAACCCTGTATCGCTCTGGGGCGCAAGCTCATCGAGCGCGGTTTCGAGCTGCTCGCGACCGAGGGCACGGCGCGCGCGCTGAGCGCGGCTCAAGTTCCCTGCCGCCGCGTGAACAAGGTACGCGAGGGGCGGCCGCACATCGTCGACATGATCAAGAACGACGAGATCGACCTCATCGTCAACACTACCGAAGGCAAGCAGGCCATCCGCGAGTCGAACTCGATCCGCCGCGAGGCCGTGCACCGCCGCGTCACCTACTACACGACGCTCGCGGCGGGGCTTGCGACCTGCGAGGCGCTCGATCACCTCGACGAGGTCGAGGTGAACCGCCTGCAGGATCTGCACGAAGAGGCCGTGACGGCATGAAGCGCACTCCGATGACGGTGCGCGGCGCGGAGGCGCTGCGCGC
>Ga0066658_10000495_pt1 | contig 14145 bp, 10 predicted proteins | sample GraSoiAngelo_107_FD_75174 | JGI IMG/M metagenome (GOLD analysis project Ga0066658, IMG submission 75174) | Grasslands soil microbial communities from the Angelo Coastal Reserve, California, USA - 14_0903_09_30cm | ecosystem: Environmental > Terrestrial > Soil > Grasslands | place: USA...
AATTAGATATTGCTCTACTGGGTCTACTGGATCAACTGGATCAACTGGACTAACTGGACCAACTGGATCAACTGGATCGATAGGACCAACTGGAGCAATATCTAATTTCTCGCTAGCTGAAGTTTTTGGTTATGGTAGCGGTACAACATCATCAACTTACAATCTTTCCACAAATGTACAAACTAGTATCGGTGGTACAACTGGTCCAATCAATACGATGGTAACTACTTTATTTCCATCACCAAACAATTATTGGTCGCAATCTGGCAATGGAACTCTAATATATCTAGGTCAAACCGGTTATTTTCATATAGCAGTATCATTTTGTTTTATTGGCTCTTTTTTGCAAACTGAGAAAACATATACTTTTAATATATTACTAAATCAAATTCCTGTTCTAGGCTCATATTATTCATACATTATAACTAATAACAATCCTATAAGTCTCCATATTACTAAGGTTATACAATTATCAACAAATGATACAATAAACCTAGGAGTAATTGGTGTTACAGCTAATTGTACAATCTCATTCTATAATTTTAATTTATTAGCCTCACCTTATTAATACATATATTAAATATATATGTTTTTTTACATAACCTTGATATAAAACAATTTGTTCATTTCTTCTTCCGTTGGAATCATTTTCACATAAAAATGTGGTTGAGGTATTCCAATTAATTGCAGGTATATTTTGACAGCATTCGAGCACCTCCTTAATGCTCTAGCATCTAATTTAAAATGTTGATGTACAAATGTTCTAAATATATTTTTGTTCAAATGATAATCTTTAGCAAAACTCGCTAATGATCCGATCCAATGTTTCTTGAAAAAATATACAAGCTGGTCATTCGAATAGTTATCAATATTAGATTTATCAAGTTCTGCCATCTTTGCTATTATGATAATTGTAATAATTTATTTCATTTTTAAATAGCAAAGTTTTTAAAATTATATATTTAATAAATCTTCAATTGTTCCACAAACGATACGCCGTTCAGGCATCAATAATTGCAATGATGTTTGTAATTTTATAATAAATTTATCTTGAGATATTAATATAAAAGTGACAAATTGCGATATCGTCATATTCAATGATGCACTTATAACATCTAACGTTGATATAGCCTTTATTATAGAAAACCACGGCTTTGTTATGACACTCTGTACTGCTAGTGGTATTATTGTTTTCTCAGGAATAAAAAGAATAATATGTATTGACGAATCCTCATGGAACGATATATGAGTTATATTCTCAATCATATCACCAATATCTATGAAAACTAATGTTTTAAGTCCTCGTCTGCCAATAGATATGAGTTTCTTTATGATAATAGATGGGTCAACAGGGATTCTATCAATAAAATTATCAGATTTTATTGGTAACCATGAATTGGATTCTTTAATTGGCTCATGTATCAATTTTTGGTAAGATTTATCATAAGGATTTACTTCTAATTTATCATAATAAAAATTAATTCCTGAAACATGATAATCCAATATAGTAAATAAGAAAGATTTAATTGCACGAGTACAGTCTAGTAATTTATTTTTACCGGTTAAATATTTATCAAAAACTTGATTATCAATATGAAATTTTTTGGCAAAATATTTGTCAGAAACATACCAAAATTTATGATAAAAATAAATCAATTCTTCATCTGAATAATTATCTAAATTATATCTATCAAATTCTTTAGTCATAAGATGTTTAAGAATTTTAATACTATAATAAAAATATTAAGATTCAATTTTTTATGGAAGAAACGCTTGCCAATGATCATTATTAAAAGCTACTCAAATATTACAAAATAGCTCTTGGACCATCAGAATCAGAAAATATTAAAAGCCATTAATTATTATATAATGACCGCTAAAAAGTATATATTAGACACGAAACATTAAACGTATAGTGCTGCTGTTGACTATAGAAAAAGCGTCGATAATTACCTCAAAGTAAATAAACTTCAAGTTATATTTAGATGAAGGCAAATTTTTGGAGACGATTTAACATAGTCTTTCATTAAAATATTATATAAATAAAATTGAATTTATAAATAAAATTGAATTTATAAATTTAAAATATGATAAACACACAAATGGAAGAAACACTTGCCGACGAGCATTATCAAAAAGCTATTCACATATTACAAAATAGCTCCTGGTTGTTTGGACCATCAGAATCAGAAAAGGTGTCGAGAGCCATTGATTATTATATAATGGCCGCTACAAAGTATTCATTGATTAAAAATTACGATAAAGCAGGTAAAACTTTCGCTGAAGCGGCATTATTATATTTAGATACAAAACATGGAAAATATTTGGCTGCCGTCAATTATACAAAAAGTGCCGATAATTATCTCAAAGTAAATAAACATCAAGCCAAGATTTATTTGGAGAAATCAATCAAATTATATTTAGATGAAGGAAAATTTTCTACTGCAGCCAAGAATTCAGAAATGCTAGCCGAAATTTATCTTGAAGATAAGTATTTTTCTGATGCCGCTGCAGCTTATGAATGCGCACATGATTATTATGAAATTGATAAATCCCTTAATTTAGCAACCAGTTGTTTAGTCAAAGCCGCTTATATTCTCATTGGTAATGAAGATTACGATCGTAGTATTATCAACTTAGAAAAGAGTGCTGCTTATTACGCCAAAACAACAAATGATTTTAGATGTAGGCCCTTATATTTTGATATAAGTATCATTAAAATGTTTCTTGGTGATATTGTTGAATGTAAGTCCATATTGGCTAAATATCAACATAGTGATAGCAATGAATATAAAATGTTGGATGCAGCAATCAACGCTATGGAAATATTTGATCCAACATCATTCTCGCAGGCGATTACCGACTATGACTCATGTCAAAGATTAAAACCCTGGCAATCAAAACTTTTATTAACTGTTAAAGACAAAATTTCTGAGGACGATTTAACATAGTTTTTCATTAAAAAATATTATATAAATAAATTTGAATTTATATATTTAAAGAATAAGAAGAACACCTTGGTGATCAATATTATCAAAAAGCTATTAGAGCACTGAAACCTAACTCCTTATATTTTAATGGACCTACAGAATTTGGAATAATCTCAAAGGCTATTGAAAATTATAAATCGGCAGCCATAAAGTATACGTTAGATAGGAATTATGAAAAAGCAGGTATGGCTTATGCTGAAATAGCTACATTGTACTTATATAATAAATATAATAAACATAGAAAATATGGTAAACATTTCGCTATTATTAATTACACGAAAAGTGCTGATAATTATAGTAAAGTAGATAGACCTCAAGCCAAGATTTATCTGAAAAATCTATTAAATTATATTTGGATGGAGGATATTTTTAGATGCAGCTGAAAAATCGGAAATGTTAGCAGAAATCCATCTTGAAGATAATTATGTTGCTGAGGCAGCAATAGCGTACGAGCGAGTATATGATTATCGTGAAATGAATGGATCTTCTAATGGTGGTGATATAAATTGCATAGTTAAAGCCACTTATCTAAATAAAGCTGCTTATCTTTATGTCTATGCCGAAAATTATGATCATGCTATTATCAACTTAGAAAAGGCCATTATTCTTTGTTCTGGAATGATGGGCGACGCTTTTGGTAAAACTTCATATTTCGATGCATGCATTATCAAAGTGTTCCTTGGTAATATTGTTGAATGTAGATCAATTTTGACTAAATATCAACAAAATAATTGGACTACTAATAAGGAATATAAAATGCTGAATGAAATAATCGATGCTATGACGACCTCTAATTCACTATCGTTCTCTAGAGCAATTGCTAAATATGAACCCTGGCAATCAAAACTCTTATTAGCTAGCAAAAAATAAAATCTCTAATAAATAAAAAAAAACATGTGTGATATACCTATGTTTTTTAAATATGCAAAGCTAACATAGCCATAGCGATGCACCATTTGATAGTTCCCTCAACTTGTAATGTTTCAAGAAGTGATACGAGTACCAAATCATTTTTGAAAAGATCATTGATAACCTTTTGTTCAACCTGGGGTAATTGTCTACCTATTTCATTACGAAGTATATTTGCATTTGCTTTCCTTACCGCATAATATGGTGCTATTTCTGTATTAACATTAGTAGACAAGGTGACAATTGTTTGATCAATATCCATAACTTCAAGAAGAGAGGAAATTAATAAATCATCAAAATTGCCTTCCACCATTTCCCTAACAAGTTTAATATCAGCCAATTTATTAGAATAATTAATAGCATATTTGGCACAATAGAATTTTAATATTTCTTGTTGAATGTCTGGATATGTGTAATATAATGTTCTTTTGTTAGATGGTATACCAGTTCTATCCTTTGGTTCCCACAGTTTACGAATAGTAGTTTTCTTGTACACCCAGGTTAGTCGAAAGGTTTCTGATTCACCACTAATACCAATAACTCCTTCCCAGGAAGATTGTCTCAAATAATTGTCTATAAAAATATTAGTAACTTCACATATGCTAAGAGTCTTGATATCACCTAAATGAAGTATTAAATAACCGTTCTCATTCAAATTATCCCAGGCTTTATCTAATGAAGCAAATAAAAACCATACGAGCCAAGTAGTGAAATCTGGATAATTTGTAATTGATTGACCTGGTTGATTCTCAGCATAAATTTCAACATTAAAGAAAGGTGGTGATGTAAAAATTACATCATAAGGACCATTCAGAATTTTCGCTTTCTCAAAAGGTTCATAAATAATTTTCTGTCGTGAAGTATCACCAAACATTTTGATTATCTGTGTATGTCCAGATTTTAATTCTGTATTTGGATCAAAGCCTGTATATTGCATATTTAATGATATAGCAGCAATTAAGCGATCACCCCAACCAGCCGAAATATCTAACCATTTCTTATTTCTTAAGTCATTTCCAATAACAACTTTCAATAAAGCTCTAGCCATTGTAGGTTTGAAAGTTGTAGTTTCAGCAATTGTTTCATAAATAGCATCACGTAAGGTTGGTGGTGAAATATTATCTTTCTTCAATGCATTAATTAATATGGATTTTAAACATAAATCTGTATTCCAACATTCTACCATTGAATATTGTTGATCATAACGTTTTGCTTTGAGTCTTACATCTTCAGTGAAAAAGTCAGTTATAACATCGGCTGATTCATAATCATTGTGGTTACCGACGATAGTTATATATTTATCCCGAAAGAGTGGCGGTAGATAATTATCGTATTTTGGATAATAGGAATATAATTTATATTGATTGTATTTGATTTGGGGTTCTATTTTCTTTAAATTTTCAAATAGAACTTCGGGATCTGTCATGAAATATTTATGATAAGGAAACCAAATAGTACCATCCTTAATTAATGGAATTAATTCATCGGCTGCTTGGTTATAAATTACTTCTTGATCTTTTTCAAGCAAAGTTTCAATATTTTCAGGAATATATTTGGATGTAGGAATATAATAAAAATTATTTGTTATGAGTGGCGATGTGTCCTTTGTAGGTTGTGAAGGAATAATGGTCCTAACGAACATTTCGTGATATAACTTTTGTAAGTTTGATTTCCCATAAGTAATATAATTCTTAGATGTAAAGCCAATTTGTTCAAATAAATCTTGTGTTTCTCGACGAGACATGAGATATAACGGATCTTGTGTTTCGTTATAAGCAATATACCATAGCATATGGAGTAGATCTAAAAATGTGTAAAAATTAGGATCATTATTATAATCATGTTCACGAATGATGATGGCTCCCTCTGGAGATAGTACTCTAGCGGCTTCTGATAAAATCTCTTTTCTTCTTTGTGGATTAATATGATGTAAAACTGCAAACATGATAATGAGATCAACGCTATTAGTCGGTAGAGGAATTTTTCCTTCCACATATGTTAAAGGTGATATTTGTTGTGTTTGAGGAAGTTTTTCATCAATAGCGAAGACAGCTGTAGGGTCTAATTTATAATAATTCTTCAGAGCGATAGTTATATCACCTGTTCCAGCTCCTATATCTAAAATTGACTTAGGAGTTAATTGATCACCTAAGATATCAACTACACCTGATACACGTTCGTTAGCTCGAGCTTGGTCGGTCTTCTTGGGTAAAGGTTTCAGTTTGGATAGAAATTGTCTAAAATTGTCAGCTGTAGGATTTTTGTTCATTAATTGACGTAGATCATTATATAATCGTTTGTAATTGGCAGAATTAGGTGGTGGAAGTTCATAGGCTTTACCAATGTTATATAATAAAGTATGGGCGTAGGAATCCATTTATTGGATTGATTTAAAAATAATTTAAATCAATTTTTTAATAGTTATATTTTAATATTTCATTTTCTGCAGCGACATTCCATATATAATCATCATTTTGTCCATATTTTAATATATGCTGCCAGACTTTAGCATCATAATTATTTGCAGATGGATAGGGTGGTAATAAATTATTTGATACAGGTTCAAAGAAACGTTGAGGAGCCATAAGTTTATTTATTCTTTCTTGACCACCAAGTCTATACCATAAATCTTCCGTATAGTGTTCTTGGAGTAAATGTTTGCCAACTTGAACAGGCATAAATTCAGTTTGTAACCAAATACGACCTAATGCACGAATTATAGTTCCACTACCAACTGCCATCCATAAACGTTTTGGGACGATATGAGCTGGAATGGCATCCGATAATTGTTCGAGTAGAAATTCATTGTAAATTTCTGAATTTAGACCAAATGGTATAAGCATAACTTTGGATTTATATTTTACATAGGATAAAGCTTTTTCTTTTACATCGGACATTTTTTCATAAAAAATTGTTATTTTAGCGCCTAATTTTTCGCAGATTAAACTTAGATATGGATCATAATTTGGAGAATTTAATATGAAAAGTGTAACTTGTTTGCATAATTTCATACATACAATTGTTAAAGCAATTTGTGCAAAGCCTGAAGCTGGACCGACATAGACAAATTCTTCATAATTATTATAATATTCGATAAATTTGATAAGAGCACGTTGTTTTGTACCACCTGCCAGAAGGTCATCTCGGATTACATTAATATGTATTATACTACCATCTAATTTTTTGACTGCATGTTTATTTATCACAATAGGTGGATTCATTTCTTTTAAGGTATGTTATCTGATGATAAATCAATATTATTTTTATAAGATAGATATTTTTTCATCTCTTGACACAATTGTTTATTTATTTCGATCAATTGACTTATTATTTCTGCTTGACTAATGATTAACTCAAATAATAAATCATACTCTTGAATTTTATCTTCCAATCTTTTTACTCTATCACTAGACATTTATAAAATGATATATAAAATTTTTAATTAAAAATATGAATAATAATTCTTTAAATAGATGTTTTTTTCTTAATATTAAATACATGCAGATAACTCCCCATCTTGATAATATCGTCAAACTCATAAGCCTCAATCCTGTGGTGTCAATAGAATCTCCTACAGGTTCAGGCAAGAGCATCGCTATTCCTTCAGCAATAGCAAATACTGGAGCCAAATGTTTTGTCTCAGTCCCTACGCGAACTGCTGCAATGTCATTGGCTGAATACCAAATAAGTACAAATTCTAACATGTCCAAACTCGTTGGCTATGCTGCTGAAGGTAATATCCAATACGACCAAAACACTATGATTGCATATGTCACGAGTGGTCATATGCGTCGTAAAATGTTATCCTATTTTATTAATGGAGCTATCAATCCTATCGATTTTTGTGATGTTCTAATATGTGACGAATTTCATACTGGAAGTCTCGATAACACCATAATAATTTCATTATGGATGAAAGCTTATAATTTCGGAGCAAAAGTTCCTAGATTAGTAATTGCTAGTGCTACACCTATTCCAACAAAAATTGAACCTATACCTGCAGAATACGTTATCGATCTGAAAGCTTTTCCTATAGAATATCGATATCTTTCCCAGGATATTGATAAGGATAGTATTGATCCTAACAATAATTTATACACGCAAGCTGCCGATTTAGCTTTTTCTATACACGATAAGTTCTCCTTAGAAAGTGGACATATTTTGATTTTTGCTCCTGGTTCAAAAGAAGTTGAAACATGTGTCGCCAAATTAAAGCGTCTGGCTGCTAATGAAAAATCACTATCCATTATTCCAGCATTTGGAGCTCTTAAATCGGAAGATATTGCTCTAATTTATAAACCCACAACTAACAATGAAAGGAAGGTTGTCGTTGCAACAAATATTGCTGAAATGTCTATTACTATCAGTAATATCGGACATGTAATAGATACTATGATAGAGAAAAGAGCTAGTATGACAGTATCAGGTGGATTTCGTTTGACAACTCATTACATTTCAAAGACCTCTGCTAAACAAAGAGCCGGAAGAACTGGAAGAACATTACCTGGTATGTGTTGGCGTATGTGTACTGAACAACTTTATAATAAATTGGAAGAACACCGTCCAGCAGAAATTGATCGAATACCCATTTATGAAGTAGTTATGGAACTACTCGATAGAGGACTTTATCCTGAAAGTATCATCAAAGAAATTGATAGACAAAAATTAACAGAGGCCACTTCTCTATTATCACATTTAGGTATGATTACTACGACGAATCGGGGAGTTATCACTGTGACTGATCTGGGAAATTTTGCTACTAAGTTTTATTTAGGAGTCCAAAATGCAGCATTTTTATGGCATTGGATGAAAGGTAGACGTTTTAATGATAAAATTATCAAAGCTGGTAAAGAGTTGGGTTTAAATTTGGAACATATGGAAATAGATGAAACCTCAGAATACTCGTCTATCAAACCCTATCATATACAATATGTATCAGCGATTTTTGAACGTGAAAAGTTTGATCCATTAACTATAATAGATGCCACTGTCAATGTTGGTGGAGATGCTATGAATTTTATGCGGCTATATCCCAAGGCTAACTTAATTGCTATTGAAATAGATAAGAAAATTGCATCGATTTTACAACGAAATTTACACAACCTATCTAGTATTCTTGGCACCAACATGTCATATAAAACCACTGCCATAAATATGTCAGCTATAGATTATTTTAATAAACCTCGCCAAGCAGATATAATCTATTTTGATCCTCCATGGGGCGGTCGTGAATATAAATTGAATGAAAAGATTTCGCTCATGTTAGATGGTGTAGGAATTGGTTATTTGATAGGTCGAGTTTTAGCACAAGGAATGACACCTTTAGTAATATTAAAAGTTCCAATAAATGTTGATTTAGAGACTATAATAAATGATATAGGATTTGATGTTGATGCTACATCTTATGATGTGATTAATACATCAAATAAAGCTATTGATTATAGATTAATTTTTATTAGATACAATGTTGAACAAATATCTAATGCTAATAATTTGGAAGAAGAAGTTCCATTAACATTCTCAGCTTATCCTATGTTTCCAGGGATTGTAACAGCTTGTCTTATTGATTCATATGGACCATCATATTTTTGGATTCCTCAAGATAGAATGGGTATGAGTTTACAAGAGTACAAAAATAAATATTTTTCTAAATTTATAGGATATAATGATCTTGAGACCTGTTTGAATATGTGGAATGATTTGATGAATAACATTGGAGATACTCATGCAGATGCAAGAGATGTTGCTAGATGGTGTTATAATAATAGTATTAATAATAAGAAAATCGTTGAATTATTAAAAGTAATTAATCAAACCATTAGTGCTCTATATCGAGAGGGATTCAAAGGTGAAGTCATCCCGGGACCATTTACAACTCAAGGAGTTATGGCTGCAGCCAAGCCTATATTAGCCAAAATATATGCGGATAAGACGTTTATTCGTAGACAAAGCAGAGATAAAGACAGGGGACGAGATGTTATGTATTTTAGTCCAATCACACGGGAAGATTATAAATTAGATAGTCAAAATGCTGTTAACAAATTATCATTAAATCCTCCGAAAGGTGTTATAGCTATTTTAACAGCTGATATCCCTGGACAACGAGGAACAATTAAACTTATTACTTTTGCGATTGATACTGATAAAGATGGTTTAGGTCGACCGATAGATATTAGGGGACCAAAAACTCTGGGAGCTCCGAAAGTTCAACAATCTCCAAAAGGATATAAATCTGAGATCTCGCGTAATGTGACTCGAGAAATTCGACCAAAAGAGTATAAACCTACCCAACCTAGCCAGTTACGTGCTGTAAGTAGAGAAATCCAACCAATATCTGAAACTATAACGCAAGAAATCCAACCAATATCTAATATACAAAAGGCTGCATTTGACATATTAGATTCATTATCGCCAACATCTTATATAACAGCTCCAACATTGATCATATTACCTATTAAAGAAGCAGAGGAATCACAAGTTAAACTTCAAACTGTACAAACTGTACAAACTGTACAACAAGTTAAACCACAAACTGTACAACAAGTTAAACCACAAACTGTACAACAAGCGAAACCACAAACCAGACAACAACAAGCGAAACCACAAACTAGACAACAAATAAAGCCTCAAACTAAACAACAAGTTAGATCTCAAATTGTGCAGCCACCTAAATTATCGATGGCGTTCCAACAACCAACATTAATGGAACAACCAACATTAATGGAACAACCAACATTGTTTGAAGATGAATTAAGTCAAGAAATAAAATTAGTTGAACAACCGACATTAGCTGCGTCGACTAATTTATAAAAAAATATATTGTTTCTTAAGTCAAGCGATATATAGTTTTTAATCAAAATATTAGTTAATATAAGTTATGTTAATTATGTTAATTATCATAATAGAAGTCACGTTATGTATCATATTATATCATTTATCTATCATACTGCAAGGGTTATGTTAGCATATCATACTGCATCCATTTATTTATCAGATTATGTTAACTACCATATTACATCAATTTAATAATCATATTATAGGTGTTATGTTAAGATCATACTACACTATTTAGCTATCATGCAACAGAGATTATGTTAAATATTATAATACGAGCATTATGTAATCTATCATAATAGACCCATTTTATATCATACTATAGAAGTTACGTAATCTATCATAATACAGAAGTTATGTAATTTATCTTACTACATCCATTTAACTATTATACTACATTTATCTATCATATTACAGAATCATATAACGTATAATACTACAAAAATCACGTTAACATCATAATAAGAGACCATATTTCGTACTAACCTAACCTAATCTATAATACTTCAAAAATCATGTAATCTATCATTATATCAATATTAAGTTACAGAGATTGCTATGCATCATAATATACAAGTCATATCCCATACTAAATTATTAAATTAAATCCATTTATCTATCATACTACAAAAGTCATTTTGTCATTTTAACATTATAATATAGAAGTCATGTTACCCATTTATAGAGATCATGTAATCTATGATATAACAGAAGTCATGTGATCTATCATACTATATATATTTGACTATGATATTATCATGTTACCCATTTACAGAAATCATCTTACCCATCTATAGATGCTATGTTGACTATCATACTACAGGAATCGTGTTTACATCATATTATATAAGTCATGTTACCCATTTAGAGAAGTCATGTTATATTAGATTATATTAGATTAGATTACATAAGTTATATCATATATTAGATTACAGAAGTTATATCATATATTAGATTACAAAGATCATGTCTAATGCCAATATGTCATAATACGTCCATTTATATATCAAATTATAGAAGTTATATACCATATCATAGTACATACATTTAATCATCATACTGCAGAAGTTATGTTAATTATCATACTACAGGTGTCATGTTGGCTATTATACTACAGGTGTCATGTTATCTATTTACAGAAATCATGTTAACCATCTACAGGTCTTATGTTACCCATTTACAGAAATCATGTTATATATTAGATTACAGAAGTTATAACATCTATTAGGTAACAGAAGATATGTTACCCATTTACAGAAATTATGTTATATACCAGATTACAAAAGTTATATCATCTATCATATAACAGAGATCATGTAATCTATTATACTACATTTGACTATCATACTACATACATTTGACTATCATATTACAGAAATTATGTTAACTATTATACTACATCCATTTTACATAATACTACAGAGATCATGTTTACATAATATTACAGAAGTCATGTTTTCATCAGATTACAGAAGTCATGTCACCCATTTACAGAAGTCATGTTTTATATCAGATTACAAAAGTCATGTTTTATATCAGATTACAAAAGTCATATTACCCATTTACAGAAATCATATTACCCATTTACAGAAATCATATTACCCATTTACAGAAATCATATTACCCATTTACAGAAATCATATTACCCATTTACAGAAATCAAGTCATGTTATATATCAGATTACAAAAGTCATGTTACCCATTTACCCATTTACAGAAGTTATGTTATATATCAGATTACTTCTGGAAGAGATCATGTCTAATACCAATATATTGTAATACATTCATTTATAATATCAAATTACATAAGTCATGTCCCATATCATATTACAGGTGTCATATTACTCATTTACAGGTCTTATGTTACCATTTACAGAAGTCATGTTATCTATCAGATTACAGAAATCATGCTATATATGACAAAAGTTATAACTTCTATTAAATGATAGAAGTTATGTTATATATCAGATTACTTCTAGAAGAGATCATGTCTAATACACCCATTTATATATCAGATTACATAAGTCATATCCAATATCATATTACAGCCATTTAATCATGATACTACAGAAGTTATGTTAACTATCATACTGCAGGAGTTATGTTGGCTATTATACTACAGAGATCATATTACAAATATTATGTTATATATTATATATCATATTACAGGCATCATATTAAGTATCATAATATAGGTATCATGTTAATTATTAGATTACAGAGATCATGTTACCCATTTACAAAAGTCATATTACCCATTTACAGGAGTCATGTTAAATATCATATTACAAGTGTCATGTTACCCATTTACAGATGTCATGTTGATTATCATATTATAGAAATCATGTTACCCATTCACAGAAGTCATGTTAATTATCATATTATAGGTGTCATTACATAGAAGTTATATCCAGTACCAATGCATCATATTACTTCTGGGAGAGATCATATAACCTATCATAATACACACATCAGATAATATATGATACTTCAAACTACTCTGATTATCTAGATCGTTTAGATTAAACCTACCCATAATATAATTTATATTATAGTTAACATGCAAAAAATGCCTATATATTAGATCGATCACATGCATTAAAATTCTATGATATGTAATCTATCATTATATATGTTATGACTTCAAATATATAATAAAAAAATGATAAATAATTTAAATATGTATTAATAAATATAAATGTCTGAACCGTTATTATCTGATAATCCAAACCGATTCGTTCTATTTCCAATTAAGTATGACGAGATCTGGTCATTATATAAGAAAGCTGTCGCTAGTTTTTGGACAGCTGAAGAAATTGATTTATCCGAAGATCAAAAAGATTGGTATCGTTTAACAGATCATGAGCGTTGGTTTATATCCCACGTACTGGCATTTTTTGCAGCATCTGATGGTATCGTTAATGAAAATTTAGCAGCCAAGTTTATGAATGAGGTCCAAATACCAGAAGCTCGATGTCTCTATGGATTTCAAATCGCTATTGAGAACACACATTCAGAGAGCTATTCCATGCTTATAGATACCTTGATCAAAGACAAAAAAGAAAAAGATAAACTATTCAATGCCATTCACACTATACCATGTGTGAAAAAGAAAGCTTCCTGGGCCCTAAAATGGATCACCAACTCAAATTGTTTCGCGGAACGATTAGTAGCGTTTGCAGCCGTCGAAGGAATCTTTTTCTCCGGCAGCTTCTGTGCTATTTTTTGGTTAAAGAAACGGGGATTAATGCCAGGGTTGACATTCTCAAATGAGTTGATTAGTCGTCATGAAGGCCTTCATGTGGATACGGCTTGTTTATTTTATTCAATGTTAAATAATAAATTATCAGAAGATGCAATATATGAAATAATTTGTGAAGCCGTCGAATACGAAAAGGAATTTATTACTGAT
>Ga0066658_10000502_pt1 | contig 14106 bp, 9 predicted proteins | sample GraSoiAngelo_107_FD_75174 | JGI IMG/M metagenome (GOLD analysis project Ga0066658, IMG submission 75174) | Grasslands soil microbial communities from the Angelo Coastal Reserve, California, USA - 14_0903_09_30cm | ecosystem: Environmental > Terrestrial > Soil > Grasslands | place: USA...
TCCGCCGGCGTCTTCGCCAGCAGCCGCTCGAGGAGCGGCTGCACGGCCTCGAACTGCGCCGGCAGCCGCGGGATCGGCTCCTTGCGGTGCTTGTAGACGATCGCCATCGGGTTCTCGGCGCGGTAGGGCTTCTGGCCGGTGAGCATCTCGAAGAGGATGACGCCGAGGCTGTAGAGGTCGCTGCGCGCATCGAGCGGCTCGGCGTGGCCCTGCTCCGGGCTCATGTAGTGCGGCGTGCCGAAGATGGTGCCGCTGTCGGTGAGGTCGAGCGCGAGCGCCAGGTCCTTGGAGAGGCCGAAGTCGATCAGGGCGACGCTGCCGTCGTGGCGCAGCATGATGTTGCCGGGCTTGAGATCCCGATGCAGCACTCCCGCGCCGTGGACGGCGGCGAGCGAGCGTGCGATCGCGGCCGCGAGCCGCAGCGCCTCTCGCGGTGCGAGCGACGCGCGCATGCGCCGGCGCAGATCGCCGAGCTCGAAGTACTCCATCACGAGCCACGCATGCTCGTCGCTGACCCCGAGGTCATGCAGGCGCACCACCGCCGTGCTGTTGATGCGCTGGGCGATCTCGTGCTCCTGCAGGAAGCGCTGGAACATGTCGACGGGCTGGCTCTCCTCGTCCTGGCGGTCGCGCGCGACCTTGAGCGCCACCAGCCTCCCGGCGCGCTCGCTCTCGCCGACGAACAGATCGCTCGTGGGGCCCGACGCCAGGCGGCGGATGAAGCGATAGCCGCGGATGAAGGCGTCGCCGAAGCGCTGGGTCTCGCGTCCCGCGCGACTGCTGCGCCAGACCGCCCGGGCCAGCGCCTGACGCTGCTCCGCCGCCACCAGCACCTGCGCGAAGGTGTCCCGCTCGAGCTCCTCGCGGCTCAAGGTGTAGGCCCCGAGCGCGCACGCCTCGCGCGCCTCCGAGAGGTCCGCGTCGGTGAGCAGCACGAGCGGCGCAAAGCCGGCGCGGCTCGCGAGCTCGCGCGCCCAGTTGAGGCCACGGCCGCCGGGCCAGGAGTCCGCCAGCAGCACCGCATCGAAACCCTGGGCCAGGAACTCCGGCGCCAGCGCTCCCTGCGAGACCGGGCTGTGCACGGTGAGCTGCGCCTGCGGCCGCCATGAGGCGAGCCGCTCCCGGATATAATCGCAGCGGCCCGCGTCTTCCTCGATCAACAGCAATCGCATCACGCGGAATTACAGCACGCGCGCACCGCGGCCGCCATGAAGCGCCTCGAGGGCGCGCGCCGCATCCGCGGCCAGCTTAAGTCCAATCACCAGATCCCCGACGTTGGTGCCGGTCGGACCCAGGTGCACCAGATCGCCGCTCGCCGCGAGCGCGGGCGCGGAATCCGCCCTCTCGAGGCCGCGCTCCGCGTCGAGCTCCGCGAGCGCGATCCGCGCGCAAGTGTCGGCGTCCACGAGGGCGCCCGCGTCCTCGGTGACGCCGTCGCTCCCGTCGGTGCCGGCGGCCAGCAGCATCAGCTCCGGGCGGCCCGCGATGAGGCGCGCCGCTGCCAGCGCGAGGTGCTGGTTGCGCCCGCCGCGCCCGGGATGCGGCGGCAGCATCACGGTCGACTCGCCACCCCAGACGTGCAGCTGCGCCGTGCCCGTATGCAGCTCGTGCGCGAAGCGGGCCGCGAGCCGCACGGCCTCTCCTGCGAAGCGCCGCCCCGGCGGGTGCACGGTGAGGCCGAGCGCCGCGGCCGCCACCGCGACCGCCGCCACCGCCTGATCGACCGAGGCCACCACCTGCCGCTCGATGCGATCGTGGCCCTCCGCGGCGGGGCCCATGAGTCCTGAGCCGATGACCCGCGGGTCGTCGTCCGGCACGTCCGAGATGAACAGCGCCCGCGCCGGACGGCCGCGCAGCCTGCCTGCGAGTCGCCCCCCCTTGATGCGCGACAGCGCCGCCCGCCGGCGGTTCAACTCGCCGATGGCGAGCCCCTCGGCGAAGGCCCGGCGCGTCAGCGCCTCGAGGTCGGGGAGCGTGACGCCGGCCTCCGGCACCTCGACGAGGCTCGAGGCGCCGCCGGAGATGAGAAACAGCGGCTCGACCTCGCCCGGGAGGCTCTCCACCCACGCGAGCAGCCGCCCGCCGGCCGCGAGCGAGCGCTCATCCGGCACCGGATGGGCGCCGATGAGGACTTCGGCGCCGAGACGGGCGATCTCCGGGGAGAGGGGAGCATCGCGCGTGATGAGGAGCGCGCGCTCGATGGCGCCGCCGAGCGCATCGTATGCGCCGAGCGCCATGGACTCGGCGGCCTTGCCGACCCCGGCCAGCCACACGGGAGCCGCGGGGTGTTGGGGCCTCGCGAGCGCCTCGCGCACACAGCGCCGCCCCTCGACGCGCCGCAGGCCCGTCTCGAGGAGGGCGAGCAGCAGCGCGCGGCGCGGGTCGCCGCCGTCCGGGAGCTCAGCTGCCGCGGACGACTTTGAGCTTGCCGTGCCGCTCGCGGCGCGCGTGCTTCGCCGCATCCGAGCGCTCCAGCTGCAGCCGCCCGAGATATTCGGGCGTGACGTCTCCGGTCACGTATTCGCCCGAGAAGCAGGAGGTGTCGAACTCCTCGATGCGCGCATCCTCGTGCTTGCAGGCTGCGATCAGGTCGGTGAGGTCCTGGTACACCAGCCAGTCCGCGCCGATGAGGCGCGCCACCTCCTCCACCGTGCGGCCGCTCGCGACCAGCTCGCTCGCCGCCGGCATGTCGATCCCGTAGACGTTCGGGAAGCGCACGGGCGGGGCGGCGGAGGCGAAGTACACCTTCTTCGCGCCGGCTTCGCGGGCGAGCTCGATGATCTGCGCCGAAGTCGTGCCGCGGACGATCGAGTCGTCGATCAGCAGCACCGTCTTGCCGCGGAACTCGAGATCGATGGCGTTGAGCTTGCGCCGCACCGACTTCTCCCGCTCGTCCTGCCCCGGCATGATGAAGGTGCGGCCGATGTAGCGGTTCTTGATGAAGCCCTCGCGGTACTTGACGGAGAGGCGCTGCGCGAGCTGCAGCGCGCTGGTGCGGCTGGTGTCCGGGACCGGGATGACCACGTCGATGTCGTGCCTGGGGCGCTCGCGCAGGATCTTGTCCGCCAGGCGATCGCCCATGCGCATGCGGGCGCGATAGACGGAGATGTTGTCGATCTTCGAGTCGGGGCGCGCGAAGTACACGTATTCGAAGATGCAGGGGGTGTGGCGAGGCGTCGCGACGCGCTGCTGCGTGTGGAGCCGGCCCTGCTCGTCGATGAACACCGCCTCCCCCGGCGTCACGTCGCGCACCAGGCGGAACGAGAGGGCATCGAGCGCCACGCTCTCGGAAGCGAGCATCCATTCGGTGCCGCGCGCGGTGCTGCGCTCGCCGAGCACCAGCGGGCGGATGCCGTTCGGGTCGCGAAAGCCGAGGATGCCGTGGCCGATGATCATCGCCACCACGGCGTAGCCGCCGCGGCAGCGGCGGTATACCGCGGTGAGCGCGGCGAACACGTCCGCGGGCGTCACGCGGGCGGTGCCGACCCGCTGCAGCTCGGAAGCGAAGACGTTCAGCAGCACCTCGGAATCCGAGGTGGTGTTGAGGTGACGGCGGTCCTCGCGGATCAGGATCTCCGCGAGCTCGGTGGCGTTGGTGAGGTTGCCGTTGTGCCCGAGGCAGATGCCGTAGGGCGCGTTGACGTAGAACGGCTGCGCCTCGGAGGCGCTGTCGCAGCCGGCGGTCGGATAGCGCACGTGGCCGATGCCGACGTTGCCCTTGAGCTCGAGCATGTGATGCTGCTGGAAGACGTCGCGCACGAGTCCGCTGCCCTTGCGCACGTAGAGCTCGCCCTCGCCGCAGGTGGTGATGCCGGCGGCGTCCTGGCCGCGATGCTGCAGCACCGTGCGAGCGTCATAGAGACGCTGGTTTACGGCGCCCACTCCGACGATGCCGACGATGCCGCACATGTGTAACTTCAGCTCCTCAGACCCGCACCCGCGCTTCGCCCGCGTGCCGCACCACCATCGGCGGCTCGCCCACGAGCTTGCGCAGCCCGTTCGCGACCGACGCCCCGTAGGGGATGAGCCGCGAGTGGCTCCACCAGTACTCGTCCTCGAGCTTGAGGAGCTGGCCGAGGATCACGAACACTCCGAGCAGCACCGCGCCCCGCAGCAAACCGAAGACGAAACCGAGCAACCGATCCATGCCGCTGAACATCGACAGCCGCACGAAATGTGCGAGGGTTGCGCCGACGCCGGCGCCGAGGAGCAGCACCAGCACGACGATGATCACGCGCGCCGCCCAGGGCCGCACCCCGGAGTCGGACATGAGTCCCCCGAGGTGCGGCGCGATGAGATCCGTGAAGTGCCAGGCGAGAAACAGCGCGATGACCCAGGCGGCGAACGCGATCACCTCGCGCAGGAATCCTCGCCAGGCGCCGACGATCGCGGAAGCGATGACGGCAACGATCACCAGGTAGTCGGTCAGATTCATCGCAACCCGTCGCGGGCGCACCTGTCGGGCGCGGCGCGGATTGTACAAGAGCGGCGCACGCCTTGCCCGAGGCGCACATCACGCGCCCGCGGCGTTACTTCGGCACGATCGCGCCACTGTGACCTGCCGCATGCAGCTGCGCGGCGAGCTGGGTAGCGGCCGCGCGGTCCTGCCCGGGTCCGACCCGCACCCGGAACAGCCGCCGCCCGGAGCTCTCCTGCGAGACGCTCACCTTGAAGCCCCGCGCCCTCACCTGGCGCGCCAGTCGCTCGGCGTTCGCGTGTTGCGCGAAGCTGCCGAGCTGCACGACCCACCCTCCCGGGCCGCCCTCGCCGCTCGCCGGGCCCGAGGTTGCGGGCGTTGTCACCCGCTTCGCCGGCGGCGGCGCGGAAGGCTCCGGCGGTGGCGCGCCCTGGGGCGCCGCGGAAGCCTTGTCCGCCAGCGTTGCCCGGTCCGCCGCGGCGGGTCGTGTCTCTCGCGGCGCGGCCTCGACGGGCGGCGGAAACGCCGGCGCCGCCTCGAGAGGGACGGGCGGCTCGGGTGCGGCGCGCTCGGCGTCGGCGTTGCGCGGATGAGCCTCGTCCGAGAGGTTGATGGTGTAGGAACGTAATGGCGCACCTTCCCCGGAGGGCGTGACGGCCGCCGTGTGCGGCGCGGACCGGATCGGGCCGGTCAACACCTCGGGCACCAACAGCACGATCAGCGCCACGAGAATGATTGCGCCCGTCAGCCGTTCTTTCACTTAGGTCCCCTCACGATGGGGGCGAAACCGCGAAAGCCAAGCGCGGTGCACCGCCGCGCGAGCGTTACGGACGCCGCGCTGGCTGCGGGCTCGCACTTAGTATATCCGAAGCCATTCGAGCGCCGGCCCCACGGTGTGGACTGATCCGAAGACGACCACCCGATCTCCGGGCCGTGCCGCCGCGCGCGCGAGCTCGCAGCCCGCCGTGACCGAGTCGGCGAGCTGGATCTCGCCCTGCGGCCGCCCGAGCCGCTGCGCGAGCTGCCCGGCGCTGCTGCCGCGCGCACCGGGCAGCGTGCACAGGATCCAGTGATCGATGAGCCCGGCGAGCGCCGCGGCGATTCCCCCGGCGTCCTTGTCCGCGAGCACTCCGATGACCGCGAGGGTCCGTGCCCGCGCGCGCTCCCCGCCCTCGGCGCCCGGCATCGCTCGCTCGCGCAGCTGTCTCGAGAGCACCTCGGCCGCAGGCGGGTTGTGCGCAATATCGAGGATCCACTCCACCTCGCCCGGCACCACCTGGAAGCGCCCGGGGAGCCGCACCGCGCGCAGCGCGCCCCTCACCGCACCTTCCTCGAGCGGCGCGAGGCGCGCGGCGAGACGGCGGACCGCCGCCCGCGAGCCTGCGTCGCGCGCGAGCGCCTCGACGGCGGCGAGGGCCGTGGCGGCGTTGCGATACTGGATGGAGCCGGCGAGCGCCGACGGCGGGAGCGCGCGCAGTGCCAGCTCGAGCCCTTGGTAGTCCCAGCTCTCCCCGCGCAGCCGCCAGCTGAAATCGCGCTCCGCGATCACCGCTCGCGCCCCGAGCGACTCGATCGCGGCAGAGACGCTCGCGGGCATCTCCGGCGTGCCGAGCACCGCGGGGCGCCCGGCGCGGAAGATGCCCGCTTTCTCGGCGCCGATGAGGTCGAGCGTGCCGCCGAGCCAGTCGCTGTGATCGAAGCCGACGGAGACCAGCACCGCGACATCGGCCGCCACGAGGTTGGTGGCATCGAGGCGCCCCCCGAGCCCCACCTCGAGGAGCGCCACATCGACCGCACGGTCCGCGAAGATCACGAGCGCCGCCAGCGTGTTGTATTCGAAGAAGGTGAGCGTGGTCGCCCCGCGCGCCGCCTCGATGCGCTCGAACGCCGCGATCAGCTCGGAATCGGCGGCCTCGCGGCCCTTGAGGCGGATGCGCTCGTTGTACTTCAGCAGGTGCGGCGAGGTGAACATGCCGGTCGAGGCTCCGAGCGCCCCGAAGAGCGCCTCGAGGTGCGCCACGACCGAGCCCTTGCCGTTGGTGCCGGCCACGGTGATCACCGGGAACTCGGGCGCCTCGATCCCGAGCGCGCGCGCCACGGCGGCCACGCGCGTCAGCTCGAGGTCGATGCTCTTCGGATGCACCGCCTCCTGCAGCGTGAGCCACTCGGCGAGCGTGCGCATGGGGTTCGATGTGCGAAGCGGGCGCGGCCTTCAGGCGGCGGCCGCCGGGAGCTTCAGCAGCAGCCGCAGGAGCGCCGCGATCCGGTCGCCCATCTCGCGGCGGTCGACGATCATGTCGAGCGCGCCGTGCTCGAGCAGGAACTCGCTGCGCTGAAAGCCCTCGGGCAGCGTCTCGCGCACGGTCTGCTGGATGACCCGCGGGCCCGCAAAGCCGATGAGCGCGCGCGGCTCGGCGAGGTTCAGGTCACCGAGCAGCGCGAGGCTCGCCGACACGCCGCCGGTGGTCGGATCGGTCAGCACCGAGATGAAGGGCAGGTGCGCCTGCGCCAGGCGCGAGAGCGCCGCCGCGGTCTTCGCCATCTGCAGCAGCGAATACAGCGCCTCCTGCATGCGCGCCCCGCCGCTCGCGGAGAAGCACACGAGCGGCCGCCGTTCCTGGATGCAGTAGTCCACGGCGCGCTTGAAGCGCTCGCCGACCACCGATCCCATCGAGCCGCCGAGGAACTGGAACTCGAACGCGCAACTCACCACCGGCAGGCCGTGCAGCGTGCCCGCGAGCACCACCAGCGCATCGCTCTCGCCGGTCGCCTTCTGCGCCTGGGCGAGGCGGTCGCGGTAGCGCTTGCTGTCGCGGAACTTGAGCGGATCCTCCGGGGAGATGGTGGCGCCGATCTCGGACGTCGTACCGGAATCGAGGAAGCGCTCGAGGCGCTCGCGCGCGCCGATGCGCATGTGGTGACTGCACTTGGGGCAGACATAGAGGTTGCGCTCGAGCTCGGCGCGATAGAGCACCGCATCGCAGGCCGGGCACTTGATCCACAGTCCCTCCGGGACCGAGCGCGAGCGCCGCTCGGTCTTGATACGGGAGGGCATGATCTTGTCGAACCAGGACATTCTTAGCGCGCCCACACGGGCTCGAGGCCGAATCCTGCGATCATAGCCGATCGGACCCCGTGCCCCTCGTGCCCGGGCGCCGCCGGCAGCCCGAACGCTTCCCCGTAGCGCACCGACATGAGATAGAGGCCCGCGGCAGGCGCCGTGGCGGCGTTACGGGTGCGGTCGCGCCCCTCGAGCACCTCGCCCGCAAAGGAAGGGGGCGCCTCGGCCTTGCCGATGGCGATGAGAAGTCCCGCGATGTTGCGCATCATGTGGTGGAGGAACGCGTTCGCGGTCGCCTCGATGAGGATCCAGTCGCCGCGGCGTTCGACGGTCAGGCGCTCCATGCGCCGGATCGGCGATCGGGCCTGGCATTCCGAGGAGCGGAAGGCGCTGAAGTCGTGCTCGCCGTGCAGCATGGCGGCCGCCTGCGCCATGCGCTCCTCATCGAGCGGCCGGTGCACCCACGCGGCACGGTGTGCAGTGAGCGCCGAGCGGGCCGTGCGGTTCAGGATCAGGTAACGATAGGTACGCGCCTCGGCGCAGTAGCGCGCGTGGAAGTGCGCCGGCACCGGCACCGCCCACGAGAGGCTGACATCGACGGGCAGCCCGCTGTTGGCTCCGAGGACCCAGCCGCGCCCGCTCCGCAGCGCATGCGTGTCGAAGTGCGCCACCTGACCGAAGGCGTGCACGCCGGCGTCCGTGCGCCCGGCGCACGTGAGGGTTACGGGCTCGGCTGCGACGCCGCCGAGGGCGCGCTCGGCGATCGTCTGGACGGTCGCCCGCTCGGCCTGCGCCTGCCAGCCCGCGTAGGCGAAGCCGTCGTACTCGATCCCGACGGCGATCCTCTCCATGCGCGCTGCACCCGCAACGAAAACCGGCCGGTTGTTCGCGGCCACAGGCCGCGGTTCTTCTTAGCCGCCGGCGCTTGAGTCCACTACCCCGGCAGCGACTCCATCAGGCGCTGCGCTTCCTGCTTCTGCGCCGCCGAGCCTTCCGCGAGCACTTCCTCGAGAATGTTGCGCGCGCCGTCCGGGTCGCCCATGTCCATGTAGGCCCGGGCCAGATCGAGCTTGGTGCCGACCTCGCTCATGGTGACCGGCTCGAGGTCCGGGAGCGCCAGGTCCTCCGAAGACAGTCGCTGCGTGGCGGCGAATGCGGTGTCCGGCACGCTGGCCGTGCCGACGTCGACGTCGATGTGCCCGCCGTTGGCCGCGTGGCTGCCGGTGGCGTCGCCGACGTCGAGATCCACTCCCCCGCCGTGCAGTGACGGGTGCGTGCTGCTCGCCTCGCCGATGTCGACATCGACCGAGTGCGCCCCGAGCGCCGCGAGGCGCGAGGTCGCCGAGGCGTCCTGGAGGGCGAGGCTCGTCTGCGTGAGCGCCGCTTCGAGCTCGTCCTGGTCGAACTGCCAGGCACCGGTCTGACCGTGCTCGTCTTTCTTGGCGCGCCGCTGCGCGTCATCCATGACCTTACGGGAGCGATCGTCGAGGCCTGCCACCAGCGTGGGACCCTCCGCCCCCGCCGCGGCCGCCGGTCCCGGCTGTTCCACCGTGTCGACCTGCCCCACATCGAGCCCGAGGTCATCGAGAGCGAGCTCCGCGGTCTGGTCGGCGCTCCTGAGCGCCGTCTCGACTTTCTGACGTATGGTGGGCTGATCCTGCGTGAACGTCGGCTGCTCGACGGTCGGCGCGTCGACCTCGGTGGTGGTGGTAAGGTCCTGACGCAGGCGCGCGGTCATCTGGCGCGTCGTTGCGGTGGAGCCGAGGCCCCCGAGCGCGGCGTTGCGGTCGGTGACATTGGTCGGCGAGTCCGCCTGATCGCCCATGGCCGCGCCGATATCCAGATCCACGGTCCCTTGCCCGTCGGCTGTGCCCGGCTCGCCGAGCAGATCGAAGTCCACGCGGCTCTGTCCGCCTTCGAGGTCGAGGTCCACGCCCCCGGCCATCGCGCCGCTCACCGCGCCGGCGCCCGAGAACAACGGATCCTCGGGCGCGAGCTGCTTGCCCATGATGAGGATCTTCTCCCACTCGCCGGGGGCCGCCTCGTCGCGGCTGTCGGCGAGCTCCCGGGCCGTCTGCAGGAACTGCTCCTTGTTCCCCCACACGAAGAACACTTCGAGGAGCTTCAGCCTCAGATCGCGCCGCGCGGGCTCGCGGCCGATCGCGATGCGGATCAGATCCGCGGCCTGGTCGTACAGGCCGTACGCCATGTGGAAGTCGGCCTCGGCGAGGGGGTCGCCCTGGTCGAGGTTGATCGCGGTCTCACTGCTGATCGTCTCGTCGGCGGTGACATGCCGTGCTGGCGCCGCCTCGGCCGCTCCGAGCGAGAGGCGCGGCCGCTCGTGCGTGCCGGATTCCTCGACGACGAAGCCCGGCTCGCGGGAGGCGGGCTCGGTCGCGCGCATCGGCGGCTCGCCCGATGCGAATCCGCGGGAAGCGAACCCGCGGCTCGGCGGCGAGGCCTCCACGGCTTCGGCGCCCGCGACGGCGAGGCGCCCGAGGGAGTCATCGAACTGCGCCGCGCGCTGCGCACGCACGAAGCGCGCGGCGATCACTCCGACGACCGCGAGCATCACGAGCGCGAGCGCCCACCAGTAGCCCTCCAGCGTGTCGAGGAGCGACTCACCGGCGGCGCTCTCGGGCGGCACCGGCGCAGGCTTCGCGCTCTGCGGCGCGGGGGCCGGCGCGGGCGGCGCGGCGGCCTCGGGCAGCTTCTCCTCGGTTATCGGAGCGGGTGGCGGCGGCGGAGCGGCCTGCGTCACCGGAGCCTGCTCGACCGGTCGCTGCGCCGCAGGGGGTGGCACCTGCGCCACGGGCGGCGGCGGCGCGGCGGCGGCGGGCGCCCGTTTGGCGGCAAGCTCCGACTGCAACCGCGCAAGCTCTGCGTTCTTCAGCTCGAGCAGCCGCTTGGATTCGGCGAGCTGCCCTTCGAGGTCGTGCACCTGGCCCTGCAGCCGGCTGACCTCGGCGCCGCTCGAGGCACCGGGCGTCGCACCCACTGAGGCCGACTCCGACGGGGTTACGAGCTTCAGCCGCCCGGCCTGCTCGCCCGAGGAGGCGGTCGGGGCCCCACCGCTCGAGCGCCAGGCGGCGTACTGACGACGGATCTCGGCCGCCGCCTCGGCCGCAGAGACGGCCGTGGCCTGCGCCTCGCCAGGGATGCGCATCACTGCGCCCGAGCGCATCACGTTCATGTTCCGATCGAAAGCGCGCGGGTTGGCCTGGTAGATGGCCAGCATCCAGCTGTGGGTGCGGGCGGAATTCGCGCTCGCGCTGGCGGCGTCGCTGGCGATCGCCGTGAGCGTCTCGCCGCGCTGGACGACGTGCATCGAGCCTGCGGTCGAGTCGGAGCTCGCGGGAGGCGCGCCGCGGGGCGCCGCGGGCGCCGCCTCGGCGGGTGCGTCGGGCTGCGGTGCCGCGGGCGCGGCGACCGGCGGGGGGTCGGCGCTGCGCGCGATCGCCCCTTCACGCGTGCCGACGCCGGTCGCGGGGGCGGTCACCGGTGCGCTGGCGACGGCGGATTGACCCGGCGTATACACCGGCGGATCGAGCAGCATGGTGTACTCGCGCACCAGGTGCCCGCGCGACCAGCTCACCTCGAGCAGGACCGTCATGAACGGCTCGGAGATGGCCTCCGTGGATTTGAGCTTGAGCACCTCGCTACCGTTGGGCGAGTGCACCACGTGGACCTGGACGCCGGCGAGGTAGGCCGGCCACTCGAGCCCGTAGCGGGCGAACGTCTCGCGCGAGGCAAGCTGTGCCTGGAGCGTGTTTACCTCGTCGGGCGCAACGTCGACCAGCTCGACCTCCGCATCGAGCGGCGCGTTGAGCGGCGACAGGAGACGGATGTCTCCAAGACCCAAGGCAAACGCCGCCGACGGCAAGGCCAGCAGCAATGCCAGCGCCCGGTTTGAGCGTTTGGCAACCATCAGGGCACCCCGAAAGGCATTATCGGACCAAATGTCCTATGAAAACAAAAGGGTAGGCCACAGGATGCGACCCCCTTAGAAATAACGCCGCAATATAACTTAAATAGGCTGCTGCACCAAAGCCCGGTTCCCCGGAACCCACTGCGCAGCCACGCTTTTATACGCATGGTCGGGGGCAATCCATAAGTCAAGTCCTCGCCCCAAGGAGCAGAATCTTCACGGATTCTCGGGGCATAAACTGTGTCGCGGTTCGCTGCCTCGGGAGCCACCGTGGAGTACGGGCGCGTCCGCCGCCCGTCCGGGAATGCGACGCGGGCCGCTTTTGCGCAGTAGTTCACGCTGCGGTCAGTGGCGAAACGCTGCGGTCAGCGGCGGAACGATGCGGTCAGCGGCGGGACGCTGCGGTGATATCCGGAGTCGGTGACTTCACGTCCGCGTTCTGCGCGCGGTGCCGCAGGTAATGGTCCATCAGCACTATGGCGAGCATGGCCTCGGCGATCGGCGTGGCCCGCAGTCCTACGCAGGGGTCGTGCCGCCCGGTGGTCACGACCTCGACCGGATTGCCCGCGACGTCGATGGTCTGCCCCGGCAGCTGGATGCTGGAGGTGGGTTTGAGGGTCAGGTGCGCGATGATGTCTTGACCGGAGGAGATGCCGCCGAGGGTCCCGCCGGCGTGGTTGCTGCGAAAGCCCTGCGGAGCGAGCTCGTCGCGGTGCTCGCTGCCGCGCTGCGCGGCGGCGCGGGTGCCGGCGCCGATCTCGACCGCCTTCACGGCGTTGATGCTCATGAGCGCGTGCGCGATGTCCGCGTCCAGCCGATCGAACACCGGCTCGCCGAGCCCGGGCGGCACGCCGCTCGCCACCACCGTGACGCGCGCGCCGATCGAGTCGCCCTCCGCGCGCACTTTCCAGATGAGCTCCTCGAGCTCGGCGAGCCGGGAGGGGTCCGGACAGAAGAACGGATTCTGGTAGGCGAAGGCGGGATCCACCGCCTGGATCGAGAGCGGGCCGACCTGGCTCAGGTAGCCGTAGATGCGCACGCCGAGCCGTGCGGCGAGATAGCGGCGCGCGATCGCACCCGCGGCGGTCCGCATCACCGTCTCGCGCGCCGAGGAGCGCCCGCCGCCGCGGTAGTCGCGCACGCCGTATTTCTGCTGATACGTGTAGTCCGCGTGTCCGGGGCGGAAGCGGTCCTTGATCTTGTCGTAGTCCCGCGAGCGCGCGTCGGTGTTCTCGATCAGGATGCCGATCGGCGTGCCGGTCGTGTGCCCTTCGAACACGCCCGAGAGGATGCGCACCTGATCGGCTTCGCGCCGCTGGCTGACGAAATGAGAGGTGCCGGTGCGGCGGCGATCGACGTCCTGCTGCAGGTCCGCCTCACTCAGCGGGAGGCCCGGCGGACAGCCGTCGACGATGCATCCCATGGCGGGCCCGTGGCTCTCGCCGAAGGTGGTCACCGTGAACAGCCTGCCGATGGTGTTGCCGGACATGGTCCTGTGTGACTCCGCGGGGCGCTGCTTCAGCTAAGCCGGCAGTTGCTCGCGCGACAGCAGGAACACCCCGCCGCCGCCGCGCTCGAACTCCAGCCACACGCAGGGCAGGCGCGGGAAGGCCCGTCGCACCGCGCTCTCGGTGTTGCCCACCTCGACGATCAGCACGCCGCGCGGACGCAGATGCCGGCGCGCCTCCTTGAGGATGATGCGCACCGAGTCCAGGCCCGCCTCGCCGGCCGCGAGCGCCACGCGCGGCTCGTGCCGGTATTCCGGCGGCAGTCGCTCGAGCTCACGCGCCCCCACGTAAGGCGGATTCGACACGATGATATCGTAGGTGGCGCGCCCGAGCGCGCGGAAGTGATCGGACTTCTTGAGCAGCACACGACCCCCGAGACGGTGGGAGCGGACGTTGGCGCGCGCCACCTCGAGCGCCGCCTCCGAGATATCGACCGCATCGACGCGGGCGTGCGGCAGCGCCCGCGCGCAGGCGATGGCGATGCAGCCCGAGCCCGTGCCGAGATCGAGCACCCGTCGCACGCGTCGCGCGTCGATCCACGGCGCGAAGCGCCGCTCGATCAGCTCCGCGATCGGCGAGCGGGGCACGAGCACCCGCGCGTCGACCCGGATCTCGAGGCCCGCGAACCAGGTGACGCCGGTCAGGTAGGCGGCCGGGACGCGATCCTCGATGCGCCGCCTGACGAGCTCCGCCGCGCGCGCCTGCGCGCGGGGGTGGACGCGTCGCCGCAGGAGGTCCGCGCCGCCGCCATCGCGCGCCCCGATTGCGTGCAGTACCAGCGCGGCGGCTTCGTCCCGGGCATTGTCGGTGCCGTGTCCGAAGTGCACGCGCGCGCGCGCGAGCGCCCGCGCGGCGCGCGCGATGAGCTCGCCCACGGTGACGGTGCCCGCGGCGGAGGGCGCGTGTGGGGCGCGCCGCGCCCGCGCCGGCCCCGCGCGCCGGGCCCTGTGAAATAATTCGCCCATGTCGAAGGTCCGTGTCCGCCTGCTTCTCGCCGTCGCCGCGCTCGCCGCCAGCGTCGGCGGGTATTGGCTCGCGCAACAACTTGACAGGGCAGGCCCGCGCCTGACAAGCGGCACGTGGCTGCCGCAGCCGAAGGCGGTGCGCGACTTCGCGCTCACCGACACCACCGGGAGCTCCTTCACGCGGGCGAGTCTCGTGGGGGCGCCGTCGCTCGTGTTTTTCGGCTTCA
>Ga0066658_10000503_pt1 | contig 14084 bp, 9 predicted proteins | sample GraSoiAngelo_107_FD_75174 | JGI IMG/M metagenome (GOLD analysis project Ga0066658, IMG submission 75174) | Grasslands soil microbial communities from the Angelo Coastal Reserve, California, USA - 14_0903_09_30cm | ecosystem: Environmental > Terrestrial > Soil > Grasslands | place: USA...
CTAGTTTCAAGACCTCTGAGTCCCCGGGTTCTCTAACGACCATCGATGCAACGGGGAAGGGTTTCTCGCAGAGCGCTCCCAGGTCGAGACTGTTGCCCTGAAAGACGTAGACTGGAACCTCTGACTGTTCTGCGTCGTAGACTATGTTTTCGCGAAAATCTGCTGGGCAGTTGCTCGCAAGGATCAAGAGTTTGGCTCTGCCGAGGGAGGCGCTTGATAGCGTGACTTTGCTCCCGAATTCTACCTTGCCGGTCTTGACGGCCATGCGGATCTGTTTGTTCACGTCCATCTGGCCTTACTTGCTCCCTTTCCGCGACATGGACATCGAGACCTCTATGAGACCCGTGCCCATCGGTACTTGTTGACCGACGATCACGTTCTCGGCGACGCCCCTTAGCGTGTCAACGATTCCTTTTACTGCAGCGTCTACGATTGTGGGAATTGTGATCTCGAATGCTGCTTTGGCAAGCGTGCTCGCTTTCTCTCCGCTCACGCCATGGCGTCCGACTTGGAGGACTTCGCCAGATGAGGTCATCATGTCCGCGACAAGCATCACGTGTCGAATGTCTACGTCGAGACCTTGTTCCTCGAGCACTCCTAGAGCCTCTTTGACTATCACGTTGCGAGCGGCTTCGATCCCTAGAACTACGGCTGTTTCGTTGATGTTGTTGCTTACCGTCCGGCTTGTATCAACGCCCGGAACCTCGAAGGCCAACGCGAGACTGGACCCTTCGGTTCTAACTATCCATTCACCTTTCTCCTCTATGACGAGAGCTCTTCGGACTGCAGGTAAACCCTTGACGTGATGGACTAGGAGTTTGCTCGCTAGGCGTCTGAACTGGGGGATCTCAAGCTCCTTCGACTTGATCTCCACATGGTACCCCTCGACTTTCACCTCGCAGTTCGGCGGTTTCACCGCATCCCGCACGTCCTGGACGGTGATCTCTCTCTCACGCATCGCTTGCGGGTTCAGTTTTACATCGATTCTCATCCGTGTAACATCAGACTCGAATGTGCTGGCTATGTCTCCTAGTGTCGCGTGGGTGAGCTGTGTGGCCACTTCCTGGGCTTTCTCTCTGCTCGCTCTGTGTTTCGGATCCAGGTAAACTGTCATGTTTGGAGTTGAGGGGATCTTTCTTGCATCAACGATCTCTATGAGTCTTGGAAGTCCCAAGGTCACGTTTTGCTCTCGGACTCCTGCGAAGTGGAAGGTTCTGAGCGTCATCTGTGTACCAGGTTCGCCGATGGACTGGGCGGATACTATTCCTGCGGCCTCGCCGGGCTCCACGAGAGCACGTTTGTAATTCTCTATAGCCTCAAGTACGGTCTCGTCAACAGCCGGTTTGGGCAGTTTCGCATTTACCAGGCTCTGGCGCAGCTTGTTCAGTATCAAGGGCGAGAGAGTGTTGTTCGCCTTGTCAACTTCATCCTCAACGTACTCCTTGGTCGCGGCAGTTCCCTTCTTCATTGTAAGACGGATGCGTTCTATCAAACGGTCAATGTTGACAGCCTTCCCGTGATCGCTCTTCGCCGTGTCAACACCGTCTTCGCCATAACGGACCTGGATAATGTTACCTCGGGAATCTCTGACGGTTGAGTCGTATTCGACTCTGAGATGCTCCAGGGCGTTGATTAGGCGTCGTTGCATGTATCCGCTCTGCTGGGTTCTGACCGCTGTATCGACTAGTCCCTCTCTACCCCCCATCGCATGGAAGAAGAATTCGATGGGTTCAAGCCCGTCTCGGTAGGAGTTGTAGACGAAGCCTCGAGCTGCTGCTCCGGCGTCTCCAGGTTTGAAGAATGATAGTGCTCTGCCCCGATATCCTCGGAGGATTCTTTTTCCTCGGATCGATTGTTGGCCGACGCTTGCGGTCATCTGGGATATGTTGAGTGTCGAGCCTCGAGCCCCTGCCCTGCTCATGATTACGCCGCTGTTGTCCATCTGGAAGTACTGGTCCGCGAACTCGCCCGCTACATCTCGGGCTCTAGAGAGCTCGTTCATGATATAGAGCTCCAATGATTCTTCCAATGACTGTCCCGGCAACCGTTCTAGCGTCTCTTTGCGGTAGCTGTCGATGTACTCGTTGACTTTCTCTTCGGCCTTGGCGATGGCTTTAGCGATCTTTTCCTTGGTGGCTGGAGGGATCTCGAGTTCGTCAAACGCGTATGTGAAACCTCGAAGAACCATGTATCGATCGAGAAGTTTCGTAACAGCGTTGAGAAAGGTCCTCGCATCTTCCGCTCCGTAGTCTTTGACTATTCGGTGGAAGAGGCTCTCTGATTTTTCGGCGCCGATAGACGCCTTGTCGATCACGCCTTGCTCAAGGACGCCATCTTTGATCACGATGAAGGCATCATAGGGGCAGTCGTGAAGAACTCCTTTGTCGCAGTCCGCGCACTTGTAGTAGCTTGAAAGGTTGGATTTCGACACGAAATTGAAGCCCTTCGGAATGACGATACTGAAAATCTGTTTCCCAGTCCACTTCTCTTCAGGTTTTGTTACTGCCGGCTCTGGCATAGGTCCCTCGAAGCCGGCCGCCGCAAGTAGCCTCGAGACAGTTGGACGGTCAAGGAGTGTTGATTTCTGCGTTAGAAGGAACGCTGCTGTCAGGGAGTCTCGGATTGCTCCGATGATCGGCCCTCCGTACCTTGGGGAGAGGATCTGGTCCTGGACCTGCATGAGGAGGCGGGCCTCGGTGCGAGCTTCTTCCCCTTGTGGAACGTGAAGGTTCATCTCGTCACCGTCAAAGTCGGCGTTGTAGGGCGGACAGACGGTTGGGTTGAGCCTGAAGGTCTTGTAGGGGAGGACTCGGACACGGTGTGCCATGATGGACATTCTGTGGAGGCTCGGTTGCCGGTTGAAGAGCACAATGTCGCCATCTCTAAGATGTCTCTCGACGACGAAGCCGGGCTGAAGCGCTTCCGCGACCACCTTTCTATCCGTAACGAATTCGAGCCGGACCCGTCGGCCATCGGGACGAACGATGTATAGTGACCCTGGGTAGGTGTCGGGGCCGTTGCTGATAAGCTGCTTCATCTCTTCGAGATTGTAATCAGTAGCCTTCTCGGGAATCGTTAGGCGGCTTGCAACGTCGAGGGGTACTCCTACTTCATTGATGTCTAGGTTCGGGTCAGGGGAAACGACTGTTCGAGCCGAGAAGTCGACCCGTTTGCCTGATAGGTTGCCTCTGAATCTTCCTTCTTTTCCTTTCAATCGCTGAACCAGTGTCTTCAGCGCCCTTCCAGATCTGTGTCTCGCAGGGGGGAGGCCTGAGACCTCGTTGTCGAAGTAGGTGGTTACGTGGTATTGGAGTAGTTCGTGGAGTTCTTGAATGATGTTGATGGGAACTCCGGATTCAAGCGCCTCACGCAGTTTCTGGTTGATTCTGATGATGTCGACGAGCTTGTGGGTTAGATCGTCCTCGGACCTGATGCCGGACTCTAGAGTTATGGAGGGTCTGACCGAGACGGGAGGGACCGGCATGACTTGGAGGACAGCCCACTCTGGGCGCGCAGCTTTGGGATCCATTCCGAGGAGAATCAGGTCATCGTCAGGAATTCTCTCAAGTCTCTCCCGGACCGTGCTGGGAGTTAGGCGCACCGCGCCTCCTTCGGCCACTATCTCGTGGAAGGTGGTGGGTTTGCCATGTTCGATCGGGTACTGTTTCTGCCCGCAGTGGGGACACTGTTGGGCTTTCTTGGCGTCTTTGATTATCTCGTCAAGGAAGGCGTCAGGTATAGTGTTGAGTCGTTGTTTGAGATCGGCGTGGCGTACTTTGAATTTCTCGATCTTCTCTTCACTCAGCAGTATTCTGCCGCAGTTTCTGCAGGTGATTGAGAGGAGTCGATGGATGAGTTTTGCGAAGCTGACATGGATAACGGGTTCTGCCAGCTCAATGTGACCGAAGTGGCCGGGGCAGGCGGAGGCGGTGTTGCCGCATGTCTTGCATTTTTGGCGAGGTTCAAGGGTCCCGAGTCTGCCGTCCATCAGACCTGATACAATCGGGACTCCATCCTCATCGTAGGTGTCCGCTGCCTGGACCTCCACTGCTGATAGTTTTCGAAGTTCTGATGGCGATAATAGTGTGAATCGGATGCTCTGGATTACTTTGTGAGCTTCTTCCATTGTCGCGAGAGACATGGTTATGCCCTCTCCTCTAGGTTCAGTCGGGGTGCGATTCCGAGAGCCATGAGCTCTTGTACTAACAGCTTGAAAGCGTAGGATATTGCGACGGGGGATATGACGGCTTTCTCTGCGTCGATGCGGCAGATGTACTTGTTTTGCTTGATATCGTGATAAGCAAGAGTGCCGCAGGTCTCGCATACGTAGGCGATGTACTTGTCAGATTCTTCTAGCAGTCTGTCGCGAAGTAGAGCGGATGCTCCGTGTCCGATGAGGCAGTCTCTCTCCATTTCCCCAAATCGTAATCCTCCCCCTCTAGCTCTGCCCTCGGTGGGTTGACGTGTGAGCATTTGGACTTGGCCTCTGGCTCGGGCGTGCATCTTGTCGGCTACCATGTGGTGGAGTTTCTGGTAGTACACGACGCCTATGAACAGGTCGGCTGCGAGCCGTTCACCGGTAATCCCGTTGTAAAGGGGTTCCCGTCCACTCTTCTCGAAGCCCAGCTTGGTCAACATGTCGCCGATGGCCTGGGGTCCGATGTTTTCGAAGGCTGTCCCGTCCATGATTTCTCCCATTTGGGATGCTAGTTTTCCGCCGAGTGTTTCTACGAACTGGCCGATTGTCATTCTTGATGGTATCGCATGGGGATTGATGATAACGTCGGGAACGACTCCGTCGACTGTGAAGGGCATGTCTTCTTGCGGTACAAGGAGTCCGATGACTCCTTTCTGTCCGTGACGAGACGCGAACTTGTCGCCTAGTTCGGGGACGCGTAGGTCTCTTACTTTTACCTTGACAAGTTTGCTTCCTTCGATAGATTCAGTTACGAAAACTTGATCGATGGTTCCCTGTTCCGAGGGTCTCATCGTAACTGAGGAGTCTCGCTTGGTAGGGCCTTTGGCTTCGAACTCGCGGTATTCTTCCATGAATCTTGGCGGACTTGTTCGTCCGACAAGAACAGTGTTGCCTGTGGCTTCTGCTTCGGGGGAAATCATTCCGTCTTCTTCGATGAGTCGGTAGTAGCGGTCCCCGCGATATCCTCTGATGCCGGCTTCTGGTATCTCAAACTTGTCCCGCAGTCCTCCGAGGTACTGTCTGCTTTCGGCTTCGTAGATTCGGTAGAAGGTTGAGCGGAAGAGGCCTCTGTCGACGGAGGATTTGTTGATGATGATCGCGTCTTCCATGTTGTAGCCTTGGAAGGAGAGGATTGCGACGACCACGTTTTGCCCGGAGGGGCGTTCGAGATAGTTGAAGACCTCCATGGGTTTCGTCTGGACGATGGGTGTCTGTGCATAGTGGAGGAGATGGGATCGGGAGTCGACCCTAGTGAAGAAGTTGGTCGAGAAAACGCCCAAGGCTTGTTTCGCCATAGCCGATTCGTAGGCGTTTCGTGGAGATTGGTTGTGTTCGGGGAATGGGATGAGGCTCGCGGCTATTCCGAGCATAACGTAGGGCGCGATTTCTAGGTGAGTGTGGTCCTTTCTGAGGTCGTGTTCGTACATGGCGATTAGGGCGTTTTCTTCCTCGTCTGCGTCTAGCATCTCTACGACTCCTGATCTGACCAGGTCTTGCCAGGCGATTCGTCCCTGTTCGAGTTGGATAAGATGGTCCTCGGTTAGTCGTGGTCGGCTGCTGTCAACCACGATCAGTGGACGCCGGACTCTTCCAGCGTCACAGTTCACATGTAAATCGGCTCTTCCTCCCCTCGCCTCTGGAGGATGGAATGAGAAATTAACCTCCGAGCTCAGCTTTCCTTCACGCCTGAGTTCTCGCAGCTCTCCGGCGAGTGCGGCGGGATCTTTGGAGTATCCCGCTAGTATCCCGTCTACTATGACTTTGCCGCCTGTCGATCTGAGTTTCTTGTCGGAGTCTTCAATCGGGATTACACCCGACCTCCGCAGCTTGTCGACCATTTCTCTGGGATCGATTCCGACTGATATGCTGCTGGAGAGTGCGAGGTTCTTGACGAGTCCGCAGTTCGATCCTTCTGGTGTCTCATCGGGGCAAAGCCTTCCATAATGCGTTGGGTGAAGGTCTCTAGCTTCGAGGTTCGGCTGGCTACGACTGAGGGGAGACTGCAGCCTTCTCAGATGGCTGAGAGTGCTGACGAAATTTGTCCGGTCTAGTAATTGTGTTACGCCGATTCTTCCCCTAACCCAGTTTCCGGTGGCAATTGCATGCTGAACCCTCTCGGTGATTATTCCAGGCCTAATCGCATTGGCGATCGAAAATTCTATGTGTCGTCTGATGGTTATTCTCTCAAGCTGATACTTGAGATCCCGAGTGAGGTTTCGGAAGGATATTCGGAACAGTTCAGCTAAGAGGGAACCGGCCAGTTTCAGTCGTTTGTTCGCATAATGATCCTTGTCGTCAGAAGTCCGTCGTCCGAGCTTGACTTCTATTATTCGAGCAGCAATCTCCGTCAGGAAGAGCCCTTTCTCCCTTCGTTCCGCGGGGAGCCTGCCGAGGTGTGGCAGAAAGTTTCGATCCAGTACAGACTCGGCTTTCTTCAGTCGGTACTCGTCCACCTGTCCGGGAGCAAGACGGTTGCCGAGATACAGGAGGGCATCGTGACTGTTATTGGCCTCTAGAGATTTCTCGTACGAGGCTTCAAGTTCGTCTTGTATGTCGGGGTCAGTGCTCACGAGTTCTGCGATCTTGGCGTCTTCCTCGAATCCGAGTGCGCGCATGAGGATCATAAGGGGTATGTCGCTGGGGATTCCCGGCATTGTCACGTAGATTCCCGCGTCGCTCTTCAGAGCTACCTCAATACGTGCCCGAAAACCAACGGTGGTGGAGAATATTTTGGCCTTATAGGTTGGATTGACGCCAGTGTGCTCGACATCTACGAGAATCCGGTTCGCGGCGAGATCCTCCAAAGCGACTATAACTCGCTCGGATCCGTTTACAATGAAGTATCCACCAGGATCAAGTGGGTCTTCTCCGACGCCCACAAGATCGTCAGGTGACAGTTTGGAGAGCAGACAGATTCGGGATTTGAGCATGACTGGTAGATCACCGATGTAGACCATTTCCGGTTGACCTTCTCGCTCGCCGATCACAGGAATCATTTCCATGTGGAGTGGCGCTGCGTAAGTCAGATTTCGAATTCTGGCCTCAGCAGGATAGATTGATCTCTCAGTGCCATCTACCTCGATCACTCGGGGCGTTCCAATCTCTATCTTACCTAGTTTGATCCTTAACGGATAATCTCCGATTTCGATGGGCAATTCTCCGACTTCGTCTACGATTGCTTGAAGTCCTCTCTCAACGAAGTCGTTGTACGAGTCGATGTGTTGACGAACGAGCCCGCTGTCCTTGATGAACTCCTTAGACAGGTTCCAAAGTTGTTGGGTTGTTACGGCCATTTCAATTTTCTCCGATAAATATATTCAAAAATCTTCCACGACATATCTGTAAAAGTCGGACTCGCCTGCGGTTGCGCTCTTCCGGATGACCTTGATTATGTCCCCCGGCTTGGCACCAATGGTCCTCGCCGCTGGGTCGCTAGATTTTATGTATGGAAGCTGGAAGGGCTTAATGTGATAGCGGCCTAGGATTTCTCTTGCTTCTTCAGACTTGAGGAGGACGTGTTTGGGAACAAGTTCGTGCTTGAATACGTCGTAAGAGAGTTCCTTCTCCTTGTCTTGCTTCTTTACCAATTATTAGTAGCTACCTCGGGAGCGGGGGACGGCTTAGAGTCCGACCTACCACAGGTGAAAAATACACCCGGCGGAAACCCGTTAATAAACCTAGTTTCTGACGAGAGACCGACGATAAAGCCCTTGCTAGCAAAAGACGAACTTCACACGAATCGCAAACCAACGAATCGACTGAACGATCTCACTGGCAAGGATTGGATCAAGTTTACAAAATCATGGTTCAAGCATAGCCCACCGCGCCGGGACAGAACCAAGCTAGTCCATCCCGCCGGTTTTCCCGAGACTCTTGTTCGAGAGTTTGTGGAATTCTTCACCAAACCCAGCATGTGGGTCCTCGACCCTTTCATGGGAACCGGGAGTACACTTCTCGCAGCAAGAGCAGCAAGGCGAAACGCGGTTGGAATTGAGATCAATCCACGCTACGCTTCAATGGCCATGTCGAGGCTCGAAGATGCTCCCCCCTCTAATGAAACCCGGCAACTGGTACTCCAGGGGAACTCCCGAAATTTGCGAGAGGTGTTGGACGAGAACGAGTTTCAGCAGTTCGATTTTTGTATCACATCACCTCCGTACTGGAATCAGCTGAAACGTGCTAGCCTCCGGCAAAGAGAACGCAAGCAGAAGGGGCTAGACACTAACTATAGTGACGATCCGGAGGACATTGGAAACATTAGTAATTACGAGGAGTTCCTAGATGCTCAAAAGCGAATCTTCGACGAGGTATATGAGATCATGAAGGTAGGTGGATACTTGGTGGTTGTGACAAACAACGTTTTCTCAGAGGGTCGACTTTACCCACTCGCGTTTGAAACATTGACAACCTTGGCCAAGACATGGGTCCCGAAGGACGAAAGGATCTGGTTGCACGATGACAAGCGGTTACTTCCACTTGGAATATACAACGCCTGGGTCGGGAACCGCTCGCACCAGTATTGCTTGATATTTCGAAAGCAATAGTCCAGAGGGGTTTAATGATTACTTGCTACCAGATTCCGGCAGCTGCCTCCATCTCCGCGTCATAGGTTTCTCCACTCTTACCCGTGTCAATGTAACGATTTTTCTCTTTCCAATTGGTTATTGTTCGCAAGAAAATAGTGAGATATCTGGACATTCCAAGAAAGAGTGAAGCAGAAAAAAATGACGTTCGCTTATTCCAGTAAGCGTTCTGACGAACTCGGACAGGTCTTGGTTCAGAGCGTTCTATCGAGTCTGATTGAATCATTCTTCCGCTACAGAAAGATGATTTTCCGTGAATAATTGCTCATCCAACTGATACTACTGACGGGGTAAGTAGTTCACTGTGCTCACAGTAGTCTTTTCCATAAGCATCAATCGATTGAAGTACGCTCCAACAGGAATTGCGGGAGCTATTTTCGGGGGCTACGCTCGCCGGACGTTATGTATAGAACTGACTCACTTACATAAGTGGCGTGATCGGCTATCCTCTCCAAGTATCTCAGGATAAGGGTCCCTGATACCGTACATTTTAGATCAGTGCCGGTACCGTGAGCCGCCCTCTTGACGAAGCTGAGGTAGATATTATCAACAATATCATCCATTTTCCGGACCCGGTTCGCGAGTTCTACGTCTCTCTCGTTGAACGCTTTGATACTCATGTGTATCATAGTTTTTGTATGCTCTCCTGCTTCTTGAATTGAGGACTTGTCACAACTAGATAGGTCTCCGAAGATTCCGAAAACATCAGAAATATCGTGAGCATATCTTCCGAATCGAGAAAACCCGTACGCTATTTCCATGCAAGACTTGATGAACCGAAGGTCAGTGGCGACAGGTTGATACCTCGCCAACAACTCGACGGCGAGTTCGCTCACCTCATCTTGAAGCATGCGCAACTCCTCGGACCAACCGTAAATTCGATCCCGCATGTCTTTCCCTTGAACGTAGGCATCAATAGCCGTCGAGACGGTGCTGTCTGAGAGTTTGCCCATGTCGATAATCATGGCCTCAGAGATCGATGCCCCTCTTCCACAGCGACTTGTCGACGACTTGGGTAAGGTAAGTGACTTGACCAGCTCGGTCTTAGAGGATGCCTTGAAGTCGTTGACGAAAGTGGACGGAACTGTCGCGAACGCTTCAATCAAATCCGCTCAGAGAATTGAGAAAGACGCAGAGAGTGTGATGGACAAGCTTTTTGATTTTCGTCTCAACCAAAAGACCGTCGTCGCCGTAAGGTTGGCCCTCGAGAGTTTGAAACGCATCTCCGAGTACGGCGAAGATGTTGCAGAGATGACCATAAACCTGACGGCTAGAAGAAGGGAACTTTACTGACTTGTCGCTTGATGATCGTTTTTTCTGAACAGTTATTTAGACGAGCATTTTGTCCCAGCTTGGTAGGCCGGGGTCGCCTAGCCTGGTAGGGCGTCGGATTGCTAAGCCACATTGCTGGTTGCAAAGATCCGATGGGCCTTAGGCCCTCGTGGGTTCAAATCCCACCCCCGGCGCCACAACCATTAACGACCCGAACTCACGAAAGAGATCGAATCCCTCATCCACTCAAATGGCCAAGTGAGGGATAAGAGCTGGCCAACTCATCGTCGGCATCCTGCAAAGTCACGATTGACGGGAGATCTCAGTCCGGGAGATGCTCGTGGCTGTCCGGAGCCGGAGAATTCGATCGAGACAAGAATCGTCAGATTGAGAAGTCTTACGGCGAAGGCGATCCCTACGGCCTAGTTCAAGTCTCACCTTGAATATCCGCCTGAAAAATGCTCGGGGAATCTATGAGCATAAGCTGTCCTAAATGCGGACTTGAGGTATCTAGTGCACCAGCGCGCGAGTGGAGATTTCAACAATACCGCGTCTCAAAGTTCCTATGTACCCGAGGAGACAGGTTCAACCTCGACTCCGGAGAGAGCAAGACCTTTACTATTCCCAGAGCGCCGTCCGGCAGGAATGAGTGCGGAGCCTGTAGAACTAACAACCCACGTGAGGCCATTTTCTAGCGATTTCCATCCCTCGAGTCCCGCTATCATCCTTGACCCGAGCGCTGTGAGGGGTCTCAGGTTGAACTCCACGAAGCCTAAAGCAGATTTTGAGTACTGTCCCATATAGCTAAGGACGTATCGAAATATTCAACAACCTGAACCACTTCAAAGAAAGACGATTTTGCGAGTCAACATCGCTTTCATGATCCTTGTAATGCCATATCTAGCTGTTAGAAGAGTGTTCAGAGTACTTTTTGGCAGATTGAAGAATTATGAGATTTTTCTAACTGCAGGCCTCGCCTCAACAACCGACTATCTTGAAAAATTCAAGATCCCAGAACTCGTAAGAACATGGATAGATGTCAGAACCAGATTCGGCTTCGAGAAAGAAGTCGTGAAGACAGCGTTGGCGATCAAGGGAAACTTGTTTCTAGATGTGGGATCTGACGACGGCTACTATTCTGTGCTTCTATCAAGAAACTTTGATGCGATTATGGCCTTCGAACCCAATCCAGCATCCTTCCGGAGACTCAACCTCACGATTGCAGCGGGAAAGCTGCGAAATGTAACCCCGCTGGACGAATCTGTCTCGGACCACGATGGGACGGCAATCCTCTATGTCAAGACTGTAAGGGGTCGACATTCACTAGAATTCAGCGAACCGGTTTTCGCTCATGACCTAGGCGGAACAGAAGTTCGCACGGTCACGAGCCTGCCTGTTCGAACCATCAAACTCGACTCCTTAGTAGAGCAGAGTGTAGACCTCGTGAAAGTAGATGTCGAAGGAGCCGAGTGGAGAGTGATCCAGGGCGCCGAAACAAGCATTGAAACTGGAAGAATCTTGAGATGGATCATCGAAGTGCACGATAAAGGAGCCAAAAGGGAGTTCGAGAATTACCTACAAGAGAAGAACTATGACACCCGATGGCTCAGCGACAGACACCTGTTCGCCAGCCTTAAGCCCCGATAGGAGAATTCAAATTTCCGAGCGCTTCCAACCGCGAATTTTCGGCCCCGTTATCCGTCAGAGTGTCCCGTAGGTTCGTCGATTCCATAGGTTGATCCGAAAAGTTATTTCTTGGAGAGAAATCTTTGACCTCTCCTGAATCTGTACACCAGTCGGATCGGTCGACAGGAGTGACTGAAGTTACATGTCTCGCTCTTTCGGAATTCTATGAAAAACATATGACAGGAGGACGAACGGACGAACTCTGAATACGGAGTGAACAAGGGTCTTCCAGAATGGATATCGAAGTTCTGCCCGGAACTTTCCATCCGAAACCTGCCGCATGACTGAGTGTTTCAAATCAAAACGCTGCAAGTGATAAACGGTAAAGGGGGCAATCACTGTACGCTTACTCTTTTGTAGGAGGACTGTATCAACAAACTCGCCAGCAGGGTAACCTCCAATACGCCGAAGAAAATCAGAAGAAAGAAACATAGCGCATCCTCTTACGCGAGGCGACAGTTTCAACCAGTAGGTCATCTTTTCCCAGAGCCTGAAGGTTCTGGAGGAAGAGATTACGTTGAATCCAACAATGTCGGCGACCCCGAATTGCTCGGCAATATTGTCAACGGAAAAATCGCACACAGTGTCGCTATCAAGGATGAGAAAGTGGCTAAACTCGTTAAGGACGGGATTGACAATGTTGGACACGAATCCACCGTAGGTCTCAGGTGGTTGAAACCTAACAACTACTGTCTTCACTCTTACTACCATCCGCGAACAACTTCTCGCACTTTTAACAGTCCGAGCTTCAGCCCACTCTGTGCTCCTCCTCTATACGAAGCCGGACCTGTGTGGTTATGTATAATGGGAATATCTATCACGCCATGGGGCTCCCTTGGAATGATCATTTCGTGGACTCTCCCGATAAACCTAACTCGATTAGAACAGAGCCTTCCGTTGTAGTTTGGATTGAAGACTGGAACGTATTTGTTGTTCACCAGCTCTATTCGCCTAACCCAATAGTAAGGGAACTGGGGCTTTAATCTACCGATATAGTCCAGCAACATCTTTGGAGCCTCTTCATCGCTGTCGACAAACAGGAGGTACTCGTCATCCAGCAAATCTTTAACGAAAGAATTACGAGCATCAGCGAAGTCAGTAATATGCCCGGGATAATCTCGGCCCAGATCAATAACCCTAAACTTCAATCCTATTCTCCATACTCAATTTGTTCCCGCATCGAGAACCGGACGGCCAATCCGATAGAACTGGAGGATTGACGTCTAAATGACTTTGCTTAAACTCGGCCAAGACTCTAGTGGAAACCTACCTCGGCTAAATAGATACGGGAGGCAACGTTCTTCCTGTTACGAAGGAGCTGTCGAAATCCTTCGTTCAAAGCCACCCTCGTAATCCGAGGCGCACAGCGCCGAGTAAGCTAGCAAATCCAGCGGTTTCTTGAGCCAACAGATATTCGAACAGAGAACAAGCCAAGAATCAGGTTCAAAAACACAATTCTCGTCGCCGTTCAATCATTAGTCCGCTTGAAAGACTATTAGAAACCGATCCGAACGTTGTATACGTGGCGTAGGCGTGAGCTGGGAAATCATCGGTGCAATAATAACCCTGACTGGCCTCCGCCTGGTATGGATAGTCAAGCGTCCAGTTCACAAAGATATATCATTCTATATTCTGCCAGGTCTTTCCAACCTCCGAAAGATGATTCGATATGATCCTGGGTTTTCCTACGTTCCTTATGGTCTGATCTGGTATGCCATCAACGTGCCAATAGTGCGCCTGGGACGTTATAATGGTCGTTTCTGGATGGCAGCGATGGCCTTGATCGATAGCCTTTTTCTGGGGTACAGTTTTCAATTGGGTCTAACCGTCTTCTTCGTGTACGTCGTGATAGGAACTTTCCAGTTGCTTCGAGCACCTTGGAATACGAGCATTAACTGGCTGATCATGCTTGCACCGATTAGCTGGATATTCTTGCTTGTGGCTCCCATTGCAAAGTTTCCTGTAGGCCTTCCAATCCAGGTTTGGAGTTACACTGGAAGGGCAGTTGGACACCAGCACAACTACATCTATTTTGGACTGCTAGGAACACTTTGGCTGATCGTCTGCAACCACCTATACCTGCTTCCCGAAATTGAGAGCTCGATTGTCATTGGTCTAGGAGTCGTCTGGTGTTTCATCTTTGTCTATGCATACCTTGAGAGGAAAGCTGGAAGGAGAGAATCAATGGCCAAACCATCTGCGGGTTCTGTTAACTCTTCGTGGGATGAGTTAGCTTCGGGGCATCGACTCCGGGGATTACCGTAGGCGTCGGGTTCCAGTACTGCCAGACAGACTTGAAAGCCAACACGATAAAACGACAACTGCCAAGATCCTAGGTATAAGTC
>Ga0066658_10000525_pt1 | contig 13664 bp, 19 predicted proteins | sample GraSoiAngelo_107_FD_75174 | JGI IMG/M metagenome (GOLD analysis project Ga0066658, IMG submission 75174) | Grasslands soil microbial communities from the Angelo Coastal Reserve, California, USA - 14_0903_09_30cm | ecosystem: Environmental > Terrestrial > Soil > Grasslands | place: USA...
GCGAACCTAAGACTCATCAGAGCACCGAAACTATCATCCCTTTCCAGCCGAGAACTTTACGCTCTAACCGCAGCTCTCCTTGTTCTCGGCTTCAGCTTCTCGATGAGATACGTGTTCGGCGGCCTAAGGCCACTAGAAATTTTAGAGATTTTCCTACTCACTCTGTTGGTGATAGGGACAGGCTTCCTTGGACACGAGCTTGCGCACAAGTTCAGCGCTCAGCGATATGGATGCTGGGCAGAATTCAAGCTATGGACCGTCGGTGCGATAATGGCGCTGTTATTCGCTGTGATCTCCCAAGGCAATTTTATCTTCGCCGCCCCAGGGGCGGTGTACATCGCCTCCCGGTCAAGCTACTTCGGGGAAGGGATAGACCGGAAGGCCAACGGAATAATATCACTCGTCGGGCCCCTTGTCAACATAGGAGCCGCTGCAATATTCGGGCTAGCCCTCGTTGTCTCAACGGCTCTCGGCTTTGGAGACGTCGTGGTTGGCCAGAGCTTCTATTTTCTTCAGGTCGGGGTTCAGATCAACCTCTTGTTGGGGGCATTCAACATGATTCCTTTCTTCATACTGGACGGTCAGAAAGTCTTCACTTGGGATCGAAGAGTCTGGGCAGCTGTCGCAATCCCGTTGTGGATAGCGGCGGTCGCTGTTTCAGTGTTCCATATTCTCTGAGCTGCTTCTAAATCTCAAGACGCTCTGTCCAAAGAACCGATATTCTTGGCCACACTTCGAGCAGACCACCTCATTTTCCTGATCCGGATTGACCTTGACCGTGATCTCGTCTCCACAGTTGCAGACGAAAGTAACCTTGTTAGTGCTCAAGCTTGTCAATTGAACTGGCTTACCACGGAACGATTATGCCTCGGTTTCCAGAGCTTGGGATATGTGTCGGTGGGCATGATCACTCTAACTGTCTTCGCGGCGAGTCCGCGTTCATCCCTCATCATCTGTTCGGTTCCCATGAGTGCTCTTGACAGTGCAACGAGTTCTCCCTTGAGCGTGAAGAGTGCGATAGCAGTCTTGGGACGTATTCCTTCGGTTAACTTGACGATTCCTGGAACAGCAAGGTCAGCACCGTGACATATTGAACTAACCGCTGAGTCACGAATGTAGATTCGTGGAACATAGTCGAAAGCGGCCTCCATCGGCCTAACGATTTGTCTGACCATCTCCTCCCTCTCGTCAGGAGAAGCCTGAGAGAGTTTGAGGACATCGTAGAGAGAGTGGATGTCCTTTTCGGTAAAAGATCCGGATCTTGTCCTTCGGAGTTCCCGCATGTGCGCGCCCACTTCGAGAACTTCCCCGACGTCATAGACAAGTTTCCGAATGTAAGTTCCCGCCTGACAAGCGACACGGAAGAGAACTTGTCGTCCATCAATTTCCACATCATCGATCGAGTAGATTGTTCTTTTCCGAACTTCCCTCTTGACCGCGGCTCTCACTGGGGGCTTTTGAAATATGTCGCCAACAAATTCCTCCAGCACACTGCGGAGTCTGGTCTCATCAACCACGCCGTGCATCGTCATTAGGCAGACGTACTCTTTCCCGGTGAGGAGGAATGCCTGAATCGTCTTCGTAGCGTCTTCGAGGGCTAGCGGAAGAACGCCGGTGACCATTGGATTACTCCGGCCCCAAAGAGGACCTCTAGAGTTCCACCGTGGCCAGCGTGGTGCAACCGCATGAGACGTTTGACCCATGCAACGACTTCGTGGCTTGACGGACCAGAGGGCTTGTCCAGGTTGATCAGCCCGAATCTGACGTGTTGATCAATTGTCCTTTTCTCTGGCGGACACCCTAAAGCCGGGTCTGTCTCCTCGTCGAGTTTGATGAGCAGCTTTTGTGACTTATTCCAGGGAGCCTGTTGCGACAACCGATTTTATCTCCGTCAAACATGGAGCGGTTTCTGGTTCTTAAACTGTCATGGCGAGTGCACGATCCGTTGCTACGAGTAAGGCTGGAGCACGCTTATCCTGGTTCGATTTGTGCTAGGCTGCTACGCTGATCTCTTTGATTGTGACGATCTCTTTCAGGTAGCTTGTCTTCTTCGCCTTTTCGGCTACCTTGGCGACATCCTCGTCAGCCGCACCTTTCTTGATCTCGATGGTTTCGGCGGTCGGCTCTACGTGTTTAACATTGGTACGGCGGCGCCGGACTCCGTTCACTTTCTTCGGTCCAGTGACTAGAACAAAGTTCTTGTCGATAACGTCGACGATGACGCATTTACGGCCGGCCTCTCTTCCGTTGAGCTTCACGCAGACGCGTCCGACTTCGATTGTTGGCACAGTCTCACTTCTGGGGCTTCGTCAATCGCCGATAGAATACTTCATTTAAGGTTTCGTCGTTGTGCCCACTCGGCTCGCCCAGCCAATCGTGTCCGTGAAAAAATGTTCTCGGAAACCGTCTAGTGCTTTAGTGTGGGACGCGATCTTGCGACTATCTCTCTTGCGGCCATGACCTGGCGCGGGTACTCTTTTCCTCTTCCCGATAGTCTCTTGTCCGCCTTGTGGGCCTCTAGCTTCGATGTGATGTAGTTGACAGCCTTGTGAATGTCGAATTGTTTGCAGCTGAAAATGTCCATGAACGCATGCTTGTTGTCTGGGAAGGTGTGAATACTGATATGGCTCTCTGCAATGATCACAAAGCCACTGATTCCCCACTCCGTCGGATTCCCCTTCGGTTTGTACACGAATACATATGGCGCCGTAATCTTGTGCATGTCGATCACATCCGGAAGCTCGTCTAGGAGATCGTAGATGTAAGAAAGGTCAGAGAGCTTTTCAGGATTACACTCTGACAAATCCAGTGTAAGATGTGGCCCGAACATTTCTGGAATTGATTTCTCTTTCTCGCGAATTTTTTCGGATGTATGGCCAACAACGCACGTGGCGTATTTAAGAATTGTTTACACAACAATCGATCTCGTTGGTAAATTTTTCCGGTGAGAAAAAAATCCGCTGTCGTAGAAAATTTTCGTTGGACGAACTTTTTCACCGGAGAAAAAAGTTTGCAACCGAAACAGAAATCTAGACTTGAAAGAACGAGATGAGTCGACGAGATCAAAAAACGGATCAGACACGAACTTGCTAGGTGCTTGTTTCGTGAGGCGCAAAGCTACGGCAAAGTCGAAACGTTAAATTAAGCGATTAGGTAGACTTCCCCTTCCTCGTGTAAGATCGATGTCAAGAGAGTTCAGGTTAATCCTCCGCGTACTCGGAGCGGATGTCGATGGGACCAAGAAGGTGCCATTCGGGCTTAGCAGGATACGAGGAGTTGGGCCAAATTTCGCCCAAGCCGTCGTGAAAGTAGCCCGGATCAGCCCTGAAGCTAGGATAGGAAGTCTTAGCGAGGCGGAGATCGCAAGATTAGAAGACGTCATCAAGGATCCTGCGAAGCACGGGATACCCTCACGATTGTTCAATCGCAGAAAGGACATCGAAAGTGGACGAGACATGCACCTTGTCGGGCCTGACCTCGCGCTCAGAAACAAGGCCGATATCGATCTGATGAAGGATATCAAGAGCTGGAAAGGAATCCGACACTCCCTCGGATTGAAAGTGAGAGGCCAGCGAACAAGGACTACCGGTCGCTCCGGAAAAGCCGTAGGAGTCAAGAAGAAGGTTCTCATGGAAGCGGCACGCGCGGCAGCGACTGGGAAGAAGGAAGAGAAGAAGGATTAGTGCTTGGGAGACCCTAAGAAGCCGAGGAAGACATACGAGACTCCTCGCCATCCCTGGCGCAAGGAACAGCTCGAAGCTGAACTCCATCTCCTTGGTGAGTATGGTCTCAGAAACAAGCGAGAGCTTAGACGTCATGAGACGATGCTCTCGAAAATAAGAGGGATAGCAAGATCTCTCCTCGGCGCCACAGAGGAACAAAAATCCCAGATCGAAAGTCAATACCTTAGGCGTCTTTTCCGACTCGGAATCCTTCCGGAATCTGCCGGCGTTGACAATATCCTCGATCTCAACGTCAAGGACTTGATGGAGAGGCGATTGCAGACGATCGTCTATCGGTCGGGACTCGCAAGGAGTATCCATCAGGCACGTCAGTTCGTAAGCCACGGACACATTAGCGTCGCAAACGAGATCGTATCAGTGCCTAGCTATATTGTTAAGCGCGATGAAGAGTCAAGAATCGCATTCGATCAGAGAAGCCCACTAACAAGTGCCCAGCACCCCGCTCGTGCTGCGCCAGGAGGCAAGAGACTTGCCAGAGTCATAGAAGAGGCGCCTCTAGCGGCCCCGGCGATGCCCACTCTCCCGGTTGTCTCACCAGAGATCAAGGAAGAAGTTCAGGCGGAACAGCCCCTCGAACTAGTCGAGCCAGAAGAGGAACTGGCAGCTGAGCCCGAACCAGAGAAAAAGTAACAAGCCACTGGTTCTTTTAAGCCCTTGGTGTGATCGATGTTGATATCAACCTAAGATTCTAAGCTTAACTTGCCTCCATCGACTTTGAGGATTAGGGTTGCGTTCCTCGGTTCCCGTTCCTCTACCATTGTTTCACCTGGAGGCCTGTTGAGGCTGAACCTCAGCCCTCCCGCAGCTATGTTCCTAGCCGCGTTCTCGTCCCTGTCTAGTATGGCTCCACAGTGTGGACACCATAGTTGTCGTTGGGTGCTCTCTAGCGTCTTGTGCCCCGCATATTGAGCACCAGAGAGCCCGGTGAACATGACCAGCATCTGGAGACTATCTCATCTAGGAAAGCTAGCCGACCTATTCAATGCCGACAAGAGTTGACAGGAGTGGAGTCAAGCAGGACCCCCGGACCGCCGCAGCAAGCCACTTAAACCCAACACGTTCCAATCTGAAACCAGGACAGTGAATGGTCCTCTCAGCAGGCATAATTCTAGTTGTAGGAGGCTTATGCGCCTGCGCGCCCCTCTTCAAACGCCTCTCACAATCGCTCGGACGCGCATTGACCGTAATAGGGTTCCTTGTCGGCATCGTGGTGCTAATAGTCGCAATTGATTACGCACTCGGGTTCAGTTTTCTCTCAGGCGCGATTTCGGATGCGCTAGCCGCGACGAGTTCGCCCTACCTGAAGTATTTCTTGCCGGCCATGATCTTACTGGGGATCCTGCTCATATCACGCCCTATTCGAAACGTTCGATGGGCCTCCATCATCTCCCTAGCTCTAGGGTTGCTCATATCATACTTTCTCAGAACGCTTCTGCCATCCCTATTTACAAGCTCCACTGTTCTCTTGATCGTTTTCCTTATCGCAACTCTTGCAATCTACACCTTGCTTAGGTTCGTTGAAGACCTCTTTGACTTCATAGGCTCAGTACTTGCCTTCCCACCGATCGCTATCGCTATCGGGCTGGTTAACATCTACTTCGGAATCCTCTTCTTCTCCATCTAGTATCCCAGAACTGGACCGGGGTAACGAAACCAGTCACTAGGGCTCTTTCAGTCGCAGTTGCCGAGTTTTCTGCTCGTTTTCTCGTCAGCTTTAAATAAAGTCCGGACCGCTTGCCCGGGGCACCTTCATCCTGGAAGCATGATAGCTAGATGGACATCAAACTCCTGAGTATTGAACAAGAGACACTCCGCTTCGCGCTTTCAGACGTGTCACCTGCGTTCGCCAACGCATTACGCCGGATAATGATCTCCGAAATCCCGGTGATGGCAATCGATGATGTCATGATCCTCGAAAACAACTCTGTTATGTATGATGAGATTCTCGCACACCGACTCGGACTAGTCCCGGTCACAACCGACGGTTCTTACAACCTACCTGAGGAGTGTACATGTAAGAGCGAGCTAGGCTGTGAGAAGTGCCGGGCATCATTCTCGCTGGAGATAGAAGCTTCTGAACCAATCGAAGTAGTATACTCCTCCCAACTCAAGCCCGAGAACCCTGAAGTCAAGCCGGTCTCCGACAAGATTCCGATCGTGAAACTTACCGCGGGCCAAAGAATCAAACTCGAGGCATACGCCAGGCTCGGGAGAGGAAACGTCCATGCGAAATGGCAGTCTGTCTCGGCTGCGACATACAGCTATGATGAGAAGGCTCGAACATTCACATTCCTTGTCGAGTCGACTGGAACTATGCCTCCCGAAAAGATCGTCCTTGAGGCCGCCCGAATCATCAATGCGAAATCCGTTGGCTTCGGAGAAGGACTTGGAGGAATGACCGAAAGTTGAAAAAAATGGTTGCAAGTCTCTCACCAGAAGAGGAAGTTGTTGACGCATCTAATCTGATATTGGGAAGAATGGCAAGCTACGTCGCGAAACAGGCCCTCGAAGGGAAGAAGATGGTCGTGCTGAACGCTGAACGAGCAATTATCTCTGGGACAAAGGCCAGAGTCGTCGCCCGGGCGAAGACGAAATTAAAAACACGAACTCTCGGCAACCAGGAAAAAGCCCCAACTCATCCTAGAAGGCCTGACAACTATGTCCGGAGAGTTATCAGGGGAATGCTTCCCTGGAAGAAGACTCATGGAAAAGAGGCCTTCCACAGAGTCATGGTGTACGTTGGGATTCCAAAAGAGTACGAGGGAAAAGCGTACAACACCGTGTCGCACGCAAACGCGTCAAAGCTGAGAGTTCCCTTTATCACCGTTGCTCAGTTGGCAGAAGAGATAGGAGGGATTCCCGCCTGAGCGAGAAGAGGAAGATTGTACTAGAAACGGGTAAGAGAAAAACCGCGATAGCCCGCGCTGTCGTGAAACCTGGAAAGGGTCGAATCTATTTCAACGATCATTCTCTCGACTACGTTAGTCCCGAGGTCGTCCGGATGAAGATCCAAGAGCCGCTGATCATAGCGGGGGAGCGCGCCAAAGGAGTGGACATCCGCGTATCCGTCAATGGTGGAGGTTTCATGGGCCAAGCCGAAGCGGCCAGAATCGCGATCGCACGATCACTTGCTTCATGGACCAAGAGCAGCGAGCTAAGAAAGAACTTCATCGCCTTCGACAGAGTAATGTTAGCTGGGGATCAACGAGTAACCGAACCCAAGAAGTTCGGCGGACCAAGCGCACGACGAAGAAAACAGAAATCGTACAGGTAAGAATGAAATGATCATCCCAGTAAGATGCTTCACTTGCGGCAAGCAGATAGCCGATAAGTGGGAAACCTTCAGTCTAAGGGTTAGAGCAGGCGACAGACCCATCAAAGTACTAGACGAGCTGGGAATCCGACGATACTGCTGCCGAAGAATGCTCATAACTCACGTCGAAATAATCGACGAGTTCCTAAAGTACCCCCAAGTCTCCGCCAAGAAACGAGCCGAGATCATATAGACGAGGAACCATGTTGGAAAGCCAAGACATCGAAGATAGAGAAGCGATACCGAGAGCAGAAAATCTCCTCCTCTCTCTCGAGGAACTCTTGGCAGCCGGCCTCCACATTGGCACACGAATCAAGACGGTGGACATGGAAAGGTACATCTTCAGAGTCCGACCAGATGGTCTGTTCATCCTCAACATTGGCGATACTAACGAGAAGATCAGGATCGCCGCCAGATTCATGGGCAGATTCGACCCAGGGAGAGTGCTCGCCGTGTCTTCCAGACTCTACGGCAAGACTCCGGTGGAGAAGTTCGCAGAGGTCACTAGGACAGTTCCGATTGTAGGTCGATTCATGCCAGGGCTGATATCCAATCCTCTACAGCCCCACCACGCGGAGCCACAGGTCGTCCTAGTAACAGATCCCCGAGCTGACTGGCAAGCAATCAAAGAAGCCACATCCGTAGGGGTGCCAGTCATTGCCCTATGCGACACTGACAATGTCTTTGCAGGTGTTGATTTCGTGATTCCGGTAAACAACAAGGGAAGGAGAGCCCTGGCCGTCGTCTACTGGCTACTTGCCCGACAGGTCCTCCGTGAAAGGGGAGAACTTCCACAAGACGGAACAATTCCGCAGACCGTGGATGATTTTGAGACGAAGCTTGCCGCCATGCCCATGGGACGAGCTTCCGGTGGAGAGGCGTGAAAACACGCCCACCCGCACAAGCAGGCACCTTCTATCCTGATACTGAAGGCGCGCTCCGAACCCAGATACACAACTGTTTCCTGCATCCTCTCGGACCAAGATCGATACCGTCCGTTCCCGGCACACCTGACGACCGGCTTGTGGCGATCGTTGTACCACATGCGGGCTACGATTACTCTGGACCCGTCGCTGCCAACAGCTACTATAGTTTGGCCACTTCAGGCTTGAGAGAGTCGGTGATAATTCTAGGGCCAAACCATACTGGCTACGGGAGCAGCGTCTCAACAATGACAGATGGGCAATGGGCAACTCCGCTCGGTGAAGTTCCGCTCGACAAGTCCTTGGCTTCCTCGATTGCGAGATTGTCAGGCCTAATTGATGTAGAAGAGGAAGCTCACAGGAGGGAACATTCGATAGAGGTCCAGCTTCCCTTTCTACAATTCATCTATCCAAGACGTTTCCAGTTCGTACCGATCTGCGTGATGCTCCAAGACCTTGAAACCAGCACGGAAATAGGCGACGCAATCGCGAAAGCTTCCGCAGGGACCGGAGCCATGCTCATCGCATCATCGGACTGGACCCACTACGAATCTCACGAATCGGCGAAGAAAAAGGACATGGAAGTAATCCAGGCCGTGCTCGAAATGGATGAGAGAAAATTCCAGGACACTATCGAGGAAAATCACGTGTCAGCGTGCGGATACGGTCCCGTCACGGCCGTCATGCATGCGTCTAAGGTGCTAGGAGCCAAACAGGCCAAGCTGCTGTCATACCAGACGAGTGGAGACACGGCGGGGGACAAGCGTTCGGTAGTTGGTTACGCGGCGATCGCATTCACGAAGTGAGCTCGGACTCGCCATCAACTTCTCCATCGACCGCCTCTTCCCGAGCACCTGGAAAGATAATCCTCTGCGGAGAACAATTCGTCGTCCTAGGTGCACCAGCAGTAGCTATGGCGGTCAATCTCTACTCAAAGATAGAGGTGCGACCTTCTCAAAGCGGGAAGATCGAAGTAACCGCTGACATTCCGCTTCATCTAGTCGACGACGCTAGCAACCGGTCATCAGCGAGCAAGAATCAGGCGCTTCTAGAACCTCTGCGCCTCGCGGCGAACGCGACGCTCGACCACTTGGTTACCAGGGACCAAAGCGTCCATGTTGATGCGAACTGCCAGATCCCGATCGGCGCAGGCTTGGGGTCATCCGCCTCCACTGCAGTCGCAACCATCTCAGCAGTAGCCAAATCGACGGGCGCTCGACTCGACCGAGAAGAGATCTTTAAGCTTGCTTTCATCCCAGAGAACTATCTTCATGGACAACCATCTGGCGTTGACCAGGCAACTTGCATCTACGGAGGAATCATTCAATTCAACAAACCCTCAAAGATCAAGGCGATTACCGTCAAACGACCACCGACGATTCTTGTATGCGACTCGGGAGCCCACCGGTCAACCAAAGCGTTGGTGGGGTCGGTTGTCAAGAGATCACAGGAACAAACACGCAGGTTTCAAACACACCTGGACGAGATCACCGTAATATCGAATGCCGTGACGAAGGCTCTACAAAGCGAAGACCGCGACGACCTGGGATCCCTGATGGACAGAAACCATGAACTACTCCGTCAGATTGGTGTTTCGACTCCCGCACTAGATAGGCTAGTAGCGGAGGCCCGGGAAGCAGGGGCCCTCGGAGCCAAGCTCACAGGGGCGGGAGGCGGGGGATGTATCATAGCTGCATGCGATGACAACCATGCCCGGTCGAATATTGCGAGGAAGTTACGAAAAGCGGGAGGAACCATTTACAATGTGTCCCTTGATCTAGGAGGGGTCGATTAGTCCTCGAATGACTCAGATCGGAAAGGCAGAAAAAGAGCGTTTCCTACCCCGATAAACAGAGAAAGAAAAATGCCCGAGATCATAGTTCTAGTTGATGAGAGAGATAATCCGATCGGATACGAAGAAAAACTAGCAGCTCATCGCGACGGCGGGAAATTGCATAGAGCATTTTCAATCTTCATTTTCAACTCCAAGAAAGAAGCACTTCTCCAGCTCAGATCAAAGGCGAAGCATCACTTCCAGAGCCTCTGGAGCAACCCATGTTGCAGTCATCCAATAAAGGGCGAGAAACTCGAGGCTGCAGTCCATAGAAAGCTCAAGCAAGAGTTGGGGTTTGATACGCCGCTAAAGGAGACTTTCAGTTTTGTGTACAAGGCGACCGACCCAAAGAGCGGCTTGACAGAACACGAGTTCGACCATGTCTTTGTCGGGCAATATGATAGAGACCCGAAACCTAATTCTGAAGAGGTAGATGATTGGAAGTGGGTTACGCTCACCGAGCTCCAAAGGGATCTGGACAAGAATCCGGCGAAATATACTCCATGGTTTCCAATCGCGTTTAACAAGCTGAGAAAGCAGAACCTAGGTCTTCCAGAGGACTAGACGCGCGAGATTGTGAGAGATTTGGAAACACCCGTTCTGAGGAGAAGTTCAGCCATCTCCTCGTTCTACAAGCTCACGATGGAAGAAAGGCTCAGAATCGTCAAAGAGTTCGCAAGTCTAACCTCAGAGGAAGCCGAGACCCTAGCCAACGGAACAATGCCGAGCGCGACCGCTCAGCGAATGATCGAGAATGTAATCAGCATGTTCCCAATTCCCCTAGGAATAGCAACGAACTTCCTCGTCAATGGAAGAGACTACCTAGTCCCGATGGCTATAGAAGAGCCATCAGTAGTCGCAGCGGCAAGTAACGCGGCCAAGATGGCACGACCCACTGGCGGCTTCACAGCCACCAGCACGGAACCTCTGATGATCAGTCAGATCCAGATCGTGAAATGTCCCTCGCCGAAGGACGCTGAAAAGGAGATCCTTTCGGCAAGAAAAGAGATCCTCGAAAAAGCCAACCAGCAGGATCCGACTCTAGTCTCAATGGGGGGCGGGGCGAAGGACCTACGCGTCAGAATCCTACCCAGCCAGGTCGGAACGTTGGTCATTGCCGAGCTTATAGTCGACTGCCGCGACGCCATGGGCGCCAACGTTGTCAACACCATGGCCGAGGCTGTGGCACCGATGCTTGAAAAAATTTCCAAGGGCCAGGCCCGATTGCGGATTATTTCAAACCTTGCGGATAGGAGGATTGCTAAGGCTACGGCGACCATTTCGAAGGAAGTCCTTGGGGGCGAGGACATTGTAGACGGGATCGTCGAAGCATACGCGTTCGCCGCTGCCGACCCGTACAGATGTGCAACCCATAACAAGGGAGTCATGAACGGAGTAACCGCCGTCTGCCTAGCCACCGGGAATGACACTCGCGCGATAGAAGCAGGGGCTCATGCTTACGCGGCTCGATCTGGACATTATTCGCCCCTTACAAAATGGAAGAAAGATTCCAAAGGAAACCTATCGGGGACAATCGAGATCCCGGCCGCCGTCGGAATCATTGGGGGAGTTACAGCCGTGCACCCGATGGCGAAGATCTGCCTGAAGATCCTCGGCGTAAAGACGGCTCGCGAGCTCGGGGAGGTTATGGCCTCGGTGGGATTGGCCCAGAACATGGCCGCATTGCGCGCCTTAGCTGCTGAGGGAATTCAGAAGGGGCACATGTCTCTTCACGCTAGAAACATCGCAGCGATGGCCGGTGCTCAAGGAGATCTGATCGACCTTGTGGCGGAAAAAATGGTCGCAGAGCGGAAAATCCGGCTGGACCGAGCTAGAGAAGTGCTGCTCGAATTGTCTAACTCAAAGGAGAGCGGCGCCTCCCAAAAGAAAACCCACAAGTCCTAACAGCATCCACATCAAAACGTGACCCTTGACTGATCGAATGTTTTCAGGGGTCTGGTTACCGACTAACCTGTATGCTGAGTAAAGAAAACCGATATCTGCAATTATCACTGGAGGAAAATACAGCCAGGAAATACTCTCAAGAAATGGCGGGAGAAAGCTGAGCAGAACTGCAGCAACGAATAATCCTGCAGATGCGAATGCTGCAGGCTTTGCGCCTCTTACTACCGCTAGGGTCCGGACTTGACGGAGGCTGTCTCCCTTCACGTCAGCTATTCCCTTCGCGACTTCCCTGCCAAAGTTTGCTAGAAAGGCCACAATGGAGAAGATGAAGAGCAGAGGGCTGATCGAATTCACGGCGAGGCCTCCGTAGAAGAAGGGTAGCGCGACGTTGAAACTTACAACCGCATTTCCTATCAGCCCGGTTTTCTTTCCTTTCGTGTTATAGTAAATCATCAGCGCGAGAGCGAGGAGCGCAGTTAGAAACGTCCATAGGTTGAGCAGCGCGGAGAACGCTATCGCCGCGGCGGAGAGGGCCGTTGCCAACGCGACCGCGGTTCTGGTTTTCACTGTTCCGGAAGGGAGTGGCCGTTGCGGGCTGTTGATCTTGTCAATTTCAATATCGTAAACGTCGTTGGCCACCATTGTCCCAGCCATCATTAGAGCAGCAGTCAGGAACCCGAAAACGGCCTCTCGAATTCCCGGGAGAATGCCGAGGCCAATTGCTTCACCTATGACAACGCCAAGCCCGATCATTATGGTATTTGGAGGCCGTATCAGCGTCAGGTACGCGCTCAAACGAACTAATGACGCGCGGTTAGACACGCTCAGAGCCCCGACACTCCAGAATATTCCACTTTGTGATTTCCACAACATCTGGCTGTTTGGAATAAGGCTAAAAAGACTCCCGGGGGCTACGCAATGGTTTGACCAGTCTTGTCAGTCAAGAAGGAACCGACGCTTCTCGATGACCTCAACCAAGCTCTTGCCGGAGAAACCCTTGCAGCTTTCCGATACCTATACCTCAGCAAGATAGCCAGCGGAATCAGCTCACTGCCCCTTTCGAAGCTCTTTAAGGAAATGGCTGACGGGGAATGGGATCATGCTTCAAGATTCATGGAAAGAATCATACAGCTAGGAGGAGTACCTATATCAAAACCCATTGAGTGGGAGAAGAAGGCCTTCTTTTCTTATTCGGACCCGCCGCGGAGGGGAAATGATCTGAAGGCGATGATCAAGGAAAGCTTGAAGCTTGAAAGATCATCGCTTGAGTTCTACCAGCGGCTCGCCAGCAAGACTCGAGATACCGACATGGTTACTCATAAGATGGCGATGGACGCAATGGCGGATGAGGCCCGTGAGGAGCGAAAGCTCACAGCGCTACTAGACTGACGGCTAGTCTTCTAAACCCAGCCTCGGATCTGCATGGCGTCTCGAACCTTGCCTATCGCGTAGACGTAGGCACCGGTACGCATGTCGACGTTCTGCTCTTGACTGGTCTTCCAAACTTCAGCAAACGCCTTTTTCATTATCGCCGTTAGACGATGGTCTACTTCTTCGGCGGTCCACCAAAGGTGCTGAAGATTCTGCACCCATTCAAGGTAGCTTGTGCTTACCCCGCCAGAGTTTGCTAGGATGTCGGGAATCAGAGTGATGTCTCTCTTGAAGAGGATATCATCGGCCTCCGGGGTCGTCGGCCCGTTAGCGCCTTCAGCAACTAGCTTTGCCTTGATGTTTCGAGCGTTATTTTCTGTGATGACGTCCTCTAGAGCTGCAGGCACGAGTATGTCCACGTCTAGCTCGAGGAGTTCCTCATTCGAAATGTTCTCGGACGCCGGCAGGTTCGCCAAGCTCGTGTTCTTCTTCTTGTACGCTGCGACCTCGTTGAACCAGAGGCCTGTTTTCTTGTGAATTCCTCCCTTCGAGTCGGAGACGGCGACAACTTTGAC
>Ga0066658_10000537_pt1 | contig 13547 bp, 10 predicted proteins | sample GraSoiAngelo_107_FD_75174 | JGI IMG/M metagenome (GOLD analysis project Ga0066658, IMG submission 75174) | Grasslands soil microbial communities from the Angelo Coastal Reserve, California, USA - 14_0903_09_30cm | ecosystem: Environmental > Terrestrial > Soil > Grasslands | place: USA...
CGCTAAACGCATCATCTATTTGCACATGGCGGGTGCACCCAGCCAACTGGAGCTGTTTGAGTACAAACCTGAATTGACCAAGCTCGATGGTCAGGACTGCCCCGCTTCATTTTTGCTTGGCAAGCGCTTTGCCTTCATCAGCGGCGTGCCCAAGTTGCTCGGCTCGCAGTATCCATTTCACCAGGCCGGAAAAAGCGGCCAATGGATATCGGATCGCTTGCCGCACTTGGAAAAACACATTGACGACCTTTGCATTATCAAGTCCATGCGTACCGATCAGTTCAACCATGCGCCGGCGCAGCTCCTGGTGCAGACCGGCAATGCACGTCTCGGCTATCCCTCGTTCGGCTCGTGGGTGATCTATGGACTGGGCACCGAAAATCAGAACCTTCCGGGTTTCATCGTGCTGCTATCAGGCGGCAAGTCGCCGGATGGTGGCAAACAACTGTGGGGCTCTGGCTTTCTGCCCAGTGTTTATCAGGGCGTGCAATGCCGTTCTCATGGAGAGCCTGTGCTCTACCTCCAAAATCCACGAGGTGTGAGCCGTTCTCTGCGCCGCAGTGAACTGGATACGATTGACAAAATCAATCAGCAAACCTATGCCGCCTTCGGCAATCCTGAAACTATCACGCGAATTTCGCAATACGAGATGGCGTTCCGCATGCAAATGGACGCCACTGACGCCATGGACATCCACAAGGAACCAGCCGCCGTACTCACAAACTACGGCTCAAAACCTGGCGAGTCCAGTTTTGCAAACAATTGCTTGGTAGCGCGCCGGTTAGCGGAGCGGGGGGTACGTTTCATTCAGCTCTATCATTGGGGTTGGGACTCACACGGGTCAAATGCAAAGGAGGCGCTGAATCTCGGTTTCGCCGACCGTTGCCGTGAAGTCGATCAGCCCATTGCTGCACTGCTGGCTGATCTCAAACAACGCGGCATGTTGGAAGATACCCTCGTGGTCTGGGGCGGTGAATTCGGACGCACGTCCATGCGGGAAAATCGCTTCGGTCAAGTCATGCAATTTGTCGGGCGCGATCACAATCCGGGCGCCTTCACCATATGGATGGCCGGCGGTGGAATTAAGCCAGGCACAACCTACGGCGAGACCGACGCCATGGGCTATGAGATCGTGAAGGATGCAGTGGAGATTCGAGATCTGCACGCAACCATGCTCTACGTGCTGGGGTTTGATTATCACAAACTCAACTACTCTTTTCAGGGGCTGGAACAGAAGCTCACCAGCGTGAAACCCGCGCGGGTTGTGGCGGAGGTTCTGGCGTGATTACGTCTGCCGGCTGTCGTTATTTTTGCCATCGAGGCTGTCTGCCTTCATGACATTTTCGCTTCGTCAGATGTCCATCCGAACTCGCTTTGGTCTTCTCGCGCTTGCGCCACTTTTGTTGCTGGTTACCCTATTACTCTTTCTCCCACCCGACGGAGTCGAGCGTGCTGAGTGGGCGCAATTCATCGGGCGCTTTCATCTATTGTCCATACATTTCCCAATCGCGCTCATCCTGCTGGTACCTGTGTTGGAAATTGCCGGAAGAATTCGCCGCTTCCCCGATCTTCGGGCCTCGGTCGATTTCTTATTAGCGCTGGCCACTTTCAGTGCCATCGTAGCCTTAACTCTGGGGTGGTGCCTGGCTCGAAGCGGTGGTTATTCGGGCTCGCTGGTTACGCAGCATATGTGGGGTGGAATATTTGTTGCAGCGCTCAGTTGGTTATGCTGGATGTTGCACGGGCGCTTCCTCGGCCAGCGTTTGGATTTCATCTACGCTTTCGGACTTGTAGTCGCTGTTGGTCTCGTATCCTGGACGGGGTATCGCGGCGGCCAGCTCTCGCAAGGCGAAAATCACCTGACCGAACACATGCCGACGGTTCTGCGCGATTGGCTAAGACTGCCGCAAGAAGACAAAGGTCCCACCGCCGCCGCCAGCACGTCCTTCTTCACCATATGCGTCGAACCGGTTTTCGCCGGACACTGCAACAGCTGCCACGGACCATCTAAACAAAGATCGCGTTTGCGACTGGACAGCTATGAGGCGGTTATGCGGGGCGGCAAGCACGGCGTGATCGTCAAGGCCGGAAACCCACAAGGCAGTGAATTGTTTCATCGTGTCACCTTGCCGGCCGGCGACGACAAATTTATGCCCGCCGAAGGCAAGCGTCCATTGTCTGCGGATGAGGTAAAACTGCTAGAGCTATGGATCGCCGCAGGCGCCTCGCCATCCCTGGCGGCGGACGCAATCAAGGGCGCACCCACGAATGCAGTGTCCACGGTTGCCGACGTTACTTTCGAGGAGATCGACACAGCAGCCGTCGAAAAACGCCGTGCCCCGCTCGCATCCGCAGTTGCACAATTGCAGAAGCGCTTCCCGGACGTTTTGGAGTACGAATCGCGGGGCTCCGCCGACCTCGTAGTAAACGTCTCTCTTATGGGCGCCAAGTTTGGGGACAAAGATATGGCGGCGCTGAAACCCTTGGCCGAACAAATTGTCGTAGCCGACTTCTCCGATACTGCCATCACAGACGGCTCGGCCGCTTTCATCGCCGTTATGAAACGCCTGCGTGTACTGCGTCTCATGCATACCCAAGTCACGGATACTACCTTGCACATGCTCGGTGACCTGAATCAATTGGAGTCTTTGAATGTCTTTGGCACAGCTGTTACTCCTGGTGCCCTGGAGGTCGCTGCTCGGTGGCCGAAATTGCAACATCTCTATACAGGAGAAACCAAGATTCCAGCTGATGTTCAAGTGTCCGAAGCGGTGAGAGGCAAACTTGTGTTTTGATCACCGCGGTTGAGATTAAAGACAAACTTTGTCACTCCGGACCGCCCGGCCGCGACAGTAAACTGTTGGTGCTTGCTACGTCATAGGCGAGGAGGCGAAAACATTCCGCTGCCGAACATTTTAACACCGCGCGGGGGTTCATTCAGGAAACAAACAGGGGGCCAGGCACTGACGCAGCAGCGCTTTGGACAGACCCGGGCAAGCTCATAATGTCCTCCTAAACTTCCGTTTGGCCGCTGACGAGCTTTTAGCTCCAGTAAGAATCTGGAGATTCATGGGGTGGCTCGCTCTTCCTTCCTGATCGTCACGTCAAACATCGAATCGCATTACTTCCTTACAACCTGTTCAGCTCGGCCAAGCCGGAGTGGTCGCATTGTAGGTGATCACGAAAAGGATATCTTGAATTTGGTCGTTTTGAGAGGCACAGGTGCGCGTAGTTGCGAAACGCTCTGCTCAAAGACGTGAAGCAAGCTTGCGTCAGCTGTGCCGAGCACCATTGTTTAGACTGCGACTGCAAGCGGTAATTTCTGATCAAATATCAAGAGGCTGCTCTTCGCCTTAGCCAATCATTTTGGCAGCCGTCATTACTACCACTCTGGGATTGCCACTTTCATTTGCCGTCAAAACGGGCCCCATCTGGCATAATCGTTCCATGTGCGGTCGCTATCGGCTTTCGCGAAGAAAAGAGATTCTTGAGGAATACTTCAATACCGCTTCCTCCGAAGAAGAATGGAATCCGCGTTACAACATCGCCCCCATTCAGCTTGTCCCAGTCATTCGCCGGAATCCCAGGGAAGCGGTCCGAGAGCTGTCACTGATCCGCTGGGGACTCATTCCGTCCTGGGCAAAGGATCCGTCCATAGCTACCAAGACGATCAATGCCCGCTCGGAGACAGCGGGCACAAGGCCGGCCTTTTGCGATTCCCTGAGATCTCGCCGGTGCCTGGTTCCCGCAGACGGTTTCTATGAATGGCAAAGGACTGGGAGAGCCAAGCAGCCCTACTGCTTCGAAGTTTGTGACGGTGAATTGTTCGCCTTTGCCGGAATGTGGGACCGGTGGAAGAATCCAAGCGGTAACACGGTAGAGACCTGCTCGATTCTGACTACGACACCAAACGCGGTGACCTCACGAGTCCACGACCGCATGCCAGTCATCCTTCGACCCGACACCTACGATCTGTGGCTCGACCCGGGGATGCAGGATTTGACGGCAGCGTCTACGCTATTGAGGCCATACGACGCCCGCTTCATGCGGTGCTATCCCATCAGCACTCGGATCAACCACGTCGCTAATGACGACGAAGAATGTTCGCGACCAATGGAGTTGCCCGAGATCCAAACCCCGCTATTCTCCTAGCGGGTCGCTGAAGAACTACTCCCCATGCATAGGCGAGTCATGGCAGCAGAGGGCAAGCGTGGAAAGGATGATCAGCAGAAGAGCAAGGACAATACAGAAGCGAGTTCGTTGATCATCGAGAAGTCTACGATCCGCGTTTCTTCATATTTTGCCTCAACCACTGCATTGGTGAGATCTCGTGCGCCGATATGTTTGAGCGCCGCGCTGAAGAGTTCTCGCTGACAAACAGGCGTGACGCTGGGAACAATGATGATCACTCCGGCATGCAGTGGTTCTCGGCCATGGAGAGCGAGGAAGTCTGAGCGATTGTTTGTCACAAACGTATACTCCTGCTGGCGGATGGTGGCCATGAGTTTTGCCGGTCCAGTGTCAAAGCAGCGCGCCCTCGAGAACGAATTGCTCGAAACAGGCGCAAGAATCTTGAAACAATTAGGCATCGACCGCCGGCAGTTCTTTCGTATGACATGTGGAATGGCCGCGGGCTTTGCTGCCATGAACAGCGTGTTCGGGCGCTTCTTCCGGCTTGACGCCGCCGAACTGTACGATCCCGCCGCGGTTGCGGCCCTGAAGACGGACTATTTCATCTTCGACGTGCAAACGCATCACGTCGCCGTGGGACGGCATTTCATCGGGCCACTGGATGTTTTCGATACCCGCCGCTCTGCCCGTCGATTCAATCCTGTCCTGAAGGGGAAAGAACCAAAACAGTCCGATTTCGAGCTGGAAAACTACATCAAAGAAGTTTTCCTCGACAGCGACACTGACGTCGCTTGCCTCAGTGGTGTTCCTGACCAGAGCGAAGACAAGATGATCCTGTCTCCGGACCAGATGGCAAGAACGCGCAACATCGTGAACGAGCTGACACGTTGCGAACGAATGATGAGCCACGGCCTCTTCTCGCCTGACTTGGGGACCAAGAATTTGGAAAACATGCACCGGCAGGCCGAGTCGCTAAAGATTGACGCCTGGAAGGGCTACACCGGGCAGGGACTGGGAGCGGATAGAGATGGATGGTGGATGGATGACGAGAAGATAGCTTATCCGGCGCTCCAGTATAGCCGCGATAAGCTGAAGATCCGGAACATTTGCCTGCACAAGGGAAAGGCTATCGGCGTCTTTAACGAGGCGCATTGTCACCCGAAAGACATGGTCAAGGTGTCAAAAGACCTTCCTGAGCTGAATTTCCTGATTTATCACTCCGGCCTGAAGAGTGTGGAGGACGCATTACCTGCCTCAGAGGACGGGTTCCGCAGGAATCCCTATGTCCCCTGGGTCTCCGATTTGTGCGAGTACCGCAGGAAGAACCCGCACATGACCAACGTGTACATGGAACTGGGAACCAGCTTCGGCACGGCGGTCGTCACCAGCCCTATGCTGGGGCGCACATGTTGGGAATGATGATTCAGGCGTTCGGCGACGATCACGTGCTCTGGGCAACCGATTCCATCTGGTGGGGATCGCCACAGTGGCAAATCGAAGCTCTGCGCCGCCTGGAGATGCCGCCAGTGCCGATGGAGCGCTTCGGCTACGCGCCCCTTACCAGCCAAGTCAAAGCCAAGATCTTCGGGCGTAATGCGGCCCGATTGTATGGAATTGATCCCCAGGCAACGCGCAATCCGGTGCCGGCAGATTACGTAGACCGGCTGCGGAAACAATACAAGGAAGCCGGAAATCCAACGCCGAGCAACACACAGTACGGCTGGGTGCGCGCATGACGCAAGCGCAGGCTGCGAGCTGTCCGCTTCTCCGAGGAGCGTGAGAGATTAAAATTAGGTTCAGTTGCTGCACACAGGAGTGGATGGATTCTGTGACAACACGAGTTTCGATCAGACCATATGCCCGGCCACCCAAGGGTAGTCAACCGCTGTCCTTGTATGAGCCTTACCGCGCCACCATTAAACGCGCGCCATTGAAGCCGCTCATTGTGCTGCCGCACACGCTCTCGCAAATTACCGGACCGATCTTTGGGCATGAAAAGGTCGGGGGAAAGGATAACGACCTAACCAGTCAGCACGCAGGTGAGCCATTGGGTGAGCGCATCATCGTAAGCGGACGCGTGCTCGACAGTAACGGGCGGCCCGTCCCCAACGCACTCATCGAGATTTGGCAGGCCAACTCCGCCGGGAGGTATAGGCATATTAAGGACCAGCATCCCGCCCCGCTTGATCCCAACTTCAGTGGTGCGGGTCGCACCCTGACAGACGAACATGGAGCGTACCGTTTCATCACCATCAAGCCCGGCGCATATCCCTGGCTCAATCATTACAACGCCTGGCGGCCAGCGCACATTCACTTCTCAGTTTTCGGGCCAGCTTTTATCGCGCGCCTGGTTACACAAATGTATTTTCCCGGCGATCCTCTGTTTGCCTACGATCCCATATTCCAATCTATACCGGACGAAGGAGCGAGACAGCGACTGATTTCGAAATTCGATCTGGAGACCACGCAGCCGCAATGGGCGAAGGGCTTCAAGTTCGACATCGTGCTGCGCGGTCCGGAGGCCACACCCTTTGAAACCTGACCCAGATCTGGTCCCGACACCCTCACAGACAGTTGGCCCATTCTTTGCGATTGAGCTGACCACTGATGAGCACTGCGTCAGGTGTGTCGCAGGTCCAGAGGCCAAAGGAGAGCGCTTATGGATCACTTTTCGCGTGCTGGATGGTGATGGCACCCCGGTGGACGATGCCATGCTGGAAATTTGGCAAGCCGACGCCAATGGCAAGTACAACCACTCCGAGGACCTGCAGCCGAAAGCGCTTGATCCGGGCTGGATCGGCTTCGGCCGCCTCGCCACAGGAGAAGATGGTAGTTGCGTGCTGGAAACGATAAAGCCGGGACGCGTTGCTCACAACAGCCTGCAGGCGCCGCATCTCACCGTCGCCGTTTTTGCCCGCGGAATGCTGAAGCAGCTCTACACGCAAGTTTATTTCGCCGGAGATGCCAGCAACGACGAGGATCCTATCCTTCAGCTGATTCCGCCCGACCGCCGGGAGACGCTAATGGCTCGACCAGATCCAGCCCGTCCCGGATATTGGCAGTTCGATGTGCGACTCCAGGGAAATCAGGAAACTGTCTTCTTTGATGTGTGATGCGGCTGATCGCAACATTCGGCGGTCATCCAGAGTGGAGCAGGGTGCTGTGCGAGGCAAAGCACCTACGGAGTCGACGGATCTTTACCCTACGGATCTAGTGAAATTCCCGGGCCGGGTCGAGAGGACGAGCTACCAGTAGTCGGATGCGGTACGATTCACCTTGCGATTAGCATTTTTGTGCAGGATGACGGCACAAAGGATATGTCCCGCTATTCTCTGAAACGCTTGCGATCCATCGGCATGTTGACCCGTTGAGGTGTACGGATATGACGGAGGCAGAATGGTCCAGGCAAAGGTCCTGTTCAGCGTCATCGTTCTCACCATCATCCCTGTGGTCAGCAGCGAACGAACGGTGAACCTGCACCATCACCCGCTCAAGCCTGCCGACCTCAACGAATTCCGCGTGCTCCATGCAGATCGCGAGCCGGGAAACTGGATGACCTACGGCCGCACCTATGACGAACAACGCTTTAGCCCGCTGAATCAGGTTAATGACCATAACGTCTCGTCCCTCGGTCTCGCCTGGCATTACGACCTGGACACGGATCGCGGGCAAGAAGCGACTCCTATCGTGGTGGATGGCGTAATGTACTTCACCAGCGCCTGGAGCAAAGTCTTCGCCCTAAATGCCGCGACCGGGGAATTGCTATGGTCGTATGATCCCCAAGTTCCCGGCCACTGGGCGATAAACGCATGTTGTGATGTAGTGAACCGTGGCGTCGCAGCATGGAATGGAAAGATTTTCGTGGGTACTCTCGATGGCCGCCTGATTGCCCTTGACGCTGCCAATGGCCGGCGTGTCTGGGAAACGCTCACCATCGACCCTGACTTTCGCTACACAATCACCGGAGCCCCGCGCGTGGCCAAGGGCAAAGTAATTATCGGCAATGGTGGCGGGGAATTCGGCGTCCGCGGTTATGTTTCGGCATACGACAACGAAACTGGAAAATTAATCTGGCGCTTTTACACCGTCCCGGGAAATCCCTCCCAGCCATTTGAGAGCCCGATTCTCGCAAAAGCTGCCCCGACGTGGAGTGGTAACTGGTGGAAGCTCGGGGGCGGCGGTACGGTGTGGAACGCTATTTCTTATGATCCCGAGCTCGATCAGCTCTATATCGGCACCGGCAATGGTACCCCGTGGAGCGAAAAATTTCGTAGTCCCAAGGGCGGCGACAACCTGTTCACCTGCTCGATTGTTGCGCTTAAAATGGAGACCGGAGAGTACGTCTGGCACTATCAGGAAGACCCCGCCGACGCTTGGGATTTCGACTCCGACGAAGATATCATCCTCGCTGATCTCGTCATTGAAGGGCAGGCTCGTAAAGTCTTAATGCAGGCGCCGAAGAATGGCTTCTTCTACGTCCTCGACCGCATCAATGGCAGCCTCATTTCCGCCAAGCCCTACACGTTTGTTAACTGGGCCAGCGGAGTAGATCTCTTAACCGGTCGCCCTGTAGAAACCACCCTGTCCAGATATCAGGGTGCCGATCCTCGACCGATCGTGCCCGGGCCGCTTGGGGCGCACAGCTGGCAGCCGATGTCCTATAGCCCGGCTACGGGCCTGGTTTATATCCCCGTCAACGATGTTGGCTTCAAATACAAAACCCCTTCCAGTTTCGAAGCGAAGAAACTGGCACCGAATTATGGAATCGATGTAGTAGCGGCCGGTTTGCCGCAGGATCCCAAGGTCAAGAAGGCGATCTTGGAGGCCGTGAAAGGAAAGCTGGTGGCTTGGAACCCTGTTCAGCAAAGAGCCGCTTGGACTTCGGAACGGCCCGGCCCTTGGAACGGCGGTACGCTCGCGACAGCGGGTAACCTGGTATTCGAAGGAACGGCCAGCGGAAATTTCGAAGCCTATCGTGCCGATAATGGTGCGAAGTTGTGGTCATTCGCAGCCCAGACCGGAGTAATGGCGGGTCCGGTCACGTATGAGGTCAGCGGCAAACAGTACATTGCCGTACTCGTAGGTTGGGGTGGCGTTTTTCCCCTGGCCGCGGGAGAAGTCTCGTTTGCTTCCGGGCGAGTACGCAACCGAAGCCGCATGCTGGCTTTCAAAATCGGAGGGAAGGCCAGCCTGCCGCCACTCGAAGCTATCGAGGAACCGCGCCTGGCGGCGCTGCCCAATCCAGCCAGCGCAGCCACGATCCACAAAGGCGAGCAGCTTTTTCAAAGCTATTGTGCTGGATGTCACGGCGATGTCGCCGTGAGCGGAGGAGTGCTGCCGGATTTGCGGTTCAGTGACATGCTCACCAGTGACACCTGGTTCGAAGTCGTCCGGCAAGGGCTGTTGCAATCGCAAGGAAGGGTTTCCTTCGCCCAGGAACTTTCTCACGATGACGCAGCCGCAACCCGCTCCTACGTGATCTTTCGCCGCAATCAGGATGTGCTCCCAGAAAGGCATTGAAAAGGAGGGTTCCGTGTATCGAAGCGATGTTGTCGGAAGTCTCTTGCGCCCTTCCTATTTGAAGGAGGCCGGCGAACGTTATGAGAAAGGACAGATCAGCCCTTCGGAGTTCAAGTCTCTCGAGGATCGGGCGGTTGACGAAGCGGTTGAGTTGCAGAAGAGCGCCGGGCTGGAAGTGCTCACCGACGGCGAGATGCGCCGCTACGCATTCTTTGGGCACTTGATTGACGCTGTCGAGGGCTTCGATAAATTTGGGGGCTGGGCCATTGCATTTCGCAATGAGCAGGGCGACGAAATGATTTTGCCACGGCCAGTCGTAGTCTCGAAACTCCGCCGGAAACGCCCCTTATGTGCGGAGGAGTTCACCTATCTGCGGGCACGCACGAGTCATCCTGCAAAAACTACAATCATCAGCGCACAACAAGCAGCCGCGTATTACGACAATAAGAAGTCAGCCGCCGCTTACCCCAAGATTGACAGTTACCTGGCCGATCTCGTGGACATTTTACGAAGTGAAGTAGAGGAGTTAATCCGGCTCGGATGCACGTACATTCAGATTGACTCGCCGCAATACGCCGCTTTGCTGGATCCTCAGTTGCGCGAGGGATATCGCCAGCGAGGCAATGATCCCGACCGGCTTCTCGAACTTTCGACCGAAATGGACAATGCGGTCATTGGCAATCATCCCGGAGTCATTTTCGGCCTGCACCTTTGCCGCGGTAACAATCAAAGCAGGTTCTATGCTTCGGGCGATTACGGCCCGATCACCAAGGTATTCCAGAAGACACGTTTTCACCGCTTCCTCCTTGAATATGACGATGAGCGCTCGGGAGGGTTCGAGCCTTTGCGCCAGGTTCCCGAAGATCGTACCGTCGTATTGGGACTGGTCAGCTCCAAGAAGCCAACTCTGGAGAGCAAAGACGCACTGGAACGCCGTATCCGGCAAGCCGCACAGTTCATCCCCCTGGAACGGCTAGGGCTTAGTCCGCAATGCGGCTTTGCCTCAACTATCGAGGGGAACTCAGTAACCCCGGCGGATCAAGAAGCCAAGCTGCGCCTCGTTGCCGAGATCGCTAAGGAAGTTTGGGGTACACCTGAGGCAACGCTAATCAGCGCATGAGTTATTTATAGTGCCGATTCGCTTCCCGGAATGCGCCTTGAGCGGACGGTTCTTGCTCTTTGGAATAGCATACCGTTTGCGGCGCCGGCGGAGGCATTCGGACAGCACGAGATACTGCGGGCTCTGAAACAGCACAGCCTCGCCAAGGTTCGTCTTACTTCCTGACCAGTGGAGGCTTGGTCATGCGCGCGGTCGACTATTTCGACAAGGGGGCCGAAACCAACCTCGACCGTACTGCCATTATTGCTGCCGACGCCTCCTGGTCCTATCGCGAGATGCGGGCGGCGACTGAAAGTATCGCTAGCGCCCTGTGGGCGGGCGGATTGCGCAACCAGGAGCCTGCCGGCATCTACTCGCACAACGATGCCAGAGTCCTGTTCTGCATGTTGGGCATCATGCGCGCGGGAGCCGTGTGGGTGCCGATTAATTACCGCAATGCCACTGACGCCAACGTCGAATACATGAACTACGTGGAAATGACGTGGCTGTTCTATCACAGCCAGTTTCGCGACAGCGTCCGCGAAATCAAGCAACGTGTACCTTCGCTGCGGGGCGTGATCTGCCTCGATTGCGAAGATGAGGGACATCCATCCTTGGATACTTTCATGGAACGGGGTGTAGGCGCTGAAGTGCCGGATTGGGGCGATGCCTACGGAAACATCGACCGCATCGCCGGAATGGTGCCGACAGGAGGGACTACCGGCCCAGCGAAAGGCGTTCGCGTCACCAATCTTGCCTTGGGCACGATGACGGAAATGGCCACGCATTACTGGCGGGGCGATGTTGAACATCCAGTCTGCCTGAACACGGCCCCGCTATCGCATGCAGCGGGCGTCCTAGCGTTCGTAATGTGCTCGCTGGGGGCGACCAACGTCATTATGCCCAAATTTGATCCGCTTGAAGTACTTCGCAATATTGAGCGCTATCAGGTGACACATCTTTATCTTCCACCAACCGCACTTTACAACTTGCTGGCGCATCCTCAAGTGCGTAACTTTGACTATTCCAGCCTCCGCGGTGTTCTTTTGGCGGGCTCACCAGTGGCGCCCGACAAATTAAGGAGCGCGGTGGAAGTCTTCGGCCCATGTATTTGTCAGTCCTACGGCCAGACGGAAGCGCCGATGATCCTGACCTTTCTCGACTGCAAAACCATCGCCGCTGCGGCTGCGGGAGCGCATCCGGAACGGCTAGCCAGTTGCGGCAAACCCACATTGGCGGTGCGCCTCGCCATCATGGACGAGGCTGGCAGGATTCTGCCGGCGGGTGAACGCGGAGAAATTGTGGCACGTGGCTCGCTTGTTTGTGGCGGATATTACAAGATGCCTGAGGCCACGGCGGAAATCCGCACTCACGGCTGGCACCATACTGGGGACATCGGGTACATGGACGAAGAAGGCTACGTCTACATCGTGGACCGGAAGAAGGACATGATCATCTCCGGCGGCTTTAATGTTTACAGCGCCGAGGTGGAAGCGGCGGTGATGGCGTTGCCTGAAGTTTACGAGTGTGCCGTGATCGGCGTTCCTCATGACACATGGGGAGAGGCAGTCAAGGCATTCGTTGTACTTCGCCCGGACGTATCCTTAAGCGAGGCAGTCATTATTTCTCACTGCAAACAGAAGCTGGGGGGAGTAAAGGCTCCGAAATCTGTCGAATTTTGCGATGAGATTCCCAAAACCGCTGCCGGTAAGATCGACAGAAAGAAGATTCGCGCCCCGTACTGGGAACATGCCGAACGGCAAGTGCATTAGCCTCAAACTGCAAATTCTGCCGTGAAGCTCTACCCCGAGGGTGGAACTTTGATCACGGTGGTTGTACCCAAATCCGGTGGAGTCACGAGCACCAAAGCCAGCGTGGTGCGCTGGCTGAAGCACGAAGGCGATCGCGCCGATCGGGTGGTCAGCTGCGCTTTGATCCCGGCAAAGTTGCCGCTTGGTGGGACGGGCAGGTAGAATAAATAGGTATCATTTTGGCGCTATGTGAACCCTATCGAACTAGCCGATTTCCCGCGAGATTCGGCTTGTTGCGGGCTGTTTGCCCCATGGTTTGGCGCGGAAGATGAGCTTCCCCAAAAAACGCCAAAGTGGCACGAAAACGGTGTCATTTCGCGCCATGTGAGCTTGCGATCTGTTCGTACGAACCGGGCTGGCAGCAGGCCCGTGCTTACTGTGCACAAAACCTGATGGCGCCAGACCACACGAAGACGGTATCACTTTGGGTCTCATTGGCGCGGAAGGCGATCTTTGATTAGGGCAATGATACCCTTCGATACCGTTTTCACGAAAAAGGCTGTCGCCGAGTGTTTTCGCTGGTTCACGGATGGCCACATTTGGCAACCGCATAAATATTGGTAGAAACGCGATTTTTGAAGTTAAGTTGTAGATGGCGCGGAAGATGCCAAAAGGGGCTTTTCTGAATCCCCCCTTCCGCACCAGCAAGCTGAATTCCAAGTGGATAAGAAAAGGACCGGCATTCCGGCCGCGGGGTTGTTCAAACCATGATTACGCTTATCACGATTGTTCACATTATCGTTTGTTTCTTCATCATCGTCGTCGTGCTACTGCAGAGCGGCAAGAGCGGGGACATCGCGGCGGCGTTTGGCGGCATGGGCAGCCAGACTGCCTTCGGCCCGCGCGGCGCAGCCAGCGCACTTTCCAAAGCGACTACCTGGTCAGCGGTGATCTTCATGGTGACCTCGATCACGCTGTCCATCGTAGTAGCCCGACGGCCGGCGGCGACTTCAGTGTTCTCAGGTGTCAAGCCGGACCACACGAAG
>Ga0066658_10000542_pt1 | contig 13451 bp, 10 predicted proteins | sample GraSoiAngelo_107_FD_75174 | JGI IMG/M metagenome (GOLD analysis project Ga0066658, IMG submission 75174) | Grasslands soil microbial communities from the Angelo Coastal Reserve, California, USA - 14_0903_09_30cm | ecosystem: Environmental > Terrestrial > Soil > Grasslands | place: USA...
ACCTGCCGCAGCGCACCGGGCTCGGGTTCGAGCTGGCCCTGAGCAGCTGCGCCGATGAGGATCGGGAGATGTTGAAGGGACGGGGATGGGGGGTGCGCGACGGGCTCGCGATCTCGATGAGCATCGACCGCTACCGCGACTACATCGGGGCCTCCCGGGGTGAGGTCACGGTCGCCAAGGATCAGAACGTGCGCCTGCGGACCGGGTGGTTCAGCGACCGCGGCGCCACCTACCTCGCCTCGGGGCGGCCGGTCGTCAATCAGGACACCGGTTTCGGCTGCGCGCTGCCGACCGGCGACGGCCTCTTCGCCTTCGACTCCCCCGAGGCCGCAGCGGAGGCATTGGCGACAATCGAGACCGATTACTCCCGTCACGCCGCGGCTGCGCGCAATCTGGCACGCGAGTTCCTCGGGCATGATGTCGTCCTCGGCCGCATGCTGGCGGACCTCGGCATAAACACCCGGGGGCATACTCGGCAAGCCCGGTCCCCGGCAGTTTTCCCGCTCGAGATGGACCTCGAGCCGATTTCGCGGCGGCCGCTACAGCTTCCCCGCGAGACGATCGAGGCGGCCCAGGCGGCGCCGGTTTCAGCCCACGAGAAGCCGCCGGCGCTTGGCCCCGACAGCACCAGCATCGTCGTCCTCAGCCATGACGGGCTTGCGTTCACCCGGCTCTGCCTTGAGTCGGTCCTCGCCCACACCGCCGAGCACGACTTCGAGCTGATCGTCGTCGACAACGCCTCCCGCGACGGCACCCGCGCCTACCTGGCGAAGCTGGCCGAGGCCGACGCCCGCGTGCGCGTCCTCTTCAACGCGAAGAACATGGGTTTCGCCCCCGCCTGCAACCAGGGTCTGGGCCTCGCTCTCGGTGAGCACCTGGTTCTGCTCAATAACGACACGATGGTTCCGCCCGGCTGGCTTTCGCCCTTGCTGGCTCACCTCGGCGACCCCGCCGTCGGCCTGGTGGGGCCGACGACGAACCGGATCGGCAACGAGGCGGAGATCGAGACCGACTACCGGACCTGGGGGGAGCTGCTCGAGTTCGCTCGGCGGCGCCAGGCGGGGCACGCGGGCGAGTGGTTGGTGATGCGGACGCCGGCCATGTTCTGCCTGGCACTGCGCCGGCAGACCTTTCAGCATCTGGGCCCGCTCGACGAGCGCTACGAGGTCGGCCTGCTGGAGGACGACGACTACGCCGAGCGGGCGCGCGTGGCCGGCTACGAGCTGCGCTGCGTCGAGGATTCCTTTGTCCACCATTTCGGCGAAGCGTCCTTCGGCAACCTCGTCGCCGGCGGCGAGTACCAGCGCATCCTGCGCGCCAACCAGCAGCGCTATGCCGAGAAGTGGGGACGGCCGTGGGAGCCCTACGGCCGGCGGTCCAACCCTCGATACGAGCGCGAAGCTGAGCAGCTGCGGGAGGTGGTCACCGAGGCCATCCCCGCCGGGGCGGAGGTTCTGATGATCACCCGCGGCGACGACTCCCTGCTGGAGCTGAACGGACACCGGGCGAAGCACTTTCCCCAGGCCGAGGACGGCGGTTGGGCGGGCCACCATCCGGCCGACAGCGAGGAGGCGATCGGCCATCTCGAGACTTTGCGAGGGCGCGGCGCAACCTACCTCGTGGTGCCGCCTACCTATCGCTGGTGGCTGGACCACTACGCGGGCCTCCGTCAGCACCTCGAGAGCCGCTACCAGCGGTTGGCGGTCGACGAGCGGGTCGGCGCGATCTACTCACTCGAGGGCGGCGGATGACCTCGATCTCGATCGTGATTCCCGTCCACGGGCGGGCGCACCTGACCGAGCGCTGCCTCGATCTCATGCTCTCCGACCTCGACGAGCGCTGCGAGGTGGTGGTCGTCGACGACGCCTCCCCGGACGGTACGCCCGATCTGCTTGCCCGTTACGCAGATCGCGTCCGCGTCGTCCGGCTGGAGGAGAACGCCGGCTTTGCCGTCGCCTGCAACCGGGGGGCCGAGGCGGCGGCGGGCGAGAGCCTGGTCTTCCTCAACAACGACACCGAGCCGCGACCGGGCTGGTTGGAGTCGCTGCGGCGCTACGCGGACGATCATCTCCGGGCGGCGGTCATGGGGGCGAAGCTGCTCTACCCGACCGGGACCGTCCAGCACGCCGGCATCGTCTTCGGGCAGGACGGCTACCCGCACCACCTGTACGCCGGCTTCCCCTCCGAGCACCCTGCCGTGTCGCACCCGCGCCGGCTGCAGGCGGTGACCGCAGCCTGCATGTGGGTCGACCGCGCTGCCTTCGATCGGGTCGGCGGGTTCGACACTGGCTTCCACAACTCCCTCGAGGACGTCGACCTCTGCCTGCGGATCGGCCAGGCGGGGGGAGAGGTCCACTACTGCCCCGAGGCCGAACTCGTCCACATGGAGTCGGCATCGCGCGGTCGCAGCGACCGCTTCGAGCGCAGCGTCGCCCTCTACCGCGAGCGCTGGCGGGAGCGGGTGCACCGAGACGACCTCGAGATCTACGAGAGCGATGGCCTGATCGCGGTCGAGTACGCGGATACGCACCCGATCCGGCTCTCCGTCGACCCGCGGCTGGCGATCGTCGACAGGGGTAGGGAGGAGGAGATCGAGGGCCTCCTAGAGGCATACGCCCGGCAAAACGCAGACTTGATCCAGGAGGTCGTGCGTCTGAGCGCGTCGCCGCTGGCGGGAGAAGCGCTGGAGCTCGACGCCGCGGTCGAGCCCGCGAGGTTCGACCGCGGCGCCTTCATCGCCCGCCTGCGCCAGGTGGGGGAGGAGGTGCGCCGGCTCCAGCTGGAAGCGGGGCCGCTAACGGGGCTCGAGCCCAGCGATCGGCTCGGCTACGGGCGGATGGTCGAGCGGGTGCGCGCCGCCATCGAAGAAGCCGTCCCCGCCGACTCGGAGGTTCTCGTGGTCAGCCGCGGTGATCGGGAGCTGACCCGGCTCGGCGGGCGGAAGGCGAGTCATTTCCCGCAGGGCGAGGGCGGCGGCTTCGCCGGCCACCATCCCGCCGACAGCGCTGCGGCGATCGACGAGCTGGAGCGCCTGCGAGCCGCCGGCGCCCAGTACCTCGCGATTCCGCCGACCGCCGCCTGGTGGGGCGACTACTACCGAGGCTTTTTCGATCACCTCCGCGACAGGTACGAGCGGGTCGACAACCCCATCTGCGAGATCTTCAGGCTCGAGGGAGCCGGATTGGCCGGTAGAGGATTTACTGTGCCGCGATGACTCCCAGCGAGATCGAGGTAGAGGGCGTTGTCCACGAGCAGCCCGCTGAGGGTTTATTCGGGTACTTCAAGGTCAAAGAGGCAGTCGGAGACCGATTGCGGATCGTCGGCTGGGCCTTTGCCGAGGCCGAGGCGGTCGCGGCGGTCGAGGTCGTGGTTGCGAGGAAGGTGATCGCCACGACCGTGCCGGCCACCCCTCGTCCCGACGTGGCGGAGCTGTATCCCCAGATCCCGTCCTCTCTCACCTCCGGTTTCGAGATCGAGATCGAAGCCCGGGGGGGCGGCCGCAGCGAGCTCGCGGTCATCGCGGTGACCGCGGCCGGTGAGCGGTACTCGCTCGGCTCGCTCACCGTCGACGTCACCCAGACCCGAGGGTCGCGCTGGCCGTGGAAGGCCGAGCGAGCATGAGCAAGCTGGTGTTCCCTGAGATCGAGGTCGTCTCCAACGAGCGGTCGGGGGAGATCGACTCCCACGGCCGCGGGGAGCTGACCGCGCTGGCGGTCGGAGATCGGCTCGTGGTCCAGGGATGGATCCTCGGCAATCCGATGCGGGCCTCCTTCGTCGAGGCGGTGGACGGGGAGACGGTCGTCGCCCGGGCCGTGCTCGACCAGAAGCGCCCCGACGTGGCCGAGGTCTTCCCCAACGTCCCCGGCGCCGAGAAATCGGGCTTTCGGATGGACATTCAAGCCGCGCAGACCGGACGCGGGAGCCTGCAGATTCGGGCCTACTTCGAGGGCGGCGCCAGCGCCACCCTGGGCTCGATCGAGGTATCGGCGACGAGGGGCTTCCGGGCCAGCCTGCGGTCCAAGGGTCTGCTCGGCGGCTTGCGGAGGGGGGAGCCCCCCTTCGCCTGGAAAGTCCAGGTCCCAGGCGAGCACCTCAAGGTCCTGCGGGGGCGTAACGGCTGGCTTTTCCTGCGCAACGACTCCAACGACGTCCTCGGGCAGCAGACCGGCCGCGTCTCTTTGAAGCCGGAGGAGCGGCGGCAGTGGGAGAGCCTCTTCCGCGAGCGCAAGGCCCTGATCGAGGAGATGGGCGCGACCTGGCTGTTCGCAGTCGTCCCGGACAAGGAGAGCGTCTATCCCGAGCACCTGCCCCCGGGAATCGAGCCGGCGGAGCGCCGCCCCGTTCACGAGATCCTCGAGATCGCCGCAGAGACGGAGACGCCGGTTCTCTACCTGCTCGACGCGATGGAAGCGGGAAAGCCCGGCGCCGGGGTTTACCCGAAGACCGACACCCACTGGACCTACCGCGGCGCCTATCTCGGCTACCGGGCGATCTGCGAGAACCTGCGAGATCGGGGGGTCGACGTCAGCGCCATGGACGACGGGGAGATCTCCTGGGAGGAAGACAGCTTTGAGGGTGACCTCGGCTCGAAGCTCGACCCGCCGGTCGAAAGCCGCCACCTGCTTCCTGTGATGAAGGTCAGCGCCTCGGTCGTGTTCGACAACGACGTGCCGAATCACGGCCGGGTGAAAGTCTTCGAACGGGACCTCCCGGGGGGGCCTTCCTGTGTGATCTTCGGCGAGTCCTTCGCCGAGGGGCTGCTGATCTTCCTCAGGGAGAGCTTCCGCAGGCTGGTGTTCGTCCACACCAGCATGCTGATCCCCGACGTCCTCGAGCAGGAGCGGCCCGACGTCGTCCTGAGTGTCCCGATCGAGCGCTTCCTGGTTCGGCTTCCCGACGACAGCGAAGCCTTCGACAAGCTCGAGGCGATGGCGGTGGGCAAGGGGGGCAAGCTCCCGTGGCCGTCGAAGGTCTGAGCTCGTGGAGAGCAGGTTGATCCGCCTCTCCGAGCGGGTCGAGTGGGAGCAAGCCCTGGCCGAGACCCCCCACGTCTTCGGCCACACCTGGGGGAGCTGCCACGCGCTCTCGCTCGACGGCAGCGGGGAGCCAGTGCTCTATGTCGCCGATGGGGAAGGGGTGCGCGTAGCCTGCCCGTTGCTCGAGCGGCAGATCGAGGGGCGGCTGGACGTCGCGACCCCGTACGGGTTCTCGGGCCTTACCGGGACCGGCCCTTGGCCCGGCTTCACGGAAGGGTGGCGGCATTTTGCCGCGGAGCGCGGCTACGTTGCCGGATACCTGGCAGTGAATGCGCTCTTCGGTGATGACACTTACGCCGACCCGGTGACGGTCACGGTTGCCAACGAGACCTTCGTCATCGACCTTCGCGACGGCGTCGCCGGCGCCTGGGAGCGACTCTCGACCAACCGGCGTCGGCAGCTGCGCGACTGGAGCCCCGAGGACTACGACGTGGACGGAGAGGGACTAGCCGACTTCTTCGTCGCCCAGTACCCGCAGGTGATGGAGCGCAAGGTGGCCGCCTCCCGCCACCGCTTCGGCCCGGCGACGCTGGCCGCCCTCTGCGAGCTGCCGAGCACCTTCCTCGTCGGCACCAGAGTCGACGGCCGGATCGAGTCGGTCTCGCTTTTCGGCTTCACGCCATACGCGGGCGATTTCATCTTCAACGCGGCCCTCCCCGGCTGCGCTCATCACTCGGTGCCGCTGATCTGGACCGCGCTCCAAATCTTGGTCGAGAGGGATGTGCCGTGGTTCAACCTGGGAGGAGGCATGAGCCGGGGGGACTCCCTGGCGGATTTCAAGGCCCGTTTCGGGGCGGCGCCGCTGCCGATGAGGGCGGTCAAAGCCGTCTACGATCAGGCCGCCTACGAGGACCTTTGCCGCCGGCACGGTGCCGACCCCGCCGACCGCGACGGCTTCTTCCCCGCCTATCGCAATGTCTAGCGGCCTCCCCTACGAAAATTCCGCCCATCTGTACGACCTGATGTACGTGCGGCGGGACTACACGACAACCGCGGAGGAAATCCGCGCGATAGCCGAGGACCTCCTGCCTGGGGCGGAGGATCTGCTCGACGTCGGCTGCGGCACCGGTCGTCACCTCGAGGTGCTCGGCAACTGGTACCGCGGCGAGGGCCTGGACATCAACCCGACGATGCTCGAGCTGACCCACGCCCGCTGCCCGCAGATCCCGCTGCACGAGAACGACATGCGGACCTTCGAGCTCGACCGCTCCTACGACCTCGTCATCTGCCTCTTCAGCGCCATCGGCTACGTCGAAACCGCCGAGGCGATGCGACGCTCGATCGAGCGCATGTCCGCCCACCTCCGCTCGCCGGGGCTCCTCATCGTCGAGCCTTGGTTCACCCCGGAAAACTTCTGGGACGGCCACCTCGCCGCCAACTTCCAGATGGAGGCCGAGACCAAGCTCGCCTGGATGTACCGCCAGTACCGCGAAGACCTGACGGCCGTGCTCGACATCCATTACCTCGTCGGCGGCGAGGGCCAGCCCGAATACATCCGCGAACGCCAGGATCTCGGCCTCTTCAGACCGGCCGAGATGGCCGAGGCGTTCGCCGCCGTCGGCCTCGAGGCCGAATATCGCGAGAGCGAGGTCTGGAGCCGCGGGCTCTACGTCGCCCGGCGCGGCGCCGGTTAGGCCCGCGGCCGGCGCAGCAGGGCGCCGAGCCCGCGCGGGTAGAGCCGAGCCAGGGCCCGCGTTCTCCGCAGGCCCCGGCCCCACTGCCGGTTGGCGAAGTCGGTCCGGACCGCCGCCACCAGTGGCTCCCCGTAGTAGCGCTGCCAGAACCCGTGGCCTTCGCGGTACTCGTCGCGCAAACCCTTCTCGCCGGCGCTGCGCTTCTGTCGCCGCAGGGCCAGCCGGACCATCTTCAGCATCATTGCCGCGTCGCGGCTCATGCCGCTGCCGTGGACGCGGTACTCGGCGACGAACTCGTCGTGGGGAAGGACGGTGTGGTCACGGGAGAGGCGGAGGCCAAGGTCGTAGTCCTCCACCCCCGGCAGCGTTTCGTCGAAGTTGCCGGCGTCTTCGAGGGCCGAGCGCCGGTAGATGACGGCGGCGGGGACGCCGGCGTAGTTGTAGCGGAGGAAGACGGAATAGGGATCCGCGTCCGGCCGCGGCTGCTCGTCGTTCTCCAGGCGCTCTCCTTGCGGCCCCATGCGACGGTAGCGGCCGAAGGCGAAGGCGGCCTCCGGATGCTCGCGCAGCTGCGCCACGCCGTTCTCCAGTGCACGGGGAAGCAGGCGGTCGTCGGCGTCGAGGAAGACGAGCAGCTCGCCTTCGCTCTCACGGATGCCGGCGTTGCGGGCGGCGGCGAGCCCGGCGTTCGGTTGGCGGACGCAGCGGACCCAGGGGAAGCGGCCGGCAAGGCGGGCGGCGTTGTCCGGCGAGCCGTCGTCGATGACGACGATCTCGACCTGGGCATAGGTCTGGGCGAGGACGCTTTCGATCGCCTCCTCGAGGTACGGGGCCTGGCCGTAGCAGGGGATGACCACCGAGACGAGGGGCGATCCCGTAGCCAGGTTCTCCCGCCAGCGGCTACGGGCTTTGATCGAGCCGACCGTCGCCCGGCGCTGGTCCTTGAGGATCGCCCGCACCTCGATCGTCTGCTCCGGCGGCCCGCCGACGAGGCTGACGTCGGTCCCGAAGCCCGACACTCCGGCGCTCGGAGAGTCGGGGAAGGCCTGCGCCAGGTCGGGTCGCTCCCTGCCGACCGGAACCCGGCGAAATGCCCGACCCTCCGTCGCCAGCTCGATTGCCACCACTGGGGTGCCGTTGCCGATCGCCCAGCCGCCGATCTCCACCGTGTGGGCGTCGGTCAGAGCGCCAACCAGGGGGCGGTCGATGTGGCAGCCGAGAAGCTCCGGGTCCGGCAGGAGGTCGACCTCCGTTATCTCGATCAGTGCACCCATGGGAGCCGGCGCGCCAACTGCGGAAAGCACCTCGAGGAGCAGGTAGTCGTCCTCTTGCGCAACCACCCGCGATGCTCCCTGCAGCTGTCGGCCGAGGCGACTGTAACGGGCCAGCCAGTCGGCAGACGGGCCTACGGCGAGCAGGAAGAGGCGCCCCTCCGAACCCGCCTCCGGCTGCCGTTTGCCCCCGGGGAAGTGAGCGAGACCGGGTTCGGCCCGACCGGCGGCGTGGCGCATTTTTTCCACGCCCACCGCGAGGCTGCCGTCGCGATCACCGGCGTCGAGGTTGCCGAAGTCGTCATCCGCGACCTCCAGTTGCCAGACCTGGCGACCGTTCAGGTAGGTGGGGGATTCCGCCGCCGAAGCGAGCACGCCGACGGCGCCCGAGAAGGGGACGGCGGCGCGCTCGACGGCGATCTGACAGCGGCGCGAGCGGACCGCGCGTTCCAGCTCTACGCGGTGGCGCTCGTCGATGACCGGATCGATCAGCGCGTAGAGGCGGAGGTCCTCCTCCAGCTGCTCGGTCCGAGAGAGACCAGAGGAGATGCCTGCGGAGTGGACGCGGTAGACGCCCATCTGCTCGGGCATGTAGCCGAGCTCGCCGTGTTCGGCGATCGCCAGCATCGCCAGCCAGTCCGACCAGAGGCCCTCCCAGACCCAGTCGGGCAGGTTGCGGACGAGGTCGCCGCGCGCCATCAGCGAGAGCGAGGGAACGGGATTGGAGCGCAGTAGGTCGGCGTAGGTGAGGGCCGCGGGCATCTCGTCGGAGACGTAGGGACGGTCGGGGGCGCCGCCATCGACCTGGCGCACGGTCGCGTCGTGGAAACAGGCGGCCCAGCTGGGATGCGAGCGCATCGCGTCCACTTGTCGCACCAGCTTCTCGGGCTCAAACCAGTAGTCGTCGCCGTCGAGCCAGGCAACGAGATCGCCACGCACCTCGCCAAGGGCGCGCCGGAACATCTCGGTCGGCCCCAGGTTCCGCGCGGGCAGCAGCAGCCGGATCAGCTCTGGGTGCCGGCGCCGGTACTCCTCGAGGATCTCGCGAGTCCCGTCGCTCGAGCAGTCGTCGGCGATCAGGATCTCGAGCTCGAAGGGCCGCCGCTGCGCAAGCACGCCCTCGATCGCGTCGCGGATGTAGGGGCGCTGCTGGTAGGTCTGGATGTAGACGCTGACTTCCGGTCGCTGCGCGGTCATACCTCGACCGCCTCCAGCAACCGGGCCGCTTCCTCTCTCCAGTCATGCTGGTGCGCCTCTGGAGGCTCCCACCCGGGCGACCAGCCGATCCACTGCAGCGCCAGCGCCAGCCGGCAGAGATCGACCGCGGCCGTCAGTTCGCCGAAGCTGGGCCGTGCCGGTCCGAGGTCCTCGTGGAAGGCGCGGCAGATCACGTTCCGCTCGTCCCCGCCCCAACCGCTCACCAGCGCCGCCAGATCGAGCGCGTAAGGGCCGGTTCCTGCCAGCTCCCAGTCCACGGGCGCGATCCTTGCAGGCCCGCCCCCCGTCCTCTCGACGAGGACGTTGGCGGGGTAGAGCTCGCCGTGGACGAAAGCGGTGGGGAGGGAGAGCAGGCGCCCCACCACGGAGGAGCGGGCGCGGGCAAGGGCCTCCGCGGTGTCGCGGTCGCGCGGTCCCCCCTCGCGCAGCGCGGCGGCTGCTGTGTCGATCCAGTGCTCGTGCCATCGCGCGTCGCGCTCGAGGAGGACCTGGTCAGTCGGCTCGACTGCAGCTCCGAGCCGGGCGGCCCAGGCCGCGGTCTCGCACCAGACCTCCAGCTCGCCGACGTCGGTCAGCACCTCGCCCTCGATGCGCTCGATGAACAACCACCAACGCGCGTGGGCGGGGTCTACCGCGGCGCCGTGGAAACGCGGCGTCGAGAGCCCCGCCGGGCCGAGCAGGTCACGGTAGACGGCGATCTCGCGACTCGGATCGAGCGTCTGCGCGGGCTTCGCCGCCGCTGCCTCGGCCGAGAGTCCGGCGGGCGCCACGTCCTTGACCAGTAGCACCAGCCGCTCGCCGCCGACGAGTTCGACGTCAAGTTCGTCGATCGCGAAACTGGTCTCGTAGGCGAAGGGTCGGCGGGAAAGATCGGCCACGGCAACGGGCTCGCCGCGAGCCTCGACGAGCGCCCCCTCCAGCGCTTCCCGCACCTGCTCGTCCCGGCTCGACCGCAGCGCCCCGCTCATCCGATGCCCAGCTCCTCGAGCAGGCGGCCGAGGACGCGGTCGGAGTCGAGGTAGGCCTCGGCGATCTGCCGCGCCGCTTCGGCATGTGCCTGTGGGTGCGCCCGCACCTCTTCGACCGCCGCCGCGGCCTCGTCGACGTCGCAGAAGGCGAGGAGGCCGCGGCCGGTCGGGAGGTGGCGGGAGAATCCGGTCTCCTGGGCGACGACCGGTCGTCCCGAGGCGAGATAGCAGGCGCTGCGATCGCTGAACCAGCCCGACCGCGACCGCACATAGCCTTCCTTGGCGACCCCCAGCTCCGCCTGCGAGGCGAGGACGAACCGGCGATACGAATCGGGGGTCGCGGCGACGGCGGCGGGGTCGAGTAGCCGCCAGCCGTGGCCCTCGAGCGCGGCGATGTCCCCGCCGTCTCCCGGGTGGATGCCAAGCGCAAGGGCGAACTCGCCACCGCAACGCTCGGGCAGCGCCACCAGGCTTCGCAGCGAATGCGCCCTCATCCCGTAGCGCCGTCCCTCATGCTCGATCGGCCCGTAGCTGCGCCAGTGACCGACAGTGGTGAAGGGATGGGCGGGATCCTCGCCCGAGAGCGGCCATTCCCCGAGGACGACGGGAGGGAGGGAGGTGATCCACGGCAGCCCGAGCGTCGGCACCTCGCACTCCGGCGCGCCGATCTCGAGGGCGACGGTGACGAAGTGGGTGTGGCCGGCGAAACGCATCTCCGCTCCCTGTTGCTGCCAGACCTGGTTGAAAAAGGGGTCGAGGTCGAGGTAGGCGCGGACCGGGACCGGCTCCAGTAGCTCGGGGTCCTCAAGCATCCCGGAGACGTTGAGGAGCAGGTCGGCGCCGCGGGCGAGCTCGCGCAGCCGCTCTCGATCGAGCGGGGCGCTCTCGCCGTCGGCCGCGATAAGTGCCGCCTGCCCCAGCCCGAAGTACGCGCTCACCGCCCGCATGTATTCCACGCTCTGCGGTTGCAGAGTCTCCACCGGCTCGACCAGGACAACATCGTGGCCCAGTCGCCGCAGCCCGAGCACGTATTGGAGGACGGCCCAGGCGGCACCGCCCTGGTTCGGCTCACCCGCGACCATGCCGCTGACCAGGACCCTCATCCCAGCGCCTCCAGCATCCGCGTGAGGACCCGGTCGGAGTCGAAGGTCCGCTCGGCGTAGGCGCGGGCCGCCGCCGCGTGCAGCTCGTAGGCGGAGAGCAGCCCTTCGGCCTGCGCCTGTGCGTCCTCCGGCTCGGAGAAGGTGACGAGGCCAGCGTCGGGCCGAAACCGGGAGGGAAGGCCGGTCTCCTGAACCAGCGCCGGACGCCCCGCCGCGAGGTAGTGGGCGGTGCGGTCGCTGATCCAGCCGGTCGAGGCTTCGGCGTACACGCCCTGGGCGACCGAGAACTCGGCGCCGGATCCGCGCACGTACTCGCGGAAGGTGTCGGGGTCGGCGGCAACCGCGGCGGGGTCGGCGACGGTCCAGCCCAGCTCCCGCAGCCGCGTCGCCTCCCCGGCCTCGTCGGGATGAATCCCGAGCGCGACCTCGAACGGCAGGCCGGTCCGGGCGGGGAGCTCGGCGAAGCGGCGGAGCTGATGGTGCTTCAGCGAGTAGGCGCGTCCCTCGTGTTTAATCGTCCCCAGCGGGTTGCGCCAGGTGGCGACGCTGGTGAAGCGGTCGAAGCGGGGCGGGGAAGACGGCGCCCACTCGTCGAGGAGGACCGGAGGCGGCAGCGGCAACCACTCGAACCCGACGGCCGGGACTTCGCAGTCCTCGCCGCTGAGGTTGAGGCCGACGGTGAAGTGGCAGTCGTGTTCGCCGAGCTGCTCGCCGAGGGCGCCCTGCGCGGCCCAGATCTGCGTGAAGCCGGGGTCGAGGTCGAGGTACGCGCGGCGCCCGAACAGCCTCAGCAGCTCGCGGTCGCGGAGGTTGCCGCTGATGTTGACGAGGGCGACGCTCTCGTTGGCCAGGTCCTCCAGGCCGCGGCGGTCGAGCGGTCCACCCGGTTCCCCGTCGGCGATCAGGGTCGCCCGCTCTCCCAGCCCGAAACGCTCGACCGTCTCCTCGAAGAACGGGCGCCCCGCCGCTGCGGTCTCCGCGTCGCATTCCTCCAAGAGCCAGGCGTCGAAGCCGAGGCGGCGCAGGCCGAGCACCCAGCTGAGCCGAACCCACGCCTCGCCGCCGTTCCCGGGTTTGGCGGCGAGGGCGCCGGCGACGGCGATCGTCTCCACTCAGCCGCCCCCGCTGAGGAGGGACCCCGGTGCGAAGAGGGGATCGCAGTCGTCCTCCTCCAGGGCGGAGCGCCGGTAGAGGGCAGCGGCTACTTCGCCGTAGTCCCCGTCGAGCAGTGCTCCCGCCTGCGGGGCCCGCGTCAACATCTCGAGGCCGAGTGAGAGGGCATCGGGGGCCAGCACGGTTCCAACCTCGAGGAAGAGCAGGAGATCGCCGTCGCTGCGGCGGACCCCGTCGGCCCGCAGCTCGTCCTTGTTCAGGGAGGGATCGCGCAGGACGAGCACCTCGGTGAAGGGGTGCCGTTGGCGGGCGATGCTCTCCAGGCTGCGCTCGAGCCCCGCCTTGTCATCGTGCTCGCAGACGACCAGAATCGAGACGACCGGGGTGGCCGTCACGAGCGCCCCGCGCCAGTACCGCTGCAGACGCATCCGCGCCAGCGGGATCGTCTTCTCGTCGACGCGGGCCGCGACGACCAGCTCCGACTCCGCTGGCAGCCGGCTGCCGTCGACGTCGACCGCGAACCCCGCCATGCTCGCGCCCGCGACCTCGGGGAAGGCGCCCGCGAGGTCGTCGCGCTCCTGCTGGACTCCAAGCGCCAACGTCTCTGCCCCTAGCCTGACCTCGATCGTCTCCGGCGGCCCGTCTTGGCCCAGGGCCCAGCCGCTGATTTCAATCGCGGCCGCCGCCATCTTCCGGCCCACCGTGGGCGAGTCGACGCTGGCACCGCGCAGCGGTCCCTCCTCGGGAATCTCCTCCGGTTCGATCGCGGTGATCTCGACCAGCCGTCCCATCGCCTAGCTCCCGAGCCGCTCTCGCACGGCGGCGGCGTCGGAGACGGCAAGCCGGACCAGCTGCCCGATCGCGGCCGCGTCCTCGGGGCTGACCGCGGTCCCGGTGGGCAGCGAGAGGCATCGCTCCAGGGCCCGCTCGGTCACCGGCAGGGGCGGGGTCGGCAGCCTGTCGTGTGGGGGAAGCCGGTGGCAGCCGGGGTGGAAGTAGCGGCGGGCGAGCACGTTCTCGGCCCTCAGCACCGCCATCAGCTCGTCGCGGTCGAGGCCGGCAACGGCGGGATCGACCACGGGGGTGATGGGGTGGCAGTTCGTCTCCT
>Ga0066658_10000557_pt1 | contig 13238 bp, 15 predicted proteins | sample GraSoiAngelo_107_FD_75174 | JGI IMG/M metagenome (GOLD analysis project Ga0066658, IMG submission 75174) | Grasslands soil microbial communities from the Angelo Coastal Reserve, California, USA - 14_0903_09_30cm | ecosystem: Environmental > Terrestrial > Soil > Grasslands | place: USA...
GACCAGCTAACGACAACCCAACACCTCGCACAAAAACAAGGCAAAGGCCGAAATCTTCTAGGTCAACGACAACGACTCCTCCACGACCCAACCTGCAAGAATCTCTATCTCGAGAGGAAAATTATTCTCAAGAAGATCGACGACGGAAAGAAGGATGAGCTTCAAGCCACGGAGAGACTCCGCTCGGCCGAGGAAAAGATCAAGGCGCTGAACAAGCACTTCGAGGAATTATTAGTTCAGGCCGAATCAAAGACCAAGGAATACCTATCTCGCGACATTCAGATAGAACGACAACGACCGTCCAAATAGGTTCCTTGACAATATTGATTAGATAGGCCACCATTCCCCGCCGCGAAAGCTAGGACGTGCGACTCAAGTCTTTGCCTAGCTTCCGGAGAAGAGAGTTGAACATGCCGGCGGTTAGTTTCCCCGTTTGAGTGTTTCTGGGACTTGGATGATATGATGCAACAACCTTCCGCCCGTCTGGCAGGTAGATTTCGAGCCCGTGTTCAAACCCTGGAATCCTAGATGTGAAGAGGTTGTTCTTTCTCAATAGGGTCATCGTGGAACGATAGGCAAACCGCCCAAGGCAGAGGATGACTCTGGACTTATTGCATATCTCCAGTTCAGACTTCAGGAAATGGGCACAGTTCGCCATTTCTTCGCTCGTGGGTTTGTCCTTGGGAGGGACGCATTTTACAGCGGCAGTCATGTAAACTCCATGCAATTCCAGACCGTCATTCACGTCAACAGAGCGAGGCTGGTTTGCGTATCCAGCGTCGAAAAGGGATTTCACAATAAAGTCGGCGCTCTTATCCCCGGTGAACACTCTTCCGGTCCGATTCCCGCCGTGAGATGCTGGAGCAAGCCCAATTACTATAATAGAAGCCGCGATATCCCCGAAACCCGGAACCGGTCGGCCCCAGTAGTTCCAACTCAGAAACCGCTTTTTCTTCACACTTGCGACCGACTCGCGATATTCGACCAGCCGGGGACAATCTCGACAATCGACAACTTCCCTGTTCAGATTGTGGATCCGCTGCTTTGCCAAATTCGAGGTCGCGTTATCCTCATTCATGAGAGCCGGCTCGCTCATCCTGTCGGATGGTCCAAGGCTAGATTAACAAGTTCAGTTCAAGGCTCGTTGATAAGAGCGTTCAATCTTATCTCTCCATATAAAGCGGGACCCTTCAGCAGCTTATATGAGAGGTCTGAAACACCGAGCATTATTCCTGTACAAAATCATTGATTCTGACGATATCAGTTCCCCAAGGCGCTTCCATTAGCTATTTTCTGCGAATCAATCTCTTAGTAATTATCCAGAATAGAACTTCTTAGCAATGATCGTCAGCGTACTGAATAACAAAGGCGGAACTGGAAAAACTACAACCGCAGTCAACCTCGCAACCGCAACTGCGATCGAAGGGAAAAAGACCCTCATCGTGGACTTGGACCCTCAAGGGAACGCTACAACTGGATTGGGCTTCGAGAAAGCAACCCTCTCTTCAACAGTCTACAACGTCCTTTCTCAATCACGGAAAGTCGAAGAAGTCCTCCTGAACACTCGAATTGAGAAGCTTTCACTACTACCAAGCAACTTGGATCTAGCAGGTGCAGAAGTCGAACTTTCTTCAACCCCAGGCAGAGAATACGTTCTCAGAGAATCAATCAGCCCCATCAAAGACCAGTTCGAACAAGTCGTAATCGACTGCCCACCGAACATCGGACTACTCACACTCAACGCCCTCGTTTCATCCGACCTGGTCCTCATTCCAGTGCAATGCGAGTTCTATCCCATGGAGGGACTACCAACCCTTCTCAAAGTCATGGATCTCGTGAGATCCCGATTGAAAGCAGCTTTCGACTACAGGATAATACTGACAATGTACGACCGAAGGACAGCACTATCACGCCGAGTCATGCAACAAGTCAACGAAAACTTTGGCGAACGAGTTCTGAAATCCGTAATCCCCAGATCCGTCCGGATGGCCGAGGCGCCAAGCAAAGGACTGCCGGGCATACTGTACAGGCCGAGAAACCCTGCATCGGAACAATATCGCGTAATGGCGAAGGAACTGCTTCAGGTCCAACCGCTCGCAGCGGCCTAGCTTGGATCCAGAGACGATAAGCCACTGCAATGCCGTGGACGTGAAATTCACGGCAACCTCCCCACTTTGTGTATATTCTTCGGTGGCCATAGCTCACGATTCGTATCGGGTATTCTGAAAGTAGGTCATCAGCATCGGGAATGATTAGAGAACCGTTCTCTTGAGGGATGCTAGAACGTTGTCTAGAGTCGGGTAGGTTCCCTCTGGAAGCTTCTCAAGGACTTCTCGCGCTCTCGCGCGCTCTTCCCCGCTCTTGTCATAGAGCTTCCATCCTTGTTCCTCTACGAGTTGGGACTTGGTGGTCGGGAACCTTGCATCTTCCCCCAAGACCTCACCTAGGGATCCAAGCCCGACTTGACCCGTAGCTGAAGGGAACTTTCCAGAGGTTAGGAAAGTCTTCAAACGCGCAGCGTCTCCATACATCCTGACCCCATGAAATGCAAGGATGCTCTGATCGAATTTTGGCCCAGATGCCTTAGTAGCGATGTCTTGAAGCTCGTTGTCATCAAACTCGTAAATGTTCTCTTTTCCTTTGCCAAACAGCCTACTGTAAAGGATGCTCGAATCCACCTTAGGGTCTTGCGTAGAAAGGTCAACACTATGGACAGCATCGTGGTCTTGAAGAATCTTCAACGTATCCTCTGTCGGATCACTTCCACGAAACTCGATGGCGATACGGGTCTCGCCAAAGCTTGTCGTTGACAGAAAATTGTTCAGTTTGGAAGCCAGTTCTATTTCTCCAACAAGAGCTTTCGGAACAAGAATTGTAAGAACGGTTGCCTTCAGGTATCTACAAGTCTTTTCCATGGAATCAATTATGCGGAGGGTCTGGGGAGTCAACTCAAACCGATGAAGCTCTGCCAGATCCCTCTGACACCGAACTGAGAACTCGAACCCAGGCGAGACTCTTCGGCGCCAGCTCGCTATTGCCGAGGGACTAGGTAACCGGTAGTAGGTGCTGTTCACTTCCACAAAATCGAATGCTAACGAGTAGGCTTTCAGCCGATCGCCACTGGGGATAATGAAGTAGTCCCAACCGCCAGCACCGATCCGAATGTGACCCATAGCTTCTTGAGACGGTTTGCAGACTCGGATTTAGGCAAGAGGTTGACGAATATGGGTCGGTTACTCCTAGGGACCTCAGGCTGGTCGTACCCAGAATGGATAGGAGTGTTCTATCCGAACTCTACCGAGAGCAAACTGAAACACTACACGCAAGTATTTCCAACCGCCGAGATCGATTCCACGTTCTATGCCTTCCCTCAGCCTGGCACGGTGCTCGGCTGGAACCGATTCTCTCCCAAGGAATTCATTTTCTGCGCAAAGGTTCCACAAACAATCACTCACGAAAAACTGGCTGAGATCGGGCCTTCCTTGGAGTCTGAACTAGATCGATTTGCAGAGTTGATGCTTCCACTCAACAACAGCGGAAAGCTCGGGTGTCTACTTCTCCAGATGCCCCCCAAGTACAAGTATGATCTGAGCCACCTAGAGAGCTTCCTCTCCATCCTTCCCCATGGCTTCAAGTATGCAATTGAGTTCCGGCACAAGTCTTGGCTCCAAGACTCAACATGGCCCCTGCTGTCCAAGTACAACGTGGCGTACACGATAGTGGACGAGCCTCTACTCCCGCCTGAAGCTCACGTGACAGCTGATTTCGCATACATCCGTTGGCACGGGCACGGACAGCGACCCTGGTACGATTACCATTATTCTGAACAGGAACTAAAATCGTGGGTACCTAAGGTCAAGGAGGTTGAACCCTCTGTCAAAACCACCTATGGCTACTTTAACAACCATTTCCACGGATACGCGGTTGAAAACGCGCTTCGAATTCTCCAAATGATGGGGAAACTTACTCCGGCTCAGGGAGCCGCACTTAACAGGGCCAAGACTCACTTGGAAGGAGGAAAGGGTCCTGAGGGGCTAGGAGAATGGGTCAAGGGAGGTGAGGATCGTCCGAAAATTATCGACTTGCTCAGCTCTCTGATGGGTGAATCCAGGCTAGCCCGAGCGCTGGCTATCCGGGATGAGGAGGTAACCATCAAGTCCTCTACCAACGAAAAAGTTGTCGCGAAGATCCGCGACTATAATTTGTCAATGGACTTTGAGACGAGAACAATTACCCATGATTGTGGAGATTGGGAAAGATCGATCGAAACCCGCCAGCTCTGCAAACACGTAGGCAAGGTCCTATTGTCACTATCCGAGAAAATCGCATTAGGATGGGTCACTCAAATTCATGAAGACCCTGAAGAATGGCACTTCCAAAAGCCGATAGGAAAAACCGTCACCACGTAGCTTACTGGCTAGTCTCCGCGGGAAGGTTCTTCTTCGATGACCATTCATGCCAAGATCCAACATAGTTCCTAGCCTTCTTGTAGCCCATCGATCTAAGTGCGTAGAAAGCAGCGGCCGCGCGAGCACCTCGATGACAGTACACCACTATTTCGGAGTCGGGGCTGAAGCCCTTCGATCGAAGCTGTTTTTCGATTGATCGACGATTCCGGAATCCGCCTCCTTCGTCCAGAAAGTTCGTCCATTCAAACCAAACCGATCCTGGTATTCTCCCCGAACGCGGGCAACACTCCCGTTTTTCTGATCCATCGTATTCTCCTCTAGTTCTGACGTCCAAGACTAACCCGGTCCCGGACGCGGATTGGGAGCTCACCTGGCCGACCGTCGCCAGGACACTAGGGTCAGGGTTAGGTCTGAACTTCGTTGGGACAACGACTCTCCGCTTCTTCTCGATGGGATACTTGGAATCCTGCCAGACGCGGAACCCTCCTTCAAGCATTGACGGGCTCTTAATTCCTGCGTATTCAAGCATCCAAGCGAGTCTTGCAGCCCTCATGCCGAACCCTGATTCATATACGACCGTTTTCTCGTTGCCTCTGAGGCCGAGCCGTCCAAGTTTCGATTCGAGATCGTGTCGAAACACTCTCAGATTCTTGCTGTCTGTTCCAGGAACAAAATAGTGGAAGAGGTCAGCGTTTCTAGAACCCGGAATGTGCGCTCTCGAGTAGGCGTTCCTTGAACGAGCATCCAGGACAACCACGTTCTTGGACGCTAGGTGTTGTTTCAGCCAGCGTGGAGTGACTGTGGCCTTCAGAGCCCTCAGATATCCTGCGTTCTATTCAGGCTTGAGAATCTGCACCTGGCAGGTGGCTAGCTGCTTAAACCTTTCAGCGTCATTCTCCGAGCCGACGATGGTTCCGTAGTGCATTGGGATGGCAAGCTTGGGTTTGATCATTCTTGCGGCTTCACCTGCTTCCTCCGGCGTCATTACGTAGGTTCCGCTAACTGGTAGAAGAGCTATGTCCGCCTTGAAATTCTTCATCTCCGGAATCGGGTCAGTGTCGCCAGCGTGGTATATTCGAACTCCCTTGACTGATAATATGAAGCCGACTTTTCCGTCCTCTTTCGGATGAAACGGTTTGCCAGGTTCACGGAACTTGTTCACGTTGTAGGCCGGAACCACTTCGAGAGATATGTCTCCTAGGACGACCTTGTCGCCGGGCTTGACCGCCTTAACTTCCTTGACACTTAGGCTTGAAAGTTCCTTCTTGCACGCGGGAATGGTGACGACGGTCGTTTTCTCCGAAACAACTTTCTTGATGTCGTCAAGAGAGAGATGGTCAAAATGTTCGTGGCTGACTAGAAGGATGTCGGCTTTATCGGGAATCGGGCGAATCTTAAAGGGATCAATGATTACGGTCTTACCGTTCTTGATTCTGAAGGAGTCGTGGCCGAGCCAGCTAATCTTAACCCCTTGATACTCGAACAATCCCCGGTCCTGTTCTCGAATCTCATCTCACACTATAATTAAGCCTTCTAGAGAAACAGGTGTTTGAGAATACCCATAAATCAGTGGATAGGCGATCTTGAGTACATACGATGTACGACGTGATCATCATAGGGTCCGGTTCTGCGGGCTACACGGCCGCGATCTACTCGTGTAGAGCAGGAAGGCGAACCATGCTTATCGCGGGTTCCATACCAGGAGGCCAGTTGATGCTCACATCGGATGTCGAAAACTTCCCAGGGTTTCCAGCGTCCGTACTCGGACCCGAACTGATGGAACAGATGAGGAAGCAAGCTGAACGTTTCGGTCCAGAAATCGTCTACGACGACGCTTCCCAGGTGAACTTCAAGTCCGAACCCTTCGAGGTCACGGTTGGAAAACGGACCTTTCAAGGAAAGACGGTCATCATAAGCACAGGAGCAAACGCGAAATGGCTGGGAATACCTTCAGAGACCAAGCTTAGAGGACACGGGGTTTCAAGCTGTGCAACTTGTGATGGCTACTTTTTCAAAGAAAAGGACGTAGTTGTGGTCGGGGGAGGAGACACCGCCTTGGAAGAAGCGACGTTTCTTGCGAATATCACCAGGATGGTAACCGTGGTCCATCGTAGGGACAAGTTACGAGCCAGTCAAATAATGCAAGACCGTTCCCTGAAGAACCCGAAGATAAAATTCGTCTGGGATACGGTTGTGGACGAGATATTGGGGGACAGCAATGTTACAGGGGTCAGAAGTAGAAACCTCAAGACTGGAAAAGAACACCTACTCAAGACGGACGGCGTGTTCGTGGCGATCGGATACGAACCAAACACTGCAATATTCAAGGGACAAGTGGACCTCGACCCCAAAGGCTACATTGTCACCCACAATGAAACTGAAACGAATATTCCAGGAATATTTGCGGCTGGAGACGTGAGAGATTTCAGATACCGACAGGCCGTCACCGCCGCGGCAGATGGTTGCAAAGCAGCGATCGACGCTGACAAGTTCATCAACGAACATTACAAGAACTGAGACCTAAGATTCTTGAAATGTCCAAAGTGTGACTTGCAGCTCGACTTCGTCGGGCGATACATCGTCCAAGAAGACTTCGAAGCCGGGGCTCCGGCTCAGATCCGCGATATGGAGGTCTGGCAGTGCGATATGTGTAAGACCTACTACGAAACCAGCAGGAGCGGACAGCCGATTCCAATACACTTTATGCAGAGCATGTTCAAGAGGCTGGAATAGAAACGCGATACGAGATGGACCTTTTTCTCAGAGCACGCACCATTGACGGGTGCATTCTTCTTCTTTCTTGTTAATTCTTCCCCTAGCTGACCAGCCGATTCTGCCGGTCCGGAGCTTTCTGGCGCAAACCGTGAGACTGTTCATACTTCTCGGTCTTGTCGATGTCTAGCTCCATGAGTTGAACTGTTGCCTTCTTTATGATGCCGAAAATTTCCTCAAGCTCGGGTCGTTCGAAATCCTTCAGTGAAAGATTCCCGATCCACTGCATCCAGCCTTGCATGCTTTTCGCAAGGGTCGAGCAGCACAAGCCGATGCCGTAGACGATGTCTAGGCGGTCTTGAGGATCAAGGTCCGAGATCCGTTTGACCCTGTTCCTTGCTTCTTCTACCCAGGACTTGGGTTCGTCAGACATTTCCATAAATTTCTCACTTTGTTCTGGCTGCGAATCGCTGGTCATGCAGAAGCCTCACAGCCTGACTCGGCTCTCAGCTGCCTGTCCATGATTCACGTGGCCTGTCCACACGAGTAAATATTAACGTTACTTGATACTTTTGTGGCACAAAACGAGTAACAGGTTAGTGTTGATTCGTCATAATTCTCGGCTATTGGGCTTCTAAGTCGGTCTGTGACTGCTCGCAATTCTCGAGCGTATCGTTTGAGGCTCCACTTGCGACAGGCTAGTTGGACGCGAAACGAGGGTACATTATCGATTGATAACAGCTAGCTAAACTGGTTTGACCAAGATTCTGGCTGACGATCTCGAAAATGACCAGGTTTCTTCTCTAGTCGAGTTCATGAGGGCCGTGTCCAGCGGCGAGTTTGCTCGGCGTGGAAAAAGGATCGAGGTGACTGATCTAACCCGCAAGAAGGTCAAGTTTCTACTCAACAAATTCATACACACCAACCACTTATCCGCATACGGGGTTCTCGATACTGCTGGAGCCTTTGAGATAGTTCGCATCAAACCTGAAACGAAGGGGACTAAGAAACATGAGGCCCTGAAGCATCTGAGGCCAATCTGGGTCCCAATACACCCTCCCCCAACAGCGGTCGAGCCCTCGCTCGTCATCGAATGGCAAGGACAACCACCTAGGAAAGAGTTCCCATCTAAGAAAAAGTGATCTAGTCAGCTAGGTGTCGCTCGCTCCCGTCTATCGTCGGCCTCCTCTACGCCTCAACTAGATGAACTGGACCCAGAAGTATCTGCTTGTCAAAGCTGGAACAAACTAGGCACGGGCGTGGGAGGGTCCGCAAGGTTAATTTATCCTATTCGGCAAATAGGAATCAGGGCAGGTCCTTGCATGTAAAGGTAGCACGCAGATACCAGGTCACAATACCCGAAGATGTTCGAGAGAAGGCCAAGATCTCGGTTGGAGACGATGTAGACGTAAGGTACGAGGACGGAAAGATCCTGCTGGAAAAGCTCGAGGACAACTGGGAGAAGGTCATGGCCGAAACCCAGGGAAGCTGGGCCAAGCATCCTGTCTTCGGGAAGATGAAGAACAGCGTCGAGATCGTTCACTGGCTGAGGTCCCCGCGCTGAGGCTAGCCCTCGACACCAGCATCCTAATCAGCCATCTCAGAGCAGACGAGTTCTCCAACACCACCAAGAGATTCCTGCAATGGGCCCGACGGACCCGTCAAGACCTACTCATGTCCGATGTGGCCTACGGCGAGCTATACGCAGGAATACACTTGTCAGAAGATCCCGCTCTTGAAGAGCGGCGAGTTCAGAGACTCCTAGCAGTAAACAAGATCGATACACGCCTGGCAGGCTCGCTGGAGGTGGCAAAACGAGCCGGCGAAATCTACGCCGCATACCTGAAGAAAAGAGGCGAAGGACCCAGACGGATACTCCCCGACTTTCTCATAGGCGCTCACGCCGAGACCTACGCCTCCCGGCTATTGACCTGGAACCCGGACGATTTCAAGAACTATCTCACAATCGATGTAAAGACTCCCACAGATCTCATGCGGAAGTAGCGGCGGTCTTCGGTAGCGAATTCTAGGGGCCAGTTGTGCAAATCATTCGCGTGATATGAGGCAATCTAGAAGCGCGTTGCCGCACGATATCTTAACGTTACTTGTAACGTTTGGTACACATAACGAGGAACAATTAGTGGGTGCTGGCTTACAAGACTCTGCCCTGGTAATGGCGGGAATGCTAAACAAGTGAAAGTTGCCAGAGCGCCTAGACTATGACTGTCTATTGTTGAGCCGGTGGCTGGAGTGTCAATGATCTCCGTTGCGTCGGTGTATGTTGCTCTTGGTGGTGGATATGTTCAGTGTCGGAATCCTGCGAGTTTCAAAGTCGAAGCTTGCAAGACCGTTGTGGAGATATCCGTGGTAGGCTTGGTTGGTTTTGGTCTGACATTCTTTGGAGTCGTATGGACGATAATGGGCGGCCTCACCCGTGCCGGACATCTCACACCACGACAAACTGAATCCCACTTTCAAGTTGCATCTGTCGATGAAGAGAAGATTTTCTTGGCAACAGCGAATCAGCTCCTTGGTGAGGCGCGGCTTCCGAGGGCCCGTTGTGCCGGGACAATTGCATGGTCGCAGAACCTGCCTCGGGACGCATGCCGGTTCAAGAGAGAGGGTTTTCGAAAACCTTCCCAACTTGTCCTGTCGGCCGCGCTCCGGGGAACGCTGGCGCCAGAGGACTGGAAGACTCTCATGGCCTACTATTTCGATAGACTCAAACCCCGTTTCTCATTGGTTATGAGATTCTGAGCGAAGCTAGTAGTGCCTACTCCTGCCTTGTCATTCGTGCTTGCCGGAGTCAGGTTCTTCTGGAATGGTGTGCTGTTACTCTTCGCTAATGCTGTTATCATTGCACTGCTTATTGCGTTGTTCATCAGCGTTTTTCCTTGGGCAAGGAAGATGAGCCTGAAACAAGACAGCTGGGCAGCGAACGCTTTGGAAAGAGAAAATCTGCTTCATCTCTTCGAGAAAATCGACGGCTTGAAGTTGCCCAATGTTGAGAACAGCAAGAGAAGAAAGGGATGGATAGCCTGGATATGGCCCAAGCCCAATATGACTGAAGGAGTCAACAGCCTTGCTCCGCGGACTTAGCTATGCGGTTTCTCGGTATGCCGTCGAGATTACTCTGAATCGAGGTTCTTCAGACGCAACTTAACTTTGTCTGCAACAGACCCTGCAAAATCACGGTAACAATAATTGCACGTCAACTATCGCCGCATGCCGATTCGTAGGGCTCTCGGTCTCAAACTAGTTGGGCAGTTCTGAAAGAATGGAGTCTACGGGTTTGATCGATATGCTGTAGGCTATCCAGGCAAGCAACCCTGCAACAGCGCCTGAAAGGGCCAGTACGAATTGGAGGGGCATTAGGATCGATAGAAACGTCCTCAGGATGAATGATAGAATTATTGGAAGAGCCATTGTCGCCATTTCAACTATACCCAAAATGGCTCCAATTATAGATCCGATTACCGTGACAAATCTTGGCCTCGGACCGTCAGAGAAATCTGGGAACCTTGACCCGATAGCAATACCTAGGCTTGCCTCCGCCAATATTACGACGATCCCGAGACCTAGGAACCCTAGAATGACGAGTATCGAGGCATGCAGTAGAAGGGCAGAGACAAGGGCTCCTAGACCGAGTCCGATGCTTGAGACAAGGAATGTGAACAAGAGCTTGCTCTTCACAAGCATGTTAGCTGAAACTGGAAGCGCGCTGATGTTCCATAGCCTTCTTCCTTCTTGACCAATCGAAGTCATTCCGAGAAAGAGCGAGCCCAGTCCGATCCCGAACAGAAAGGGAATAACCAGGAAAATCGGATCTATCTGCGCAGGTCCGGATGTGGATGATGGAGCAGGGGAGAAGATCGCGGGGAAGGATATCATGATGGGCATGATAATCGGTATCGCCATCAGTCTGACCACTTCTTTTCTTCGGGTTGCCGATCGAATTTCTCTCTTGAGCATCGCGATCGAGGGAGAACTTAACCCAAGGTACCCTAGCCAGCTTGGCCCTGATACGGAACCGGCTCCGGTGAAGTGGATCGCTCCAGGGGTCACGGCCCAATATTTGGCTCTGAGTGAAATTGCAATGTATGAAAGGAATAGAAACAATGCCGTGCTTAGCCCTAGGAATCCTGCGCTTCCTAGAAAGTCGGATTGAAGCAGGTTGGTTATTGCGAGAGTAGGCCAGAAAACAGGTACGAAGCTTGCTGCGGCCGATGTTCCGACGAGAGAGCTTATGATCTGGATTAGGAACACTCCGCTGAATAGAAGCTGGGTAACAAGAAGTATCAGGATTATCCCGAGGATTCGCATCATAACGGTGATTCTACCGCCTAGCTTGTTGAATGCTGTCGATGCGCTTGCCAGTGCCGACCTCAAAATCTCGACGCTGACCGACCCGACGGATGTGGACAAGAGGGCAATTGGAATAAGCGCAAGGAATCCAGCGAGATTCCCTGTAAGGATCCCGATAGGGAGAGCGTAGCCGAATGCGACCATGAGTAGTGGAGAGTAGGTGTAGCTGGTCGAGAGAGCTGAGGCTGCAACGTATTCCCCGGGTGTGATGGGCAGCCAGTTGATCGCGTCGGTGCTTTCGGCCTCTGTGGAAGCGTTCACCTCCCACAAGAGACCCATCGTGAAGTAGAAGCCCGCGAGGAAAAGAGGGATTCCTCCGAAAATGGTTACGACCAGTTGATGCGCAACCGGCCCGGCCAAGGGGGCTCCCCCAGAACTAAGGAAAACAGTTGTCAGGTAACCGAAAAAAAGTGCAGCGACGAAGAGAACTATCCCTATTATGCCGATGAGAATCGGCCGACTGGTGATACTTCGAGAAACGATTGAACGCCGGGTACTCCGAAGCCGTGAAATCATGAGAACCTTGGCAAACTTGAACAGAACTGGGAGTCTCATCTGATCAGCGCCTCAACTATTTCCTCAACACCTTTGGTTCCGGTTAGCTTCAGAAAGACGTCTTCGAGACCGGATCCAGGAAGTCCGGCATTCTCTCTCAAGTCCTTGGATGTCCCCTCTGCCAGAATCTTCCCTCCTTGAAGGATGGTCAGCTTGTCACAAATGGCCTCCGCTATCTCGAGAATGTGCGTGCTGAACATCACGGATACTCCTTCCCTCGCGAGTCCGTGGATCAGCTGCTTTACCAGCCTGGCTGATTTTGGATCTAGCCCGTTGAGAGGTTCGTCCATTAATAGGACTCGAGGCCGGTGGAGCAGTGCTCCGATGATCGCGACTTTTTGCTTCATCCCTTGGGAGTAGCTGCTGATCATATCTCCCTGCTTTCCTTCGAGGTCAAGGGCGTCCACAAATCTCGCGATACGTTCCTTTTTTTGCTCGTACGGTATTCCTCGAACATCGGCTATGAAATCAAGATATTCAGTCGCGGTCAGGAATTCGTACAACCGTGGCGACTCGGGAACGTAGCCGACAATTTTCTTGATCTCCATCGGGTTAGCTCGGACATCGTATCCGAGGACTTGGATCGAGCCATAGGATGGTTTCGTCAAACCGATGATTGTCTTCATCAGACTCGATTTTCCGGACCCGTTGGGCCCGAGAAGACCTCGTACTTCACCGGTGCTTACTGACAGTGTGACATCGTTAAGTGCAACAGTAGACCCATAGGCCTTTGTCAGGTGTGAGACATCAATTGACGAAACGGTGCTTGTCATGTGTGATTCGTGGTGTTACTGGATTTGGAGATGAAGTTTAGCTCGGGGCTCCCTAGTTGAAAGAGAAAAGAAAGTAGGGAAAGGGAAATTGTAGCCACTATCGACCTGGAAGTGGTGGACTTGAGGGGGTTGGATCCTGAGTTGGGGTGGGGCCGGTTGTTCCGACTCCGCTGACGGCCAAACCGGCTGCTCTTCTTTTCCTGAACAGAAAGGCGAATAGCCCTCCAATTCCTGCTGCGACGGCCACCGCTAGGAAGATGGCTGTGAGCAGTCCAACGTTGTTAGCCGGAGTGTAGAATGCTGTATAGTCCGGGTCGTGTACAATCCTGTAGCCACCCCATGTTGGATAGGATATGATGTACAAATAGTCTGAAACCGTGAAGTCTACAAGACCTGATTTAGCCTGTTGGATGAGTCCAGGATC
>Ga0066658_10000561_pt1 | contig 13199 bp, 7 predicted proteins | sample GraSoiAngelo_107_FD_75174 | JGI IMG/M metagenome (GOLD analysis project Ga0066658, IMG submission 75174) | Grasslands soil microbial communities from the Angelo Coastal Reserve, California, USA - 14_0903_09_30cm | ecosystem: Environmental > Terrestrial > Soil > Grasslands | place: USA...
CACATCCTCTTAGACCAGCTGGAGGACAAGAAACTCCACGTCATCCTCACCCTCGACGAGGCGGACTCGCTCATCAAAGCAGAAGGCTCCACCAGCCTCTACAATCTCACGCGCATCCAAGAGGAGCGCCCTGGCCGGCCAGTAAGATTGTCCCTCATAATCATCTTGCGGGAGATCAGGAATCTCGAAGATCTCGATAGGAGCACTCAGAGCACTCTCCAGCGAAACGTCATTCGTCTCGACCACTACACAACTCCACAGTTGGAAAATATTCTGAGAGAAAGGGCAGAACTCGCGTTCAAAGAAGCAACTGTTCCTGAAGAGGTCTTGAACTTCGTCGCTGACATGGCGACGCCGGGGGGCGATGCTCGCTATGCTATCGAACTACTTTGGAGGGGTGGAAAGTACGCTGACACGGAAGGTGCGAGAGAGGTGAAGCCTGATCATATCAGAGCTGCCGCGAACAGCGTATACCCTGTTCTCCGTACAGAATATTCTCAGCATCTCAACCTTCACGAGAAACTCATATTGCTAGCGCTGGCTCGAGTCTTGGAGAGAAACAATGCAACATACGCCACCATGGGTGATGTCGAGATAGCGTACCGTATGGCTTGCGAGGAGCACAAAGAAACTTACCGGGCCCACACGCAAGTATGGAAGTATGTTCAGAACCTGAACGCTACAGGCATCCTCTCCAGCCAGCTCTCCACCACTGGCTTCAGAGGAAAAACAACCCTGCTAGGAATATCCTCGGCCCCTGCCTCCGCCATCCGCCGATGGCTTGAATCAACCCTCTCAATCAGAGCCTAACCTTGGCCGAAGAAAAAGATGCACCCTTAGACAGGATCCTTTCGAGCAGCGGTAGAATACGAATACTGGCTGTTCTCTCCGGAGTCGAGCAGCTGCACTTGACAGAGATTGCAAAGAGAACTGAGCAAAGCTACAGCGCTACCGAGCGGCATCTGGACGACCTATCAAAGGCAGGAATTGTGGAGGAGAGAGACTTCGGACGTGTGAGAGTTTTCAAGCTTAACCTCACTAACGATCGCGCGAAACTTCTACATGAATTGATCTCAAAGTGGAATCACGGTCAGGAAGTAGGCGCCGTCCGGGCTCAAGCTTAAACCTCCCACGATTATCATCAGTATTGTCTCTGTTCGAAGTTGGTTTGATTTGGACAAATGTGACGAATGCGGACGTGTAACGCAACAGAACAAGATGTGTGAGTATTGCGGCAAGACTTTCTGCGAAGATCATATGCCCAAACACCAAGCTTGGGAGCATCGTCATGAGGGCCTCGCCGATGACGCATCTAGTCTGTGGAAGAGAACCAAAAGGCCGTAGGTAAAAGGAATAGGTTTCCTCGCCCTTCTGATTTGGATTACCGAGACTGGAAGGTCTTTATGGGGGCGGGCGGACTTATTGTTAGAACAATAGTTGGCTCAACAGTTCGAAGCCCTCGGTTTCCAACCACGGCTTCTTCAGGGAATCAAGGATATGGGCTTCGAAGAAATGTTCCCAATTCAAGCGGAAGCTATCGCGCCTATTCTTCAGGGAAGAGACATCATCGGACAGGCGCACACGGGTTCGGGCAAGACACTTGCCTATGCTCTTCCGATACTCCAGAGGATTGACAACCACGTTCATGGGCTTCAAGCACTCGTCCTAGTCCCGACACGCGAACTGGCAGTCCAGGTTGCAGGAGAATTTGAGCGCCTCGCTCGGCACCTCCCAATAAGAACCGTCCCAGTCTACGGTGGTCAAAGCATTGGAGTCCAGATCAACAAACTGGAAAGGCCTACGACGAAAGTCATCGTCGCCACTCCCGGCCGACTCCTCGATCATCTGGAGAGAAGGACCGTGGACCTAGACAGGGTCCGATTTGTAGTACTGGACGAAGCGGATAGGATGCTGGACATGGGATTCATCGATGACGTGAGACTGATACTCGAAAGAGTTCCGGGACCCCGTCAAACAACGCTATTCTCGGCGACCATGCCCGACGAGATCATCAGGCTCGCTCATCACTACATGAAGAATCCCCTGAGAATATTTGTCGATAGCGACGAGATTTCAGTTGAATCCGTCTCCCAAAAATACACGTGGGCTGAAGAGAATGAAAAGTTCCCCGCTCTATGCTCCCTCTTAGAAGCCGAGAAGATAACCAGGGGGCTCATATTCTGCTCGACCAAGATCAGAGCCGGTCGACTTGCCCAAGCCCTCAGAGTCGAGGGCTACAATGCACTGGCGATTCATGGGGACCTGTCCCAGAGCCAAAGGGACAGAGCAATTCTGGCCTTTCGGAATGGCTCAATCGCCCTCCTAGTCGCGACGGATGTGGCGGCAAGAGGCCTGGACATTACGAGCGTAAGCCATGTCGTCAACTTCGACCTACCAGAGGAGCCCCTAACCTACTTCCATAGAATAGGTAGAACCGCCCGCGCTGGAAGCGCCGGAATCGCAGTCTCCCTCGTAAGCCGCAGTGATGACTCCATCTTTGAGAGAATAAGACGAACAACTTCCTCAAACATTCAAGAGATGATCAGATTGACATCTCCTGGCCGAAGATCATACCCGACGCTGTTCCTCCCGCCTCGTCCCTATGGCCCGAGGCGAGGTGGAGAAAGACATCAAAGAGGTCGTGGAAGGCGTCCGGCCCGTCGTCCACCGAGATTCCAACGACACAGACGCCGATATTAGATATCGACGGTCCCAGATTTCCTAACTGCCCACGCTAAGAACTGAAGCCCGAAAAACATCCTCTAACAAAACAAGAATTTCCCGGAAAATTTTCAATCGTCCCAGTGACCCGTGTTGCGAGTTGTGGAACATTTTAATATGAAACGGAAAGACCCTTGGGTGGCTAAGTTAGAAGGATAAAATGAAGTCCAACAAGAATTCTGACTCTCACGAAAAAATATCTGCGTCAGCTTCATCGTCTCGCATTCAATTCTCGCCGCGGGGCGACGCATTCAAACATCCTGTCCAGCATTTTGATGTTGCAAAGGTTCACACCGTTAGCGAAGCTCTCGAAGCGTTCAACGCCACTTCATTCCAGAGCAGAATGCTTGGCAAGTGTTACAAGATCTGGCTTCATATGCTAAGCGACCCCGATCGTCCGCTCATCTTCTTTGGCTTGTCTGGCGCAATGATTGCTGGGGGAATGAGGCGACTCCTCCGGGACCTCATCGCTTTCCATGCGATCGATGTGCTAGTATCAACCGGTGCGAATCTCAGTCACGATCTCTACGAGTCTCTTGGAGGCCGCCATTATATGGCCCATCATCACATTGACGACCCGACCCTTAGGAGTATGAGAATAGACAGGGTCTACGACACCTACGCAGACGATGTCATGTTCACTAAGGCTGACGAATTCGTCGAAAAGTTCTCGGAGGGCCTTGAGCCACGAGGATATTCCAGCAGAGAGTTCTTCCAATTGATGGGACAACGAATAAACGACGAGTACGGCATCCTCGCCACTGCCGCGAGGGAACACCTTCCAGTCTTCTGTCCTGCACTAGCTGATAGTTCAGTAGGGATGGCACTCACAGTCTATAGGAATGAGCAACTCGACCAGGGTCGGCCCCCGATGGTCTATGACCCCATGTTGGACAATCTTGAAATTATGAGCCTAAAGAGGCGATGGCAGAAATCGGGAGTGATTTTCATCGGGGGTGGGACTCCTAAGAATTACATTCAGCAGGTTATCCCGATGGCAGAGATTGCCGGGATGCCTGTTCCCCCGCACAGCTATGCGATCCAAGTAACAACCGATGACCCTAAGTTCGGGGGTCTCTCGGGCTGCGAGTTACCGGAGAGCCAGTCATGGGGAAAGCTTGACCCGAAGGCCGAACAGTGCACCGTGCATGTTGACGCTACTATCGGGCTGCCGCTGCTGTTCACGGGTGTAATGGAACATTATGAGGAATGGAAGAGTAGGGGCCGGTTGAATCACAACTGGGGAGAGTCTCTACAAGCCCCCGCGGTACGGAAGACTCGGAAAGTCTCGGCTTAGCGCTCTCTTTTTCCCTGAATGTAGTCTTCGACCCACTGAGAAGCCTGACCGTCAGGGATCTTGACCGGCGGATACTTGAAACAGTAGGAGGAAATGCTAGTGAGTGCACCTCCAACTCCCCGGTCCAGACCGAGCTTCACCGCACGAATTACGTCGGCAACCACTCCTGCACTATTGGGCGAGTCCTCGACGGAGAGTTTGAGATCGATCTGCAACGGAATGTTCCCCCACTTTCTTCCCTTCAAGTAGATGTAGCAGATCTTTTTGTTCTTCAGATGAGGAACATAATCTGACGGGCCAATTCTTGTCGGAACGTCGTACGGAATGAGGCTTGCAACAGCCGTTGTCTTGCTGATACGCTTCGAATGGAGCCTCTCTTCCACCGTCATGTTGAGAAAGTCAGTATCGCCACCAAGATTGAGCTGATAACTCTCATCAACTCTCACGCCGCGCCTTAGGAAAAGGTCCACGAGCGCCCTGTGAACAATCGTCGCTCCAACCTGGCTTTTGATATCGTCGCCAGCGATCGGAAGTTTTCTGTCTTCGAATTTTTTCGACCACCCGTCGTTTGACGCGATGAATTCGGGAATGCAATTTACGAAGCCACATCCCGCATCCAGGGCCTGTTGCGCGTAGAATCTTGCGCCTTTTTCGCTTCCAACTGGAAGATAGTTTACGAGAATCTCTGCTCCAGAGTCCTTTAGCTCAGCCGCCACGTCTACAGGTTTGGTTCTGTTCTTGTTGTAGACATGGAACGGCTCCTTCATGTGAGGGGCGACACCATCTAGTATCGGCCCCGCTTTGACGGTGACCCCCATGTCCGGGACATCACTTATCTTCGGCGCACAGTTCGGTTCAGTGAATATTGCCTTGCTGAGATCACTTCCGATCTTCTTCCGGTTGACCTCAAACGCGGCAACGAACGTGATATCCTCTACTTTGTAGTCCCCGAACTTTGGATGCATCAGACCCGTCGTGAGATTGTCTTCTTTGGGCGGGTTCTTCCGGTAGTACTGGATCCCCTGTATCAGTGCACTCGCGCAATTTCCAACGCCCGCAAGTGCTGCTTCGATCTTTCCCATCTTCGTACTTTCCTTAGGAAGGAGACCGTAGCAGAGCCCCGCATTATAAGCCTAGAAATTACCAATGCTCCGACTCTTTACTCGGAGTCTTCGTACTCGGTGAGAACCACTTGCTGTTCTACATCCGACGGTCTTGCTTTCTTCGCCTTTTCCCACTCATCTGCTTTGATGAGCCCCCCGGCTTGTTCCTTGATCCTCTTAGCAAGTGATGGACCGATGGTTCGAATGCTCATCAACTGTTCGAGGCTCCTCTCTTTGATATCGTCAATTGACTTCAATCCCGCATCGTACAACATGCGGGCTCTGACCCGTCCGACGCCCTCAAGCGTGGTCAATTTGACAAGCTCTGGCCGAACGCCCTTTGCAAGCCTCACTTTGAGCATTTCCAGGGGAGCCAGCAGATCCTTGTGTCCGAACAAGCGTCCTAGTTCTTGAGTAGCAAGTATCAGCCATTCGGACCCCTGGACAAGTCTGAGGAGGTCGCCTGGCTCAACCTTTCTCGTTTCGAGTATTTGATCCTCTGTCCGCTCATCAATCCAGTCAGATAGAACTTGAGCGGCTTTTAGCTCGCCAAGGAATTCCTCGTAGGCGACAGGATCCTCGAACTGCGTTGGAATGGGATAGGTGAACTCGTCGCTTCTTTGTTCTGCTAGTAAGCCAAGTTTGTCCACTTCGCCTCCTCGCGGACGGGGCCGCGGGGCCAAGTCAGGAGTCTTCGAGATCAGGTGCAGGACGCTGAGGTCAGTCATCTTCTTTGCGCGATTGTACAAACCGTCTCTCAATATCACCGCAGACATTGGGTCGATGTACAGCTCCGACACACGCTTTCCGAACTTTGTGGCCGACAGGTCCTTGCCCTCCACTAGCACCATCTCTTCTTTGAAGAGAAACCGGAGAATATCTCCGATCTTGGTCTTGATCAGCCGCGGCCCGTACTGATGCGCGTAAAATGTTCTCGCGAAAAAGCCATACAATCCCTCCTCTGAATGAGCGTAACCAGCCGCTATGGTAGACAGCACGTGAGGCCGAAGAATCCGTTCCGCTGCCAGCTTCGACCAAAGCTTTTCAGGCTGGGCGAGGACATAATTCTCCATCAACCACTCCGCCTCATCCGGATTACGCGCAATCAGCAGTGCCTCGCCAAACTTGTCGTATCTCGGCCGACCTGCACGGCCGCAAAACTGCCGATACTCTAGCACACTTATCGGATACCGACCGTAGCCAGCTTCGTACCGTTCATAACTGCTGATAACGACAACCCTTGCAGGAAGATTGACACCTGCAGAATTGTGGACCACGAACGACCCGACGTAACTACTATGTCCCTTGACCTCCAGATTATGAACTGTGCCTTTGTAGGGCTCTCGTTCGACCTTTCTAATTGGCATGTAGTAGAAATTGGAATCGAGATACCCTCTATTGAATTCACGATTCCCTCCAAACATGTCAGATTTGACCTTCAACACGTCTACGAGGAATCGGGTTAGCTGTTTCCCAGAAACCGATACCGTGTAGAGGTCGTGCTTGTGCGTAATTGCTAGCCCGTATTTGGAAGTAATCCCAGCCTTCTTGCTTATGCTGATTGCCGGCATGTATCCCAGTTTGACGAGCACTGCGAACAGTTGCTTGGCCAGGACTCCTGACACAGTTGCGTATCTAGCCGTTCGTGCTTTGGATCGGGTGATGTTACCATCTCCCTGCCACATTCCTCTAACAACAGCGGTAAGTAGGCTGTTCGGTAGGTACATTAGTTGATGCGGAATCCTTTTCTCATTGGCTCTTCGCCCGCACAATGCTCGAAGTGTCTTGGCAAGCTGTTTAGAACAAGCCCCGACGACTCGTCTGTGCCTCTCGCTGTCAATAACGGTGGGCCGTAACCCGATTGCTTTGAACCAGTCTGTGACCATTGAGGTGAGTTCTGCTTCTTTTGTATTCAGAGCAAACAACACTTGGCCTTGCGTTCCGGAGTAGCCTTCAGCGAGGTAGAGCCCCAATACTTCGAGTGTTTGACACGTCAATTCTAGACGGTCAATTTTCAATCTTGACCAGTGTTTTCCTACGACCCCATACTGGTTTGATAGGGGGCCTTGCTCCGATAAGTCAAGATACTGAAGATCGTGCTCTTCCTTGATTCTGGGGAAGAGTACCAAATCTCCCACCTGCAAGTTCTTTGCGGCGGCCCACTCGGACTTGGAATAAGTCCACCAATGACGAGTCGTGCTCCGAGTGTGTGATGAACGCCTCGTGCGAATAACTCTGAGCACCTTGTGTTCTGGCGTCATCCTCATCGGAAGCTGTAACCATGGCGTGACTTTCACAAGAATCCCGTCATACCATCTGGAAGTCGGCGCGACAACGTCTTCGAATACGTTTCCGTGAGTCAAGACTCTGTCGCCGCTGGAGAGCTTCTCTATAGCAACAGGGGCAGGATTTCCGAAAATCTCCTCCCCTGCCGGGAGGCAAAGTGTTGGAGTGGCCGCTAGGACCTTGATTCTACCTTCTCGAAAAGCGTCCTCGATTATTCCTCGATGAGTTCCGGCTAGGCCTGCGTGGTGAAAACCTGCGCCTGCTTCTACCTGCGTCGCCAGGGCTTCGCTTAAACGGGTTTTTTCGCCTGTCGAGAGTATTCGGTCGGATATAGTGCGCAGCGCTCTCTCTTCGGGTTTTGACAGGCGACTTTTCACGGCTACCGATGCTCTGCGGCCCATCTCGACTGCAGATCGTCGGGTCTCGGTGAAGATCAGCGCTTGTCCGCCCGTGCCAAGGATGTCGAGTGCGATGTCGAGGCTCGGTGTCTTGGTTCCGCTCAGAATCTCTCGACTTGCACCATCACGGAACTGTACTTGATTATCGTGGTAGATTCCCTCTCTCAGGGGAACTGGACGCCAGTCAGTTGTAACAGAGCCAGCCTTCAGCCAGGACGCAACCTCGTCCGCATTCCTCACTGTAGCACTTAGCGCTAGTACCTGTATGTTCGGATTGATCTCGTTAAGTCGAGTTAGAACCACTTCTAAGGTCGGACCCCTTTCCTGTTCAGTTAGGAGATGAATCTCGTCGGCAACGACCAAGGTAAGCTCACCCATCCATGGAGCGCGGTGGCGAAGTAGGGAGTCTCCTTTTTCATTGGTCGAAATGATAATGTCGTATCTTCCTAGCCACGGGTCGGAGCTGTCATAGTCGCCTGTGGATATTCCAACTCTAATGTATTCTCCATTTGATTTCTTGATTGTGGAGTATCTTTGGAATTCCTTGAATTTCTCGCTAGCCAAAGCACGCAGCGGGGCCAGGTAGAGTGCTTTGCCTCGGTGTTCGAGAACATGTTGCATCATACATAGTTCTGCAACGAGAGTTTTGCCACTCGCAGTAGGACTGGCAAGAACAAGGTTCTTCCCATCTAATACTCCTGCTTCGATGGCGTGTTGTTGCGGTGGGTAGAGCTCGTCGAGACCTTCCTTTGTCAATAACTCGATTACTTGCTTGTCAATGGAGAGTTCGCTAATCTTCAACTGATGATAGCTCCAGAAATCAGGTTCTAGCCTGAGGTTCGCTTTAGTTTTCCTTCCTTGGGCGAGTAGAGCATTCCTTCCTTAATCAACTGTCCGACGAACCGCCGCGCCTCGCCATCAGTCACTTTCTCTCTCTCAACTAGGGCCGCGAGGAGTATCTTTTCATCCACCGTCCCGGTCTCCCGTTCGAGTTCAGCCACAATCGCCATCACTCTTCCCAGGGAGTCACGAACAGTGGCTGGTTTACCGGTCATTATTGTGTCGATATCGATCTTGCCAGTCTTCACATCCACTCCAACATCGTAAAGAGCGTAGCTCATGATCTTGACTGCGCTCTTCGCATCTTCAACAGTCACTTCGTCCCGGAGAAACGCGCGAGCCCTGGCCTCGGAAATCCGGACCAGCCCTTCGAGCTGACGAGGGGTTATCGCAACAGCCGCCTCCTTGCCCGTAGTGTTACGCATCTTTAGATAGAAATCTTGAAGCTCTTTCACGGCTCCAGGGGTTAGGACTGGAACTATTCTCTTCGCATAGCTGATATATTTACGCAGAAAATCAGGCGGAAACGGGGCCTCCTCAGGCGTATGACTGGTCTTGTGCAAAGAGAGAATGTGCTCCGACATTCGGGTATCATTTTCCGGCTCAGGCAGATCCTTCACTAGAAAGATCAGGTCGAATCGGGAGAGTATCGTTACTGGAAGATTGATATTTTCATTGATATTTTTGTGAGGCTCATACCTTCCCAAGGCAGGATTAGCCGCTGCCAGAACAGATGCCCGAGCGTTCAACGTGGCAACTATGCCACCCTTGGCAACACTCACAGTCTGCTGCTCAAGAGCCTCGTGAATAGCAACACGATCATCAGGCCGCATCTTGTCGAGCTCGTCGATGCACGCCGTTCCCTTATCTGCGAGCACCAGTGCACCGGCTTCTAAAACCATCCCACCGGTCTTCTCCCGAAGAACAGCTGCGGTAAGCCCGGCGGCCGTGGTTCCTCTGCCTGAAGTGTAAAGCCCTCTAGGAGCGATTCTCGAAACATATTGCAGGAGTTGACTCTTCGCGGTGTTGTGAGAGACGATTCCATTAGCTATGAACCGGTGAGTCTTAGGAACTTCGATGTCGTAGACATCAGCTGGTTCTCTTTCGACCACGGAAATGATTCGCTCGCTACGTTGTCTGTTCAATCTCTTCAGTCTTCGAGCGCGATCGAGCAAAGTTGACATCCTGGAACGTTTCTTCTCGGATGCAAATCCTATCTTGAATGCGAACTTGACAATGCTCTCTCCACGTTTTATCAGCAAAGCGTTGGAGACAATGCGAGAGTGGATACCGAATCTTAGAAGAAGTATCTGCACGTCGCGGAGCAACTCGATGTCTTTGGCTTTGAGCCCAATCGTCCCGCAGCCTCTTCTAGTGCTGAAAACAGTGCCGTCGGCTTCGTACAGCCACCTGAGAAAACTGGAAACAACTTCGTTTCCCGATCGCAAGACCATCTCCGGGACACGCTTCTCTCTCAGGAAGCGGAGGTTCTCCACAATGTCCTTGCTGCGAAGTACAACCCGATAGAGTGTCACCGTACGGCCTCTCAGTACTCCTGCCCGCACACCGGGTTTGACACCGAAGAGTCGTTCGGCCGTCTCGCAGAGGTAGCTTAGAACATCCTTCTCTCCCTCAGCAACGACGAAACCGAACTGCCCTTTTGATACGTAGCCATCTCCAAGAACATAACCCAAAAGTCCCGCAAGATCCGGCGTCAGCTTCTCCGGAAGCCGACCCGTGAAACGACGGCCTCGTTTGAGGGGCAAAGGCGACCAATTAGTATCCAGAAAACCTGTAATCGTGCACGGAAATCCAGTGACGACAGCTACTCTATCCCCAACCTTGAACTCATCAAGACGCTTCCACTTGCGAACAGATTTGTCAAGGATTTTCTCCAACGCAAGAAGAGGATGATTCGGAGTGCCTCTAATGCTCTTTCCACTCTCAGTGACGACCTCGATGATTGGTTGCTGGCGATAAACATGGAACCGGGTGGCCCAGTCTCTCTTCCCACCACCCTCCCCCGTGAGGACTTGTGTCCTGACTGCCTGTAGGTGTTCTCCCCCAAGATCCTGAATTTTCACAATCGCCCCACTTCCAAGCACAATTCGCTCGTCACCCAACAAGCAGCCAGGGTCCCCAATTAGTAACGTGTTGAGGTCGCCTCTGATGCTTACTCCGTCGGGGAGGTGTTTGGAGACGCCTCCGAAGAGGAGGTAGAGTATTCCTTCTTTGATTTCTCCGTATCCGTAGATGGATGGTGCGAGGCTCATGATGAGTTTGCGGTGTACGAATGGGTCCTTCGACGCCTCCAGGATCTTTTTCTCATCTTCGCGAGTGAGCTCGACAACTTCTGTCTCTTTGCCCACTACATCGACGAAGTTTGCTTCGAGGTAGAGGTTGAAGGTTCTAAGGCGCCCTTTTTCTCCGACATACTGTTTCTCGGCTCTGACGATCGATGTGACGGCGACGCGATCTCCGGGACGGGCCGAGTCTACGATATCGTCTTCTAACCTGACATCGAGATACCGCGGCAATTGTCCTGGAGGAAGGTCCTCCGGCCGTTCCTGAACTCGGGCTTCCTGTGTGTTCTTGAACTTACATTGCTCCTCCAACAGTTCCCACGCAGTCTTCTGTTTGCAACTCGGACATGTTGGACCTGGGCCTCTCATCAGGTCCCCACTTTGTTCTTCTTGGACGATTTCGAGGCACTTTCTGCATCGAAAGACGGCCTTGAGGATCATGGGCCGAACCTGCGTGGTCCTTACAACGATCCCCTCTACAAGAGCGAGCTTTTTCATGTCCTCGGCGCCAATCTTTCGCAGGGATCTCTTTTCAGGTAGGCGGCGGAAACGAGCGAATATTCGACCAGCGTGTTCTGCGTACTCAGGATCCTCCACGCGCATTTGCGCCGTTGCTGCTGAGCTTGCATAGCCGATGAAGTCGTCTGGTCGTTCTGTGACACTTCGGGCTAGGGCTGGATCAAAGGCGATTAGATCGTCGAAGTCGATAATGAGAGAAATGCCGTTGTTTACTGCAACCTGAGCAAGACGTTTTCGGTACTTGGAGCCGACCTGATCGGCTTGATATGAGCGGAAAAAGTCCTGGAACACATCCTCGGGACGGGACGTTTGAGGGCTAACTAGTGTCAACTAGTGCTCTCACGGCCGAGAATGTCCCTCTTCCAAGATTCCACGTTCTCGCGCACCTTCTCGTAGAGTGCCTGCTCCTCTGCTGTCAGATTGGCTGTAACATCGGTCGTCTGTTCTCCAGAGGCGCCCAGAGAGGCGATCTTTTTTACTCGGATGTTGACAATGTCCCTCGACAGGGATAGGGCTTTGTCTAGATCACGGGCCTTCGTGCGGTCTTTCGCTTCGAGGCCCTTTAGCTCCTTGATTAGCCGCCGGAGTTGAAAGTAGAATGACCGAGGAAGCTTCGGGATCTGTCTTGAGCCGGGCAGCGTCTCCTTATAGTGAGTCGTCGATAAGGTGTTGAGAGTTAGTTGCTCTTCGTCTTTGAAGCGGGCGTATCCCATCTGAACCAAGTGCTGGGCAGTCCATAGCGACAGTTCGACTTCCTGGCCCATTCGATAGGGGCCGAGGGTTCTGTCGCCGATTCGGGTTTCGGGAAATTCTCGGAGAAGTGTTATGCGTGAAGGCGAGTTTTCAAATTCTGTGTCTACAATCTCTACGATAGAAGGTTCTTTCTCCAATTTACTTGCCCCCGGGAATCAGCAAGGCAAAAGTAAGCTCCATAAAACCATTCTAAACAGAAAAGCAAATCGATCACACGATATTTGCGCCATAGAGGTGGATGAAACAGTTCTATATGGCTGAGAGCATCAACATCTTTGGTTGGATCTGATTGGAAGCCGCTCTCTGGACTGAGAAGTACAGGCCGAAGAGTCTTGACGACATAATGGATCAGGAAGAGATAGTTTCGCGGCTCAAGGACTTTGTCAAGAGGGGAACCATGCCCCACTGCCTCTTCGCGGGTCCGCCAGGGACGGGTAAAACTACCGCAGGGCTGTGTCTCGCCCATGATCTGTTCGGGGAACGATTCCAAGACGCATTCAAAGAACTAAATGCGAGTGATGAGCGAGGAATAGATGTTGTACGGACCACCGTGAAGGAGTTCGCACGGATGGCGTCTCTGACTACTGTTCCTTTCAAGATTCTTGTCCTGGACGAGGCTGACAACATGACTGGCGACGCGCAGGGCGCGCTTCGGCGAACGATGGAGAACTATACCAACACTTGCCGTTTCATTCTCTGCTGCAACTATTCTGGCAGAATAATCGAGCCCATCCAGTCAAGATGCGCCTTATTCCGGTTCACACCACTGCCTGAAGAGAAGGTCGTGGAATCCCTTCACCGAATTGCAAAGAATGAGAACCTGAAGACCACTGAGGGGGGTTTGAAGACGATTGTCGAAGTGGCCGAGGGAGACCTCCGAAAGGCCATCAACATACTTCAAGCAGCCTCGTCCATGTCCAAGGGGATCTCCGAGGAGACCGTCTACCAGGTGGTTGGAAGGGCAAGGCCAACTGATGTC
>Ga0066658_10000562_pt1 | contig 13192 bp, 10 predicted proteins | sample GraSoiAngelo_107_FD_75174 | JGI IMG/M metagenome (GOLD analysis project Ga0066658, IMG submission 75174) | Grasslands soil microbial communities from the Angelo Coastal Reserve, California, USA - 14_0903_09_30cm | ecosystem: Environmental > Terrestrial > Soil > Grasslands | place: USA...
AGCGCCGGCATTGTCGGCGAGGGTTTCAGAATCTTCGATGAATTGATACTGCCCCCGCTACCACAAGAATCCCGGTCTATTCCGCCAGTAGCCCTGGCTTGCACTCCCCCGGGTGATTTTTGCCATTGTCAGCCATGCAAGCGCATGCTAGTCCTTAGCCGTTCCTGCGCCGCGCCACGATGACTGCAGAAGAAGACCGCGCCGATCCGTCGAGTGGGGCCACTCGCTCTCGCACCGATCTCCCGCTGCATTCCCGGCTGTTCGGGCAGCTGAAGCAGCGCAACGTCTTTCGCGTCGCAGCCCTGTACCTAGTTGTCTGCTGGCTGATCCTGGAACCCGTGCATGTCATTTTTCACATGCTGGAGGTGCCGGCCTGGGCGAATCGGCTTGTCGTGATGATCATGGCCCTCGGTTTCCCGGCGGCGGTTATCTTCGCGTGGGCATACGAGATTACCCCCGAGGGCTTGAAGCCGACGGTTGAAGTCCCGCACGGTCAATCAATACGAAAGCTCACCGGACGGCGGCTTGATCGCGCGATCATTGCCGTGCTCGCAGTGGCGCTGGCGTACTTTGTCCTCGATAAGTTCTGGATAGCGAAACACTTGTCCGCCTCTCAACCCATATCCGGGGTTGAGTCGCAGGCTCAGAGCGCGGCCTCGCGCAAGGACGGTGCACCGGCACCGGCCACACCGCCCGCCTTCGCTCCGCCAGCGCACTCGATCGCGGTGCTTCCGTTCGTGAATCTCAGCGGCGACAAGGAGCAGGAATACTTCTCCGATGGGTTGACGGAAGAATTGCTTAATTCCCTTGCCGAGATCGACGGATTGCAGGTTGCGGCTCGCACCTCGTCGTTCTCGTTCAAAGAGCATCCGGACATTGTCACCGTTGCGCACAAGCTGAATGTCGGCGCAATCCTCGAAGGGAGCGTCCGACGCTCGGCGCACACCATCCGCATCACCGCGCAGTTGATCAATGCCGTCACGGGCTTTCACCTGTGGTCGAAGACCTATGACCGGGACTTAGGCGATGTGCTGAAACTTCAGACCGAGATTGCCACCGCGGTGGCCGGCGCTCTCAAAGTTACGCTCCTCGGCGATGTTGCGGCCAAAGTCGAGCTCGGCGGGACGCGCAATCCGGCCGCCTTCGATGCCTATCTACGCGGGGCCAAGGCGTATAGCTCGATACACGAAGCCAAAGACATCCCAACCGCGATTGCCGCGTACACGGAAGCGATCCGCCTGGATCCGCACTATGCGCTCGCCTTAGCCGGCCGATCGATCGCCCTTTCTGATGTCGCCGGGCATGCCACGACCGAAGCGGCGGCGCGTGAAGGCTTTGGCAAGGCGCAGGCGGATGCGCGCCAGGCGCTCGCGCTCGCGCCGGATCTGGCCCAGGCCCACCTCGCATTGGCGTTCGTTGCGGACAACACCCTCGACTTCACGCAGGCGAGTGAAGCGTACGAGCGCGCCCTCGCGCTCGCGCCGGGCAATGCAGAGGTTTTGCGACTAAGCGGCATATTTGCAGCCTACATGGGGCGCTTGGATGCAGGCGTTGCCGCCGCCCGCCGCGCCGTCGTGCTCGACCCGCTCGCTCGCTCAAGCCATGGTGCGCTCGCCGAGACGCTGTATGCGGCACGCCGCTATAAGGAGGCGGTTGCGGCTTACGCAGAAGTCATCAGTCTTGACCCCGACTTTAAGGAGACCTACGGGTCTCGCGGGCTCGCGTATTACGGGCTCGGGGATCTGCAGAGCGCGCGCGTTTCATGCGAGACGAAGCTGGATTACTGGGCGAGTCAACGGTGCCTCGCGGTGATCTATGACAAGCTCGGCCGGCACGCCGATGCGGAAGCCGTGCTTGCGAAATGGAAGGCAGTAGTGAGCGAAGCCGGGGGGGCCTACCAGTACGCCACGGTCTACGCGCAGTGGGGCAATCTGGCGAAGGCGCTCGAAATACTCGACACGGCGCTGCGGCTGCAGGACCCGGGCCTCGAGTACCTCAAGACCGACCCGCTCCTGGACCCCTTGCGCAAAGAGCCGCGCTTCCAGGCGATTGAGCGTGCGCTGAAGTTTCCCAACTGAGTTAGAGCCGTGGCGTCCGTCGCGGGTGCTGGGAATCACGTTGCTGCAGCGCAACGTCTACTTCAATCGAGCACTCTGGGGCACTGCAGTAACAGAGCAAATCCTGCCCCGATGAACTTGGCACGTTGCTGCTCGATCGTGGGTGGCTCGCGAGATTTTCTGCGAATGTTGTCGGACGGCGGTTCCCTCTCGACCATCGGATTGCGTATCCGTCTGCACGGCGGGCAAGTTGCTGTTTGTCCAGGGCGCATGACGCGCGGCACCTCTACGCCGTGCAATTTCAGTGCAGCAGTTGATACAGATTCTCCGCTGATCCTTATCTCGTGGCCTGTCCCCGTCATGACGCCCGCAGGTTGGCGACCGAGGACTCGATGCCGCGGTGCTCGCCGCCCGCAACGAGTGTGCAACGCCGGTGCGAATCGTGACCACCCGAATGCGAACCTGTTCCGCACCACACCCGGGATCTCAACTGCATTTTGGTTTGCGCTTATAAGCACAGTCGAAAATGCCTGGATTTCCAAGTTAAAAGCGAAAACGGGGCGATTCTTGCGCTTACCGTGCGCTTACGGCGGCGAGGCAAATTCGCCCTGCCTCGGTATCACGCTGATTTGATTGGTGGAAAGGGAGGGACTCGAACCCTCGACCCCGGCATTATGAGTGCCGTGCTCTAACCAGCTGAGCTACCTTTCCACGAAGGGGCGCGCATTGTCCTCATCCGCGCCCCGGGGTGTCAAACACTGAACCCGAAGTGCATGATGCCTCTCTGCCCCGCTCCCACGGATCATCTATCTCACTGATTCCACTGGCTGAAGAGAGGGGCTCGAACCCTGGACCCGGAACCGTGAGTTGCGCTGGCACAGGAGCCTCCGCGATCCTGCCCCCCGGGCCAGAATCACGGGCGCACGAAGTGCGTCGGTCGATCGCAGCGATGTGAGGGCAGGCTGATGAAGGAGTTGATTGGAGTCGTGCTTTGCCTCGCGCTGCCGATTTGCCCGGCGGTGAGTGCCCAGGCTCCTCAGACAACGAACGACAGGCCGTATTTCCCGTCGGCGGTAAACCAGACAGAGGCCGACGAATATACGCGCTATGAGCTGCTGGCTCCCGAGACCGCCAGCTTCAGGATTTACTACGAGGTGACCGCAACGACTGCGGGGGCGAAGTTCTTTTATAACCCCATTCGCAAGGGTAGTTCTGCCAGTGACGAAAGCGTCTACGACGCAATGCTCGGAACCCCACTGCACTTTGAGCTGGTCAGCGGTGTGGAGGCACGCAAAGACCGCTTGATGCCTGATGCGGATCCTGCGACCAACTACATCAGAGTGACCCTCGCGCGGCCTGTCCCGGAACGTGGCGAGAGCCGCGTGGTGATCCTCAAGACCTATAAGGATGCGAACAGCTACTACCTGGATGGAAAGACGATCGTCTTCAATCGACCGCTCGGTATCAAGCGCAACAAAATCGTATTGCCCTCCGGATACGAGGCCGTGGGAGTGACCGTGCCCTCGCAGATCTTGACGGAGAAGGATGGGCGGATTGCGCTCAGCTTTCTGCATCCCGGGGCGGGCGAGGCGCTGCTCGTGCTGAGGGCAATCAAGGACGCGCAGGTGGGTGCGGCGGCATTGCCAAAAGCCTTGACGACGCAACGCAGCTGGGAGTCACCGTTTGAAGGGCAGACCGAGCAGGAACGGCTGTCCGAGCGGGCCCATCAGGACCGCGAGATTGTCTACTTCCTGCAGCAGCCAGACACTCACGCGTTCAGCCTGTACCACGACTACACGGAAGCGCGTCCCGGGGTGAATGGCTACGCGAATGTAGTTCGCGAGGGCAGCGTGGCCAGTCATCCTTCTGCGCGTGTTCTCGATACCGGAGAAGAGTTGCAGGCGCACGAGATGAGCGGCGCGGAGATGATAGCGTCGAAAATCAATGTGGGCGAAACGGTGGCCCCGACCGCTCGGGTGGTCGTGATTCCGTTCGCGCCGCTGCAGGCGGGGCAGACATTGCGCTTGCGCATTGCGGAGACCTACACGGCACCGCTGAGCTACCGCGTGGAAGGAGACGAGCTGGTCTTCGATCGCAGCCTGGGACGCCCGCGAAATGCCGTGGTGCTGCCGTCGGGTTGGTACTGCACGTTCAGCGCGGTTCCAGCGCTGGTGAGTCGGCTGCCGGACGGCAGGGTGCGGCTGGACTATTGGAATGATCGGCCCGAGCCGGTGGATGTGCTGCTCAAGGCACGGCGACGCGTCGGCGGGCAGTAGTTCTACGGGCGGGTACTGTGCTCATCCGCGCTCAGCGTCAGACATTGAACCTGAAGTGCATGACGTCGCCTTCCTGCACCAGGTATTCCTTGCCCTCCAGGCGCAGCTTGCCGGCCTCGCGCGCACCGGCTTCGCCCCTGCCGGCGAGGTAGTCCGGGAAGGCGATGACTTCGGCGCGGATGAAGCCGCGCTCGAAGTCGGTATGGATTGCCCCCGCCGCCTGCGGCGCGGACGCCCCGACGCGCACCGTCCAGGCGCGCACCTCCTTGGGACCGGCGGTGAAGAAAGTCTGCAGACCGAGCAGGCGATAGGCCGCCCGGATCACGCGGTTCAACCCCGGTTCCTCGAGACCCAGGTCGGCGAGGAACTCGCGGCTCTCGGCCTCCTCGAGCTGCGCGATCTCCGCCTCGATGGCCGCGCACACCGCCACCACCACGGCGCCCTCGGCGGCGGCGCGCTGCTCGAGCGCTGCCAGGAACGGATTGTTGTGGAAGCCGTTCTCCGCCACGTTGGCGACGTACATCACCGGCTTTGCCGTGAGCAGCTGCAGCTCGCGCAGATCGCGGCGTTCCTCCTCGGTGAGCGCCAGCGCGCGCGCCGGCTTCACCGCATCCAGCTGCGCCTTGGCGCGTTCGAACAGCGCGCGCCTGCGGATCGCGTCCTGATCGCCGCTCTTGGCCGCCCGCGTGGCGCGATCCAGCCCCTTCTCCAGAGTCGCGAGATCCGCGAGCGCCAGCTCCGTATCGATGATCTCCACGTCCGATAGCGGATCGATCCTGCCTGCAACATGGATGACGTCGCCGCTCTCGAAGCAGCGCACCACGTGGGCGATCGCGTCCACTTCGCGGATGTGCGACAGGAACTGATTGCCGAGGCCCTCGCCCTGCGAGGCGCCGGCGACCAGCCCGGCGATGTCGACGAACTCGACCGTGGTCGGAACGATCTTCTCCGGCCTGGCGATCGCTGCCAGCTGCGCCAGGCGCGGATCGGGCACCGGCACCACGCCGACGTTCGGATCGATGGTACAGAACGGATAGTTCTCGGCCGGGACTTGTGCGCGGGTGAGCGCGTTGAACAGAGTCGACTTGCCGACATTGGGCAGACCAACGATGCCGCAGCGGATGGGCATGAAGAGGACTCGTCTCGTGCTTCAGGAGTTGGCGGGCGCCGTCGGCGCGCCCGGTGCGGATTCGCGACTGTGCAAACGGTTCATGGCGATCTGCGCGCCTTCGCTGAGCAGCAGCGGCACGATATCCGCGGCCGCCAGCAGCGCCTCGTGGATGAGCTGCGCTTCCGCGGCCGGCGGGCGTCCCAGCACGTAATCGAGCACCGCGGCCCGGTCGCCCGGGTGACCGATGCCGATCCGCAACCGCCAGAACGTATCCCCCAGGTGCGCGATCACGTCGCGCATGCCGTTGTGGCCGGCGGCGCCGCCGCCCTGCTTGAGGCGCACCACCCCCGTGGGGAAATCCAGCTCATCGTATGCCACCAGCACCGACTCGACGGGGACCTTGTAGAAACTCGCGACGCTGCGCACCGGGTCGCCGCTGTGGTTCATGTAGCTCATGGGCTTCAGCAGCCACAGCTCGGTGTCGCCGACGCGCATGCGCGCCAGTTCGGCGCGGTGGCGGGGCTCGCTGCGGAATGTGGCGCCATGTCGGCGCGCGAGCTCGTCGGCGAACTGGAAGCCCGCGTTGTGACGCGTGCGTGCGTATTCGGTGCCCGGATTACCGAGCCCGACGATCAGCTTGAGCGGCTCACCTGCCATGTCGTTGACTCACACCGCAAACGCCGCCGGCCGCCGAAGGAGCGCCCTGGCTCCCGCGGCGGCCGGTGACGGGTCTGAGCAGTGCCTGTGGTGGCGGCTACTTTTTGCCGCCCTCCTTCCTGGCAGGAGCGGCTTCCTTCTTCTCCCCGCCCTTCTTGGCCTCGCCGGCGGCGGCCGGAGCGCCTGGGGCGGCGGCCGCAGCGCCCGGGGCCGCGGCGGGTGCAGCGCCCGGAGCCCCGGGAGCGCCTGCAACGGCGGGAGCCGCGCCCTCGGCGGGCACGGCGGCGGCGGCCTCTGCGGCAACCGGCTCGGGCTCCTCGGCACGCGGAGCATGGATCGACACGACCGGCGCGTTGCGCTGCGTGAGCTCCGGAATCGACACCCCGGCAGGCAGCGGGATGTCCGCCAGGAACTTGGTGTCGTTGAGGCTCATGTCCGAAAGATCCAGCGCCAGGAATTCCGGCAGGTCCTTCGGCAGGCAGCTGACCTCGACGTCGGCGCGCATGTGCGATACCACGCCGCCCTGGGTCTTGACGCCGGGCGACACGCTCTCTCCCCGGAAGTGGATCGGCAGCCGGATACGGATCCTCTCGTTCTCGACCACGCGCTGCAGATCCACGTGCACGACCACGTTCTTCGCCGGGTGCATCTGCACGTCCTTGATGATCGCTTCCTGGGTGCGCTCGCCGATCTTCAGCCGCACGATCGAGGAGTAGAAGCGCTCGTCGGCGATCATGGTGAGAAGATTCTGCTGGTCGAGAATGAGGGCCTGGGGGTCCTCGCGGGCGCCGTACAGGATGGCGGGGACCTTGCCCGTGTGACGCAGGCGGCGGCTCGCACCCTTGCCTTGCATCTCGCGGACATCCGCGCCGAAGGTGAACGAAATACGCATTACATGTCTCCGCTAGTTGCACAACACTGCCGGTCCGCGACCGGCATCCCAGGAAAAACTTCAGTCGACGTACAGCGAGCTCACCGACTCCTCGTCGCGGATGCGGCGGATGGTTTCCGCGAGCAGCTCCGCCACCGACAGCTGGCGGATACGGCCGGCCCGCCTGGCTTCGGCGCCCAGCGGGATGGTGTCCGTCACGACCAGCTCATCCAGCGCCGACTGTGAGATCTTTTCCACTGCGCCGCCGGACAGCACCGGGTGAGTGATGTAGGCCACCACCTTTAGCGCACCCTCGTCCTTGAGCGCCTGCGCGGCCTGGCACAGCGTGCCGGCCGTGTCGACCATGTCATCGACCAGCATGCAGGTCCTGCCCTCGACCTCGCCGATGATGTTCATCACCTTTGACTCGTTCGGCCGCGGGCGCCGCTTGTCGATGATCGCCAGCTCGGCATCGTCGAGGCGTTTGGCGAAGGCCCGGGCGCGCGCCACGCCGCCCACATCGGGCGACACGACGATCACGTTGCGGTAGGCCTGCTTCCACGCCTCGCCGAGCAACACCGGCGAGGCATACACGTTGTCGACCGGGATGTCGAAAAATCCCTGGATCTGATCCGAGTGCAGATCGACCGTCAGCAGGCGATTCACTCCCGCGCTCGAGATCATGTTGGCGACCAGCTTCGCCGTGATGGCCGAGCGCGTCGCGCGCGGGCGCCGGTCCTGGCGCGAGTAGCCGAAGTACGGCACTACCGCCGTGATCCGAGCGGCGGAGGCGCGGCGGCAGGCGTCCACCATCACCAGCAGCTCCATCAGGCTGTCGTTCGCCGGCGGACAGGTCGACTGCACGATGAACACGTCGCGCCCGCGCACGTTCTCCATCAGCTCGATGTTGACCTCGCCGTCGCTGAAACGACCGACATACGCACGCCCGAGCGAGATCTGCAGGCTGCGCGCAATGTCCTGCGCCAGCGCCGGGTTGGCATTGCCGGCAAACAGCGCCAGTGTCTCGCTGGTACTCATACTCTCTGCGCTGTGTGCAATTTCCACGGCGTGAGCCCCGTGCCCGCGCGCATCCCGCGCCGGCCTCATGAAACTGGCTGGGGTGGAAGGATTCGAACCTCCGAATGGCGGGATCAAAACCCGCTGCCTTACCACTTGGCGACACCCCAGCATCTGTCCGCCCGCGCGGCGAGCTGGCGGGCGCGCATCTTACAGCCGCCTCACGTTTGCCGCCCGTGCTTGAGCAGCTCGTGCACCGGCGAGGTGTTCAGGCCCCGAGCCACGAAGCTCCTCCAGCGATCGGGAACCCGCGCCGCCAGGCGCTCGGCGTCGCTGGCGCTCCCGCACGCGCTGAACACACACGAGCCGGTGCCCGTCAGGTGCGCCGGCGCAAACCGCGCCAGCCACTCGAGCGCCTCCGCCACCTGCGGTGAGCGCGAGCGCACCACCGGCTCGCAGTCGTTGCGCCCCCCCGACTCAAAAAAGGCGTGTAGTGTGATGAGGGGCGAATTTCGTGTCAATTCAGGGCTCTGGAACACCTCCTGGGTGCTCACCGCGACTCCCGGGTGGATGATGACGTACCACCTCGCGGGCAGGGTGACGGGTGTCAGGCGCTCGCCGACCCCCTCGGCCCAGGCTGAGGAACCCTGAACAAAAACAGGCACATCCGCCCCAAGCGGTCTGGCAAGGGCGGCGAGCTCGCTCACCGAGAGCCCGCAGCTCCACAGCTCGTTCAGCCCGAGCAGCGTCGTCGCCGCGTCCGAGCTGCCCCCGCCCAGGCCGCCGCCCAGGGGGATGCGCTTGTGCACCTTGAGGTTCGCCCCGAGGCGCGTGCCGGTGGCGCTCTGGAGCGCCCGGGCCGCCCGCACGGTCAGGTCCGTCTCGCCCGGTACGCCCGGCGGGCCCACCGGCCGCTCGATCTGCCCGTCCTCGCGCACACTGATCACGACCGTGTCGCACAGGTCGATGAGCTGAAAGAGCGTCTGCAGCTCGTGATAACCGTCCGCGCGACGGCCGATGACGTGCAGAAAGAGATTGAGTTTCGCGGGGGCGGGCCAGTGCGTCTGCGGCCGCGGCCCGCTGAGCGGATCGGCCGTCGCGGCTGTCATAACTGCCAGTCATCCACGAGCAGCCGCACACGCACCGCGTCGCGTCGCAGCGTGAGGCGCGCCGGCAGCGACTCACCGCCGACCGCGACGTAGAGGCTGTAGTCGATGTGCCAGCCGGCCTGGGTGAGAGCCTGCAGGCGCTGTTGCCGCTCATCGAGCTCCTCGGTGGCGGGCTGGGCGGGGTCGGGCACTCCGAGGATCCAGTAACGCAGACTCGCCAGCGGCGGATCGAACCCGAGACGCGTCGCAAGATCGGCGTGCGCCGCGGCGCTGTCCAGGTGCTCGCCGCGCGCCGTGACTATGTCAAGCTCATTGCCCGATGCGCTGATCTGCACGGCACCTGTTCCGAGCGGGCCCTCGAGCGTCAGCTGCGAGCGCACGCCCTGCTGCTCCCAATGCAGGCTCGCGTTGAAGCCCTCGTGTGCGGTTGCGACCGCCACGCGGCCACCGAGATCGAAGTGCTCGCGCGCCTGCAGCTGCGATCGGCGCACCTCCCATGGGGCCGGCACCGGAAAGAACACGGGCGCGGTGCGGCAGCCGGCCAACACGCACAACAGGACCGCTGCGCCGACGCGCAGCACCCTACTGCGCATCGGGCAGGAACCGTTTGAGCGTAGCCTTGAGCGGTTTTGAATCGGGCTCGCGGGCCAGCGCCGCCGCCCACACCCGGCGCGCCTCGCCGGGCTTGCCGCTTGCCCACAGCGCCTCACCCCAATGTGCGGCGATCTCGGCGTCGTGGCCGAGGGAGTAGGCGTGCTCGAGAGTGCTGATGGCGCCCTTGGCGTCGCCGGCACGGAAATGCACCCAGCCGAGGCTGTCCAGGGCTGCGGGGTTGTCGGGCATCACGGCGAGCGCGCGGCGGATGAGCCCTTCGGCGTGCGCCAGCTCGAGCCTGTGGTCCGCCAGCGTGTAACCCAGCGCATTCAACAGAGTCGGGTCGTCGGGTCGCTCGCTGAGCATCTGCTCGAGCGCTTCGACCGACTCGTGCACGTGTCCCGCCTGTTCGAGAATCACTGCGCGGTCGTATTCGATCGAGGGGTGTTGCGGATGGCGCTCGAGCGCGGCGGCCAGCAATGCCAGCCCGGTGTCCGATTCGCCGTGCTCGGCCAGCAGCCGCGCCTTGGCGAGCGTCAGGTCGAGCTCATCCTCAGGATGGTCTGCGGCGTAGTCATCGAGCAGCGCCAGCGCCTCGGCGCGCGCGTTACGATCGAGCAGGAGCGAGGCGGCGCGCGAGCGCGCCGACAGCGCCACCGACGAGTCATAGAGGCGGCGGTAGGCCGCGATCGCTCCCTCCGGATCGCCGTCACGCGCCGCGATATCGGCCAGATACAGCTGCGCCGTCTCGTTGCCCTGGCCGCTCGACAGCAGCTCCGTGAAGCGCTGGCGGGCTTCCTTCAGGTCCCCGGATGCGAACGCCAGCAGCGCGAGCCGCCGATCGACCTCCGCGGTCGGCGCGCCGCCGGAGCGCAGATGCTCGAGCTCCTGGTGGGCCTCCTCGTTGCGATCGAGCGAGGCGAGAACCTCCGCAAGCTCGAAGCCGCCGCGCGTTGCATCGTGCGCCTTCGCCTCGCGCGCCGTGGCGACCGCCTGCGGGGCATCGCCACGCACGACGTAGGCGCGCGCCAGCACCCGCAGGGCGGCAGGATCCTTCGGGTCACGTTGCAGCGCCTGCTGCGCGTACCCTTGCGCGCGCTCACCGTCGTACGCAGCCAGCGCCAGCTCGCCCAACAGTGTGAGCGTCTCGGGTGAGCTCGCCGGCGGCTCCAGCGCCCCGCTCATGGCCATCAACACGGCGGGCGCATCGGACTCCTCCAGCAGCAGCGCCGTCAACTCGGTCATGCTCTTCGCCGTGCGCTGGGTGGCGCGCGGCGCGGCCGGCGTTGGGTCCGGAGCGGGCACACGCTCGCCCGCAGAGCCGTCTGGCTGGGTTGGCTTGGTGCCCCCGGCGCCCGCCGAATTGGCGTGCTCTTCGGCGCGCCAGTAGTCACGGATGGCGGTGCGTGCCTCGGTGGTGTGATACAGCTTGAGCGCCACGGCCGCGTACAGCGCGTCGGCCTCGCGATCACCCGGTGCCAGTGCGCGCCAGCGGCCCGCCGCAGCCCAGGCGGCGGGCAGATGCTCGCAAGCCATCGCCACCTGCGTGGCGCGGCGGGCAAGCTGAACGTCCGCGGCAACCGTGGCGGCATGCGCGTAGGCTTCGGAGGCCGCCCGGCAGTCGCCGCGCTTCAGGGCCACCTCGGCGATCACGGTGAGGGCGCTGGCATCCCCGCCCGGGGTCGGCGGCGCCGCGGCCCTGCTGACGGGCCGGACGGCGGCGCATCCGGCCAGCAGCGAGGCCGCCAGGAGCGAGGCGCACAGGACTGGGCTCAGGTTACGCAAGCAGCTGATCATACTCACCGGAGCACTATAGAGCCTCCGCAAGCGGCGCGCATTGCGCAACTTGTCACAAACTGCAGACATCCCGGAGAATGCCGCGCCCCAAGCCACAGCCATGAAGGAATCCATCCGCCAGCGCCTGCAGAAACTGTCCGACCGCTTCGAGGAGGTGGGCCGATTGTTGGCCACCGACGAGGTGGCCGGCGGCTCGCAGCAGTTCCGCGAACTGTCCATGGAGTACGCGCGCCTGCAGCCGCTGGCGGAGCGCTTTGGCCGCTACCACGACCTGGAACGCGAGCTGGCTGCGGCGCGCGACCTGCAGGCCGATGCGGACGCCGGCATACGCACGCTCGGGGAGGAGGAGGTGGGGCACGTGCGGCGCGAGCTCGAAGCCGCGGAGAGCGAGCTGCGCAGGCTCCTGCTGCCGAAGGATCCGCGCGATGACCGGAACATCTTCCTCGAGGTGCGCGCCGGTACCGGGGGCGATGAGGCGGCGATCTTCGCCGGTGACCTGCACCGCATGTACGCGCGCTACGCGGAGGGGCGGGGATTCGCGGTGGAGGTGCTCAGCGAAAGCCCGGGCGAGCACGGCGGCTACAAGGAGATCATCAGCCGCATCGTCGGCAGGGGTGCGTTCTCGCTGCTGAAGTTCGAATCCGGAACGCACCGCGTACAACGCGTGCCGGCGACCGAGGCCCAGGGGCGCATTCACACCTCGGCATGCACGGTGGCGATCCTGCCCGAGCTCGATGAGGTCGACGAGGTCGAGATCAACCCGGCCGAGCTGCGCATCGACACCTACCGCTCCTCGGGCGCGGGCGGCCAGCACGTCAACAAGACCGATTCCGCGGTGCGCATCACGCACCTGCCGAGCGGCATCGTGGTGGAATGCCAGGACGAGCGTTCGCAGCACAAGAACCGCTCGCGCGCCATGGCGCTGCTCAAGGCGCGCCTGCTGGCCGCCGAGCAGGAGAAGCAGCAGAGCGCGCAGGCGCACTCGCGCCGCCTGCAGGTCGGGAGCGGCGACCGCTCCGAAAGGATCCGCACCTACAATTTCCCCCAGGGGCGCGTCACCGATCACCGTATCAACCTGACGCTGTACAAACTGCAGCAGGTCATGGACGGTGAGCTCGATGAGCTGATCGGGCCGCTGCAGCAGGAGCACCAGGCCGAGCTGCTGGCAGAGGAAGTATGAGTGAGGCCGCACCGGGTCTGACCGTCGACAGTGTCACCGGCATCGACGTGTCGCTGCCGGTGGCGGGTCCGGGGGCACGCGCGTACGCCTTCCTGGTCGACTGGCACATCCGCGTGATTCTGGCGCTCGGGTGGTACGTATGCGGTGCACTCTTTTACAATGGCCGCTTCAACGTCACGCCGCCCCTGATCAGCGATGCTCGCTGGTTCGGCGCGGTCGTCGCACCCGCGCTGACGATCTATTTCCTCTACCACCACGCGGTGGAGCTCGCAATGCGCGGCAGCACGCCGGGTAAGCGCATGGCAGGCGTGCGGATCGTGGCGCGCGATGGCGGCGCGCCCAGCGCCGGCGCGCTCCTCACCCGCAATGTATTCCGCCTGGTCGACAGCCTGCCGCTGTTCTACGGAGTGGGGCTGATCACGGTGGTGCTGACGCGCGACAACCTGCGCATCGGGGACATGGCGGCCGGCACGCTGCTGGTGTTCGAGCAGGCGGAGGCGCGCCTGCCGACCCCCGCCGGTGA
>Ga0066658_10000583_pt1 | contig 12898 bp, 9 predicted proteins | sample GraSoiAngelo_107_FD_75174 | JGI IMG/M metagenome (GOLD analysis project Ga0066658, IMG submission 75174) | Grasslands soil microbial communities from the Angelo Coastal Reserve, California, USA - 14_0903_09_30cm | ecosystem: Environmental > Terrestrial > Soil > Grasslands | place: USA...
AAGCCACACCGCTCCCGATAAGAAGCGGCAGCTCGCGCGGACCGAGCGTCAGCGACGCACGGAGCAGCAAAAATAGGCCAAGAAATCCGAATGTAGCGGCAAGGGGATCTGCCACACCGGAGACGTAAGCGACGGCAGCGCTTTGAACCGGATGAATCGCCCAGACCAGTGCGGCGACTAGCGCCATCAGTCGACATCGGCCGCGTTCAAGTCCGAAGCTGAGCAGAAGTTCTTCGGCGAAAAACAGCAACGCGATGGCCGCCAAGCCGTGCCAAAGCAAACTCGTTACGTGATACGGTCCGGGTCGAAAAGCAAAGGCCGCGTAATCGATCGTATAAATGAGCCGTTGAACAGGCCGGTAGAAATCCGAAGCGGTCGCGTCGACGAAAAGAAAATGGTTGAAACCCTCCGGTATCAATCGCCAGCTACGAATCAGCGGATCGCGCAAAACGAGTGCGGTATCGTCCCAGACAAAACCGTTGCGCACAGCCGGTGCATAGCTGATGAAGACAACAACGATTAGGATTAAAGCCGCCCAGATTTTTTTCACGACAAACGAGGAAATCAATAAGCCGTGCGTCTAGATTTGCGAATGTTTATGTCGATCTTGCGCGCAGTTTTTTTTGGAGTGGCAATGATTGTCGCCAGGAGCGCGCATGCTGATGGCGTCCCGGCGGATTGCTCGCAACTCATTGTGGGCGTCGCACCGGACTGGAATTCGATGCGCGGTAAGTTGCAATTGTTCGAGCGCTCACGCGGTGGATCTTGGACCGCGGTTACGCCGCCAGTGCCGGTCTTGTTTGGTAAAAATGGAATCGCGTGGGGCAGCGGCATCGGCGGTCAAGACGAGCCCGGTTTACACAAGAAAGAGCGCGATGGACGCGCGCCTGCCGGCATTTTCGCAATTGGCAAAGTTTTTGGTTACGAAACTAAACTACCGCCGGGCGGCGATTATCCTTATCACCAGGTCTCAGAAGGGGACGTTTGGAGCGATGACCCGCGCTCGCCGAATTACAATCGCCATATTGTCATCGATCCAAAAGATCCGCCCGACAATTACACTCACGAAAAAATGCGTTCGGGAGATTTTGCCTACCATTGGCTGGTCGAGATCCGGCACAATTCCGATCCGCCAGTCCCAGGCGCGGGTAGCGCGATTTTTTTCCACATTCGCCGCGGCGTCAACCGTGCGACGACGGGTTGCACGACGATGGCGGAACCGGAGCTTGTGAAAATGATCTCCTGGCTGCGCGCCGCACGACACCCGTGCTACGTTCTACTCCCCGCCGATGAGTATGAAAAAAAATGGCACGGATGGGATTTGCCGCCGCCGGAGAAGACTCCGGAGCGATAAAAACATCGCGACTCGTTGATTCTCGCGTTGTTTGACGTAGTTGTTAGGCAGACGCCCATGCGAAGACGATCCAATCCCGATTCGGAAGCGAATATTCGCCGCATTGACACCAAAGCGCGCGCGAAAAAACAAACGCACGGTTTTCAAGTGCACCTTTTGCGCGGAACGAATGCCGTAACGAGGATGTTTAGCGATTCCCTTTACGGCGGAAAGGAAGGCGCGCGGCGCGCCGCGCGAAAATTCAAGCGCACGGCCATCGGGCGCGCTGCCAAACGCGGTGCAAGATCGACATCTCGGCGGCGAAAACGGCGTTAGGGATTTTTTTCGCGCCCGATTTTCCAGCACTCCACCAAACCCGGCGCAAAATCGCGTGGTCGTGCCGTCATCCAGTCGTCAATGATCGTTGGCGGGAAAAATCGGCCGGCTTCAATCTCGCTTGGGTTCAGCCGCAACTCGCCAGCATGCGATCCGCGGTAGAGACAAATGAACTCATAACCAGTCCGCTCTGACGCCGGAAGCTTAGCAACCCTTACCAGTGGAATATCGACTCCAAGTTCTTCGCGGAGTTCCCGCGAAGCCGCTTGATCGTAGTCTTCGCCGGCGTTGACATGCCCGGCCGCGCTCGAATCCCAGGCCAGTGGATGTCGATCCTTCCGTCGGGAGCGCATTTGGAGAAAGACCTCCCCAACGGGGTTGAAAATCAGGACGTGGACGGCTCGGTGGAGGAAGTTATTCGCATGCACTTTGCTCCGAAGCGCGGTCCCTTTCAGCCGGTCTTCTTCATCCACCACCGGGAACTGCTCTTCGGGCGCATCATTGATGACTTCCGCGTGTATCGGAGCAATCCGATTCGTTAGCGCGATCCATTGCTCGAGAGAAAGCTCTTCGGCGCGTGCGCGAGTATTCAACCCTAGCTCGACTGCTGCATCTTCCCAGTCCGGGAGTTCTTCCCGAATAAGTTTTCCGAGTTGTTTGCGTCGCTGGGAGAAACCGCGTCGCACCAATTTTTGAAAAGCTTTGTATTCGCACGCTGGCAGCTCTCGAGGGTCGCGCTCTGAAATTCGCACCAGCGCTGAATCGACTTCCGGCTTCGGAAGAAAAACACTCGACGGAACTTTTCGTAAATATTCCACGCGATGCTGCAACTGGACAAGCAACGTGAGCGCACCGTAATCGCTGGTCGCCGGCGCGGCGACGAGGCGCTTTGCCAATTCCTTTTGTAACATGAACAGCCACAGTGATATAGGACTTGGATATTCCAGGAACTTCATTAGCAGCTGACTCGCAATATAGTACGGAAGATTTCCGAGAAATTTTACTGTCGGCTTTGTGTACAACATTCGCGCATCGAATTCCATCGCGTCGCCGTGCACGATCTCAAGCGCGGAACTTCGAAATCTATCGCGCAGATATTCCGCCAGGCGTTTATCTTTTTCGATTGCGAGAACACCGGCGGCGTTCGCAAGGGCAAGTTCTGTCAGCGCACCCAGTCCGGGGCCAATTTCAATGACGAAGTCTTTCGAACCGATGTTTGCTTGATCGACAATCCATTTTGCAAGGTTGCGATCGTGCAAAAAGTTTTGGCCGAGGCTTTTGACCGGTGAAACGCCGACTGCCCGCAGAGTTGCAGCAATTTCGGACAGCTTCATTGAAGATCGACAACTTAGGCCGCGAAGCTTCGAAAATTAAACCCTTATTCACAAAATGCTGTGAATAAAACAGGCTGAAAGCGCCTCTTTATTCACAAGTTATTCAACGTCTAGATCTTCGTCGGCCACCGACCTTCGTCGCGGGGATTCTCGAAGAGAAATCGGCTCACCAAAGACGATAGCTTTGGAAAGAGATTGCGAAACCCGCAATCCAAAACCATAAACTATCTTTCGATCATGAGTTTGAATATCGAAGCGCTCTCGCGCGCGGCGACGGAAGCACGCGGGCTCTGTATGGACGCAGTGCAAGCATCGCAATCCGGCCATCTTGGGCTTCCGTTGGGCTGCGCCGAAATGGGCGCGGTCCTTTATGGTTACGCCCTAAAATATAATCCGGATAAACCGCGCTGGATCGGGCGCGATTATTTTGTTCTCTCGGCCGGCCACGGCAGCATGTTTCTCTACGCGTGGCTGCATATGAGCGGTTACGACTTGGCGATGTCGGAGATCAAACGTTTCCGGCAACTGCATTCGAAAACGCCGGGACATCCTGAATTTGGAGACACGCCTGGAGTTGAATGCACCACCGGTCCGCTTGGACAAGGGGTCGGCAACGCAGTCGGAATCGCGGTGGCGATGAAAATGGCGGCGGCGCGGTTCAATTCGAGCGAACACCGCATTTTCGATCAGCATTGCATCTGTATTGCGGGCGACGGCTGTTTGCAGGAAGGCGTGTCCGCGGAAGCGAGCGCGTTCGCCGGACATTTCGGTCTCGATAATTTGATTCTGATTTACGATAGCAACGCGGTCACGCTCGACGCCCCGGCGAAGATGACGCAGAGCGAAGACACCGCTGCGCGATTCAAAGCCTACGGATTCGACGTTCAGGAGATCAACGGCCACGACATGCAGGCGTTTCTCGACGCCCTCAACAACGCGAAGGAGAGCGATAACGGCAGGCCAAAGTTCATCGTTGCGCACACGCTAATCGGGAAAGGGATTCCGGAAGTGGAAGGAACTTTCAAAGCACACGGTGAGGCCGGGGCGAAATTTGTCGACGCTGCGCGCAAGGGTCTGGGATTGCCGGAGGAACATTATTTCGTTTCGAAAGAAACCTACGATTATTTCGCCGCGCACAAAAAGAAGTTGCTCGCGGAGTACGATCGTTGGGAAAAAATTTATAATGATTGGCGGAAGAAAAACGCCGAGGAGGCGAAGCAGCTTGAAGCCGCGATCGATCGAAAAGTAGATGTCGATCTTCTGTCGAAGATTCCCGAGTTTCCCAAGGACGCGAAGCTGGCGACGCGCAAAGCCGGCAGCGAAGCGCTCCAGCCTGTTGCGCAAGCGATGCCGTTATTAATCAGCGGCAGCGCCGATCTTCATGGATCGACCTTGAACTACATCAAGGACGGCGGGGATTTCACCCGCGAGACCCCGAGTGGTCGCAACATCCGCTTCGGAATCCGCGAACACGGCATGTGCGCGATCATGAATGGTATTTCCTATCACGGACTCTTCCGCGCCTCGGGCGCGACGTTTATGGTCTTTACCGATTATTGCCGGGCATCGATCCGACTCGGCGCGTTATCGAAATTGCCGAACATTTACATTTTCACGCATGATTCGATCGGCGTCGGCGAAGACGGGCCAACCCACGAGCCGGTCGAGACCGTCAGCTCGGTGCGAGTAATGCCGCAGATCGATGTCATTCGGCCGGCCGATCCGGAAGAAACAGCCGGTGCGTTTGCCGCCGCGGCGCAACGCGTCGACGGCCCAACTTTGCTCGCGCTTACCCGCCAGGTCGTCCCGATTTTGAACGATGTCGATGTTAAACTGCGTCGCGAAGGTGTTGCGCGCGGCGGTTACATCGCGAAGAAGGAAAAAGGCAAACTCGATTTGATCATCATGTCTTGCGGCAGCGAATTGCAGCACGCGCTCGCCGCTGCGAAAGAGCTCGGCGATGGCGCTCGCGTTGTTTCGATGCCTTGCTTTGAGCGCTTTAATCGCCAATCGGAAAAATATCGCGATGACGTTCTTCCCAAGTCGTGTCGCAAACGGGTTGCGATCGAAGCCGGAGTTGCGGAGATTTGGTATCAGTATGTTGGCCTCGACGGCAAAGTCGTCGGCCTGCATGAATTCGGTTTGAGCGCGCCCGGCGCCGAAGTAATGAAAGAGCGTGGTATCGACGCCAAGCACGTCGTTGAGGCCGCGAAGTCGCTCTAAAACGCTTCTTCCGGCTCGGCCACGTTGCGCGCGCGATCTTCGAAGCGAGTGAATTCTTTCAAGAAGGTAAGGAGAATCTCGCCGACTGGGCCGTTTCGTTGCTTGGCGATGATCAATTCGGCTTCGCCCGCCTTTTCCGCCCGCGCTTCTTCGTCTTCCTCGTAAATTTCCGGCCGCACAAGCAGCCCAACGAGGTCTGCGTCCTGTTCGATCGATCCCGACTCTCGCAGATCGCTCAAACGCGGTTTGCCGCCGGAACGTTGCTCGGGCTGACGATTCAATTGTGCGACAACGATGACGGGGATCTTCAATTCCTTGGCCAATCCTTTCAGTCCCGCAGAAATTTCCGAGATCTCGAGTTGTCGATTGTCCTGCGCGCGGCGCGATGTCGATCTTAGCAGCTGCAAATAATCGACGATGATCAGCTGCACGTCTTGCTGCGCCTTCAGACGTCGCGCTTTGGCGCGCAATTCGAGAATCGTGAGACTCGCGCTGTCGTCGATGAAGATTTTTGCTTCGGCGAGTTTCGAAGCCGCGGCAGTCAAACTTGGGAAGTCGCGCTCGCCCAGAAAACCATCGCGCACTTTTTGCAGATTCACACGCGCGCGCGAGCAAAGCAGACGCTGAACGAGCTGCTGGCTACTCATTTCCAAACTAAAAACGCCCACCGGAAGTTTTTCGTTGATCGACACATGCTCGGCGATGTTCATCGCGAGCGCGGTTTTTCCCATGCTCGGGCGTGCTGCGATGACGATCATCTCGGCCGGATGCATTCCGCTTGTCATGCGATCGAATTCAACAAAGCCGGTGGAAATTCCGGTGATGCCGCCTTTGCGCTCGTAGAGCTTTTCGATGGACTCGATCGCTTCCATTACCTGGTCCTTCATCGAGAGCATCTGGCCTTTGAAGCGGTCTTCGCCGACGGCGAAAATCCTTTGCTCTACTTCGTCGAGAAGATTGCCGACCTCATCCTGCTCCTCGTAAGCGCGGCGCACGCTTTCGGTGGAGGCGGCGATGATGGAGCGCAAAATGTATTTGTCCCGAACGATTTCGAGGTAATAGCCGAGGTTCGCGGCCGTCGGTACAAAGGTAAAAAGGCTCGTTACCAATGCGGCGCCGCCGACTGTCTCGAGCAAATTTCGATCGCGCAGCACTTGCGTGAACGTGATTAGATCGATCGCCTGGCCGGCGTTCCAAAGATCGACCAGCGCCTGGTAGATCGTTTGATGCGCCGGAACGTAGAAGTATTCCTCGTTAATTTTTTCCACGACTTCGGCAATCGCTTCCCGCGGTGAAATCAACATTGAGCCGAGAACGCCTTGCTCCGCTTCTACGCTATGAGGCGGTGCGCGGTGAATATCCTGCGCAGAACCTGTGGGCGAAGTGGGAAAAACTCTTCCGCCGTTTCCACCCGGTCTGCCTCGGCCGGGCCCGTTGCCCGAATCTTTGCGAGGCGTCTCCCCAGTCCGCAAGGACGGTTGAGTCGCCATTTATTTGGTTTCTTTTTTTCTTCTGAAAAACGAACGGTGTTTTTTCTCAGGCTGCTCGGAAGCGCCTTGTTCAGCCCCGCGTTCGCGGGATTCCTGCGCCGATTTTACGTCAAATTTGAATTGAGCGGTCACATCATGATGGAGCTTGACCGCAACTTCGTGCTCTCCCGTGTCCTTAATTGGTCGCTCCAGCACGATCTTGTGTCGATCAATCTCCAAACCAAGCTCGTTCTTCATCCTCGTCACAATATCCTGGGCAGTGATCGAACCGAAAGCTTTTCCAGACTCGCCGGTCGCGAGCGTGAAGGTCAGGCGCGCTCTTCCAATCTTTCGAGCCAGCTCCTCGGCTTCGTTCAATTCACGGGCTTCGCGTTCGGCCCGTTTCTTTTTCAAACTGTCGAGCTGACGCAGGGCGGCCGGCGTCACTTCATAAGCTTTGCCGCGAGGCAACAAATAATTGCGCGCATAGCCGCGGCGCACCTTCACCACATCGGCCTCGGCGCCGAGGCCGGGCACGTTGTCGGTTAAAATAACTTCAGTCGAGGGCATTGCAGGAAATTTTTTGCGAGCGCGAAGATGTATACAAGCAGCGCGTTCACACACTGTCAACGCGTGAACGAAAAATTAAAATTTATTTCGCTTGCGTTTCATTGACACCGGCTTTTTAAGCCGGTGTGGGGCCGCTCGTTGCATGTCGACAAGCCGTTTAAACGGCTTTTACCTCACAATCCTCGCGGTTAACATCGGCCTGAAGCCCGGTGTTAGTGGAAATCGCTCGGACTTAAATCATGCCGAGCTTCATTCGCCCGGCTTCGCTGATCATGTTCTGGTTCCAAGGCGGATCCCAGACCAGCTGCACATCCGCTTCATCGACACCATCGATCGACAAAATTTTGCTCTGCGCATCGTGCGCGATCGCCGGTCCCATTCCGCAACCAGGCGCAGTCAGGGTCATTTTTACTTCGACGCGCGTCCCGCCGTCGTCTTTTTTGATCAGGCGACAATCATAAACCAAACCAAGATCGACAATGTTCACCGGAATTTCTGGGTCGAAGCATTGCTTGAGCTGGTTCCAAACATCGTCTTCCGAAACTGCCCCGTTTGTTTTCGCGGTGGTCTTTTCCTTTGCTGCCGGCTTCGGTTTATCGAGACCAAGCGCGTCCAAATCTTTTTCCGCGATACGGGACAGTCCGTATGGCGTCGCGATCGTGTAACTGCCACCGAGCGCCTGAGTGATTACGCCCTGCGTTCCTCTTGCGAGCGTTAACTTCCGCCCGCTCGGGATCTCAATCGCCTCAACCTCCCGGCTTAAACTGAATTCCGTGTTCTCGTGCATCTCTAAAATTGTAGCGGCGGTCTATGACAGTCGCAAATATTCGGCTCGGATGGCGTTTCTGCCCGTGCCACGGCGTTTAGCAGAAATGCTCTACAACTTGCTTGGCTCTTCTAACAACTCGATCACGCGCTTGAGCAGACGCGCGGCGCCACCGCCGTCGATGCTCCGATGATCGAAGCTGAGGGTGATCTGCGCTTCCGTTTTTGGAACAAATTCCTTTTTTGTTTCGTCCCACGACGGAACCTTTTTTCCGGCGCCGAGGCCGAGGAGCAAAGTCTGATCAGGCAGGGGAATTGGCGTACCCCATTCGACCCCAAACGTTCCGAAGTTTGAAACCGTGGCGATGCCGCCGGCCTGCATGTCCGGCGAAATGCGGCGCTTGCGCGCAAGATCGACAAGCTCCTGATACTTTTTCACTAAATCGGCGAGCGAAGTTTTCTCGGCGTTGCGAATCACCGGGACCATGATTCCGTCCTCCGCTTCGACCGCTACGCCAACATCGATCGAATTCGATTGTACCACCCGGTTGCCGATCAGTTTCGCGGCCGCGGTCGGACTCTCCGCGAGCGCAAGGGCGAGCGCGCGCGTCGCGTAAAGTCCAGGGCCAGGTTTCGGGTCGCGCGACTGTCGATCTTGTAAGACGGGATCGAGATTGACTGACGAGCCGACAGTCGATAATGGGCGCGTCCAGCTGCGCCGCATCGCGTCGGCCACGCCCGTGCGAATCGCCGAAGCTTCCTTCGCGCTTTGGTTGTCGATCTTGTGCAGAAAATTCTCCAGATCTTTGATCGTAACGCGATTACCGGCGCCGGTTCCGGTTATTGCGGCAAGGTCCGCGGGAGTTAATTGCAACTCAGCCATCCGCGCCCGCACGCGCGGCGAAACGAAGCTCGCACCTTTCAATGTTGCCGGAACTGGTAATCCACCTGGTCGCGCCCCATCACTATCGCGCGCCGCGATTTTTTCCTGGCGCGCTGGCTTTACCTCCTGGTCCGCGCGCGCAGGAATCTCTTCGGCCATTTCAGTCTGCGCCTGCGGCGGCGTTTGTTTGGCAAATCGCGCAGCGTCAGCTTCGCTCGCTTCAACGTAACCAAGCACCGAGCCGATCGGATACGTTTCCTTCAATTGCACCGTGATCTTCTCGATCTTGCCTTTGCACGGCGTCGTCACGCCCATGACGGCTTTGTTCGTTTCGACGTCGATGATTTCCTGATCGACCGCGACTTCATCGCCCGGTTTCACCTTGATGTCGACGATAGTCGCTTCGGCGATCGATTCGCCCAGCTGCGGCATGATGATTGGAACTTGCGGCATAAAATTATTCTTTGAGGAGCGCTCTCGCTTTCGCGGCGATCATCTTCGCGCCGGGCCGATGCGCGCTCCAAAGATTTGGGTGATATGGAATAGGCGTGTCTTTTGCGTTGATGCGCACGGGCGCGGCGTCGAGGAGGTGAAATCCTTCGCTGGTGACGCGTGCGATCACTTCCGCGGTCGCGCCACCCCAGGGGAACGATTCGCCGACGCAAAGCAAACGTCCCGTCCGCGCAACTGACGCTAGCACGGTGTCGGTATCGAGCGGTTTGACCGTGCGAAGATCGACAACTTCAATCTCGAGATTTTCCCTCGCTAATTCCCCGGCGACGGCGAGAGATTCTTGCACCATCGCGCTGTAAGTTACGATCGTCAGGTCACGACCTTCGCGCGCAATTCGCGCGCGGCCCGTCGGCAAACCTTTGTCGGGAAGTTTGTCGGCCTTGAGATGGTAATAAAGATATTTGTGCTCGCAGTAGACGACCGGATCATCGATTGCGACCGCGTCGATCAACATCGTATAAGCGTCTTCCACTGTCGCCGGCGTCATCACGATCAGTCCCGGATAATGCGCGTAAATTGACTCCATTGATTGACTGTGAAACGGCCCGCTGCCTTTTGTGCCACCCGATGGAAGCCGGATGGTGATCGGCACCGGAATATTCGTCCGCCAATAATGCGTGCCGGCGTGATTAAGAATTTGATTCAGCGCGGTACTGGAGAAATCGGCGAACTGCATCTCGACAATCGGGCGCATCCCCTTGATGGCGGCCCCAATCGCGGTGCCGACGATCGCGTCTTCGCTGATCGGCGTGTTCAACACGCGATTGGGAAATTCTTTGGCCAGACCTTTGGTTGCTTTGAACGCGCCCCCAAATGTTCCGCCCACGTCCTGTCCGTAAATGAAAACGCGTTCGTCGTCGCGCAACAACCTGGCCTGCGCTTCACGGATGGCTTCGAGATAAGTGATGCTCATTCGGGTCGATCGACCAATTCGCGCGTTGAGATCGCGCACCAATCTTCCTTCTCGGCGTCAGGAGCCGCTTCTTTTTGCGCAGTCGCGATTGCCTCGTCCACTTGCCTGGCGGCGTCCTCCCGCCAGGATTTTAGGGTCGCGGCATCGGCCATTTCAAGATCGACAACCTTCTTTTCTGTCAGCTTCAAACAATCCTGCGCAAACGGTTGCCGCTTCATTTCATCCGTGACGTAGCTCGCGTCGTCGTGTTCGCCGTGGCCGGAAAGGCGCAAGACCGAAGCGACGACGAGTTGGGGCGGGCGGCCGGCGCGCGCGCGTTTTACAGCGCTGCCAATAACGTCGAGGCACATGCTCAAATCCGTCCCGTCGATGCTGTAGCCTTCAAATCCGTAACCTTTCGCGCGATCTACTAAGTCAGCACACGCAAACTCACGGTCATTTGGCGTGGAATACGCATAATGATTGTTCGTGGCGACTATTACTAATGGCACTTGCTCAACGGCCGCGATGTTCATGCCTTCGTGAAATGAACCGGTCTGCATGCCGCCTTCGCCGATGCAGGACAAGCCGACAAAATTTTTCTCGCCGCGAAAACGTTTCGCCAGCAACGCGCCGACCGTCACCGACACCATCGCGCCGAGGTGGCTAATCATGGCGAGCTGATCGTCGCCCGGCTTGCCACGATGGATGTTGCCATCGCGTCCGCGCATCGGTCCCTGTCTCGAGCCAAGATAAGTGCGCGCAACATCGACAATCGGCTCGCCGAACGCGGAGCGACCGGCTTGATCGCGGATTAGCGGCGCAAAGATGTCGCCTTTCTGCAAAAACATTCCGCAAGCGACGCTGACCGCTTCCTGACCTTTGCCAATGTAAACGCCGCCGGTGATCTGGCCGCCGCGGTAAAGACTGACTAGTTTCTCCTCGAGCGTGCGTGCGAGCAGCATCCAGCGAAACGCCTCCAGAAATCGCTCATGCGGCGCCGCTTTATTGGCTGAAGTTTTTTTTCCGCGCTGCGCCGTCTGAAGCATCGGCTAATTTTACGCAAGATCGACAATCGCGCGCAAAAATTTTTTATGGAGGGACACGCGCTGTCGTGCTCCAATTTTACCTCGCCGACACCGCGGCGCCCTCCAAATCAACGCCCAGCGCGACTGGCTTTTTGTTCGCCGTGGCCATTTTCGGCCAGGGCGAATTGGCGTTGCGAAGAAGCGGGTTCTTGCTGCGGCGGTGTTTGCGCGCCGGCTGGCGGCGCCGTCAGTTTCATTCCGACCAGTCTGCTCACGCCGCGTTCTTCCATGGTCACGCCATAAAGCACGTCTGCCTTCGCGATCGTGCGTTTGTTGTGGGTGATGATGATGAACTGGCTTTGCGCAATGAAACGGTCGAGCATTCGAACAAAACGGTTGATGTTGCTCTCATCCAGCGGCGCGTCGATTTCGTCCAAAACGCAAAACGGGCTTGGGCGCACCATGTAAATTGCGAAAAGGAGCGCGACCGCAGTCATGGCGCGTTCGCCCCCGCTCAACAGCGAAATGCTTTGCAATTGTTTGCCCGGCGGCTTCGCCGAAATCTCGATTCCGCAGTTGAGCGGATCGTTCTCGTCTAGCAATGAGAGATCGGCCCGGCCGCCGTCGAAGAGTTCGGCAAACATTTCTCTAAAATTGGCGCGGACCTGGGCGAATGTTTCGGCGAATAATTTCTTGGTCGTCGAATTGATCCGCGAAATCACATCCAGCAGTTCCCGCCGGGAATTGGTGAGATCGTTATTTTGTGATTCGAGAAACTTGTACCGCTCCTCGAGTTCATCGTACTCCTGAACCGCGTCCAGATTGACGGGGCCCATGTTATCGAGCTGCCGGGCAAGATCGACAATCAGCTTTTGCAATTCGTCGTCGGCAAGAACGACATCGGCGGTTGGGGCGACTTCTTTTTCGGCGCGTTTCAATTGTGCCCGCAACGTTTTCCCAAATGCAGCTTCGTCCGGACTGAAGGTGCGCAAGTCGATTTGGTAGCGCCGCGAAATATTTTCCGCCAGGTTTTCGATCTGCATTTGCAACTGCGACTCGCGCACCTGCCGATGGCCGCGTTTTTCCTGCAACTCGCTGAGCGAATTGCGCAAGCCGCGCAATTCGGTTTCCCGTTCCTGCACTGCCCGGAGCCGAACGGCACGTTGGGACGAGATTTTGGTCGCGGCCGCTTCCGCTTCGGCTGCGCGCGCGGTTTGTTCCCCGATCGCAACTTCAGCGTCGCGGTTTTCCTGTGGTTGCGCCGCGAGCTTGCTTTCGTAACTGGCGATATCGGTCCGGCGGGTCGCAATTAGTTCGACAAGCTCAGCTTCGCGCGCGGCCATTGGTTGGCGTTGCGCTTCCAGACTTTCGTGACGCTGTCGCCCGGTCGCGACCGCCAGCCGCAAATCGTTCAACGTCTCGAGTGTTTCTTCCTCCTGAGTTCGCGCGCCTTTTTCATCCTTTTCGGCAGCGGTTTGCTCGGCTTCGTATTCAGCGAGTTCGTCGCGCGCTGCGTTCAAATCGCTTTCGAGCTCGGCTACGCGTTCGCCGG
>Ga0066658_10000585_pt1 | contig 12858 bp, 9 predicted proteins | sample GraSoiAngelo_107_FD_75174 | JGI IMG/M metagenome (GOLD analysis project Ga0066658, IMG submission 75174) | Grasslands soil microbial communities from the Angelo Coastal Reserve, California, USA - 14_0903_09_30cm | ecosystem: Environmental > Terrestrial > Soil > Grasslands | place: USA...
CGAGATCGCCGAGCTCACGCACATCGGCGTGGCGCTCGGCACGGAGCGCGACCTCGATACCCTGCTCGACCTCATCCTCACCCAATCGCGGCGCATCACCTCGTCCGACGCGGGCAGCCTGTACCTGATCGAAGGCGAACCGGGGGAGAAGCGACTGCGCTTCCGCCTCGCACAGACCTACTCGAAGCCCGAGGCCCCGTTCGTCGAGTTCACCATGCCGATGGATCGGAGCAGCCTTGCCGGCTATGCTGCCGTGACGGGGGAACCGCTCGTCATCGACGACGCCTACTTCCTGCCGCCGGACGTCGAGTACACGATCAACCGCTCCTTCGACGAGCGCTACGGTTACCGCACCAAGTCGATGCTCGTGATCCCGATGAAGGATCACAAGGAGCAAGTGATCGGGGTCCTGCAGCTCATCAACCGCAAGCGCCGCTTCGAGGCCGTGCTGGCCACGCCGCGCGACGTGGACCAGCAGGTGGTCCCTTTCTCGAAACGGACGGTCGAGCTCGTCACGGCGCTCGCCGGCCAGGCCGCGGTGGCGATCGAGAACGGCCAGCTGTATCGCGAGATCGAGCGGCTGTTCGAAGGGTTCGTGCAGGCTGCCGTGCGCGCCATCGAGCAGCGTGACCCGACGACCTTCGGCCATTCGGGACGGGTCGCGGATATGACCGTCCGCCTGGCGGCGGTGGTGGACCGCGCCGAGGACGGGCCCTATCGCACGGTCAGGTTCAGCCGCGAGCAGCTCCGCGAGATCCGCTACGCCGGCCTGCTGCACGACTTCGGCAAAGTCGGGGTGCGGGAACAGGTGCTGGTGAAGGCGAAAAAGCTCTATCCCCTGCAACTGGAGTTGATCCGCCAGCGCCACGACTTCGTGCGGCGCAGTGCCGAGCGGGAGTTCTGGCGCAAGCGCGCGGAATTCCTCGAGACGCACGGGCGCAAGGGGTACGAGCAGTTCCTGCGAACGCTCGAGCAAGAGCACGCCGCGGAGCTCGGCGAGCTCGAGCACTTCATGACGACGGTGCTACAGGCGAACGAGCCGACGGTGCTCCCGGCCACGCACTTCGAAGAGCTGCTCGTGCTGGCGGGCCGGACCTACCAGGACCTTTCCGGTGTCCCCCGCCCCTACCTGACGGATCGGGAAGTGCGCTACCTGACGATTCCGAAAGGGAGCCTGGACGAGACGGAGCGGCTCGAGATCGAGAGCCACGTGAACCACACGTACAGCTTCCTGAAGGAAATCCCCTGGACGCGGGAGCTGCACGACATCCCGCTCATCGCGTACGGGCATCACGAAAAGCTCGACGGTCACGGCTACCCCCGGGGCGTGACGGGGGACGCGATCCCGGTCCAGACACGAATGATGACGATCAGCGACATCTACGACGCGCTCACAGCCGCGGATCGCCCCTACAAGTCGGCGGTCGCGCCCGCGCGGGCGCTCGACATCATGGACGAGGAAGTGCGGGCCGGCCAGCTCGACGGCCAGCTGTTCCAGCTGTTCGTCGACGCCAAGGTGTTCGAGCCGAACGCTTAGCGGACGAGCAGCCGCACCGCTACGACCATCAAGAACACGGCAAAACCGCGGCGCAGCGTCGCGTCGCTGAGCGTGCCCGCGAGCTTCGCACCCACGAACGCGCCAAAGAACAGGCCTACCGCGAGCACCGCGGCGTAGGGCACGTTGACCTCGCCCCGCTTGTAGTACTCGAGCGCCCCCAGGAACCCGACAGGTAGCAACAGCGCCCCGAGCGATGTGCCCTGCGCCGTGTGCTGGGACAGTCCCGCGAGCAGGACCAGACCCGGAATGATGAGGATGGCGCCGCCGACCCCGAACAGCCCCGACACCACGCCGGCCGTGAGGCCGATGAGACTCACCACCACCCAGTTCATCGCGCGTCTCCTTGTTCCGGGGTTCCCCAGGCACCGCCGCCCGGCGTCTCGATGCGCAGCGCGTCGCCCGGCTCGAGCAGCGCGCTCACTTTGGACGCGAGCGGGGTGCCGTTCAAGATAGTGCGCCCCGCAGCGCCGTGCCCGCCGTCCGCCGCGCCCGCCGGCGCATGGCGGCGCCGCTCGGCGAGCACACTCAGCTCCATCGGCGCCAACACCTCGAACTCCCGAACGACGCCCTCACCGCCGGACCACTTTCCCACTCCTGCGCTGCCGCGCCGCAAGGCGTACGTCTTGAGCCGCAGGGGATATTCCATTTCCAGCACCTCGACCGGCGTGTTCCGCGTATTTGACATCCCCACGTGCACCCCCGACGGACCGGGCGCGCCCTGGCTCGCTCCCTGCCCCCCACCGATCGTCTCGTAGTAGGTCCATCCCGCTCCAAGCTCCGACCCCCGACCCCCGAGTCCCCCGAAGGTCACGTTGTTCATCGTCCCCTGGCCCTGCGCCGGCACCGCGATCCCGCCGCGCGCCAGCGCCAGGAACAGCGTATCGACGATGCGCTGCGACGTCTCGACGTTGCCCGCCGCGACCGCGCTCGGGTGACGGGCGTTCACGAGACAGCCCTCGGGCGCCGTGACGCGCACGGCCCGCCCCACGCCGCCGTTCGTCGGCACGTCCTCCGGCAGCAGCGTGCGCACCACGAACAGCACGGCGGACCGGGCGACCGCCAGTGGACAGTTGACATTCCCCCGCGTGATCGGCGCGGTGCCCGTGAAGTCGGCGTGCAACAGGCCGTCCCGGATATCGATCCGCACCGTGATGGGAATATCCGTGTCGTCGACACCGTCCCCCTCGAGCCAGTCGGTGGCCGTGAGTCCCTCGGCTGGGATGCGCCCCAGCGCCTCGCGGGTGCGGCGCTCGGCATAGTCCATCAGATCGCGGGCCGCCTCACCCACGGCGGGCCAGCCGTACCGCGCGGCGAGGGCCCGCACGCCGTCCGCGCCCCGCTCCACCGCCGCCCGCTGCGCCGCGAGATCGCCGCGCCGCGTTTCCGGCGTGCGCACGTTCGCGAGCAGCATCCGTTCCACCTCCGGCGTGAGCAACAGCGGCGGCACGATCACGCCTTCGGCGAAGATCTCTCGCGCCCCGGCCGGCATGCTGCCCGCCTGCATGCCGCCGACGTCCGAATGGTGCGCGCGCACCACGCTGTACCCACCGACCGCACCGTCGACGTCGATCGCACCGATCAGCGTGATGTCGGGGAGGTGCGATCCGCCGGTGTAGGGATCGTTGAGGATGAACAGGTCGCCCGGCCGGGGAGGGGACGCCAGCCCGCGCACCGCGGCGACCGACTCCGCCATGGCGCCGAGATGGACCGGAATGTGCGCCGCCTGGGCGGTCATCGCGCCGTCCGCGTCGAACAGCGCCGCCGAACAATCGCGGCGTTCCCGAATGTTGGGCGACGGCGCGGAATGAATGAGGACGAGCCCCATCTCCTCCGCGATCGCCTCGAAGGCGTGCCCCATCACCTCCAGCGCCACCGCGTCGAGCGTCATACACGCTCCACCACGATGGCCCCTGACTCGTGGACGGTGCCCCGCCACCCGGACTCGATCAGCGCCGTGGCATCGCGGCCCGCGAGAATCGCCGGGCCGTCGAGCGTCACGCCGGCGGCCAGATCGTCGAGGGCCCAGAGTGACGCCGTCACGCGCTTCCTCCCCGTTCCGGGGACGACCGCCCGCCGACCGCGCGACTTGGCCGTGGTGCGCCTGGTGCCCGCATTGCCGGCAAGCTGGGGCAGCGGCGACTCCCGGACCGCGACGACCCGCAGGTTGACCAGCTCGACCGGCCGGCCAACCCCCTCGTGCCCGAGCCGCTCCTTATGCGCCGCCAGGAAGGCGTCGCGGATCAGGCGGGGATTGTTCGTGGCGACCGGGATCGTCAGCTCGTAGCCTTGCCCGACGAACCGGCAGTCGACATACCTCCACAGGGCCGCGCCGGGGAGCTGCTCGCTGCCGTCCCGCAGGAGCGGGCTGAACGCCCGCCCGATGTCGGTCGGCTGCAGCCCGTCGAGCTCGCGGTGAAAGGACGCGAGCACGTCCACGCGCTCTGCGGCGGCGGCGAGTCCGAGGGCGGACAGCACGCCCGGGTGCGGCGGAATGACGAGCGTGCGCATGCCGAGTGTGTCGGCGAGCGCACAGCCGAACAGCGGGCCGGCGCCGCCGAACGCCACCAGGGCCATGCGCCGCGGGTCGAGCCCGCGCGCCACGCTCACGCGCCGCAGAGCGCGGGCCATCACGGCGCTCGCCACCGCGACGATACCGCAGGCGATCGCGGTGGGATCGCTCCCCGCGGCGTCGCCGAGCGCCGCGACGGCGCGCTCCGCCGCGCCGGCATCGAGCCGCAGCTCGTCGGCGAGCGGGGTGGCGGCGTCGAGCCACCCGAGGGCGAGACAGGCGTCCGTGACCGTCGGCCGCGTGCCGCCGCGCCCGTAACACGCGGGCCCGGGAACCGCGCCGGCCGACTGCGGCCCCACCTTGAGCGCGCCGCCCTCGTGCACGGCCGTGCCGCCCGTCACGAGACTGGCGTCGGCGCTCGTGCCGCCCATATCGAGCGTCAGGAGCTCCGACAGCCCGACTGCGGCGCCGACGAGTTGCGCTCCCACCACACCGCCCGCGGGGCCCGACAGCGCGAGGGCGGCCGCACGGCACGCCGCCGCAGGCGGCGCCAGTGTCCCGCCGGTCGACGTCATGATCCGCAGCGTGCCGATGCGAGACCGCGCCTCCCGCTCGAGCCGCGCCAGGTACGAGGAAACCTTGGGCCGTAGGTACGCTTCCACGGTCGTGGTACTGAAGCGCTCGAATTCGCGGAACACGGGAAGCACTTCGTGGCTGGCGGCGACCGGCACGTCCGCGAGCGCCCCTCGCAGCGCGGCCGCGAGGCGCCGCTCGTGCTCGGGGTGTCGAAACGCGAACAACAGAGCGACCGCTACCGACTCCGGAGCCAGCGCCTGCACCGCCGCGACGACGCGCGCCACCTCGACGTCGCTCAGCGGCTCCTGCACCCCGGCCGGCCCCATCCGCTCGGCCAGGCCCAGAACGTCGGTCCGGGCGACGAGCGGCGGCGCGTGATCGCGGGTCAGGTCGTACAGCGCGGCGCGGTCCTGTCGCCTGAGCCACAGCAGATCCTCGAAGCCGCGCGTGGTCACGAGCACCACCCGCGCCCCGCGCCGCTCGAGGAGCGCGTTGGTCGCGATCGTCGTGCCGTGAACCAAGAGCTCCACGGGGCCCGGCAGCGGCTCGATCGCCCGAAACATCCCCACCGCCGGATCTTCCGGGGTCGTCGCGACCTTGCGGACGGCGATCGCGCCATCGGCCGCGACGGCGACGAGGTCGGTGAAGGTACCGCCGATGTCGACGCCTAGCCTCACCGCACCACCACGCCAACGCGCCCCGATCTCCATCGTTGCACTGCCAGCGCGCCTGCGAACCCGAGCGTCGCGATCACCGCCAGCGTCCCCACCCAATCCCCGAGCCGCACGTACAGCGTCGTCACATCGCTCGTGATGAGCGTACTCGCTTCGGCCGTGCGGACTTCGAGCGCGGTCGCATCGTGCACGTGGCCCAACGGATCCACCGTGCCCGAGATGCCGGAGTTCGCGGCACGGGCGATCCCCACACGCGCCTCGATGGCCCGCATCACCAGGTGACTCAAGTGCTGATAGGGGCCCGCCGTCCGGCCGTACCAGGCGTCGTTGGTGACGTTGACGAGAAAGTCCGCCCCCCGGCGCCGGTAGTCGCGCGCCAGCTCTGCGAAGATCGACTCATAGCAGATCAGGACGCCGAACCGGCCGATGGCGGTCGGGTAGAGCGGCGCCTCGCGCCCTCTCGCGAAGCCGCCGAACCAGCGGAGATGAAACCAGCGCGGCGGCACGAATGGCACCCGCTCGACGATGGGGACAAGGTAGTGCTTGTGGTAGACGGGATAGGCGCTCCGGTCGCCGGTCGCATCATAGAAGAACGCCGCGTTGTAGCTATCGTACGAGCCGTCTGAGTGCCGATCGGCGTCGAGGCCGCCGGCGAGGATCGGCGCGCGCGCCTCGCGGGCGCGTTGCCCGATGGCGGGGTCCCAATCGGGACGATTGACGAAGTAGTCCGGGACCGCAGCCTCGGGCCAGATCAACAAGTCGACGTGTGTGCGGTCCTCGATCTGGCGCGACAGGGCGAACAGCTGGGCCATCACGCTGTCTTCGCGCGCTTTGTTCCACTTTTCACGGAATCCCTCGTTGGGCTGCACCAGCCCCACGACGCCGAGCGTACGCACGGACAGCGTGCGCTCGCGCCACGCCCCGTAAACCCATGCCAGGGCGACGGTACCGAGCACCACCACGAGAGGTCGCCACCGAATGTAACTGCTCCCAGCTCCCTGCTCCCGCCGCTGCAGGAGTCCCTCGACGATCATGACATTGCACCACGCGAGCCACAGCGTCACACCGCGCGTCCCCGCGAGGTCCGCCCACTGCACGAGGATCGGCGCGTCGGCAAGCGAGGTGCCGAGTCCGAGCCAGGGAAACCGGATGTCCCCCTGGTGGCCGATCCCCCAATCCACGGCGGTCCAGACGATCGGGAACAGCGCCCACAGGGGAGCGGGCGGGAAACGCGTGCGGATGCGGACGAGGAGCCAGAACAGCCCCGCCGTCCAGAGTCCGTAGATCGCGATCGTCGCGAGATACCCGAGGGCCGACAGCGGCGTGAAGTGCCACAGGGCGACCACGAGCCAGTACAACACGAGCCCCTGCGACACCGAGCCGTACCAGAAACCGAGGCGCAGCGCCCGGGGGAGGTCTCCCGCCGCCGCGAGCTGCCGCACCAGCACCACCGCCGGCGCCAGGGCGACGAAGCTGAGGAGCGGAAACCGGAACGGGGGATAGCTCAGCGCCAGAAGCGCCGCGCCGAGCGCGATCAACACGGCCGCGCGGCGGGACGGGCCGGTCACAGCAGCACGTCGCGCCCTTCATCGGCCGAGCGGTACACGGCGTCGAGCACCCGGTGGAGAGCCAGCTGATCGCGGGGCGGCGGCGCGTTGACGTCACCCCGGATGACGGCGAGGAAATAGGTCCACTCGGCGCGGTAGGATTGCGCAAACGGGGTCTCCCGCCCGCTCGCGCCCGTGGGCGTGGCGTCGACGACCGTCCCGTGCGCCTCCTTGAACACCCGCAGCGGCTGCACGGTCGCCGAGCCTTTCGTCCCGACGAGATCGAACCAGAACCGCTCGGCCGCGCCCAGATGGCGCCAGCTCACGTCCATGGAGATCGACACGCCGTTCTCGCACACCACCAGCGCGGTCGCCATGTCCTCGACGCTGTCCTTCGCTTGCCCCACCATGTGAGCGGAGACGCGCTTGGGCGCCGGCCAGCCCGCGAGCCAGAGACCCAGGTCCAGGAGCTGCAGCCCGAGATCGAGGAACGCGCCGCCACCCGCCTCCAGGCGCCGCAGCCGCCAGCCGAGCTGCTGGCGGCTGGGTTGAAACGTGTACCACCCGCTGCGGATCGCCTGCAGCGCCCCGAGGTCGCCGCCGGCGAGAAACCCCCGCACCGCCTGGACGTCCGAGCGAAAGCGGTGATTCATCCCCACCATCACGCGCTTGCCGTACTTCTCGCTCGCCTGCAACACGCGCTCGACGCCGGCGAGCGTGAGCGCGAGGGGACGCTCGCACAACACGTGACATCCCGCCGCCAGGGCAGCGACGGCGTGAATCTCGTGCAGGTGATTGGGCGTGCAGATCGCGACGGCATCCGCGTGGCTGTGCCGCAGCACTTCTTCGATGTCGTCGAAGGTGTCCTTCACTTCGAAGCGCGCGGCGAGGGCCTGGGCCTTGCTCACGTCGTTGTCGCAGATCGCGCCGACCTCCACGCCCGGCAGCTTGCGCAGGACGGGAAGGTGCGCCACCTGCGCGATCGCCCCCGCCCCTACCACCGCCACTCGAACGGGCGGGCTCACCGGCCGGGGGATCTCCCGGCGCGCATCCCCGCCCAGCGATACATCACCCCGGTGCGCAGGCTCACGGTGGAGAGTCCGCTCGACAACACGCCGCGCGCGTCCAGCGTGACGCGCCACCGCTTCGCGCCGAATTCCGCACCGAGCGTGCCATTCAGGCCGGCAGTGATCTGATCGAGCGCGTCCTCCACGAACGTGCCGTTAATCGCCGTCCCCCTGCCGTTGCGCAGGTGCACCCCGACCCCGAGACCGATATAGGTGGTGACGGCGTGCCCTTGCGGCATGACGTATTGCAGGTCGAGGTCGCCGGTCAAGTCACTCCACGTGATGTTGCCGAGCTGGATCGTGTAGTTCTGGTCGGGATCGTTCACGACGCGGCGCAGGCCGTCGGCGTAGCGCCGCAGGGCCTGCGAGCTCAGGTCGGCGTGGAAGTACGAGAGGCCGAGCAGCACGCGCACCTTGGGGGCGACAAATCCGTAGTCGAGTCGCAGGCCCCCGGTGATGGTGCCACGGATGTTGTTGCCGCCGAGCGGGCCGAAGTCGAACTGCAGGGCGCTCGGTCTCAGGTTCTCGGAGGAGAACTGGTTGAAGACTCCTTGGGCGGACACGGGGACTGGCGGACTGACCGACGCCAGGACGATGAGCACCAGCAATCGGCCTCTAGTAGAGTCGCTCAATGGTCGTTCCCGGGAAGTAAGTGGTGAGGATTGTTCGATACTCCTGTCCGGCGCGCGCCCGGCCGACCGCGCCCCACTGGCACAACCCCAGGCCGTGTCCCGACCCCGCACCCGTCGCGACGAGCCGCGCGACCTGGCCGTCCTGACGCGTCACGGACAGCTGAAACGCTGTGCTCTGCAACACGCGATCGGATGCGGGGCGTAACACTGCCCGGACGTCGGGAGCGGGCACTCGCACGTCGCCATGCTCGAACACGATGCGCAGCTCGCTCACGCGCCCGGAGGGACCGGTGTGGCTCACGGCGACGTCCGTGATGCGCTGCAGGCCATCGCCGCCGACGTGCATCACCGCCGGAAGGGTCCGCGACAATATAGCGCGCAGCGTCGTGCCGTCCCATTCCTCGCGCCAGCGGAACCGCGGCGAGAGATCGCAATAGGCGCGCCCCCGGCCGCTCGCGTCGGAGACGGGCCGCAGGTAGGGCCGCTCCTGGGCCGTTTTGAACGCCTCCTCGACGGCCGCCGTGGAGCCGCCGCAGGTGGAGTGAAAGTAGGCCTCGATGATCGCGCCGTCATACTCGAGCACCTGGCCGCCGGTGCGACGCACGGCACTCCACACCTCCGGCGTTTCCCCCGAGACGCCGTTGTACACCTGGTCGCGGACGTCCGCCCACGCGTCGAACCCGAACGCCTCCCAGCGCCCGCGGTTCTTCAGGGCGAAACTGCGCGAGACTACCGCCTGGGCGAGCAGCGCCTGCTCCTCGTCGTTGCGCCGGATGCCGATTTCGCCACCCAGCACCCCCGCGAGATAGCTCTCCACGGGCACGCGGTTCAGCAGCGTCAGGCCGGAAGGGTCCCGGACGACGTTCACGCGGCCGCGGTAGCGCCGGCCCCCCGCCATCGCGAAGCGATGCTCGGTAACGTTGACCGCGGAGATCCCGACATGACGTGCACTGCGCGAGCCGTCCGGTTGCACGACGCGCAGCCCGCCCGTATCGGGCACGATCGTCCAGGAGGCGCCGGCGGGGACGGAGCCGACCGGCTGGCCGTTACCGTCGTCGGTGACGAACAATTCGCCGTCGCCCCCGAGCGTGATGCTCGCCGCTCCGAGCGCGAGCCCGACGCGCAGCTCCGGCTCTACGCCGGGAGTGAGGGGCGCCGCGGAGGGCTGCGGCCGCGGGCAGGCCGCGGCGGCCAGAGCGAGGAGGCTAGCGAGCCCGCGCCTCGCCCAGGGCCGCGTCGAGTTGTGTGACGGTGAAGTCGATGTCGGCATCCGTGTGCGCGCTGGAGACGAACCCCGCCTCGAAGGCCGAGGGCGCAAGGAACACACCCCGGGCGAGCGCCGCGCGATGCCACCGCGCAAACAGGCCCGTGTCCGCACCCTTCGCCTGCGCGAACGTGCGCACCGGCCCCGCGGTGAGATAGACGCCCCACATCGAGCCGGCGTGACCCCCGGTCGCCGCGACGCCGTGCCGGCGCGCGGCGTCCCCTATACCCGCCACCAGCCGGGCGGTTCGCCGCTCCAGCAGGTCATAGAAGCCGGGACGCTCGGTCTCGCGCAGCGTCGCCAGCCCGGCCGCCATCGCGACCGGGTTGCCCGACAGGGTCCCGGCCTGATACACGGGTCCCTCAGGGGCGACGAGCCGCATCAGGTCCGCGCGCCCGCCGTACGCCCCCACCGGCAACCCACCCCCGAGGATCTTGCCCAGGGTCGTCAGGTCCGGCCGCACGGCGAGCCGCTGCTGTGCGCCGCCCGGCGCGACGCGGAACCCGGTCATCACCTCGTCGAAGATCAACAGCGCCCCGTGGCGGTCGCACAGCGCGCGGAGCGCCTCGTGAAAGCCTGGCTCGGGCGCGATAAACCCGGCATTACCGACATACGGCTCGACGATGACCGCCGCGATTTCCTGGCCGCGGCGCGCGAACACCGCCTGCACGGCCGCGGGATCGTTGAACGGCACGGTGAGCGTCAGCTCGGCGAGCGCGCCTGGCACGCCGGGGCTGTCCGGGAGTCCGAGCGTCGCGACGCCGCTCCCGGCCTTCACCAGGAAGCCGTCGGCGTGCCCGTGATAGCAGCCCTCGAACTTGAGGATGACCTCGCGCCGGGTCGCGGCCCGCGCGACCCGCACCGCCGCCATCGTTGCCTCGGTGCCCGAGTTCACGAAACGCACCATCTCGAGCGCCGGCATGCGCCGTCGCACCAGCTCGGCGAGCTCGACTTCGGCGGCACAGGGGGCGCCATAGGTCCAACCCCGCTCTGCCGCGCCGCGAATGGCGTCGAGCACCGCGGGGTGCGCGTGGCCCAGAATCAGCGGGCCCCAGGAGCACACGTAGTCGAGGTAGGTCTTGCCGTCGACATCGGTGAGGCATGCCCCGCGCGCCCGATCGACGAAGAACGGCGTCCCGCCCACGGCGCGGAACGCCCGAACCGGCGAATTCACTCCCCCGGGAAGCACGGCCTGCGCCCGGTCGAACAGCTCCTCCGAACGACTCACGTCAGGGCGATCGCCCGAAAGTCGTAGTCCTCGCTGGCGCTCAGGCGCACGCGGACGAAGCGCCCGGGCTCGGCCCAGCCGCCCCGTTCGACGTAGGTGACCCCGTCCACGTCGTCGGCCTGCCACGGCACCCGCCCCACGTGGGTGGCGCCGGCCTCGTCCGGATCCGCGACGCGATCAACCAGCACGTCCGCCTCCCGTCCCACGAACCGGGCGAGCCGCTCCGCCGAAATGGCGCGCTGGACTTCGAGCAGCTCTTCGAGACGGTCGCCCTTGACCTCGTCGGGCACGTCGTCCTCGTACTGCTTGGCACGCGTGCCGTCCTGCGGCGAATAGGCGAACGCACCGAGCCGGTCGAACTGTGCTTCCTCGAGGAAGCCGAGTAGCTCGCGAAATTCCGCGTCGGTCTCGCCGGGGAAGCCCACGAGACAGGTGGTACGAACCGCGAGATCGGGGATCGTCGACCTGAGCCAGCCGAGCTTGGCGCGCAGGGAGTGCTTCCGCTCGGGGCGCCGCATGCGCTCGAGCATGCGGTCGCTCGCGTGCTGGATCGGCATGTCGATGTACGGCACGATGCGCGACTCCCCCGCCATCAGCGCCAGCAGCCGCTCGCTGAGCCCCGCCGAGTAGACGTACAACAGGCGGTACCACGGAATCGACGTCTCGCGCAGCAGCGCTTCCAGCAGATCGGGAAGCTTCGCGCCATCACGTCCGAGATCACGCCCGTAATGCCCCAGGTCCTGGGCGACGAGATTGATCTCCCGCGCCCCTTGTGCTTCGAGCGCCTGGGCCTCGCGCACCAGCCGCTCGAGCGGCTCCGAGCGATGCTTCCCCCGCATCAACGGGATGGCGCAGAAGGCGCACGTGTGATCGCAGCCTTCGGAGATCTTGAGATAGCGGACATGGGGTGCGTCGCCGAGGAACTCCCGGACGCCGGGATGGCGCGCGATCGGGTCGGTAATCAACCCGCGCTCGGCGAGCGCCGGCACCAGGTGGTGCAGGTCGGAGAATCCGAGAAACAGATCGACCTCGGGGATCTCCTGCTGCAGCTCCTGCTTGTAGCGCTGGACGAGGCAGCCGACGGCAACCACCGCCTTCACGGTGCCTTGTGTCTTGAGGCGTGCGGCTGACAAGATCGCGTCGATCGATTCCTGCTTGGCGGCGTCGATGAACCCGCATGTGTTGACGAGGATCACGTCGGCGCGCGGGAGGTCGGGCGTCACCACGGCGCCATGGCCCACCAGCTCGCCCACCAACCGCTCGGAGTCGACGGTCGCCTTGTCACAGCCGAGTGAGACGACCCCCAGCTTCATCCGCGGTAATTCCCGAACCTGAGCTCAATGCCCCAATCCTGCGAGCGCAGGAACGCGATCACCTCCTGCAGCTCGTCCTTGGAGGGCGCCTGCACGCGGATCTCCTCACCCTGGATCGACGCCTGCGCCTTCTTGAACTTTCGGTCCTTGATTGCCTTGACGATCGCCTTCGCCTTTTCTTGCGGGATCCCTTGCGTGAGCTTGATCTCGCGGCGCACCGTGTCGTTCGCCGCGGGAGTAACCTCGCCCAGCTCGAGGTTCTTCACGGGGACGCCGCGCTTGACGAGCTTGGACTGCAGCACGTCCAGCAGGGCCTTCATTTTGAAGTCGTTGTCGGCGACGAGCGTGAGGGTCGCCTGGGCGCGGTCGAACGCGATCGACGCCTTGGAACCCTTGAAGTCGTAGCGCTGGGCGACTTCTTTGGTCGCCTGGTGGACGGCGTTATCGACCTCCTGAAGGTCGGCGCCGGTGGAGACGTCGAACGATGCTA
>Ga0066658_10000599_pt1 | contig 12685 bp, 10 predicted proteins | sample GraSoiAngelo_107_FD_75174 | JGI IMG/M metagenome (GOLD analysis project Ga0066658, IMG submission 75174) | Grasslands soil microbial communities from the Angelo Coastal Reserve, California, USA - 14_0903_09_30cm | ecosystem: Environmental > Terrestrial > Soil > Grasslands | place: USA...
ATCTCAATCTGCCTCAGATGAGCGGCTTCGAGTTGTGCCGGCGACTGCGTTCAGAGCCCGGCGCCTCGCGCGCTCCGATTCTGATGTTGACCGCCCGCGCCAACGAATCCGATAAAGTCCTCGGGCTGGAACTGGGCGCCGACGACTACATAACGAAACCGTTCAGCATGCGTGAACTCGTCGCGCGGATAAAAGCCGCGCTACGAAGATCGGAAGGCTTTGAGACCGAGCAGCCCGCTTACGAAGGCGGCGAGTTGTCTATAGATCCCGCCACGTTCGATGTTCGCTGCGAAGGCCGAGAGGTCCGCTTGACTAGAAAAGAGTTCGCCCTGCTTTACGAGCTGGCTCGCAATGAAGGGCGAGTGATGACCCGTGAATCTCTTCTGGATCATGTTTGGGGACTCGCTTATCACGGCGAGACAAGAACACTCGATGTTCACGTAAGAAGACTGCGTCAGAAGCTCGGCAACCCCGCTATTATAGAGACAATGACCGGCATAGGTTATCGGCTCAGGGGCTCTCGAAATCAGGGCTGATGGATTGCCGCGTTGCGGACCCGGCCGCGCACCCGCGGCCGCAACTTGATGAGTTCAATTTCGAAGAACACTCGCGAAACTCGGCCGCGACATTCCAAAGACCTTGCACCAAGAGTCTGGCTGGCGACCCTGGCCGCCGTATTCATCTTCGCGCTCTACGAAATCGTCAAGACACTCGTTCGGCCCGACATTTCGATAGCGACGTCCCACGTAATCACGGTTATCACTGTTGGAGTCCTCACCTTTTTTGTATCCAGATACGCGCTCTCCCGCTATCAGATCGCCCTGGCGGAAATCGCTCGTCAGAGCAAGATCACCGAGGAGAGCAACCGCCTGCTTTCCGGTGTGCTGACGGGCATGCGAGAAGGCGTATTAATCGTCGATTCAAATCTCGACATCATTCTGTACAACGACGCGTGCAGCCGAATCGTCAAGACGCCGCTAAGAGACGGCTCATCGCAAGACGGAAGAGTCGCGCCGCTTCACCTTACGAATGCGACGCGCGATCCGGACGTCAACAACGCGTTTCGAAAATCGCTGGACGAGCGCACGACTGTCGACACTCGATATGAAATGATCGGAAACGGCGGGCACGTCTATCTGGTGAACGTCGCGCCGCTCGGCGATGCTTATGCGGTAGGCGTATTCTTCGAGATTACGGAACTTGAAAGACTTGAAAAAGTCCGCAGGGAATTCTTTGCGAATCTTTCGCATGAGCTTCGCACCCCGCTCACGGCGATCATAGCTTCGGCCGAGACGCTGCTAGACGGGGCCATCAACGACGAAGAGAATCGCGCGCGTTTCGTGGAGCGGCTTCATCGTCAGGCGTTGAGAATGAGCGAGCTCGTGAGCGACATATCTGATCTCTCTGCCATCGAATCCGGCGAGATATCGCTGTCGATCGAGCCCGTTCCGCTTGCGAAAGTAATCGGCGACGTCGCCTCGCTTCTGGAGCCCCGCGCCGCCGAGAAGGGGATCTCGATCAGGCACGATACTCCTGCGGCATTGTTCGCCAACGCCGACCGAACTCGCCTGGAGCAGATACTGTTCAATCTCATCGATAATGCTTTGAAGTTCAATCGAGACAGCGGGTCGATTACGATCACGGCGAGCGCAATCAACGGTCACGCGCAAATTGAGATTAAGGACACGGGCATCGGTATCTCAGGCAATGATCTGCCGCGGATTTTTGAGCGGCTCTACCGAGTCGACAAATCCCGATCTCGCAAGCCGGAAGGAACAGGCCTCGGGCTGGCGATCGTCAAGCATTTAGTTCATGCGCACGGCGGCGAGATTACTGTCACAAGCGAAATCGGAGTTGGAACCAGATTCGTGATGACTCTGCCGATCGCCTCGCAGTCCTAATCGAAATCTTACCGTCCAAATTTAAAGCACTCGTTCTTCGTAGCGCTCCGGTAATAATAGTCTCCTCTATTCAGTTACACATGCTCCGACAGATGCCCGCTGTTTGACAGGTTGATTACTCCGTCATATGATCTACGCCGCTTTGATATAGAGTGGCAGAAAGCCGCTACCTAAACCAAAATCAACTAGACCGAATCAAAAGGATCGCCCAACGGGTTGTTTCGTGAGCGCGCTGCGCGGATTTTTTGGCAGGAATCCGAAGCAGCGCAAAAGCAAAATTCCCGGATAGGAACGTTTCCTCACGTAAGGGCAACAACATACACGTCGCTCAGTGGGATGAGTAGTCGTGTCGCTTCTTTCGGAAATAGGAGATCAAAATGAGCGAAATCAAAGACAAAGAGTCCCGTAATGTCGCGGTCGAATCTCAGACGATTCCTTCATCTTCGCGCCGCACCAGACGAAGATTCCTTGGCGATGTCGGCGGCATCGCCGCCGCAAGCGTTGCCGCCGGAGCCATCGGAATGGAGCCTCTGTTCTCTTCAAGGGTGACTGTCGAAGCGGCCGAAATCGCGCCCGACGACGATCACAAGAGAGTGAACGACGCGGAAAAGCTCCGCAAAGACGCCGCACAAGACGAGAAGCATTGGGGCGCGTTTCCTCATCCGACCAACGGCGACGAGGAGTTATATCCGAATCGGATTGGAAACTTTCACAAGACCCTTCCGCATGACTCGATCACTGGAGAGGTCGATCAAGCGGCATACAATACGATGCTCCACGCCCTTAGCACCGGGAGCTTCGCCGATTTCGAAGCGGTTCCGAGGCTGCCCGGCGCGAACGGCCGGCTCGCAAACCCGCTCGGCGGGCTTGCCTTCAACATGGATGGGCCTGACTCGCGAGCGGTTCCGATTGGACCGATCCCTCCGCCGATTGCGAGCGCGGGCGGCGCTGCCGAGGTTGTCGAGCTGTATTGGGAGGCATACCTCCGCGACGTGCCCCTGGCTGATTACAACACGAGCAATGCCATCGTTATGCAAGCCTGCGCGGAACTGTCGAGTCTGGCCGACTTTCAGGGTCCAAAAATCGGAGGCCAGGTCACTCCACAGACTCTATTCCGATACCCGTACGCCGGCTGCACCGATGGACCGATGGTCTCGCAGTTCCTCTACAGAAACTTCACGGTGGACGGTATTCCGGTTCAACCTGTGCCGACATCGCAATTGCCCGCCATCATCTGGAATCCCGATGGCACCTTCAATAGCTTCGGTCCGGGAATGGATTTCCTCACGAGCTTCAACGAGTGGCTGGCAGTAGAGAACGGATTCGCGAATCCCGCTCCGGCTACTTCGACAACCGACGGACCTCTCTTTATGCACAGCGTCCGCGACATCGCGCAGTTGGCGAATTCCGACAACATCAACAGCGTCTATATTCGCGCTTCGAACGTAATGGGAGGACTGGGCGGTGTTGCCAACGGCCCGTACAGAACCTCCGTGAGACAAAGCAGTTTCTCGAGCGCGGGCGGCGGCGGCTATCTAAGCTCGCTGCTCGGCAACGTCCACAAGGGCGAGCGCCACTCATGGTTCACCAAGTGGCAGCTCCATCGCCATCTTCGTCCGGAGGCCTTCGGCGGACTTGTCGATCGCCGTATGCAAGGCGTAACAGGCTACAATCTCCATTCGCAGTTGCTGAATTCACAGATCCTTCAACTGATCGCTCCTTACAATCAGCACCTGAACAACGTGAAGTTCGGCTCGAATGAAACCACCTTCCTGCTGCCTCAGGCCGGCCGCGGTGGATCTCCATCACATCCATCGGCAAGCGCGGGACATGCGTTCACCGCCGGCGCTTGCGTAACTCTCCTGAAGTACTGGTTCGCGGACGCGCCGATTCCACAGGGTTCACTGAGCAATACGGTTCCGAAAAAGCCGAACAGGGCAGGGACGGCTCTGCAGAATTACGTGTACGGAGTCGACGGTCCGCAGCTCACGGTTCACGGAGAGCTGAACAAAGTCTGCATGAACCTGAGCGAAGGCCGAAATATGCTCGGCTTCCACTACAGGGTATCAGACAATTATTCGGGCAATCAGCAAGGCGAAGCGGTTGCTATTCGTCTGCTGACGGAGCTGAAACCGACATATCCGGAACCTGATTTTACCGTGACCTTCAATAAGTTTGATGGAACACCGGTAACCATCTAGTTTGTCCACTAGTTTGTCCAATTGGGCAGGGCGGCGATCGCGTTGTTATTAAGCGGGCGCCGCCCACATTTATTGCGGCAGCGTCAGGCGGGAGGAACAGTTGTCATTGATCGGCGGCCGGCGGCCGTAAGACGAAGGTTTGTAGACCTCAGGTGGATAGATATTGAGGTTGGCTCGCTGAACAGTTGTTTTTTAGGTGAAGAACCTCTTTTGTTAGATTGCGCCCGCCACGGCCGCTGATCAATGACAACTAAATTGCAAACTCCTCTTCGAGGCTTAACTGGGCCTTGCGCAGTTCGAATCGCGCACGGCCGACGTTTCCGCGAGGGCTGATCGCCAGCAGCATGAAGTATTCAGGAGTGATCGGACGAAGCAGGTAAGTCATTAGATTGGTCACCAGAACCAGTTCCTTTAAATCGCCGAGGGCCGTGTCCGACGCCACGCGCATACTGCGTCGAAGCAGAGTCGTGAACTCGGTTGTTATGAGATCGATGTCGAGATCGCGTTCTTTGTCCAGGATGCTGCGCTCGATCGGAATACCGTCAATGCCGAGAATCACCGCGGCGATGCCGCCTTCAACGCGTCCCAATATCCCGGTTAACGTCTCTTCAAAACTCAAGCTGCTTCCTCCAGCGCGGGGCCGCAAGAACTCTATCAGTTTCTCGTTGCGTCTTGAACGGCAGGTAGTAGTAGAGGGAAGGCGCGCGTTGCCGCGGCGCCTCCCTCTTCGGAGAATTACTGCTGGCCGCCCTTAGCCGGGGCTGCCGGAGCCTTTGCTACGGGCTGGTTATTCTGAGCAGCCTTCTGCTCAGGCTGTGCACCGGCTCCCTTTGAGGCAACCTGGTTTCCGGCGGCCGCACCTTCGACTGCGCTGCGCTGCGGCGCGAGGTTCGAGGGACCTTCGCCTCTGACAATTCGCGGAGTGATGAAAAACAGAATTTCATCCGCGTTGCGCTCCGTCTCACGGCGCTTGAAGAGATTGCCGAAAATTGGCAGCTTCGAGAGCCCCGGAGTCCGCGTTTGGAACTGAGATTCGCGGTCTACGGTGATTCCGCCCATGACCGTTGTTCCGCCGTCGGTAACGCGCACGGTGGATTCGGCGGACTGAGTGTCGATTCCAGGAATACCGCTGTTCAATTGCTGCGCGATCGCGGTATTGACCGAGTTGTTCTCCGCGACTACGTGCATCTGGACCTCTCCGGTTTCTTCGATGATTTGCGGAGTGATCTCGAGCCGCAGAGCCGCGGTGACGAAGGTCGTCGTGATGGTGTTGTTAGATACCGTCTGAACCGGGATCTGCACGCCGTTGACTATCTCAGCCGTCTGATTATCCTGGGCTGTGATCCTCGGAGCGGCAATCGTCCGTATCTGACCTTTTCGCTCGTGAGCCGAAAGGGCAGTCGAGATGATGCTGGTTCCAAGAAGGCCCGTGGTCAAACTCAGGACTGAGCTTGCGGTTGCCCTCAACGCATTCGTGGAGATCGGCCCTACGAGGTTCGGCCCAAGCGGATTCGTGCCTCCGGAGCTGCCTCCGGCGCCTCCTCCGCCTGCGGTGCCTCCTGCATTGGCGAGGCCGCCGGTGGGCGAAATGCCGACGGCCGACGTTTCACCTATGGCGCTCGCGCCGGTCTTTGTATTCACGGCAGCCGCCGCCAGTTCAACTCCGATGTCCCGAAGGAAGCTGCGGTTCGCGATGACTATTCGAGCTTCAATTTCGACCTGAGGTTCGGGCAGATCGAGTTTCGCAAGGATATCCTCGATGGATTTTATGTTCTCGGGAAGATCGGTGATGATCAGGCTGTTGGTCCTGCCATCCACTTCGCTCTTACCTCTGGTGCTCAAGCGGCTGTTTATTATCTGAATGATTCCACGGTTTCCGGATGTCCCGCCCCCGCCGCCTCCTCCGCCCGAGCTGCTCCCGCCGCCGCCGCCCGATCCACCGCCCCCGGATCTTCCGGAGCCCGTTGCACTCAGTGCGCCCGCCGCTCTTGCGTACTTCAGGTGAAAGATCTTTGTCTCTAGCGGAATCGACTTCGCCTGCTCTTCTTTGAGACTGCGCTGAGCTTCTTGCTCTTCCTTGATGGCTGCAAGAGTCGCAATCCTGATGATGCGGCCGCCGCCGCCGCAAACGGCTCCAAGGCGGTTAGCGCGCATGACTTCTTCCATCACCATGTTCCACGGCATTTCGGTCACGCGAATGTCGACCGGAACCGTTCCGACCGATTTATCCACGATGAAGTTGACGCCGTATTGCGCCGAGATGAAGCGCAGCATATCTCGAATATCAACACCCGATCTAAGATCGAAGCTTGTCGGACCTCCGACGAATCCGGGATCGCAGAACGCGCCTTCCTGGCGTGCTCGTCCGGATTGCGGACGGCTCGGAGTTGTTCCGGTCGCCGGAGAATTGCCGGCGATTATGCGTTCATTTCCGCGTTGAGCTTCCGTGGCGCTGCGATATCCCGCCGGAGTATTGATCGGGAGTGAGCTGACCTCCGATGTGATCTTCTCCTTTGCGCCGGAAGTCGACTGCGTTGTCTTGCCTGATGTCGTTCCGCCGTTTGTCACTCCCGGCTTTGAGACCGCTGGAGGTACTTGTGCCGGCGGATTGTTCCTGGCTATGGCCTGAGTCTGGTTCTTGTTCGAATCATCTTTGGTCGATGTACTCGGCGCGAGATCCTGTTTTGTTTTCTCGGCGGAATTCGTTTTTTCGCCTTGTGTAACTGGAATATGGGTTTGTGCTGGGGTTTGTGCCCGGGTTTGCGCCGGCGGGTTTACCACGGGCACTGCCTTCGCACCCGCATCTTCCGCCGAGCCTTCGCCGATGCTGACCACAAGCGAAGAGCCCTCTCGTGCGACGTGATAGGCCGATTTCGAAGTTGAATCGAGCACGATGCGGACTACCGACGCACTCGGTTGACCGACGCGGACCCGCTCCACGCTTCCACTGCCCAGCTCGATGTTTCGATTGCCGAGCGCGTTCTTGACGCCGACTACATCGACGACGATCCGGTCAGGATTGGTAAGAGTAAAATCCTTGAACTGAGCCTTGCCGTCGGTATCGATGAAGATCTTGACGCCGCGCGCGGTTCGATCGGCTCGTACATCGCGAACCAGCGTGGCGGGCTTATCGGCGTTGACACGCGAAGTCGAATAGTCGGCCTTTGACGGCTTTGCAACCGTATCGGTCGAAGCCGTCTTCACGGTCGCGCTGACGGATTTTGGCTGAACGTAGACACCCGGCCGCTCGATGCCCGGCGTGCTCAGCGGCTGAACTTCCGCGGCTTCCGCCGTTTGCTCGGGAGACAACTCGATGACGAGCGTGTTTCCCTTAAGCGACGACCTGTCGCGCATTGGGCCTCGAACCGATATTTCAAGCCGCGTGACGGCCTTTGCGGACTCAGAGCGCGCACCCCCGCCGCCGGTCTTTCGTACCTTTATTGAATCCACAAGCGCGTTCTTGACCTGATATTCGGCGGCGAGCCCGGAGCCGTCGCCGCCCGGCATATCGACAATGATCAGTTGATCCGTCGGACGGAAGACTGTGTACAGAGGGGGTGCATTGGACTCGACAAGTATTCGCGTGAGCGCTCCAACCGTCTCATGCTTGAGCGACACCAGAGTAAAGGTTTGGCCGGCGGGCTCAGCCTCTACCGATCGGGAAGAGATTGTTGATGCGGCGCATGGTCCGGAGATTACCGTTAGGCTTATCAACACTGACAGCGCCAGCGACGTAAAATACCTGATTTTGATCTTCATAGCCCCCTCGCACCTAGTCACGATTTCCTTCTGCCCGGAGTCCTCGGAGTGGACCCTCATCCGAATCCCGGTCTCTACCGAGCAGCCTTCGCGGTTGCGGCTTTCGCGACAACCCGTTCCTGTTCAACCTGCTTGCCTCCCGATTCGATAAACGACTTCTCGCGGAAGACCACCCTCGAGCCTGACGACTCCATGCCTTCGACTTCGACCCGGAGGATCTCGCCGTTGAAGCAGCGAGCTCCCCGCCGCGCATAAAACGTGGTGCCGGTCGGCGTCGCGCGGACAAACGCGCCCAGACCCTGCTCGTCGCTGAAGACGCCAAGAACATCAAGCTCGCTTACAAGATACTGGCTCAACGGATCTGGTTCCGGCTTGCCTTCGTCGGCCGCTCGCTGCGCGCGCTGCTGAAACTGAGCGCGCCGAACGTCGAGCGGTGGAAAGCCGATCGATACCGGCTTCTTGGGTTTCGTGCTCTTTATGACGGCCTTCTTGAAAGGATCGCGGCCCACCGGTCTGTACTGCTGTATGGTATCGGCGGCAGGTCCGACGTTCTCTTTCTTGAGGCTTGTAACGGACATCGGCCCGCTTCCGGATTGGGAAGCCGGCGCCTTGCCCTGATCGCCCTTCTGCGCATCCTGCGGCGGCGCCGCTAGGATTGAACCCGAGCAGAAGATGAACCCCGCCGCCAGGGCGACAGGAATAAGTACGCGTCTTGATTTTCTTGCCGTCATTTTCGTGATCTCTACTTCGAAGCTGTTCCGGCCGGTTTGTCTGCCGCCGTGGGAACCAGTGGTTTCTTCGCCGTCATTCTCTCCAGGTTCTCCTGTGACATGAAGAAGATGGTTAGCCTGAATGAAGCGTCTATAGAACGGCCGGCTTCCTGCGCCGGGTCTCCGGCTTGCTTAACATCGACCTCGCTCACGCTGACTATGCGCTTATAGAAGCCAAGCTGTGAAAAGAACTGTCCGAGGCTGTCATAGGATCCGGAGACGTCTACCGAGATCGGCTGTCTGGTGTAAATTTCGGAAGGTTCCGACTTCTCTTCAGCGAATCGTTTCAGCTCCAGGCGCTGGCCGCGCAGGAAGTCTTTGATGCTGTCGTAGACGCGCGAAATCTCGACCTGCTCCGGAAGAAAATCGCGCAGCCGATCTATCTCGTCTCGTCTATCCTGAAGCGCCTTTTCGACCTCGGCGATGTTCTGCCGTATGATGCTGCCCTGCAGGTTCTTTTGCTTCAGCGTCTGGGTCTGTTCGATCAGCTTCTCCGTCTGAGCGCGCTTTTCGCTATAGAGAAGAACGTGCGCGGCATAGGTCAGCAGCAGCACAAGGATGAGCATAATACCCATCTGATAGAACCACGGCATACGGCTGAAGAAATTGCCGGTCTCATCACTCGGTTTCGCTAGAGTCGTAACTGAAGCTGCCATCGATGCTCTCCTTCACTTGCCCTGGGTTGTCTGCGGCTTGTCCGCCGGTTTTGATTCGTCCGCGGACGCATCGTGAGGTTTGTTGTAGTCGCAATCGATCTTGAAATGGAACATTCGCGCGATCTCGTCCGTCTCGGCTTTCTTGCCGTCTTTTGAAGCAGCCGCCGCGACTTCATCCTTTCCTTCGAGAAAGAATGTCAGATTGGTGAACATCCCGTTGGAGAACTCGAGCTTCTGTACGAAAGTCGCGACCGTCTGTTGATCCGGAGCGTTGCCCACGATCGTCAGCCGGTTTCCCTTCTGCGTAATGGCCTTGAGCTGAAAATCGGTTGTGCCGCCCGGAACGCGCTCGTTGATCGCCGAGAGCATACCTACCGGACCTTTTTGCTCCGCGCGCAGTTGCTTGATTACCTTGATTCGGTCTTCAACCTGCTTTAGCTCGGATTCGAGATCGTTCTTTCGCTGTATATCGCCTTCGAGTTTCTTGGCGTCTTCTTTTTCGCGGTTGAGATCCGTCTCCGCTTTCGCCAGTTGATTATTCGTCCAGAGGTGATCGATGCCTACGGCAATGCCGAAGATCAACAGCGCGGCGCCGAGCATAAAGATCAATTGGCCGCGCTTGGCGGATACTTTGATCTTCTGAATAGTGACCCGCTGTTCAGCGGTGCCTTCCAGCAAATTGACTTTGATCATTTAGTCACCTCCGCAACGCGGACCCCCAGCCCGACAGCCACCGCCATATTGGGCGACAACTCTCTGAGATATTCTTCGTCGAATCGCTTATGATCGAACCTGATCGAGCGGAATGAATCGAACCGCTCCACCGGCATCTGGAATTTCTCGGAGAGGTATTCGGTCAGATGGCCGACCTTTGATGAACCGCCCGCAATCAGCATCCTGTCGATGCTGGGCGAATCAACCGCGGTCGAGCGGAAAAAATCCAGCGTTCGTTGGATCTCGAGGCCGAGCATCTCCGATACCGATTGTATGGCCGGAGCCGCCTGCTCCACCGTAGCGCCCGAGTCGCCGTCGCCGCCGCGCTTCAAGCTCTCCGCTTGATCGAATGTCAGATTCAATTCTTTTTGAAGCAGGTCGGTGTACTGGTTGCCTCCCGCGGAAATATCACGCGCGAAAATCGAGGTGGCGCCGCGAACGACATTGATCGTCATCACCGATGCGCCTATGTCGAGCAGCGCTACAGTCTGGTTTGGAGACGGATTGTAGTTAGCCTCGTAGGCGTTCTGAAGCGCGAATGCATCGACGTCCACTACGACCGGCTGTTTCCCGGCCTGGGAAATAACCTGAGTGAACTGCGCGATCTTGTCGCGCTTGCATGCAACCAGGAGCACATCCATATTCTGGCCGGAGGAATCGTGTCCGGTGATCTCGTGATAAAGGTTTACGTCGTTGATATCGAAAGGTATGTATTGCTCTGCTTCCCAGTGTATTTGTTCGTCGAGTTCTTCTTCGGACATCGTAGGAAGCGTGATCTTTTTGACGATGACGGCGTGGCCGGAAAGCGAGGTAGCCACTTGCGTGGTCTTTATGCCGTAGTCGATCCAAATTCGGCCTATGCAATCGCTGACGTAATTCAGATCGATTATGTGGCCGTCGACGATGATGTCCGGTTGCAGGTTCTGATGGCCGATGTGAAGCAGCTCGAATCCGCCCCTGACTTCCTTGAGCTCGACTACCTTCAGAGCGCTTGAACCTATGTCGAGTCCGACTACGCTGCGCTTTCTGTTCTTTCCCAGCATGCGTCCTCCAGTGACGTCTTTCACGACCGTCGTTGCGGTCCCTGATGACTAATACCGATGCTTAATAAAGGTTATTCAAGATTGCAGCACGACGTTGATTACAAAGACTAATCGGTTAGGCTGGGCGATCAATTGCGACACTACGTCACGCCCAGTTCGGCTCAAGGCTAGGGGCAGAAATATTGGGGGTACGACTTACGGTGTGAAGCTTTTCAGTTACGAGAGGAGCAGTTTCTAAAGGGGCCGCACGACGACAGACACGAAGACTGGGATAATTCTGTTGGGTCGCCGGATCATCCTCGCATCTCTCAATCTCACCCTTCTGAAAGCCCGTGAGTGCCTGCTCCCAAGCTGCTTCAGTCCGGCGCGACCGCTCAAAGAGAAGCGAGGATTGCGGTTTTTGCAGCTTCTGCATCTACCGCTAAATCCCGTGATCTCAGTCTTCAAACAAATCAAAAAGCGATTGACACTTTTCTTGGCGATCTCATTTCTATCATCCGCCTAGAATGATGTCAACACTATTTTTCCCGACCTCAACAGCCACGATGATGGCTTGTAGCATCCTGTTTTAACAAGCATTTAGTGAGCATTAATCGGCACAACGGAGCTCTTACAGCGGTAATATTCTGACCCTTTTTTCACCACATTTTTCATTCCGTGCGAGCTATTAACGCGGGTTCAAGGCTCTTAAGCAAAGCCGCCAGCGCGAGCTCAACAGCCGCCTGCTCCTTGGATTCAAGCGTGATCTTCACGCGGTACTCGCTGCTTTGAAAGTTCGGATAAGACCCTATCTCAACCGCCGGGTGCTCGGATGCAACGCGACTAAGAGAGATCGCAAGATCGAATTCATCCTGCCGCGTGAATACGGCCCGCGAGTGAAACGGCTCGATCCGAAATCGCTCGCGTATAGCTTCGAACTTGCTCCTGAAATGCTCGGGAACGCCGGGAAGCACGAATACATTGCCCGCCGCAAGGACTGGCCATCGGAGCTGTTGCTCGCCTACAAGCTCGGCATTCTCGGGGACGTCGGCCATTCGCAGCCGGGGCTCGTCGGCGGCGGCTCCAAAATAATTCCTTATCAATGATTCAAGCCTGGGGTTCCGCACAACTCGACGATTGAGAGCGCGCGCCACGCCTTCGATCGTCACGTCGTCGTGAGTTGGGCCAACGCCCCCGGAGGTAAATACGTAATCGAATTTCTCGGAACACTCGCGAACGGCCGCCGAGATTTCATCGAGGACATCGGGAATAATAACGATGCGCCGAAGTGAAACGCCGAGCCTGTACAATTCGCCGATCAAAAATCGAGCGTTCTGATCCTCCGATTTCCCGTTCAGGATCTCGTTCCCGATCACTACAATTGCCGCGGTTCGTTCAGGCATATGATCAACTACCATCGGCTCAAGCCGCTGCTGAATATCATTTGTGCTCGACCTTGCTCGAATGAGCGGTCACGACCTGCCATTGTCCATTCCGCTTTACCCAGACGTCGGTCTCGCGCATGTCGATCGCGAATGAAACGCCCTCCGAGGAGCCCTTCACCCACCAGCGCGCCGTCACAACAGCGGTATCGCCGTACACGCGCGCGCGGAAATCATCGACTCTATAAGAGTCCAGGTTGAACTTTGCGAAGTTCGCGGA
>Ga0066658_10000605_pt1 | contig 12640 bp, 10 predicted proteins | sample GraSoiAngelo_107_FD_75174 | JGI IMG/M metagenome (GOLD analysis project Ga0066658, IMG submission 75174) | Grasslands soil microbial communities from the Angelo Coastal Reserve, California, USA - 14_0903_09_30cm | ecosystem: Environmental > Terrestrial > Soil > Grasslands | place: USA...
ATTAAGAGCAAGAGTCCAAGCAAAGCGCAAGAATCAGATTTTGGCCGTCGCTCTTCGGTCAGACCTCTGGCGGTGACACCATGATTCGCGCCAAAACGGCGCGTTGCGCGCCGATCAATGCAGCGATGCCTTTCCTTGCGAGGCCTAACATCTCATCCAGTTGCGATCCGGAAAAGGTTGCTTCTTCACCAGATCCCTGCACTTCTACGAATTCGCCGTCTTCAGTAGCCACAAGATTGAAATCAACGCTCACAAGCTTGTCCTCTTCGTAATTAAGATCCAGTACAGCTTGCCCATTCAGAATACCGGCACTCACTGCGGCGAGCAATTTTTGCATTGGAGGGGCGTCGAGTTTTTTTTCTCTCACAAGTTTCCGGCAGGCAATGGCGAGGGCCAGACTGGCTCCGGTAATTGCCGTGGTGCGTGTTCCTCCGTCGGCTTGCAAAACATCGCAATCGACCCAGATCGTTCGCGGCCCGAGCTTCTCGAGATCGATAACTGCTCGCAGCGAGCGACCGATCAAGCGCTGGATCTCCACGCTGCGACCGTCGAGGCGACCTTTTGCGGCGTCGCGCGGCTTTCGCGTCTGCGTAGAATATGGAAGCATCGAATACTCAGCCGTAAGCCAGCCGCCAGTCACTCCCTGCTCTTTCATCCAGCGCGGCACAACTTCTTCAATAGTAACGCCGCAGATCACGCGTGTTTGCCCCATCGAAACAAGCACTGAACCGCTTGCATGCGGCGCGACGTTTAGCTCAAAATCGATTGACCGAATTTCATCGGGTCCGCGGCCGTCATTTCGCTGCATCGCTGGGAACTTAGATGTAGCCGGGATTTGCGCGACGAAAGATTTCGCAACTTCGATGATTCCGCTGCGACGGATTCAGTCCACACCGCCGGTGATCGCTGCTGAGCCCTCAGTAATCGGCTTGACGCACTGCGCTGACCATCGTTGTTTAAGCGTTTTGAGTGAAAAATAGCGCTGATACCCAGACAGCGATTTGCATTGCCGGAGCGCACCGTTCAGGAACATCGATGCTCACAAGGCTATTGCAGGTCTGTGGCCTCTACCTCGGTCCAAAAGACGAATTGATGCCTGCGCAGACCGATAACCCCGATGGTTTTTGGGAACACCTTGGATTCGTTGCGCTGAATGATGAATTGCTGAACGAGCTCGGTGGCGCATGGGATCTCCCACCGAAAACTGACGAGACCTTCGAACATGCGCGACTGGATCCTTTGCGGATGAAAGCGCGGCTGCTCATTGAACGGTTCAGTTCGGCAGGTCTCTGGGGCTGGAAAGATCCGCGCAACAGTTTGACACTGCCTTTTTGGCAGGACCTGCTGCCCGGCGTGAAGACGCTCATCATGGTGCGCAATCCGTTGGAAGTCGCCCACTCCATGAAGGAGCGAAACGGAACTTCTTATTCGTTTGGGTTGCGGCTTTGGGAAATCTATAACGGGCGCTTGATCGAGACGGCCAGCAAGCAGGAGCGGCTGGTCACGCATTACGATTTGTTTTTTGAAAACGTGGAAGCGGAATTGCGACGCATTGCGCATTTCACTGGTTTGCCCGATTCCGAAGTGCAGAAGGCCGCTGCGCTCGTAACAAAGCGAAGGCGGCATACTCATTTCACGATTGAGCACCTGATCGATGCTCGTGTCGCTCCTGAAGTAATTGAACTTTATCGCGCGTTGGTTGCCGAGTCGTCAGCCGAAAGACAAAACAAGCGGACCGCAGTGACGGCCCACCAGACAGCAAAATCGCATGAGCCCGAGTTGCTTCCCGGAGCAGTCACTCGTCTAAATGCCTTCGTTCCAGAAAGGATTGCGCAGATCGAGCAGCTTTACCAGGAGTTCTTGGCGCAAGCCGAAGCCCGTCACAAGGCGCAGGTAGAAGAACTCAGTGAGCACTTGGCTCGCCAAAACACCTCTATTGCCGAAACAAATCAGCTGCTTCGTGACAAAAGCATCAGCCTGGCGGAGAGCGAAGCGCGGGCGGAAGAGGTGCGAAAGCGTCTGCGGCTGCAACTGAAGGCTGCTGAAAAGCTTTGCCGGTTTTTGGACGAGGCCGATGAAGCAGCAGCCCGGCTTCGCTCTTCTGCACGCTGGCAAATTGCAAATCCAATTGCCGCATTAAAGGCAAAATTTTCTCCTCGGCGGGCCCCGGCCTTGCTGGGCTACGGCCATTTGGAAAGAATCCTCTCCGCTTATCGGACGTGGCGAAGCACACATCCGGAGGTGGCTGCTATTGATGACCAAATTCAGGCCCTGATGTCGGGCGCAGTTTCAGCAGCTTCGCAGAGAGCAGCACCCGTTGAACCTCCCGTGCCAACGCGGCCGATTGAGTTTCCGGTTCACGAGCAGGTGGAAGTTTCAATCATTATTCCGGTGTTCAACCAGTTTCGCTTTACCCAAGCTTGTCTGGCTTCGCTTCAGGAACATCAGGGGGCGGAACGCTTCGAGGTCATCGTGGTCGACGATAGCTCCACCGATGCCACTGCGGAGGTTGTCCCGCGGATGCCAGGAGTTGTGTATTTGCGTAACGAAACGAATTCCGGTTTCATCACCTCCTGCAATCGGGGTGCAGAAGCCGCTCGCGGCAAATACCTCGTTTTCTTGAATAACGATGCCCTTGTAATGCCAGGCTAGCTAACTGCTTTGCTCGATAGTTTCGCAGAGGAGCCGCGGGCAGGCATTGTCGGCTCAAAGCTGCTTTACCCAGACGGCCGTTTGCAAGAGGCGGGCGGCATTATCTGGCAGGATGCTACCGGATGGAATTACGGCAAGTTCGATGATCCAGAGAAACCCGAATACAATTATCTTCGCGAGGTGGATTATTGCTCAGCGGCGGCGCTGATGATTCCCAGATCGCTATTTGCTAGCGTGGGGTGCTTCGATTCGCGTTACGCGCCCGCCTACTATGAGGATACAGATCTGGCGTTCAAAGTCCGAAAGGCGGGATGTAGGGTTTTGTATCAACCGCTGAGTGAGGTGATTCACTACGAAGGAGCAACGGGTGGAACCGATCTCTCAACCGGCGCGAAAAAACATCAGGAGATTAACCGCTCGACATTTGCGGAAAAATGGGCCGCCGAGCTAATGACAAAACCAGCACATGGCGATTTGGCGCCGCTGCAGCTGGCGCCGCCGGACCGGAAGAACATTCTCGTGATCGACCATCACGTTCCCATGCCAGATAAGGACTCGGGATCACTCCGAATGTTTCAAATTCTCAAGATTCTCCGTCAACTTGGTCATCGCATCACTTTTGTCCCCGACAATCTCGCATACGAGCCTCCCTACACATGCGAGCTGCAAAAACGGGGTATCGAAGTGGTTTATCATCCTTATGTCAAAAAAGTGCGCGACTACCTTCTAGCACACGGCGCTAGCTTCGATGTGGTTGTGCTCAGCCGATGCGATTTTGCGCGTAAACACATTGCAGATGTTCGACTGCACGCACCACAGAGCCGCATCATTTTTGACACTGTCGATCTTCACTACCTCAGGGAGGACAGTGAAGCGCGATTAACTCGGGACCCCGAGATGCGCCGCAAGGCACAGGAAAAACAACAGTTGGAGCACGAATTGATTGATCAGGCTGATGAAACCTGGGTAGTGAGCCCCGTCGAGCAGGAACTGCTCCGCGAGAAGTGGCCCCGTAAATCTGTTCAACTGGTTTCAAATATTGTCGATCTGCCCGGCTCAAAGACGCCGTTCGCGCTTCGGCGCGACTATCTTTTCATCGGCGGTTTCCAGCACAGACCAAACACCGATGCGATCCTGTTTTTCGTGCAGAAAATTTATCCTCTGGTGAGCGAGCATCTGGGCGACGCTAAATTTTACATCGTCGGCGGCCACCCGCCGCCGGAGATCGTTGCATTGGCGACTGAGAGAATCATTGTGGCTGGATTACAGAAAGATGTTCGCCCGTTTTTTGATAGCGTGAGACTATCCATTGCGCCGCTGCGATTTGGGGCAGGCGTGAAAGGCAAGATTAACCAGAGCATGGCTTTTGGCGTGCCAGTAGTCGCAACATCTCTGGCCGTCGAAGGGATGGAACTTAGGGACCGTGAGGATGTTCTCGTCGCTGATGACCCGGAAAACTTTGCGCGGGCATTAATCGAACTCTACAAATCGGAAGAACTTTGGAACCGGCTCTCAGAAAACGGCATAGAGAAAACCCGTGTTCTCTATTCCGCTGACGCCGCAAGCCAAAAGCTGGAATTTTTGTTTAGCAACGAGCATCTCAAGAGCGCGGTGCGCCCGGCAGGGCTTGAGAAGACGGAGATTGCCCTAGCAGAGAGAAACTGATCTGGGTTCTGAAGAGTGAGTCACACCGAGCCGACCGTAAAGATTACCGGGAAAATCAGCGCCAACCCGAACCCCGTTTTCTTTGGACAAGGCAACGTGGTAATTTCATGGGAAACGAACGATCGCTCCGGAGCAGAAGTGCGCGTTTCGACCTCTCCGGACGACGAAAAACTGGTTACCCAGGGAGGAAAATCTGGCCATGTGGAGATTCCTTGGATTATAAACTCCACGCTATACGAGTTCCGCTTGTATGCTGGCAGTCAACCCGATGCACCCATTGATTCAGTGCAGGTTCGTCGGGCACTCGATTCTGCGCCGATGGCTCTATGCGAGATCGCAGACGAAGCGCTGCGCGGGAACATCGACATGGCAGAGCTTTCCCGTTTTGTTGCGACGGTGCTTCCCGTTTGCTTCCGTAGTGCACACTTTCAGCAGTTCTTTGGTGTGATTCTGCACGAGCTTGCTGTGATGCGGGAAAACATCGACGTATTGGAACTTTCGCAATTCATTGCGACGGTCATGTCTCGTTGCCTGCACAGCGCGAAATTTCAGGAGATATTTCCTGCCTGGGAACGGCATGGCTTCCATGTGACACCGGTGCACTTCTATCAACCTATTCCTGATACTCAGAGCTTGCCGGAAACGCTGTGGGATCGACCGAGTGAGCTAGTGGGCATTGATATGAACGGCTCCGTGCAGCTCGATCTGCTGCGAAGATGCTTTCCAAAATTCCAGAGTGAATACGAGCAGTTTCCAACAACGCCAACTGAAGAAGCGGGTCGCTTTTATCTCAATAACCATCTCTTTGATGGCACGGACGCGTTGGTCGCTTACTGCATGGTCCGCCATTTTCAGCCGCAGTTGATCATCGAGATTGGCAGCGGATTTTCCTCTCTACTTTTGGGCCAGGCTGCCGCGAAAAACAATACCGCGGCTCTCATCTGCATCGAACCCTATCCTCAGGAATTTCTCAAACGGGGCTTTCCCGGGTTGCACCGGGTAATCGAGAAAAAAGTGGAAGACATCGATCTCGAGGTCTTCTCTGAGCTCCACTGCGGTGACGTTCTTTTTATCGACAGTTCTCATACGGTGAAAATTGGCGGGGACGTCAACTATCTCTTTCTGGAAGTCCTCCCTCGCCTTGAGCCGGGCGTCATCGTGCACATCCACGATATCTTCTTGCCTTTCGAGTACCGGCGCGATTGGGTCTTAGACGAATTTCGCTTTTGGACTGAGCAATATCTGCTGCAAGCGTTTCTTACATTCAATTCAGAGTTTGAGGTGCTGATGGCCAACAGCTATTTGGCGCACGGATATTTGGAAGACCTCAAAGCTGCCTTTCCGAGTTTGGAAAAGGTCAACGCTACCGTTCCGAATCCAGTCAGGCGGGGCGGAGGCAGCTTCTGGATGCGCCGGAAGCCTCGAGGTTAATTAGCTCGTTCAGACGCCGAAGCAGTCGGACGAAGTTGAAATGGTCATGAACAGGCGCCTTGTAGCCTGGAAAAAAGATCCGATTTTGTCGAGAAGCGGCGGACAGCCGGGATGGCTGGTTAACGTGTAAACTCAGAGGCAGGCGGCGCACAAACTGCATGTGCAAAATCGGGCTGCCCGTTACCGCCCAGAGGCACGATTGCCAGTCCCTTCACCAAAGGGCGTAAGGCTTGATCTCGATCCTCAACCTCTTGCGGAACGACGACTCCGATAAAGACGAGTGGCCGGTCGGCTAAAGCGGCGGGAATGTCTCCTGCGAAGAAGAACTCCAAGCGTGCAAGCCTAACTAGAGTACGCGCATAGGGCTTGGGCCCAAGCATCCGATATGGCAGAGTCTCGCCAGGCGGAATGTGATAGTCATAGTAAAAACTTTCGAGCTCAACAATGTAGTCACCAAACTTAGGAGGAAGCTTTCCTCCCTGATAGATTTGAAGCTGCCGGTAATCTTCCTGCGGAATACAAGATGGGGAATACTGCAAGCGTTGTAGGATCCCTACTTTGTCTGGAACGGTTAGGCCACGCGCCAAGGACCATTCTAGGACTGATTGCCTTTTGCTCTTTCGTCTTTGATTGGAGGCCGATAGCGCAATCAGACGCGCACCGCTGACTAAAAAAAATCCCAGTGTTGCAATAACAAGAAGCAGGCAGGACCGCCGCGAAATCAAAGATAAAGCACTTTGGAACGAACTAGGTTCGTCGTCTTCGGTTCCCGCAGCGCTACCTTGCTGCGGCTCGCCGGCAAGCCGGCGCGACAAGCTCTCTGCAGGAAACCAGATCGCAGCAAGAAAGTAGAGCAGAAATAACCAATCAGTCATCAGAATCGCGCGAAACAGAACCGAATTTGCAAAAACCGCACTGCCGAGAACAGCAGCGACCAAAGTTCCTGCCAGAATGAGGTTTGGCATCCTGCGGCCTGCCATCCAGGTGAAAACAAATCCTGACACAACCGGTACAAACGTCGCCCAAGACGGCAGGATCCGATAGAGCACAACAAGTCCGATTGAAATCAAGAGAAAGAGTAAACTGGATGGCGCGAAGGGGCTGTCTCTTCGCAGCAGCCACATGAGCAACGTGAAGGCCAGTAAATAAAACAGAAGTACTCTCTGCCCCTGAGCGGCGCTGGAAAACCAGTCTTGGTACCGGTTTGCGGCCCGGCTTCGAGGGCCGAACGTGTTTGCATATTCCCAAAGCGCCGCCCCAACATTGCGAAGATAGAAACGAGGGTTGGTTTTTACATTCTCAACCGAGCGGTCAATAAAATAGCGATACCGGTCACGAATGGTATTTGGAATGCCGGCTGCGTCTGCGTCCTTGCGTACGGCTGGAGTCCACCGCTTGTAAAGAGGCGATGTAGCTGCGTAGATCGCTTCGCCAATGTTGTCCGACAAGCTGACGATACCGTACAAGCGCTCCTGCCGAATGAGCCATGGGAGCATAACAGAGAAAAACCCGAAAAGCAGCAGGAACGCATGTATGCCAGCAGCTTTAGGTGTTCTTTTTCGCCACCCCACCAGCAAGATCAATGCGACATAAAACGGCAGCGTGAACACCGTAAGAGTACGGGTAAGATTACTTAAGCCGATAAGAAGACCTGATAAGAAGAACATGGCAGCCCGCCCGTTCTTGAAAGCAAGCAAGGCGGCGTAAACCGAGCCAACAAAAAAGAGAAGCCCTAAGGGCTCAGTCCCTGCCTGTGGGGTCTGGATCAATTGCGTGGGATCGATCGCGAAGAACAAGGCCGCGCCAAATGCGCAAAGCCGATTGAAAACCAGTGCGCCGCAAAGGTAAATCAACGCTGCGGTGGCACCTCCAATTACAATGTTGAGAGCCGATATCGCTCCGAGGGAAAATCCAGTCCACGTATAGAGGCAGGCCAGGACGATCGAATAAAAAGGCCGGATGGCAGGTTGTTGTGTCGGTGGGATTCCGTAGCCTTTAGCGATATTTATTGCCTTGAACGTGTAGGAGGACCCATCCGAGATTGGCGAGCCGTGATAAATGAAAAAACCGGTTGGATGAGGATTCCAGAGATGGAATTCCCAGCGTACAGCCATGGCCGTAACAAGGATCGCTACAGCTATGAACCACTCGTTTCGCAGCAGGCGTCTTATCCCATTGCGAATTGAACCGTTCGAATCGGATGCAACCATCAGGTCATGACACTACTGCTTTCTGTTCCAAGCTGGCCAGTTGCTCTGATAGCGCTTTATAGATCTGTTAGGCTCAGGCTTAATCGGCGAGACTTCGCAAGGAACACTGGGGGCTCACAATCGTGCAGGATCAAATCAAACTCCACTCTCTGCCGCGGTTCAATATCTGCTCAAAAATGGATCCACTCTCGTTCCGACCCTCGTCGGGCGCGGGAAGTGCCGTGTTCGCTTTGTGGATGAGATAAAGGAATTTCCAAACACGAATTTCAGAGATCAAGAAAGTTGAGCCCATCAGCATGAGTTGTTCGAACAGAAGATTGGACAAAGCGTGGCGCTTGGAAAAAGGAGCATCTGGCGCTTGGTAGTTTGGCGAATGCGCCCAGCTCCAATCCTCGATTGCGTAGATGCCACCGGGTTTCAGCAATGGAAAAAGAATCTCAAAAGATGCCTTTGTTTGCTCATAAGTGTGGGATGCATCATCGACAACCAGATCGAGTTCATCCGCAAGTTCATTCGGAACGATATGCTCAAGAATTTTGCGATCAGACTGCGAAGTGGAAAAGTGAACGAACCGACCCTCCTTATCGGCAACATATCGTAAAAGCGGCGTGACAGGCTTTGGACTGATCTCAACGGCAGAAATTCGGCGAGGTTTGAACAGCTTGTCCAGGAACACGTAGCTCCCTCCCTGGAAAATCCCAAGTTCAAGGATGGATCGTGGCGAAAAGGCAGATGCGAGCTCCTCGTAAACGCGAATGTAAGGTTCATTCTTCGCAATGGTAAAGGCATCTGAAGTCGATAGCCGCCGTTCCTTTACGGGGACGGTTATTACAAAATTTTCACCTCCCAAGGAGAACTCCTGGCCTGGACCAATTTCGATGCGATTCATAGCTTCATTTCTCTTTACAACAGCCCCAGTTCTTCGACGACCGAGTGGTGGGGCTTAACCTTCTTTAGGATCAAGCTTGTAGCCAAGTTCGTAAGGACCACTTCACAGTCGCAACTCTAGGGCGGGATCAAAACGGCTGGTGTCCTCGAGGTGACCCGTTGATCTCGTCGCGGTTCGCCGGCGCGGATACAAAATTCGGGTGTCCAATGGCGATAACAGTTAGGCGGCGGCGCATTCTGATTGCGTCGCGTCATCACTCCATAAATCATCGTCGGTTTCAAGTAGCTCAAGTCAATGAGCAGGCTATTCAAATATTCGAGGAAATCTATGAAGCCTGTATCATGCGGATTGTCGACGTTCAGATTATGGCCAAAACCCCGATCGATAAATATGTCCGGCAGATTTCCAAAGCCCAGAAAACCACGGAAGGTAAATTTTTCAACAAGCAATGGCAGAATGTCCTGAGCGCGAATTGCTTCGAATCCCTTCTTGGAGCAATCCCAGTTGTCATACTCCTTCTCCACTCGTTTTAACTGGTGGTTGAGCTTGTAGTGATCGGGAATGAACTGCCAAATGGCTTGAATAATCTCCAGGCTCTCCGGCCAGCGCATATGGCCATTTCGACCGATCATATCAGTAGTCAGAAAAACACCGTTCTCTTCCATAGATCCATGGATTGCATCAAAGAGATGCTCCAACTCCAGCACGTGATGAAGCGTGTCTTTGGCAATAACGACGGAATATTTTTCAGTGTCCACCCATGTATTAAGGTCCCCTTGGGTAAGTAGCAGGTGCTCCCCAACTCCTGCCGCCGACGCACTCGCACGCGCGTGATCAAATCGCAGGGGCGATAGCTCAATTGCCTCAAGGACAAAATCCGTCTCTCCCATTTCTAAAAGTTTCTTAATCAGCAAGATCTCGTACCGGCAATCGCCTGCCCCCAAGCTCACGATCCGCCGGCTGGCGCCCGGCTGACGCAAGGCCTCCGCCGTATACTTTGCGTAGAAAAGGAGCACGTCGTGAACGCCGAAAACCTCGGCAATGCGCGGCACAATGTGCTTGTTGATCCAATAGTGGTGGATCGATCCAAGCTGAATCAGGCCGTCTGGATTAGCATATTGCGCAATCTGGGCTCGAATACGGTTTTGGTAATCGCGCTCCTTGGCTTCAGGCATTCTCAAAGAATTCCGCGAACCGGCTGCCCTCGAAATGCGTGCTCAGTTCGTCGAAGTTAGCAATTGCGCCACGGAGACTATTATTGCCGAGTCTCTTTGTGGTAGTGGTGAGTTCCCGAGGCGAAACTTCAAGGAAATTTAATAACGCGGCCATTTTTTCCGGATCTCGCGCAACCATCTCCTCGTACGAAAGTGAAAAACTGCGATGTCGAGCAAATAACTCTCTGAACTCTGCATCTCGCCGCAGCGTTGTCTCAAAGTCTCGCTCGCATTCGAGAGGATCAAGCCTTACGGGGGGCACCTCGGGAATGCATTGGCCTTCAACCGCCAACGTTGTGTGAGTGACACGGTTGACAACATAATGCGAAAGGAACCGCCTGAGCAGGTTTTCGCGGTACAAATGTATGATGCGAAAATCGAGGTCGGCCGCGATTTCATCTCGCAAGGCTTTGTATTCAGGCAAGACTAGTTCGTCGTGTTTAAGTTTAAAGCCGACGGCTTTTTTTCCCTGAAGATCAAGCACGATTTTGTAAAGGAACTTAATGGGATCGCTATCTCTCTCCCGTGACAGCCTCTGGATAAAATCCGCTTGTTCGCGGCTTTTCTTAAGGTAGATGCCCGTGATTCCTGTAATCCTCTTCGGCGAAAAAACTTCACAATGCGAACAGATTTCGGGATGAGACCGGAGAAGGTGGACGAGCATGGTGCTGCCGGTCCTCGCAGGACAGGTGATCATGTAAATGTTATCGCGATATGATCCCATACGTCTGCAGAGTGATTTTGCTATATTCGCGTATTTCGATGCTGTCGCAATCGCCGGAATAGAGGCGCTGAAATCTCATTTTCAAGTCGTTTTCAGATTGATTAATCGTAATGCTGTCAGCGATAGCCGCGGTTCCTTTACCGGGATGGTCACCACAAAATTTTCACCCGCCTAAGGAAAACGTCCTCTCCGCACAAATTGCAATTCGATTCATAAAATCATATCATGTGCAGACTCAAGAAGCTGCACAAGCGTCCTAAAGATTCCGCGTAAGCTAAAAATGCAGAATAAGGTAAACAGACCAATTTTTGTTGTCGGTTCACCCCGTTCTGGAACGAGCATTCTTACCTGGTGTTTGGGTCAGCATCCAAACATATTCGCTGTGCCAGAGTCGAACTGGATGGGAGACTTCGTCGTCAACACGGCGGTCGTTCACCAAGTTGGAGCCGCGCGGGGCCATCTAAGCATCCTGAGTGCCATGGATATTTCACGCGATGAGCTCCTTGCTAATTTTGGTCGAACCATAGACGACCTAATTCTCTCCCACCGGCTCGATCTGGAAAAAACACGCGCTGCGATCCCCTCGCTTCCCGAGTTCATGAGGCGCTCGCTTCCTGAGGCTAGAACGCGCTGGGTGGACGGCACCCCGGAGTACTCGTTGCATATTTACGCCCTGAAAAAGCTTTTCCCGGAGGCGGTGTTTATCCATGTCCTGCGCGACGTGCGCGACGTGGTCCGTTCAATGCTTAATCTCCATCGGCTTGCGGGGGTTCAGTTGGTCGCAAATGAAGAGGAGGCCTATAGCTATTGGCTGCGTACGGTCAAGGCGTGTATACAGGCTGAACGGGCTTACGGTTCGAACGTCGTTCGTCGTTTGCCCTATAATGCTTTGATTGATCACCCGGAGTCAGCGATCCGGTCCATGCTGGACTTTGTTGCGGAGCCATTTTGCGCGCGATGCCTTGAGCCGCTCAGCTGTCAAATCAATAGCTCTGATGTACCGCCCGATTTTGTGGCTGAAGTCCCAGCCACCGATCGCCGGATCGTTGAGGAGGCTACGAAACTATACGTAGAGTTGCGGAACGCCCCCGAGCTGACTGAGTCATCCTCAGCCGCCGCTGATGAAATGGCAGCTGAATTTGACCGACGAGTGCAACATTTGGCGACCGTCGAAGACCAGCTTCGAAACGCTGTGCGAACCATTCAGACCTTGGAGAAGCAATGCTCTGGGCAGAAGGGAAATATCCGGGATGAGGCTTTGCTTTAAAAAATCGGTGCTGACGATTTTCACTTTTCCAGATGACGCGAACAAAAATAAAATCCGACAGGATGCCAAGTCGCATCGGCTTTGACAAATTATGGGTCGTCTGCGTCGCCTTTCACACTGGATTCTCTACCGCAAGGGAGCCTTAATCGCTGTCTGCATCCTTCTTGTAGCAGTCGTAGGCTACATAGACTACGTTACGGGATACGAGCGCCCGCTCCTTCTTTTTTATCTATTGCCAATTTCTTTGGCCGTATGGTTTGGCAGCTTGCTATTCGGACTGAGTGTTGCCGTGATTGCCATCGTAGCGTGGATGTGGTCGGATCTGGCGGCGGGCATCCCCGCTCTCGGGTTTTGGAATGTGGGAATGGCTTTTGCCTCCTTCGCTCTTTTTGCTGGTATGTTATCCAAGCTACGAACACTTGTGCGCGAACTGGATAGGCGGGTGTTGGAACGGACTGCAGCCCTGCAGCGCGAGGTCGCTGAACGACAACGACTTGATCAGGAGATTGCGCAAGTGGCGGATCGCGAGCGGCACCGCTTGGGCCAGGAATTACATGATAGCTTAGGTCAGCACCTAACCGGCACCGC
>Ga0066658_10000614_pt1 | contig 12572 bp, 8 predicted proteins | sample GraSoiAngelo_107_FD_75174 | JGI IMG/M metagenome (GOLD analysis project Ga0066658, IMG submission 75174) | Grasslands soil microbial communities from the Angelo Coastal Reserve, California, USA - 14_0903_09_30cm | ecosystem: Environmental > Terrestrial > Soil > Grasslands | place: USA...
CAGTCAAGGCCAAGGCGAACGTCACGAAGCACGGGATCCACTTCGCAGATGCCGCCAGCGGGCTCGAGGATGATTCGGCGCTGACCATTCCCGATCCTTACTTTGAAGAAGAACGGTGGATCACGCTCGGAATGGATGCTCTCGGCAGAGTTCTGGTGGTCATCTACACCTGGCGCGGGGAGAGGGTGCGGCTCATTTCGGCTCGGCAGGAGAGGCGGAAATATGAAGAGAGCCATGAAGCGCGAATACGATTTCAGCCGAGGCAAACGCGGACCTGTAATATCGGTTCCAAAGGGCAAGACCAGAACCACAATCCGACTGGACGACGATGTGCCCGATTGGTTTCGCCAACAGGCGGATTTGGCTGGCGGAAACTATCAGACTTTAATCAACGATGCGCTGCGGCAGCAAATCCGTCGAGTTCAAGAGCCGCTTGAGGCCACCTTGCGTCGCGTCATCCGCGCAGGACCCTCAGTTGCTCGCCGCTGGCCGGAACGGCAATGTCCAAGAACACCAAAACCGCACGATTCAGCCGCACTATATCCTCGTCGGCGAGCCGGCCGGCGCGGAAGTTGAGTCTGTCCACAAGAAGTTTGGCCGCCAGGTGCGATCCTGTGGCTGCTGTGCTACTGGGCCCCGGTTGCTTGCACGAGCAACTCCACCGAAGGCGCGACCATAAGCAGCAGCACGGCCTGCGGTTTTGCGGCGAGTTTCAGAAATTCGATATTTCGTTGCCGCGTATCGGCGTTGACGAGACGGTCTCCCTGCAAATCGTCAAGAGCCTGCAGGCCAATCTCTGCCACCTGGGCCAAGTTACGCGACACCGGCGCCAAATCTTGCGTCAAGAACGATCGTTTCAGCAAGGGTTGCAGCTTGGCATCGTTATCCCGCCACAACTGAAGCCATTCTCGGGCCTGCTGCCACTCCTCGCGGGTTGCCTTTCCCGAAGCGATTCGCTTGGCGATGTCGGTAAATTCGCGGGCTGTATCGCTTTCAGGTGGCACGGCATCGTCGAGGCGGTTGAGCGGTGTGAAGTCGCTAAAGGTCCGCAGTTCCTGGCGCTGATACAACCGGGGAGGTTGTACGACGGCCGCAAGCACTCTTAAGGGCTCTGGATCCGGCTCGCCGCTCATGCGCTCCAGCATTTCCTCCGTGATGCGTCTGTGGCGCAAGCCGTAGCAACCGAGTTTCTGCGATACGATCGCGAGCCGCTGGTACATCGAGTCCACATCCTGTACCTCTTGAGGAGACCACCACCGCTCCGCGATGGCGGCGGTGCGCGGCCATATGCGGTTGTCCATGTTTTCGTGCGACACGATGTCCGTCCACATGGTGGCCTCGCCGCCCAGCACGCGTGCCTTCTCATCCGCCGTGAGCGTTGCAGCAACGTCCCCTAACGGGTCGACCTGATAATGCTCCGCCGCTGACTGGTTCAAATCAATGTAATAGCCGGACGAGAGCACGGCGCGGTTGCCTTTGCGCGCGGCCTCTGCCAGTGACTTTGATCCGCGCCACGATTGGATGACTACGTCTTTCGGCGTATCAGGCTGAAGCACTTCGTCCCATCCAACCATGATCTTCTTCCGGCCCGCGATGGTCTTCTGGACTCTGGCTGTGAACAGCGCTTGCAAGGCCACTCCGTCCTTAATTCCGTGCGCCCGCATGAACTCGTTAATGCGTGGGTTGCCTTCCCATTCCTTGGGATCGCACTCATCTCCTCCCGCGTGAAAATAGGAATCGGGGAAAAGAGCAGTCATCTCGCCAATGAATCCGGTCAGAAACTTGTACGTGCTTTCGCGTGTGGGGTCGATCGCCGAACTGTGGGAGGGATCTTGGCCGCTGGCCAAATCCGGGTAGCCCAGAAACCATGACCCTGTATGGCAGGGCATGTCGAATTCCGGGACGACTCTGATGCCGCGGTCCCGCGCGTAGTCGATAATCTCCAGCACTTCATGTTGCGAGTAATAAAACCCGCCGGAGCCCTTTTCCTGCAATAAAGGGAATTTTTTGCTTTCCACGTGGAAGCCTTCATCGTCCGCGAAACGCCAATGGAAGACATTCAGTTTGACCGCTTCCATGCCGTCCAGATTGCGCTTGATGGTCGGGATGGGCACGAAACGATGTCCGGAGTCGATCAGCAATCCGCGCCAGGGGAAGCGCGGCTGATCGTCAATCGTCACGGCGGGAACAGTGAAGGCTTTCGGAGTAATTCTCACCAATTGAAGGAACGTCTGGAGGCCGCGAAGCGCCCCAAGTGGGTTCTGCGCTTTCAACTGAACATCGGTATTTGTGATTTCGAGGTGATAGGATTCATCTTCGCCCAGTTCCTGGATGGGCGCGCTCGGTCCCGCAGTCTGAACGATGAAATGTGGTTCGTTGAGGCTTGCCTCGCGCCAAAGCGGGATGCCGGTTTCCTCGGAAAGCCTGTCCAGGAATCTCTGCCGCGCTCCTTCCAGCCGAGGTTCCTTGTACCCTTTCAGAGCGATGCCAAAATGCCCGTCAATAACGAATTCCCCCTCGCCGCGCACAACATGCGCGGGAAGAGGCATGACCGGCAGCGCCTCGTTTTGTCGCGCGCGAAGATTGCCTGCGGCGACAACCCAGCAAAACGCAAGCAAAGGAAATTCTAGTGAACGTGCCAGGCGCGGCTTTGGCAAGATAACATCTCCGAAAAGCGAATCTATTGGATGGTCCAGCGTGTTATAGCATAACCCGGCCTCCTACCCACTTTGTTGCATGCTTTTCGGCGGTTGCTGTGCTTTCGGCTGTTTTAGTGAGGGAGGCACTCCGTCAGCCGTCCTCCGTCAGCCATCCTGTAAACTGACCCGCGGCGTGGAAACAACCCGACATCTGACACGGCCCAGAGAAGTTTCGGATTTGCCGATAAGGAGTCATTGCCTTCAACCCAGGCCGAAATCGAAGAGTTCGCGCCGGCATGATGCCGATTTCGCCGAGCGACCGGGCGACCGCGAGCGCTGCGCCGACGAGGGCCGGTTCTGGAAGGGAGCACGCGCCTTTGAGAAGCAATGGCGAGACCCTGACAACGTTTATAGCGACGTCGAACGTCGCGAGGAAGAACCCAAGATGATTGCCGTCGCCTCTCGGTGTTATTCCCCACTCTGGCGTTGCCGAACAAGACCCAGGGAGTCTCAACAACAGCGAAAGAAAAAGCTGGCCTCGAAGCGCGAGACGTAAGTAAATCGGGCGGAGCCGACAACCGCAGCGTGCACACCTGGCAAATATTTCGGATAAAACCTCCGAGCCGCAGCATTTACCTGCGAGATTATCGAAAGGCCTGGAATGGTGCACTAAGTTCGGTAGAGACTCGGTTATGGTCAGTGTATCGAAAGTTCACCAGGACTCTGGGTCCCTCTTCAACGAAGCTTCCAGTTTGTGTATCGTAATATCATGCGGGTAGCCTGGCCAGGACTGCGCATTGCTTAGATGAATCTGCGCAGCTCCAGACCCATGGCGCGGTGACAATTTCTTCTTGACGCTCTGATGCAGTGCAGTTGCTCGGAATCGCTGCACCCTATATCCATGACCTCATTCGCAGCTTTACAGCGCCTATACGACACAAATCGGTTTCTCGAGGCTTTCCATCAGAGTGCAGATTATTGGAACCCTGCCCGTCGCTTTGATGATCTTTCCTGTGACGAGTTGATTTTAGGCGGCAGACTTGCCGCACGCCTCGGTGGCCGGCGTCTCTCGCGTTGGCTCCTGCGCTCCGCTTTCAACCGATACCCCTCTGAGCCGCGTGTTCGTTATTTCGCGTCACACCTCCACCGCCGCGGATGGAAGCTCTTCGAGCAATTGCGAGAATCGGAATCAAGTCCGGAGCTGCCCGGCGCTGACAGCCGCACCCAGGCAGATTGGCTGGCTACGCGCGCCCTACTTTGGGCTTCCGTTCGCCACTTTGCCGCGGCCCACCGCTGCATCGAGCGAGCCTCATTCTACAGGCCCAACGACAGCTGGGTTTTCTCTTGCCAAGCGGACGTATTTGGTTTGGAAGATCGCTGGGATGACGCCCTACGCTCCGCCGAACTCGCCTGGGAGATCAACCCGGGAGCGCCATATGTCGCGCATAGCCTCGGTCAGAGCCTCTTGAATTTGCGGCGTGTGAGGGAAGCCGCCGATCGATTGTCCGCAGCCGCTGAGAGCTGCCAGTCCTTCGAGGTCGCGAGTGGAGCCTGCTGGCATCTTTGCGCGCTCGCCGAAACGTTCGAAGGCGACGACCGGCGGCGCACCATGAGTCGTGCACGCGCATTGGCCGGCAATCTCGCGTCTCTGGCGCCCCTGGCGGACCGCGAAACCCGCGCTCTGGTGGCTCGAGTTTGGCTCGACATTGCCCAACAGGATGACGACCACGACGCCACGGAGCGCTGGTCATACGAAGCTCGCTCTCCGTTCCATCGCGCGGTCATGAAGAATCTTCGTGCAAATCCTAACGGACTCCGCGTCCGTCTGCCGTTCCGCTGTGGCATTCAAAAGCATGACGCATGCCTGCCCACGAGCGTTGCCTCCGCACTCGAAGCTATGGGAACCCACATAGATCCCGATGTAATGGCCTCGGAGATTACTTTCGGAGGAACGCCAGAATGGGCAGCCGCCGAATGGCTTGAGAATCGCGGGTTTTGCGTTCGCTACTTTCCCGCCACTCCGGACACTGCCGCGCGACTAGTTAAGAACGGCATTGCTTTCATCATGACCCTGGAGGGTGACGCCAGCGCACATGCGGTGGCCGTTGTGGGCATTGACGAAGCTGCTGGAACTCTCATCGTCCACGATCCGCAATCCTTTCGTACTTCCGAATACCTTTCAGAATACATCGGGCACGGCGAAGCGCCTCTCGGCCCCAAGGCTATGGCCGTAGTTGCACCCGCGCAATTGCCGCTGCTCGAGCGCCTGCTCCCGGAGGCTGATTCGGAAGCCATCGCGGCTACCGAGCGCCACCATCAACTTGTTACCCTGCACGGACCCGCTGCCACCCGCGAACTCGTTCAGGATTTCGCCAAGCGCTACCCTTCGCATCCAGTTACCCGGTTGCTCGTTGCCATGCAGGCGACGCACGACGGGCAATTAGGCGCTGCTTTGCGTGACCTTCAGGACCTGCTAAGGGCATTCCCAAACTCCGCTTTTGTTCGCTCGAGGATTCTTTCCGCCTGCCGGTCGCTCGGCAACACCGCCCTTACTCGCGAGACCTTAGCAACCGTCGTCCACCGAGGTGTAGTCCCTGGAATCGAGTCTCAGCAGAACTGGTTGTATCCGCCCGGCCATTACGTAGCCGAATACGCCGACCTCCTGCGCCAGTCCGCGGAGACACGGGACATCGCGCTCTCATTACTACACGGCGTACTCGTACGTGAACAAACCTGCGCGTTCGCTTGGCATGTCCTTGGCGAAGTTTTCTCGAGCGAGATGGACACCAGCGGAGCACTGCTTGCTTATCGCATTGCGGCTTGTCTTGCTGATAGTTGGGAGCATTATGCTCGCGCTTACTGCGATGCGCTCGGCAATTGCGGCCGCATAGAAGACGGTTTGAGGTGGCTCGAGGAGCGTGTTCGCCGTTTTGGCTCTTCTTCGCGGGCCGTCTCCACATGGACCACGTGGATTGGCGCGCTCGAACAGTGGGGGCGCCCGCAAGAAGCGTTGCGGGCGACAGAAGAGTCGCTGAATCGCTACCCGGACTCTGCCGCATTGCTGGCCTTCGTGGTCCCATTTACCGCGCGCATGGGCCAATGGGAGCGCGCGGAGGCCTTGTTGGGCCGCTTGGCTGCCGCGGGAAACTCCGCCTTGTTTCACAAGGCGGCTGTGGCTTTCTATCGCATGCGTGGCGATCTCGAAAAATCCATTCAGCACGCCTATGATTGCGTAAGTGAATCGCCACTTTCCACCGAGGCTTACGGCGACTTACTTCAACTCATTGCTAAACGCGACGGCGCTGTTGCTGCCGTGGATTTGGCCTCCCGCTGGCTTGCCGATCATCGCGGCCATGACGGATTCGAGCAACTCTATTCGCAGCAACTGGATCGCGTGGCCTTTTCGCGGTTCAGAAAATACTCGCTCCTGCTTCGCCGCTCCAGGCGCAATCCCCAAGATGGCTGGACCTGGCGTGAGTTGGTATTCTTATGCTGCCTCGAATACCGATCTGCGGATGATCGGCGGCGTGGCAGACTAGCTGCTCGCATCCATAAGTTCCTTCAACAATGCCGGCGAATCTCACCGGAAGCCGCAGCCACTCTGCGAGCGCAAGCCCTTTGGTCTGAAGCTTGCGGTAAATGGTCTGAAGCCCTCGAGGGCTGGTCGCAATCCATCCGTCGGGAACCGGAAAGCCTCTATGCCCACGAGCACGCGCTGAATTGTTTAGCGAGGTTTGAGGCTGCGGAGCGAAAGCGTGCCTGGGAGGAAATCTCCGCGCTCCTGCCAAGGTACTCGGGCCGCTTGTTCGCGGCTCGCTACAACGCCATGCGCGCTGCCGAAATGTTTGGCTTCACTCTGGCTGAGCAAAGCGTTTCCCGGTGGGCAACTCTCCGCGCCGATGACCCAGAAGTGTTGGAAGCCAGGGTCGATCTTTTGTTGGAGCACGGTCATGGTCGCACTGACGCCGAGCGCGCCCTCGAAATTCTGCAGCCCGCCGTAGAACGCCATCCCTATCACATCGGTCTCCGCTCTTCCTTAGCGAATGCGCTACACAAGCTGGGCAAGTTCGGGGAAGCCGAGCAAGTCCTAGCCGACCTCGTTCGCCGTCATCCGGATGACTCTCCTGCACACATCCAATTGGCCCGTGTTCATGAACAGGGTGGCCAGCTTGACAAAGCCTTGCAGGTACTCGAATCCGCCAGCCAGCGCGATCCCCAAAATACCGATCTCTGGGACGTGCGCGCGCAGATGCTCATTCATGCCCGGCGTTTTAAGGAAGCCAATTCTGCCGTCCGCGATGGACTGTCGCGGTTCCCTAGGCATGTTCATTGGCGGGAGCGAGCCATCAGGCTCCTGCTGGATTGCGGGCAGCCCGAGGACGCCATCGAAGCTGCCCGCGAGGGCGTTCGTGTGTATCCTCGCGGGGCTTACTTGTGGTTTCTTCTAGGCACAACCCTTAACGACTTAAGACGCTTCGCTACACACGGCGAGATTGAGAAGTGCCTGCGGCATAGCCTCGCGCTCGATCAGGGCTTGTTCGCACCAGCCGATCGGCTTGCTATTTTTCTCGTCGAGCAGCGCCGTTATGCCGAAGCTGAGCAAGTGATGCTTTGCGTTCGCGAACGCCTCAGCGATCCTACTCCGGCGAACGGTCGTCTGGCTTGGATTCACCACCAACAGGGCAAAAAAGAGGAAGCGCGCAATGAACTGGCCTCCTTGTTACGCGCTGTCCCTTCCTATCTCTGGGGCTGGATGGTTTTGCACGACGCGCTGGTCGCGGACCAGGCTTGGGACGATGCTCGCACGATTTTCATCAGCACACCCACTGAGCTTCAGACGCACATGCGGTTCCGTCGCCAACGTCTAGTTCTGCTGGAGAAAGCCGGCCTTTCCCCCGCCGAACTCGATTCTGAATGGAATGCCTTGCTCCAGGATTTTCCAGAAGACCTGGCTGTCCACCTGCAACGCTATGACTCACTTCGGTCCGCCAAACGGATGCCGGAGGCGGCCAAGGTGCTCGAACTGGCCCGGGCCCGCTACCCGGAAAATCTGTTCGTGCTTGCTCGCTTCGTCGAAGTGCTGGCGCAGGATCAACAACGCAAAGCTGAAGCCATCCACACCTTACTGACGATTTTCTTTGCTGACGGCGAAGATCCTTCGTGGGCTGTGGATTACGCCTGGGGAGCCGCAAAGGTCGCCAAGTGGCAACACCAGGGTTATGAGCAGGCGCGTGAGCTCTTGCGACAGGGTTCGCGTCCCACGCCGCGGGCATTATCTCAGTTGTCTTCCTACGCCCTCGTGCATTATGGAACCTTCAAACAAAGGCTCCAGCCACGCTGGCGCACATGGTTCCCAGACCGCGGGGCTAGCGAGATCCTCGCAATGCTCAATTTCGTCGATTCCTCGGTGTGGGCAAACGGAACGTATCGCACGATCCTCTTGCGTCACCTCTGCGATTTCGGTTACCACCGCGCTGTCGTCAGGTACTGGAGGAGGCACAAGCCGCTGGTTGAGGCCGATGTTCTATCCTGGTCGGAAACCGCACGGGCCCTTGTTGCGCTGAAGAAAAACAAATTCGCCCGCCAACATCTGGCCGATTGGCGCTCGCGAACCGGAGTTCCCATGTGGGCTGTCGCAAATTATGTCATGTGCTTTTCGCCCCGTCGTCGCTCCCATTTGCGCGAGCTGGTCTCCTCTTGTCGCGATGCCTTGGCCGGGCTCCCACACGACCATTGCGCCAAATATCTCGTGCACAGGCAGGCCGAAGCCTGTGCCTTGTTAGGTGATCAGGCTGGTTTTCAGCAGGTTTGGCTGAAACACGGCAATTATCTGACCAGCAAACTCGAACAGAACGAATGGTTTGACTCGCGCAGCAAGCATTTGCTGACCGATCTACCGGTAATGGCCCGTGCGTTGCAACAAAGCGAGCTCCCGTTGTACCAACAAACCCTGCGAAGCGTGCGCTGGAGACGCATGTTCGGCGGATTTCACCTGGCAGACCACAGCAGAATGCCTACATGGCGGTGGTTCTGGTGGATCCTCTTCTGGTTAGCTCTCTCCATGTCCATGCTGCGGAGCCACTAAGCCGCCGCTATTAATCACGGCGGCCTGAAACCCTAACTAGCTAGGTGTTAGCTTCCGGCTGACGAATTCCTGAAATACGTTGGCAAAAGCAGTTTCAACGACCCTGATCCCGGCGGTTTGAAACACAAACCCCACGTTACGATTTTTTGCTGGACGGTAGGAGGTCGCAATTCCAGCCGCCGTCAGGTTTCCAAGGAAATTCGAATAGTTAGGCTGCCAGTTTCCGTTGTCGCCCTTGGCAAAGTCGTTCTCGGATCTGACCTCAAACTTTCAGACTCCAAACTCCTAACAACCCGGCTCATGGACGACGCTTTGTACCGATGACACCGTCCGGGCTGGTGAAGCAGAGAAAACCCAGAATGCTCACTGCGGCAATCATCAAAAACATTCCCATAAGTTCCTCCTTCGGCGGCAGAGCTGACTCATGCATTGCAGGTCAGGAGATTTTGCGTTACCGGCGATGGCTAAAATGTTGCGTCCGGATACGCGACGTGGCCTCATATAGCGCCTGACTGCCTGGCCGAGCTTCCTTCTCCCGTGAAAGACCCGCGCTTTAACGGCGCTAACCGAGAGTCCCATGCGGCGAGCGGTCTCTTGGGTGGTTAACTCACGGAGTTCCCGCAACTCGAGGGCTCTCCGAATTCCTGACCTCAACTGCGTCATCGCGGCCGCCAAAATTTGCGCCCCTTCCCGCTGTAAGTATCTGGCTTCGGAGTCTGGATTTGTGTCGGGCACCTCCAGGCCAGGGGCTGTTCCTTCGCTGCTCGAATCGTCGATGTGTACCTCGCGCAGCGCGCGACCTCTCCGAAGCAACATAAGTGCCTCGTTGATGGCGATGCGCGTCAACCAGGTGGAGAAGGAGATTTCCCTTCGAATTTGTGCAAGTAGACGAAGGCTTTTTGGAAAGTTTGCTGGACAACGTCTTCTGCGTCCTCCGGGACGCGTGTGTAGCGCAGCGCGAGCGCGAAAATCCTTGGCTGGTGTCGCTTGACAAGCGCTTCAAATGCCAGTTCCTCACCACTCTTGGCGGCAGCGACAAGCGCTTCTTGCTTTGGCGGATCACTGAAGGTAGCGAGCTTCGTTTCAGGTTTGCTGCCGTCTTCCGCCAGGCTGGATCGCATGGTGCTGCTCTCCTTATCGGTTTCAAATGGCATACCGTCTTCAAGCGGCTTGCCGCTGCTGCTCGCCGCCTGCCTTTGCCTTCATCGCGACAACGGCAACTCCGCGACCAGGGCGGCTCGCTTGCGTGTCGTGGGCCGATGCGGTGCTGTCTTGTAACTCGGCTCCCGGATTGCGCGCCGGCCCTTTCCGCATGTGAACCTCGGTGCCTCCGCGTTTAAAGGAGACTTCAATCCATTGCCGACTTCATGAGGTGGATGCCCCAGCCGTGTTCGCCTCCAGCCCCTCCGGCGCCACAGGGTCGGCGGCGGCCAGTCGGGTCAGATCCTTTTCCTCGTCCAGCAAATACCCGTCGCGGGGCCGGCTTCACATTCGCAGTGTGTGCGCGGTATTCACGACGCGACCTCCCGATCAGCCTCGGTGCCAGCCAAAGGTCATAGCGAATCCATTGCGGCCGCGCAGCACGCCCGACCACTTTTTCCCTTGGGGACGAAAGCGAGAACGAGTGACATAGCCCCTCCTTTCAGATGCGCTGCGTTGCGACGATGATGGGAAAGCAAGGCGAGGACCAGGCTCTCGAAGTGTTCTGGCTTAAACGGAACTCCTTGATTTGCAATGAGATAAGGGCGGGCTAAAGATTTTCGGCGGGTCCCGTGCCAGACCGCTACTGCCGGCTACGTGGGAAGGTGCCAGGTTGTTGGCGCGGAAAGCCATCGGCTATGCAGGCGGCACCGGGCTAGGCGAGTCATACCTTAACGCGGGAGGAGGGAAGCAGCCGACTCTACTCGAACTGTAGCACCACAATCTCCGGATTCGATCCGAGTCGCAGCGGTGGCCCCCACGTACCGGCTCCACTCGAAGTGAAAACCTGCATCTCCCCTATTCGGCTGAGGCCGTACACGAACTGGCGGTAAATCCGTCGCGCTATCCAGCTCCAGGGTATGAACTGGCCAAGGTGTGTATGTCCTGAAAGTTGCAAAGAAACCCCGGCAGCCTCCGCAATTTCCGGATGATCGGGAGCATGCGTCAATAAAATGCTCGGACGGCCGCGATCCAAACGGATGCCTTGGAGCACCGACGCAAGGGATCTGCGATGCCACGCATTCCGGTACTGGACACCAAGAATCTGCAAACCATCTACTTCAACCTTTTCGTTGTTGAGCACGCGTACGCCAGCCGCCGCAATAGCATGGAGATATTTGCTGTCGTCCCGAAATTGCTCATGATTTCCAGCGACGAAATACACACCGTGTGGCGCAGTTAACTGGTTCAATGGCTCCGCCGCTTGAACGGCGTCGATGGCCGTGCCGTCATACAAATCGCCGGCAATAAAAATTGCGTGCGGCTTTTCGTTCAAAATCTTGGCAACCATACGCCGCAGAAAACCGGCGTTTCGCACATGTCCCAGATGCAAATCGCTAATTAGCGCTGCTTTTCGCCCACGCCACGCGTCCGGCAAGTTCGCGAGCCGCACTGTAGTTCGCGTGACGCGCGTCCAACTTGCGTTGAAAACCCCGTAGAGTCCGGTTGCTAGCGCAACCGCGAACAGCGCTTCGACACTTCGATGGAAGTTCGGGTGCAGCCCCGCCAAAAGTCCAACCGCGAGAACCATCCAGGAGCAAACCGAGGCAATGAAAAGGAAGCTCAGCAAACCTGCCCAAACCGCGGCAATCCTGTAGACGACACGCACAAAAGCATTTGTATAGCGAAAAGCGAGCAGCGAAGCCGGAATGAATGTTGCGGACAGAACTCCGAGGACCAGCTTGATCCACAGTGGTCCAGGGATACGGGCGTTTGCAGACGAAAATGTCCACGTCTCATACAGGAAGAAATGCGTCAAAAAAAGAACCGCCTGCAGAATGACAACAAAAACGATTACGCCCTTTGAAAGTTTCACGCTCCATTCGATTCCGCAGCCGGGTAGATCGTTATAATTTGGTCCGTTCGACGCCTGCGGTCCGCCAATGCCGGCCTGGAACTCCTGGTAGAACGTGCGAGCGCGGTCTGGTCCTGCGACCCCAACACATGGCGAGGACCCTTGGCGTGCCGGTCGCTTCTCCTAACAAGTGCCGCTTCCGCGGCGCTGATAAGATTCGTAGGCCGGGTTGTGACGCACCGTTTGTCTCAAGGAAGGGTTCACTCTCTAGGAATTCTGGCCTGACCCTGCCAGCTCTGGATAAGGCTTAGGGCCGCATGATTTGTTTGCGCAAGATCAAATCACGCATGGCACCGGGCGCTTCAAGAGAGAGAAACCGTGCTCGACGGGGGTTGCCAAGACTTGGCGCCTGGCGAGGAAAAGTGCCCTGGCTGAAACACCAGAAACTTCCTCGCGGTCTTGGCAAACGCAGCGGGAAATTCGATAGCCAGCGCGACCAGCAGGCCAAATACGCTGCCCAACAGTGCAAAACCGAGGTTCTGGAGGGTGAACCAGAACGTGACTCCACCGATGGTCAATGCGTGGAGCGAACCAGCAGCCGAGTCGTGGGTCGCGGCCATGCCGGATCGAACGAAGCTCGGCACTACGACGCCAGCCAGAAACAGGGCGATCGTGACCCCGCCAAGGAGCTGCAGGACAGAAAGAACTCGTTGGATCTTCTCTATTTTCGCAGTGCTTCCCCCGTTTGTCGGCTTGACGGCGGAATGGTGGTGAGGTTGCTGCGCCCCATGGAACATAAATGCTCCTTTCTGATCGCTGACATTTCCGTTCATTGGTTTTCTCAAGCACTCAG
>Ga0066658_10000628_pt1 | contig 12386 bp, 9 predicted proteins | sample GraSoiAngelo_107_FD_75174 | JGI IMG/M metagenome (GOLD analysis project Ga0066658, IMG submission 75174) | Grasslands soil microbial communities from the Angelo Coastal Reserve, California, USA - 14_0903_09_30cm | ecosystem: Environmental > Terrestrial > Soil > Grasslands | place: USA...
AAGTTGCAGGCGCCCAGTGCCAACGGCAAGCATCAGAAGTGCTGACACAAAAAAGCTGCCGACCAGGCATGAAAGACCTGCGCTGAAAGACCGCGTGCGTGTGACCAAGTACCCAATAACGAAAGGACCGACAAAGCCACCCAGGTTTCCCACGGAATTGATGAGGCCAATCGACGCGGCTGCGGCCGACTTGCTCAAGAATTCAGTCGGGATCGCCCAAAAAGCCGGGTGAAATGCGAAGTAGGCACCTCCCACCATGATGAAGAAAAGAATTGAGAGTGGCACGCTCGATCCGGAGCGGATGGCAAAGAAGAGCGATAGTCCGCTTAACAGAAGCGGAACCGCTGCGTGCCAACGACGTTCCCGGGTTCGATCCGAATGCCAACCGTTCAATTGCTGGGTTACAAATCCTGCAAAGTAAGGGAGGGAGGCGAACACCGTTACTTTGATATCGCTCTGCCCGGACAAGCGTTTCAGCATGGTGGGAAGCCAAAAAGCGATTCCGTAGTTTCCAGCCACCGCAAAGAAATAGCAGAAGGTAAGCAGAACAACATCGCGGTGGCACAATGCTTGCCAGATACTATAGGAGCGAAACGCCAGCCGGTTTAGTTGTTCCTGACCGAGCTGGGTGGTGATCCATTCCCGATCCTCTGAGCGGAGCCACTTCGCTTCACGCGGCCAGTCTGTTAGGTACGCCAGCGTGATGAAACCGAGGAGGATTGCTGGGATTCCTTCCAGTATGAAAAGCCATCGCCAGCCCCTGAGACCGAGCCACGATACTCCCAGCAGCAAGCCTGCAAGCGGCGAGCCGATAACGTAAGACAGGGGCATTGCCGCATAGAATCCGGCAACGGCCTTGGCGCGATCAGTGGTTCGAAACCAATGTGTCAGGTAGACAATGACAGCGGGGAAAAAGCCTGCTTCTGCGGCGCCGACCAGGAAACGTAGCAGATAGAAGTCTCGCACCGTGTGGATGAAGGCCATCCATACCGTCAAGATTCCCCATGAGACCATGATGCGTGCAATCCATCGGCGTGCGCTCCAACGCTCGGCAATCAATGCGCCAGGTATCTCGAGCACAAAGTACCCTAGAAAGAAAATTCCGGCGCCCATTCCTAGCGCACGTTCGCTCAATCCCAAATCGCCGGGCATCTGGAGGGCAGCCGCGGCCACGTTCATGCGGTCAAGGAAGGCTACGACGTAGAGTCCGAAGAGAAACGGTAATAGGCGCAAGGCGATACGCCGTCTGGCCCTTAGCGCAACATCAACTGCGTCAGGCATAAGGCGGCCTCGAGTGGCTGGAGTACCGCTCACCGTTAGCTTGGTATCTTTAGGCACCATTGCATCAGGTCATTTGATCTGCTTCACCCGACCGATCTCAACAGCGATAGCCTGGCCCATATCCTGCGTAGACGCATTGCCGCCGATGTCAGGCGTTCGAACATTTGCCTCTGCCAGAGTGACGGAGATTGCTTTTTCAACAGCATCGGCAGCTTCCAACGCACCAAGATGTCTGAGCATCAGGGCGCCAGACCAAGTCTGGCCAATCGGGTTGGCAATTCCTTTTCCAGCGATGTCCGGCGCAGAGCCGTGGACCGGCTCGAACATCGAGGGATACTCCCTTTCCGGATTGAGATTCGCTGACGGAGCGATGCCGATTGATCCAACCACGGCAGGACCAAGGTCGGAGAGAATGTCTCCAAACAGATTCGACCCGACCACGACATCAAACCAGTCGGGGTGGCGCACGAAATGGGCCGTTAAGATGTCAATGTGATACTGGTCCGTGCGAACGTCGGGATATTCACCGCGCATGGCTTGGAAGCATTCGTCCCAAAACGGCATCGTGTGGATAATTCCGTTTGATTTTGTCGCAGAGGTCAGATGTTTGTTTCTCTTCCGGGCCAGATTGAAAGCGAAACCCAGAACGCGAGTCACGCCGCGCCGGGTGAACACACTCTGCTGGATGACTATTTCTTCCTCGGTCCCTTCGTAGAGCCGACCACCAATCTGGGAATATTCGCCCTCGTTGTTTTCCCGCACGATGATGAAATCAATCTGACCTGGTTTCCAATTCTTCAAGGGACTTTCAATGCCTTCAAAGAGACGGACCGGTCGTAAGTTAATGTACTGCCGGAATGTCCGGCGAATGGGAATCAGGAGTCCCCAAAGCGAGATGTGGTCCGGAACGTCCGGGTGTCCGACCGCTCCCAGGAAAATCGAATCGAAGGGGCGGAGTTGGTCGAGGCCGTCGGTAGGCATCATCTTGCCCGTGTTCAAGTAGGTTTGGCAGCTCCAGTCGAACGCGTGCCACTCGAACCGGAAACCGAAGCGCAAGCCCGCGGCATCCAGGACTCGAATGGCTTCCGGAACGACCTCTTTCCCGATTCCGTCTCCGGCGATCACTGCAATTTTAAAAGTCTTCAAGGGCGTGCCTGACCTGTCCTTGCGGGATTTACGAGCAAATGAGTAGCGAAGACCTTGCAGCGGTGCAATCCTGGGCAGCGTATCATAAGTTAATCCTTCCAGTTTGGCAGCGAGCCATCGGGGCGTCCATGTGGCAGATCGTGCTTGCCCACGCAGCCAGAGAAACACGGCGATCCGCGAGATAGTGCGTTAGGTCGGGCATGACGCCATGCGATAAGGCAGCTCCAGCGGCAGTGGAGGTCACTTTTAGAAAAGTTCTTCGGTTCATGTGCGGGATGAGATCGGGAACAGAAAATCTACGGAGTCGGAAAGTTCGGTCGATGGCCTTTGCCGGGAACAAAAGTATCTTAGAAAGTCAGCTTCAATCCAAGCTGTCCGATGCGCGGATCCAACGCGGTCCGGAGTGCACCGAAGTTGCCTTTGGAGCTTAGCTTCAGGAAGTTGTTGTTACACGAAGCCCCAGTGATCGAGGTTCCACCTGTGATAGCGCATTCATCGAAGTTCACACGGTTGAAGATGTTGAAGAATTCCGCGCGGAATTGCAGGCCAACTCGCTCGGTGAATTGGAAGTTCTTTCCGAGTCCCATATCCCAATCGTAGTAGCCGGGGTAGCGGAGACTGCCCTTACCAACGTTTCCAAACGTGCCTGCCGGGTTGACAACGAAAGCGGCCGGGTTGAGCCAATCACGGCATGCGACAGTGCTTGTTGCGGAACACGCTCCAGCCCCATAAGGATTACCGACAAGGTTCGGCCTGTCTTGGCCCAATCCGGCGTGAGAGCCGCCACTGTTGCTGTTAGCACCCGAGAGCGGAGTGAGAGGCCGTCCGGTTTGGGCGGAAACCAATCCACTGAATTGCCAGCCGCCTAGCGTGTTGCGAAGGAAGCCATTGCCTGCCTCCAAGCTGGGAAGCTGGTAGACAAAGGACGAAATAAAGCGGTGCTGGTGGTCGAATTCTGAAGGGCCATTATCAAACGCGTGACGAAGAGGATCGTCCCATGGACGCGCCGAATAGGTCCCGTCGAAACCATAGAGTCCCTGCCCAGGAGGTAAATCGTCAACGCTCTTTGACCAAGTGTAGCTGCTGGTAAAGGTCAGAATTTTCCCTCGTCGTTCGGTCGACAATTGCAGTGAGTGATAGCCCGAATTGATGTCATACGGAACAACCTGCAGATCGCCAAACAAAACGTCCGTTGGAGGCTTGAGCATGTTGAGTCTTCGAAGCGCGCCGGTGCAAATTGCGGTAGCAGATGGCTGGCAGGGATCCTGATTGATCGTCTCGCCCAAATGGCCGGTGCGAGATCCGACATATCCGGTGCGTGCCAGAAAACCGGCGGGCAGTTGACGCTCTACTACCAGGTTCCAGTTGTAGACAGTCGGCACCTGCCATTTGTGATTTGGATCCCAGCTCAGATATAGGTCGCTCGGCCGGAACCTAGCATTCTTGGGCGGAGGAAACGTGGCCGGGAAGGGATAATTGCTCGTCTGGTTCATGCAGTTCTGCAGGGCCTGCGTGGCCGATTGAGTACACAGGGGATCGCTGAACGTTCCTGGGTTAGAGATGTTCGTCTGCAGGAAAAGCTGCGGGCTGAAGGGCGTGGAGTCTACAAAACGGTTGTTGTTCATGCCCGACTGACGTGTGTCGTAGAAGATTCCGGCGCCGCCGCGCAGGCTGGTCTTGCTGTCCCCGAAAACGTCCCAGGCAAAGCCCAGGCGAGGCGCGAAATTATTCAGACTACTCCGTAGGCCATTAGGGGGAAAGCCGTTGTCAGCGGGGAAGAAGAGTCCGGCAGGGGCATTGGGAAACACCGTGGAATGCACCCCCGCAATCAGGTCGGGAATGCGGAACTGCGACCAGCGGTTCTTAAGTTCGCGCCAGGCCAAGCCAGGCTCCCAGCGAAGTCCCAGATTGATAGTCAACCGGCGGTTTAGACGAACGTTGTCCTGGACGTAGAGTCCCGCAAAGATATTTCGATTGTTTTTGAACTCTCCGGCACCCTGTCGGAAGGCCGGATTGCCGCTGTAATCGGTCAACTTGCCCGCCATGAGATTGGCGAAACCATCGAAGCTAAACTCGGCAGGCTGGAAGAATTTGTTGTTCAAATCCACGCGACTGCGTTCAAGAGTGCCCCCGAAGTGGAGATCTTGTCTCCCCATAACCCAGCTAACGTCATCGCTCCAGGAGAAATTGTTGCGGACGAAGGAAGCAGACGGATTGTCGCCGAAATTGAAGCCGTTGTTGACCCGGATCTGCTGGATCGCTTTTATGGGTTGGAAGGGAAGGTTAACCCCTAAATCAGCTACGTTAATTGCGTTAGCTGCAGGGCCGCGGTTGGCCTTTTCGCGGGAATAGCTGAAGCGGGCATCGCTGAGAAGATGCGGGTTGAAAACATGGCTTTCGTGAAACAGAACATTTTGCGAGGTGATAGTCGATCCATCCGTGTAAGTTAGAAAATTTGCTGGATCGAAGATCGCAAGTTTGCTGAAACGATCGTACGCATAACGGACCGAGAGTCGATCGTTTGCAGTCAGAACGTAATCTACCTTGCCAAGCAGATCGTGAAAGTCCTGATGGTCCGGCTTGGCAAAACTGATTTTGTTGTTGGCGTCGCCGATAGGGATTCCCTTCAGCAGGTTAATGACAGCAGGATCGGTAGCTGTTGCCCGGAGAACCGCACTCGGCACAGTCGTTTGACTCGGCAATCCCAGATTGCGAAGTCGAGTGCCTTGATAGGATGCGAAGAAGAAGGCCCTGTTCTTGATGATGGGCCCGCCGATTGTTCCGCCAAACTGGTTGCGCTTGAGCTGATCCCTGCCCTCGTCCTTTGTCGGCTGCCCGTTGGGGGCCGAAAGGAGTGCACCCCAGTTTCGCGCGTTGAACACGGCATTGCGCACGAACTCGAATGCATCACCATGAAAAGTATTAGTTCCTGACTTGGTAACTACGTTCACCACCGCGCCGGCATTCTGCCCATATTCAGCGCTGTAGTTGCTGGTCTGGATACTGAACTCCTGAAGTGCGTCCGGATTCGGGAAAGGCTGGTTGACGTTGGTGTACTCGTCAACGTAGTTACCCCCGTCCAACTGGTAGCTGATCTGGTTCTGGCGCGCCCCGTTGACAGACAGGGTTACTGCACCTGGGAAAGTCTTGGTTGTGCCCTGGTCGGCCCCGCTGCTCGGCGCCTGAACCGAGCCCGCAGTAGTCAGGGTAAGAGTAGCGGCGTTGCGCCCGTTCAGCGGCAGCTCGGTGAGCCGTATCTGCTCAACGACGTTTTTCAGTGTCGAAGTGCTGGTATCAGCCTCCAGCTGGGTATCAATCACCTCGATGACTTGGCCCGGCGCGCCTAGTTGCAGATGGCCGTTAACGGTGAGAGTCTGATCGGCGAGAAGAGTCACGTCCTGCTTGGAAGTGCGAAAACCCGTAGACTCGATGCTGATCGTGTACCGTGCCGGTTTCAGCGACGAAAGCACGAAGTATCCCTGGGAGTCCGCGGTAGTTGTCCGTGACAGGCCGGTATCGACTTGAACTGCTATGATCTTTGCTCCGGGAAGAACCGCCCCAGAGGGATCGGTCACGGTCCCGACGATGCTCCCAAGTCCTTGCGCCAAGGAAGAGACGCAGAGCGCCAGAAGACAAAAAAGGAGCAAGCAGAGTTGCTTCCTCATGCCAATACTCTCCTGTCCCGCCGCACAATTGACATCCGGCGTGGCCGCTGGTGGCTTCTTATGCAACTTACAGATGCCCCAAGGTTCCACGCCCCATCTCGATCGCGACCGACAAGGTTTTCTCAGCCGCTTCTGACCTTTAGCGGAGCGCATCATGTGTGCGCTGCTAACTCGCTGTCAAGCTCAAATACCAAAATCTCCAATTAAGAAAAACTAAACCATCGCCGACCCTATTTTCTAGCGGAGCTCAAAGAGAGCTTCTGGGGCGATCTGTATGGTCAGACGCGCCTGGCGTGGCAGCGGTTATTCGCGCTGCAGGCTGCAGTCGGAGCGGCAGAGCGACCGTTTTTCCGGGACGGGGCGCTATGAACGGCGGCGCGGCGAGTCTATCGCAGCGGCTACTACGAGCGGGATTTTGTGACCCGCTTCGGGACGATTCGGTTACGCATTGCGCGCACGAGGGAGAAGAGTCTTCTGCCCTGCGGGCTGAAGTGATTTCAACGACGGGCAGAAGAAGTCTCCCTGCTGATTCGAGAAGCCTTTCTGCGCGGTATCTCGACGCGGCAGGGGGGCGGGTGGTGGCTACGCTGACCGGCGAGGTGGTGAGCGCACAGACGGTGTCGAAGCTGACTCGCGATCTGGACGAAGCGGTGCGCCAGTTTCACCAAGCCAAGCTCAGCGATGACTATGCGTACTTGTTTCTGGACGGAGTGAGCCTGCGGGTGCGGCGTCCGGCAGGGCGCAAGCGGGTGCAGATGCTGGTGGCCTATGGTGTACAGCGCGACGGCACCCGCCATTTGCTAGCCTTTCTGCGCAGCCAGGGCGAAAGTCAGGCGGATTGGGAGGGATTGCTCCAGGATCTGTATCGGCGCGGGCCGGAAGGCAAGCACCTGGCGCTGATCATCACCGACGGCTGTCCGGGTTTGGCGGCCGCGATCCCCACGGTGTATCCGCGGGCACGGCATCAGCGTTGCTGGGTGCATAAGATGCGCAACATTCTGGAGAAAGTACGCAAGTCCGACTACGAGGAAGTGAAGGGAAGATGGAGTAGATGATGCCGTCTGCGCTCTCGACATTCACCCAGCAGACCATTGGCCGGGTCCGGCGTCGTACCTCCACGAAGCAGCGTCGATCACGTTGGTGGTGCGCCGTTTGCGTCACAGATGGCGGGAAAAGGCGAAGAACGACCGCAACTCCGGCAAGTCCCGTTCCAGCGGCCGCACCCACCGCGCCGTACTCCCGCCGCCAGCGGGCGCGTAAGCTGCGAAACGCCGCCTCGGCTTTTCCCCGACTTTCTGCCCGATAAATGGCTTGCGCTCCTGCGATTTGACCTCATAATCCTGGGACATCTAAAATACGGCGCTCGCAGGTGACCTGCTTGAGCTCTGGTCTTCAGCCAACCTTGCGATAGGTGCACCCTCAACGGCTCTATGTCAAACAAAACTCCAAAAGCGCTGAGGAGCTATCGCTGGTACGGCCCCGATGATCTTCGATCATTCGGGCATCGCTCGCGGGCGGCATCGATGGGTTGCATTCATGCCGACTATCAAGGTAAGCCCGTGATTGCTATCATCAATACCTGGAGCGACGTCAACCCTTGCCACAGCCATCTCCGAGAACGCGCCGAGGATGTTAAACGCGGCGTTTGGCAAGCCGGAGGGTTCCCCTTGGAAATGCCGGCAATCACTCTAGGGGAGACGTTTCAAAAGCCGACCACCATGATGTATCGCAATCTCCTCGCAATGGAAACCGAGGAGTTGTTGCGTTCTTATCCGGCCGACGGCTGCGTCCTGCTCGGGGGGTGCGACAAGACAACGCCAGCTCTATTGATGGGCGCGATCAGCATGAATCTGCCGACTGTCTTCGTTCCTGCGGGGCCGATGCTGCGGGGAAATTGGCGGGGCCAGATTCTTGGCAGCGGTGCCGACGTGATGAAGTACTGGGCGGACCGTCGCGCTGGAATTATCGATCGCGAAGCGTGGATTGAGATCGAAGAAGGCATCGCACGCTCGGCCGGTACTTGCATGACCATGGGAACCGCTTCCACGATGACCAGCGTGGCGGAGGTGTTGGGTCTTTCTCTTCCCGGTGCCAGTTCGATCCCGGCCGTCGACGCCAATCACCCCAAAATGGCCAGCCTCTCGGGTCGACGCATTGTCGATATGGTCTGGGAGGATCTCAAGCCAAGCGACATCTTGACCAAGGCCTCGTTCGATAATGCCATCACTGCGGTACTTGCGCTGAGCGGCTCCACCAACGCTGTAATCCATATATTGGCCCTGGCCGGGCGAGCGGGTATCAAGGTCACACTGGACAAGTTCGATGAACTCTCGAAAACGACACCGGTACTAGCGAACCTGCGGCCTAGTGGCAAGTACCTGATGGAAGATTTCTATTACGCTGGCGGATTGTCAGCGTTCTTGAAGTCGCTATCTTCCCATCTGGACTTGCATTGCCGGACCGTGACCGGCGGGACCCTGGGGGAAAACATCGCGATCGCCGAGACCTACAATTCTGATGTTATTCGCACCCTCGATAATCCGGCTTTTTCATCTGGTGGGCTGGTCATCTTGCGTGGCAATCTCGCGCCCAACGGAGCAGTGATTAAGGCGGTGGCAGCGAGCCCAACTCTCCTAAAGCATGCAGGCCGTGCGATCGTCTTCGACAGCTATGACGAAATGAACGCGCGAGTGGATGATCCTGCTCTCGAGGTTGATGCGAATAGCGTGTTGGTATTGCGCAATGCCGGCCCCAAAGGGGCTCCCGGCATGCCCGAATGGGGGAACCTACCGATTCCGCGAAACCTGCTCAAGACGGGCGTGCGGGATATGGTTCGTATCTCTGATGCAAGAATGAGCGGCACAAACTACGGCACATGTATTCTCCACGTTTCTCCCGAGTCGTTTGTGGGTGGGCCGCTCGCCTTGCTGAAGGAAGGCGACACAATCGATCTGGACGTTGCGAAAAGACAATTGAATATGCATGTCAGTGATGAGGAGCTCGCGCGCCGTCGCGAGGCCTGGCGTCCCCGCGAGGGGATCTATCCGCGCGGCTACGGCAGCCTTTTCATGCAGCACGTCAGGCAAGCCGATGAGGGATGCGATTTCGATTTTCTTGAGGGAACCGCGCCGATCCCAGAACCCGAGATTCACTAATTTTCTCAATCACCCACTGGTCTGGCAGCCGGCAAGAATTGTGAGACTGGCATTTTTGCACACGAAATACTCTCGAAAGCGCGGTCTTTCGCCGACCGGTAAACTACGGAGTGATCTTGGTTATTCCAACGTGACAGATTCGGTTATGCCTCACAGTCCCGCATGCCCTGAGCGGGTCGAAATGATACTGGCTGCTTTTTTCACCGCAGTAGAGAGCGTCTGCAATTTATCGGCAGCCATGCGCGTAATCGGGCCGCTGACGCTGAGGGCGCCAATCACTTTGCCGCTCGCGTCGAAGATGGGCGCGGCAACGCATCGGGCTCCAGGCACTGCCTCTTCGTCGTCGATGGCAAAGCCTTGCTCCCGAACTTTGGCGAATTCTCTCTTCAATTTTGCGGGCTGCACGAGCGTCTTAGGTGTAAATCGCTCATAGGTGAGTCCTCGGAGCATCTCATCCGCTTCCTCCTGGGGCAGAAAGGCGGCCATTGCCTTGCCCAGCGAAGTACAGTAAAGGGGCCGCCGCGCACCAAATAGAGCACCTGCGGACCATCCATCGTTCCCAGGTTCACCGTTTTGCCGGTCAGCGCCCATAACTTCTGCAGCAGGGGGCGGCTCAGCTTGCGCAATATTTCCTCGTGATTCATTGCGTCCAGCCGCGACATTTTCGGGGCCGATTAGGTAAGCGCCCCCATCATCGCGGAAAAGATAACCTTCGCTCTCAAGGTGCGCCAGAAAATGGTAAGCCGTGCTCTTGTTGATGGCGGTTTGTTTCGCTATGTCTTTCAACTGAAGTCCGCTGGGTGAGCGGTGAAGAGTTTCCAGAATTCTGAGGACTTTCGTCACCACGCCCACGGGAGCTGATTTTGATTCACGGGTTCGGATCACGATTATGCCTTCCTGGCACCTTGCCCTCGGGGCAAGAAACGCTGCGGATGTTTTATAAAATGAAATGATAATTTGTAATATTGAATGTTGGTTCTGCTCATGGTCAGCGCCGACTTTACCGGTGGAACGCAAAAACTGATCACCGATCTGCAGGGACACTTTCCTACTCCCCTTCCAACCACCAAACCGTGGAGACCCAACAACACCTTCGGAGACGATCCCAAGTATAAAGACGGGTATTCGGAGCAGTGGAATTTTGAAGCTCAGCGCGAATTGTCAGCGAGCACGATGGTGTCGGCGGCGTACGAAGGAAGCAAGGACGGAAGGCTCCCGCACACCGGACTCGCGAACGCTGCCCGGCAAGCCTCGCCGAGCGGGACGGCAACTTCCGTAATAGATGCTCTTCGTGCGATGCCTTGGGTGAATGCAAACATTACCTATTCCCGGAGCATTGGTCTCTCCCATTACAACGCTCTGCAGACTCGCATGCAGCGCCGCTTTACCAACGACCTCAGTTCGTTGGTCTCCTACACTTGGAGCAAGTCGACGGACGTCAGCAGCGGATATTTCAACGTCGAAAACGGAACCGGCGGTGGCTAAACGGTCCAAAACTTTTATGATCCCAACACGGCGCGCGGTCTCTCCAGCTATGATATCGCCCATTTCTTCTCCTGAGCCACGGTTTATGACTTGCCGTTTGGAAGGGGAAAGGGATGGCTTTCAAGCGGACCAGCATCGTGGTTTCTCGGAAACTGGCAGGCGAATTACATTTTCCAGATTCGCTCCGGCCAGCCCTATAGCTTGCAGGTCACTGGCGATGTAGCCAATCTCAAGGGAAGTGCACCAAACATCGGAAACTACGCACGTCCTAACATCATCGCTGATCCCTTCAAGGCGGGCCCGGTACCGTCGAACCCCGATCCGGGATGCGCAACCACTGTCTCGAACGGCGGAAAAGCGGCTAACGCGGTGCACAATACCACCAAGTTGGTTCAATCCTTGTGCGTTCTCGGTGCCATCGGGCTCGTTCGGCGATTTGGGTCGGAACGCGTTCCGCTTCCACATTTTACGAATATGGATTTTTCACTGTTCAAAACGCTTCGCGTAAGAGAGAGCGTCAGCCTGCAAATGCGTTTCGAAGCATTCAATGTTTTCAATGTCCAGAACTGGAGTGGACCGTCGAATGTCACTATCAACTCGGGAACTCTGATCAGCAAGACTGCAGGCCAGATAACCGGACTGCAAGGAAATCCGCGTCAGCTACAGTTTGGTTTGCGGCTGATGTTCTAACTCGGGCGTGCCAAATGTCCATGCCCGCCAGTGCCAAGTGCTTCGCAGCCGGGTCTTTTGAGCTCTCAACGAACGAGCCCCTTCAGACTTGTTGACAGCGAGCAAAGGTTCGTGACAACCTGCAGGGCAAGTTTGTAAAACGTTTATTTCAATATCCGAAACAAAAAAACAAACGATTCCAGTGCCGTATGAAAACGGAATCCATCGCGGCGAGAGTCCTGAAGATCCACTCGGATGACAATGTGATCGTGGCGCTGGTGCCTTTGAAGGCCGGCGAGCAGATCGAGGACCGGGGCGCCCCAGTCACACTGGCCTCTGATATCGAGTCGAAGCACAAAATCGCAACCCGGGACTTGGCTGCGGGCGATCCAATCGTTATGTACGGGATCCGGGTCGGTAAGGCAGTGAAAACGATTGTCGCAGGTGAACCGATTACCACGGTCAACACGCACCATGACGCGACGGTGGTCAAGGGGCGATCCGCCTCTTCCCCGTGGCTTGCTCCCGAGGTTGGCCGTTGGCGCAACAAACGGTGGTCAGGTTACCGACGTCAGGACGCCCAGGTCGGCACAAGGAATTACTGGCTCGTGATTCCCCTCGTGTTCTGTGAGAATCGCAACATTGACACCCTGCGGCAGGCGTTTGTCGAGGAGCTTGGTTTCGCGCCTCCACAGAAATATCGGACGATGGTGAAGCGACTGGTGCAGCTATACCGAGAGGGACACTCAGATCAGATCATCGGCTCTCAAGTGCAGGAAACCTTGTTGTCTTCCCAATCGAGCGTATTCCCAAATATGGACGGTATCAAGTTCCTGACACACCAGGGCGGTTGCGGTGGAACCCGCGACGATGCCCGTACTTTATGCGGGTTATTGGCCGGATACATCCATCATCCGAACGTCGCAGGCGCCACGGTTCTTAGCCTTGGGTGCCAGAACGCTCAGACCGCAATTCTTCGTGAGGA
>Ga0066658_10000631_pt1 | contig 12361 bp, 12 predicted proteins | sample GraSoiAngelo_107_FD_75174 | JGI IMG/M metagenome (GOLD analysis project Ga0066658, IMG submission 75174) | Grasslands soil microbial communities from the Angelo Coastal Reserve, California, USA - 14_0903_09_30cm | ecosystem: Environmental > Terrestrial > Soil > Grasslands | place: USA...
GAGGGTTTTCGATGGCTGACCGTCATCGCGCCTGATGATCCGGATCTCGAGATAGTACTGATGGCAGTCAAAGCAGGAATGTTGTGGGATGAAGAGACAGCGGAGAAGGTGAAATCGCTGATCCAGGGCGACAAGATGGGCGCCGGCGTCTTCAACACTCCGGATATCCATGGCGCCTATGAAGAACTGAAGAAGAAAGGCGTCGAGTTTCTTTCGCCGCCGACCGAACGGCCTTACGGTATCGAAGCGATTTTCAAAGATGATTCCGGTAACTGGTTCAGTCTGTCTCAAGAAAAGAAGGACTAGAATTTCGAGGAGGTCTTCACGGCATGGCGCGAGCAAAGGCTGCTTCAAAATCGATCTACGGCGTTCATCCCGGCGTTGCGATGGTGATGAAATGGATCGAAGACTTGCCGGCAAAAACGGGAAAGTCATTAGAGGAGTGGATCAAGCTGATCAAGAAGCAAGGTCCTAAATCCACTGAAGAGCGGCGTGACTGGCTTAAGAAGGAATACGGGCTCGGAACGAATTCGGCGTGGTGGCTTGTGGATCGCGCCGAAGGTAAAAATACCGAGGACGCCGATCCTGACGCATATCTTGAAGCGGCCGAAGGATACGTCGAAGAGATGTTCACCGGACCAAAACAATCGCTTCGGCCGATCTACGACAGGCTCCTGAAGCTGGGCCTGGGCATAGGCAAAGACGTGAAGGCCTGTCCCTGCAAGACTATAATTCCGCTCTATCGAAAGCATGTCTTCGCGCAGATCAAGCCGGCGACTCGGACTCGAATCGACTTCGGGTTTGCGTTGGGAGGAATGAAGGGAGCTGGAAGGCTGATCGAAACCGGAGGCTTCGCGAAGAAGGATCGAATAACGCATCGAATCGCAATCACCAGCGTCGACGAGATTGATGATGAAGTTAAGAAGTGGCTCAAGACTGCCTACGATCTCGATGCATAACACAATCAGTTCTCACCGCGGATTATTAAACTTTCCTACGGGACGGCGATGGACTAGAGTTCCCATGCCTGCATCCAAAGAATTCACCTTCCCAGGAGAGTATGTATGTCTGTGCTTTTCCGCACGATAACTCTTTTGACCGTCATCGGGATCGGTTGCTCGGCTTCGGCTCGCGATCGCCAGGAGTCGGGAACAAGGTCGCGGCAAACAAAACCAACAGCAGTCGATAAGAACGCCGATAGAAAGACTGAAAAGAATGCCGATAAATCTTCTGATAGACAGTCGGCTGCCGCTCAAGGTACTTCAGTCGTTGACTCAACCGTAATCCAACGCGAAATGCAGAATCTGGCGGAGCAGATTCAGTTGTTGACGGCCGAAGTAAAAAGGCTGCGGAGGGCGACGGAGACTAACTCTGATACCGCGGAACTGCTGCTTATCGAAGAGCGGCTGGGAAAGGTCGAAGACAAAATCGATGTCCAGCAGGACAAGAAGGCCGCTCTTGATGCGCGCGAGCTGGAAAGCCAGACGCGTCTGCGGAATATTCAACAAGAGCTATTGCTGCGTGGAGGCTTGAGGCGCGATGAGACTGAGGCCGCTATAAGAGCGGAAGTACAGCGGTCGCTTCAGGACATTCAGAATCAGAGAACGACCATTCAACAACGGCTCAATGACCTTCAAAGTCAGGCATCGCGCCTTCGCGCTCGAATAGAGGAACTCCAGAAGAAGACGGAAAAGCCTCAGGAGAAGAATTAGCCCCTCCGATCGAGCCAGGTTCTCACGAATGTCGCGAGGCCGCTTCAGGGTCGCGCAAGCAATGATCCGCTCTTTGGTCACACACGAATAGAAATTCACACACGACTCTCGCCGGATGGATCTTCTCCCTCTCGAAATGGGGCGTAAAGCCCTGCATACTCATCCCCAACCTGCGTCTATTAGGAACCGCTGAGAGATCGATGCAGAGTTGCAGTAATACAACGCAGCATAGGAAGCGATTATGCTAGACGCTCGTTGACGCTCCTCTCGAGATCGATTTGCTGCGAATTCGCGATCATGCGCCGAGAGAGAGCCCGCGCCTCGCCCGTCATCCTCGATTTGAAACCCGCTCCAGTATTTACAATGGTGCATTCAAGCCTCCTGTTTCGTGGAATATGGCTTGCCAGAAACGGTCGACCGTAAGCATCTGTCGGCAGTAATGCCCCTCGCTCTAAATTCAGCCTCCAGTTAACAAGCTATGTACGTAGCGCCGTTCTGGCGCTGGCAACCGTCTACGCACGCACTTATCGCGTAGGGAAGGCCGTACCAGGTTTGTAACCTTATGTTGCGAACATCGAATGGTACTACGACTCCGAGACCAAACGAGAGCGGCCTCACCGTGATCGAGATGGCGGTCGTCGTTCTAATCATTGCAATCCTCGTAGCCGTCGCGGTGCCGCAGATCGTCAATCAGATAAGAGCCTACAAATTGGGCATCACCGCCCGGAACGTGGCTACGGCAGTCCAGAGAGCCAAATACATAGCAACGTCAAACAACAGCAGGGCTGGATTGGTCATTCAGGACAGCTCGAACATGCAGATACAGTTGTTCGACAACGAGGGCATAAACCAGCCCCAGGACAAGGGCTCATTTCGAGTACCGGACGGTATTCAGATCACTTCACAAACGCCGACCGAGCTCGACTTCGATGGCAGAGGCATTCTGACGCCGATGCCGATCCAATCGCCGGTAATCAAAATCGAGAACGCCTGGTATTACACGACCGTCGTGATTTCCGCGACGGGACAGGTGAGCATTACCGATACAAAGCCGAACTGAGATTGAATGATGAATCGCTGGAGCAAGTATGTCGAAATCGATCAAAACAGATAACACAACAATCAATATTGCGCTCTCATCCGAGCGCGGCCTCACGCTTGTCGAGTCTTTGATAGCGATGCTGGTGACGGTTGTGGGACTCGTCAGCCTGGCGACGATGTTCGCGGTTGCGATGAAGACGAACGCGAGTTCGCGGAATTTCACTACGGCCACGACGTTCGCGCAGGACAAGCTCGAGCAGCTCGAGACGCTTACATTCCAAAGGCTGTCCGATCCGAATCGAATGACGAGCAATCCAAACGCGAAAGGACCCAACGATACTCTGATCGTAGGCAGCCTCGATGAAGACCTGCATGCTCCGGACGGAACTTATTATTACGACAAGATCATTCTTGCGGGTAAGAACGACTCGCAGCCTGAGGGCACGATAACAATCGTTCGGCCGGACGGCACAGCCGAAACGCGCAAGCCCGACGGTACGGTTACACCTGGTAATCCATTCGGCGATCACAGCGTCAATTACTCGCGGCGATGGGTAGTCATGTCCAGCAATGAATCCGATCCGGTCGAAAGACGATTGACTCTTGGCGTGCGCGTGAAGAGCGAGAACTCGGCGCCGGGCAAACAGCCTGAACAGGTCGATCTCTACACGGTGCTCACAAATCAGTAATCGATGACAACCGAGGACTAACTTATGGAACTCGTAAAGAACGCGGACTCGCAAGCTCAAGCTGGGCAGCGAGGTTTCACTCTGACAGAACTCATGATTGCGATGATGGTATTCACATTGATCATGGGCTCGGTAGTCTTACTGGTGACGAAGAGCCAGACGATCTTCAAGACCGAGCAGGGCGTCGCCGAAATGGATCAGAACGCGCGCCTGCTTATGGACTTCCTGACTCGCGACATACAGGAGTCCAAGGAAAACGCGATCGGCGTCGCGCCGAATTTCAGGCCGGTGTTTTCTTATAACGCTCCTGATGGAAGCGCCGACGAGCTGACCATCGTTTCCTCGGATACTCAGACCAGGTTACCGGGCGCGGCATTGCCGCTCTTCGCGGCGTCGAGTCGACCCTTCAGCGCCTTCGAACAATACGCGGAGGTCATACCAAACGCGGCGGGCCGGCTGACTCCGGGCGATGTAGTCGGCGGATTCAAAGAAGGAGAGGAGTTCCTGATCAGCACCGTGCTTCAGGACGGCTCCACCCAATTCGACATTGTGAAGGTTAGAGGCGCATCGGTAACTCAGACCGGCACGATCGGACTGTCGTTTGACCCGGTTCAGCACAAAGGCGTGGAGTCCGAGGTAGCCTTTGGATCGGTCTATGAGAACGGTTCGTTTTCCATGAGGCCGGTAACCGTCAAGCGTTACTTCGTGGACAAGACAGAGGACAAGCAGCATCCGAGCCTCGCATTGTCGGTCGACGGCAGCGAGCCGATTATCATTGCGAAGAACATAATGGCGTTTCAACTGCGCTACCTCGAAGCAAAAGAAGGCGAGCTGGATGGAACCTGGGTCAAAGCACAGACAATAAATCACGCATACAAGACTCTCGCCGTCGAAGTGACGCTTTCCGCTCGCACTCAGATCAAGGACGATCCGCAATCGGAACGGCTGATCACATTGGCGAGCGTCGTGCGGCCGCGGTTTCAACCCCGTCTCGGCAACATTCCCGTATCCGGCGCGAGAATTCCTGGAGGATCAGATGGAGGCCCCGGGCGCGGAGTTGGGACGCCTTCGGGTGACGGCTCAGGAGACGGCTTCGATGGAGGATCGGGATCGGACGGTTCGGGCGGCAGCGGCGCGGGTTCCGGAGCCGCGGGTGATGGCTACAACAGGGTTACGAAACGAATCGGCAAAGCGCCGAAGTTGGGCCAGCGCCTGAACCAATAGCTCCAGCGAGCAATCGGAAATTTAGTCATTGCGATTCGTGACAGGTGAGGGGTCGGAGGAGAAGCTAATGCGCATAAAGTCAAACTACTACGAGGGAGCGATGCCTGAGTCGTTTCGGCCGCGAAGCGATGAGCGCGGACTGGCTCTGGTATCGGTTCTGTTGATCATGTCGCTAATGCTGATGCTTGGGCTGGCGGTGACATTCACGGCCATCTCCGACAGCGCGGTCACTTCGAACTTCAAGAATACGACGAGCGGTTTCTACGCTGCCGAAGCGGGCATAAACAACCTCCATCGGTTGATTCGCAGCAAGCAACTCGTGCTCAGCTCATTGCCTGAAACGCCAAAGGTCATTACCGGCGAGCCAAGCCTGGGCGAGAAGGACTTCATTCCTACCGGAGAGAAACTGCTGTCGATCAGCGAACACCTGCCGAACGACTCGGCTTATAAGACCCGAGTGAAGCTCTCCGATTTTCACGCTCCTTTTTCGGCAAACGACAACGATCCGAATCATTCAGGCCAAAAGGTAACCTACATCAATCCGACGCGGCCCACCCTTGGGCAACTCGAACCGTATTCGGTCAACTATCGGCTCGAATCCGTCGGCGAAGGTGTTGCGGGACTCAATGGATCGGTGACTTTGCTCGAGCAGGGCACGATAAACTTCACTCTGCTTGCAACGGCGAACAACGGCGGAGTTAAGTTCGGAAGCTTCTCGGAGTTTGCGCTTTACCTCGATCACTTCAACCCATACCGGCCCGCCGGCGGGTTCATTTATCAGGGGCTTGGGCCGGGAGATCATTTCTCAGGCCGTGTTCATACGAACGAAAGACTTGGATTCTGGACCACGGCAGACGGACAGGATGCTCCGGTTTTCAAAGGCAAGGTATCGCAGTCTTATCCGACTGCAAGCTATTACCGGCATATGGCGGGATTCCCGCCGGCTCCGGTAGATGCGGATTCAGAAGTAGTCGGAGGCGTGCTGGTTGCGCCGAAGTTCCTGGCCGGCTTCGATCGCGGAGTCGAGCCGATTCCGCCCGCCGGGAATACCTTCAATCAAGCTCGAGCGGTGCTCGACGGAGGGTTCCTGCCGACGACGACCGCGCCCACTAACGCGGAGCTTCACGCGAACCTTCGGATTTCGGACGATCTCGCAAAGCCGCTGCCGGAGTCGAAGGCTCCGACTTCAACCGGGCCGGACCTGGCGCCTGGAGTCTACATACCAACCGACGGCGAGAGCTTCACTGGAAGCGGCATATACGTGATGGGTGACGCGGACGACGTTCAGTTGACCGCCGACAAATCCGGCAGCCGCCAGATAATCAAGATCACCCGAGGCGATAAGACGACTACGGTGACTATCGATCTCGATGCCGGCACGACTTCGATCGACAGCGGACACGGAGTCAAGACGCTTCGAGGAATTCCGATTGATCGCTCGCTGCTCAGCGGCGGATCGCGTCCCGCGGCCTCGTTGTATGTGTATGGCAACGTAAATTCGCTTCACGGCCCCGGCCGCGTCGCGGACGATCAACCGCTCCCGGCCATCGATTCAGATTTCGCCGTTACCGTTACGGCTGGAGGCTATCAAACCGGAGACGGACAGCATCCGGTCGCCGGCGGCAATATCAAGATCACTGGAGACCTCGTGTACGAAACACCGGTGGTTGATTCGGCGGGCAATGCTATTAACCAGAACGCAAGAAACCTGCTTGGGATATACGCCTCCGGCGGCAACATCGAGATTCCAATCGACGGAGAAGCGCCCACCAATCTTACGGTGAATGCTTCGATGGCTGCCTTTGTGTTGAAAGACGCTCAGGATAATCCGGTGTTCGGCTCGAACGGGCGGGCATACGGCGGACATGTGCGCTCCAACCTGAACAACTGGGAGTCGACTCCGGATATGGGCCGATTCACTCTAGTCGGCGGAATGCAGTCGAGCGTATACGACAACTTCAGCGTGTACGATGGCCAGTCTCACGGCTACACGTATCAAGGCGTGTGGGACGCGCGCTACGATCAAAGCAAAGCGCCGCCGTTCTATCCGGGCTACGTAGTCGACACACGCGATCCAAACGGAATCGCGGAGATCAAGGTAGCCAAGAACGAACCAACGGTCCTTTCTTATAAGCGGGTTTACTACGGCCAGAAATAACTTCAAGACTCGCGGCGGTGAAACATCCCAGAGGGATTTTAACTATTCGTGAGTATCGCTTTCGTCGTCTATCAAAGCGATATCGACGTCGTACGGAAGGTCCGGATCGCGGGGAATGCTCTCGATCGACCAACTATCATCGAGAGGCCTGGTAATGGGGTCCTGATGCTCGTCGACGAGCGGACCGTATTCGACCTGCGCGACTAATGCCGTTATGTTGTCTTCGCCGCCTCGCTCGTTAGCCATATTTATTAAGCCTTCGCAAGCTTCCTTATGCGAGCTCGACTGAGTAACTACGTCGAGCATCTCTTCGCCCTTAAGCTTGTTTGAAAGCCCGTCGCTGCACAGTATGATCGTGTCTCCATCCATCAGCGGCATTCGATCGACGACTACATTTATGTACGGAGAGGCCCCGAGCGCCTGCAGAATTACGTTCTTATAGGTATGCTGCTCCGCCTCTTCTTCGGTGATGTGACCCGCGGCCACAAGCTGCCCCACCAGCGACTGATCTTTTGTTATCTGTCGGACCGCTCCGTTTCTGATCACGTAAGCGCGGCTGTCGCCGATTTGAGCGAAGTAGGCGGCGCGGCCCATCAAGCCAACCGCCGTGAACGTAGCGCCCATTCCGGTGTACTCCGCGTGCGTGAGGCTCTGGTAATGGATGTACAGGTTCGCCAATTCTATCGCGAGACGAAGCCGTTCAGAGAAAGAGAACTTTGAATACTCAGGACTCGACTGCAGCTCGAGCGATCTATCTCGCACGCTTTCGACCGCAAGTCGTGAGGCGACTTCGCCGGCGAGCGCCCCTCCCATTCCATCCGTTACGGCGAGGATCGAACCGTAGTGACCCTGCGCGAACCGAGTCAGGTTTGCGGGCGCCGAGTCATCTCTTATCGTTTCAGGCGTCCAGGTATCGGCGGTCGACAGATTCACTATAAGAAAGCTGTCTTCGTTGCCGGAGCGCACCAACCCTACGTCTGTCTTGGCGTAAACAGTAATATTGAACTCACTCGCTTCCGGCATACATGTTAGACGGGAAGACGTCCTTCAGTGGGTCGGCCCGATCCGCTCTTTCAAACTTACCAACTCGCAAGGTGGGTTTGATTATATAGATTTTCCAATGAATCGCAACGCTCCTTCCCTCGCGACTTTCTTCTCGACTGATCAAAGCTCGTTAATGGCTTGATCCAGGTCTTCGATTATGTCTTCCACGTCTTCGATGCCGACCGAAACGCGTACCAACCCATCGGTTATGCCGAGCCGGTTGCGTTCCTGAACAGGCACTGAAGCGTGGGTCATCGTTGCGGGATGACTGATCAGCGACTCGACGCCTCCAAGCGATTCTCCAAGCGTGCAGACCCGCACCCCTTCCAATACGCGTTTGGCGTTTTCGAGCGAACCCGTTTCGAACGAAATCATTCCTCCGAATCCGCTCATCTGACGGCAGGCAAGCTCGTGTTGAGGATGAGATTTGAGCCCGGGATAATAGACGCGCTCGACACGCGGATGTTCCGAGAGAAACTGGGCGACGACGCGGCCGTTCTCGTCGTGCTGCTTCATTCGGACTACCAGCGTTTTTGTGCCTCGCAGGACCAGCCATGAATCCATCGGAGAAATAATGGCCCCGGCGGCGTTTTGAATGAACGCCATCTGCTTGATGTCTTCCTCGTCGTTCAGTATCACCGCTCCGCCGATGCTGTCGCTATGGCCGTTCAAGTATTTGGTGGTCGAATGGATGACAATATCCGCGCCAAGTTCGAGAGGCCGCTGAAAGTAAGGGCTCATGAAGGTATTGTCTACGACAAGTCGAATGCCGCGTCGACGAGTGATTTCCGAAACGGCTTTGAGATCGGTCAGCGACATCACCGGATTAGTCGGCGTTTCGACAAAGACCATCCGAGTCTCCGCGCGAGCGGCGTCTTCAATGTTCTGAGGCTCTCGCGTATCGACGTAGCTGAATTCGATTCCGAAATTCTTCAGCACCTTGTCGAAGAGGCGGAACGTCCCGCCATAGGTGTTGTCGCTGACGATTACGTGGTCGCCGGCTCTCAACAGCGTCATCGTTGCGTTGATGGCAGCCATCCCGGAAGCGAACGCGAAGCAGGCCTTTCCGCCTTCGAGCGCGGCCAGATTCTGTTCGAGGGCGATCCTGGTGGGGTTTTGTGTCCGAGCATACTCGAAGCCCTTGTGTTTGCCTAAGCCCTCTTGTTTGTAGGTTGACGTTTGATAGATAGGCACACTCACCGCGCCGGTCGATTCGTCTGCTTCGTTTCCGGCGTGAATGGCTGTTGTTGAGAATTTCATTCTGTAATAGCTCCGATTGAAGTGACGGCTCCGTTAATGTACCACCGGGCCTAAGGGTTCGCACGACAATTCACGCGCGATGTCGTGACTTGGGAGAGCGGTGCTCTCTATTTATTGTGAAGAGAAGAGGCGCCAAACGGCTTTAGAAAAGTGGGCTTCTGTCGAGGGATAGATTCCGATATTCGAATCTGGAATCGCGCCATCCTTATCAGATTGCTGAGCTGCACGGGCTATTCTTGGAACTGCTCCACAGCCTGCTGAATGAGCTCGCGAAGTATGGGCTCTTGTTTGGGCAAATCTACCGGGCGAACTCGCACCGTTATACTACCTGGCCTTCTTGAGCTAACTTGAACGCCCGATTCCTCAAGCCTCTTCAGCCATTCATCAGAATCCCTGATGGCCATACGCATGCCAAGCGACGCCTTTTTCGGAAAGAGGGCGGCGGCATTGAAGAAGCTACCATGTGGACAAAGACCAAGGTGCCGCTTCTGGTATTTTAATTCGAGCTTCGGCTCAGCGACTTCATTGGCGATTTCAGCAATACGATCGCATATTCTCATCATTTCTTCGCCCACCCGTTCTTGCCACATATTCCTGTCCGCGGTGGCGACTACCGACTCAACAGTATCATCTTCGCGGAGAGCCCGCTGATCCAGTACTCTTACAAAGTCTAATACCACTCGATCTTCGATTCGTAAGGCGCTTAGTTGAATCGCAACCATCGGGATGCTGCCGGCGAGAAGACCCATAACGTTGAGAAATCGACTCGTAACTTCCTCGGCGACTAGAACAGCGACGTGATCATAAGCAGGAAAGCGCCGGCGTTCGATGTCCCAGTACTCGATGCAGCGAACTATGTGGTTGGGATCCGTGGCTCCCAGCATTACCTCAACCTCGTAACGAATATTGTTCTCGCTATCCGCGAGTAACATATCCAGCCGGCCCGCACCGTACTGCACCCGTTCGCGTCCTATAATATCCAGTTCGCCGAGGCCGAGAATCGAGGTGTCCTGGCATATTCGCTCATGCAGCCAGGCTTCGGAGAACTCCGGGGATTGACGCAGCCATAAGCGTTCATGTTTTACGAATCTCAACGGCATATTCATGTCCTTTTCATCAGCGGCGGAACTGGAAAGCCCCCATCACAATGTCTGCGAAATCGAGCTTCACGACGTAAGGTCTCTGGATCTAAGGAATCGCCTTGCGATACGTTCTGTGACGGGACACAACTTGTATTGCGCACCACGTAGAATTTGTTTTTCCAAATAAGCGATATCCGTGGCGTTTCGCAATTGGCGCAAGTGCTCCATGAATGGTCCCTTCAGTATCTTGTCAATATCTCCAGGGTCGTCGTGGCACTTGCCGTCGAAGAAGAAAAGATCTGGCTTATAGCACGGGAAGATCTGGGCGTCGACGGCATCGGCCATTTCATTTTTCTCAAGCGCTGAATGCGAGCTAGCTTCTTTATTGATGAGTTCTTGGATATTGCCGCAGGCACTGGGCGCAAGCTGTTTGTTGAATTGATCGACGTTGAACAGGCCTACTGGAGAGTTCACTAACTGGCCCCCTTCCAATTCCCCGTCAAAGAGAGCAATGGATGGTGATAGCTCCGGCAACGTGATTTTGCATATTCTATCCAACTCGATGCCAAAGTCCTCGCCATTAATGTTCAGAAAGAAACCCTCACGTCTGATTGGAACCTCATTCCCCATTTCTATGACCACTGAATCCGGCCCCAGTTGCCACTCCGTTTCAATCCGCGCCGGGTCCAGGAGACTTAGGTGTGGAAACCGCCTGGCCCAGAGGCGCAAGGCCGCGGCGTGTGCTGGAGGGTCAGGTGTTATTCTGCCGTCAATGCTAAAGGCATACCTCTGGTACTTTTCAAAGTCGGCAATGATTAACTCTTCGCGAAGCTCACGTTCTATTGTTTCCTGCGGATTCAGAAGCTCAGCCCGTGTGTCAGAGCCTCCGTTGGCAATGTTCCAGCCAACCGGATATACATCGCGATAGAACAGGCAGTAATAGCTGCCTGTTCTCCTACCGCTCTTGACTTGGATAATCGGAAGCGTCCCACCGCTCGCATAACGAAAGAAAAAGTTGGGATTGCTCAAATCATACTTGTCCTTTCCGCGGCCGTTCAGGAGGAAATCATCGAGAGTCTTTTGATACCCATCTCTGGCAGCCTCCGATAGTACGTTCTGAAGATATCGTTTACCGTTCACGTTCCAAATGGCCGGGGTCTCATCAGAGAAGCGGACCGATAGCTCAAAACAGTCGCCGCTGGATGACTGTCGCCTGGATATTGAGAACTTGGATAGCAGTATCTGGAGAAATCGGTCTTCCGCAAGGCTCAACGGAAGCACCGATCCTTTAATGTCCCCGGTCTGCGTTTCACCTGTGACTGTTGTGATGGGATGTGATTCACCTAGCCGTCGATAGTAGACCTTAACTAACTCGTCGAGGGCTTCCGAGCTCTCTTCGCGGTAGTCAATAAACGTGAAGCCCTTGAGAAAATCCGGTATTTCGCAATCTGATAAAAGAAGCGGAATGAATCGACCCTGCTCGTTGTTTGGATCGGAGCCCAGGAAGGTGCTTAACTCAAACTTCACCCACTCGGAGCTTAATGCGGTGGGGCTCATACAGAAAAGAAGGGTGCGCGATATTTCTAATCCGCGGTAGATTCTAAAATTGAACCTGTTTGCGGGCGTTATTTGCCAATCATCAAACCAAATGCGCAGCCCTCGTTCTGTAAGTCTTTCAGCGAGTTTTCTGACTTTATCTTTGTCGGGAGAGTTGTGGCTGAGGAAGATATCAAAATTAAACGAGTCGACAGGCATAATCTCTTCTCCTTCAAGACGCGCATGTGGGACGAAGGAAATGAATTGTGTCACTCGCCGCCCGAGATTGTTACTAATAGTGAGACTAGACGGCGGAATACGACAGATGAGAACGACGTGACCATATCTGTTCAATGAAGATTTGTAAAGATGAGCGACGCCATATGAGCGACGCCATATTGTTGCGTAAATCGGATGTAACGAGAACGTTCGCGCGTTATCGCCGAACAATTTCAAACGGCTGCCAGGTTTGTATTGTCTATTCGCTCAGGGTTCTGACCGGAACTTTAGAGGCATTGAATCGTATGTGAGTGGGATTGTATAGTGAACGAACCAATAGACGCACCGCCGATTTTCTTGCGGCGGAGACCCGACACAGATACCAGATGACAACAC
>Ga0066658_10000637_pt1 | contig 12306 bp, 12 predicted proteins | sample GraSoiAngelo_107_FD_75174 | JGI IMG/M metagenome (GOLD analysis project Ga0066658, IMG submission 75174) | Grasslands soil microbial communities from the Angelo Coastal Reserve, California, USA - 14_0903_09_30cm | ecosystem: Environmental > Terrestrial > Soil > Grasslands | place: USA...
GGCAACCAATCTGACGATCACCGCCATTCTTTGGTCGCGGACGACAAAGGGATAGAGATGTGCCAATCTGTGCACCCGGGTGCACAACAAACGGCAGGCCGGGTCCGGGCCCAGCTTGGATCGCGTGGTGTCTGGCTCGCCTTCGTTGTTCCACTGTCGATGCCGGAGTGACAGAGGCCGCCACTTCCCTGGATCTGGAACGGCAAGACACTTGGTTCCATGAGTCGGAAATTCAGCCTTGGGCCGCCTTTTCTTCCACAGTTTTGACAAAATTCCTCAAGCGCCTTTTCCGTTACGAACGTACCCACCACTCTCAGTTGCAATGTTGCAAACCAACCTCGTACTCATCCAGCGAGACTCTGAGTAGGCGCGCTACTCGCTCCCAAGACAAACCACCAGGGCCATCCTGCTTCTGCGTATTCACATCGCCAGGAACCTTATTGAGAAAATGCACAGCGGTGTTTATTGGGCTCTCTTCGGGGGCCTTCCTGCAGAAAAGCTGCCGATGCTATTTAAAGCATGGGGCATTCTCTTCGAAGAGTATGTGAACTGGTTTCTGAGCGGTCGGGCGTCCGCCGCTGCGCTGTTTCATCCTCCGCCAAATTGGGGGGATGAATTCTGAATGCTTCGATGGTGCCCGTTACTCAGGAATAAAACAATTGCCCGACTCGCACAGCGCGTCTGGAAAAATCAATCTCGCAGGACGCGCGCGGGATCGGTCCGGCTTGCCCGCCACGCAGGCAATAGACAAGCGAAGATGGCAGTGGTGGTCATCACTGCTAAAGCCAGTCCGAATACTACCGGATCGTGCGGGCTCACGTTATAGAGAAGCTGTCCGAGTAATCTCGTCACAGCCAGGGCTGCCACCGTGCCGAAGAGGACACCTCCTGCGGTTAATCGCAGGCCGCGCGAAATGACGAGCCGGAGCAGGTTGGCCGCGCCAGCTCCAAGTGCCATGCGCAATCCAAGTTCCCGCGTGCTCTGCGCTACCGCGTAGGACATGACCCCGTACAGGCCAACCCCGGCGAGAAGGAGCGCCAGACCCCCCAAGATCGAGACCAAGGTGACCGCTACGAGTTGCGGCGAGGTCGAGCGGTTGACTTGTTCCTGGAGTGTAATCATCTCGTAAAGTGCAAGGTTTGCGTCCAAAGCGCGCACTTCGCGGACGAGCGCGGCCCGCATACTCGACAGCGACTGACGGGTGCGGATGTTCAGAGCAGGTCCTCGCTCGAAATCCTGCCGCAGGGGCACATAGAAAAACGGCCTCGGAATCTCGCGCATGCTCTCATACTTCGAATCGGCGACCACACCGACCACGCGCGTCCAGCGACCCTTCACTTGAAGTCGACGGCCGACCGGATCCTCACCTGCCCAGTAGCGCGTCGCCATAGTTCGATTCACAATGGCGACCAGCGGCGCGTTCTCGTCATCGGTGCGCACAAATTCCCGGCCGGAGAAAAGGGGGATTCCCAGCGTCGCGAAATATCCCGGACCCACCTGGTTGTATTCGACGGAAGGTTGTTCTTCCAGCGAAGGCTGGTAGCCGTCCACAACGATCGGGGTGGAAGAGTACGTGGCGTAGCCCAACGGCGTCACGCAGGCGAAAGCGGCGGACTCCACGCCCGGAAGCGCACTGAGCCGATCGATCAGTTCGTCCTGAAAGATCTTCGCTCGGGGGACATCGTATCCTGCTGCCACTAATGAGACCCCGGTCGTTACCACGCTGGTCGTAATGAAGCCGGGGCTTGTGCTTCGAATCTTTTCCAGACTCTCGAGCAATAAGGCTGCTCCCACCAGCAGAATGAAGCTGAGACCAACCTGGAAGACGACGAGGCCGGAGCGCATCCAGGCTCTTCCCCGGGCCCCGACCACACCGGTGGAGTCGGCCTTCAAAGGCCCGGCCAGATCGAGGTGCCGTGTTTGAAAGGCGGGGATGATCCCCACAATCAGCGTCACGAGCAAGCAGACGCCGGCGCTCATTGCCATTACGCGCGCGTCCATTTGCCCAGGCAGGTACATTGCTACACCTGAGCGTGTCGGCAACAACAACACCAGTGCGTGCCGGCACCAGGATGCGACCAGAAGTCCACCGGCTGTCCCGAATGCGGACAGGATGAGGCCTTCGGTGAGAAGCTGCTTCACTAAACGCACGCGGCTGGCGCCAATCGCGAGACGAACGCTCATCTCGTGGCGACGGGCGAAGGACCGCACCAGCAACAGATTGCCCACGTTCGCACAGGCGATAAGCAGAACAAAAGCAACGACGGCTACCATGACTTCGAGTGTCGGCAGCATAGTTCGGGCATGGTTGAATGGCGTCTGCCACAAGGGCCATATCCCGATGCTGCGCCCACGGTTGGTGGCCGAGTAACTCGTCTCCAATCGCGCAGCAATTGCCGAGATTTCCTGCTGTGCCTGCGACTGTCTGACTCCCGGCTTGAGTTTCACATACGCTTCGATCCATCGCGCACCGCGGTCTTCGAGTTTATATCCGCCACTCTCGAAGGTTTCTTCCATCGACGCCGGGACCCAGAACTGCATTCCCCAGCCGACGAAGGTCCCATAAAATCCCTCTGGCGTAACGCCGATGATGGTGTGCGGCACATTATCAAAGCGCTGCATTCTGCCAACGATTTCCGGATCTCCTTTATATCGATCACGCCACAGCTGGTAGCTGATGACGACGACAGGATGGGAGTCGCTGCCGACGTCCTCGCCCGGCTCGAAGCCTCGCCCAAGAATGGGACGAACGCCGATGGCAGCAAAATAGTTGGCGGAAACGATGCTCCCGCGCACGGTCTCGGCGTGATCGCCAACGCTGAGAGTGCTTCCGGTAATCTTGCTGACGAAAGCTTCCTCGCAGAGAGAACAATTTCTGCGCAGGTCCTGGAAATCAGGCCATGAGAGTCCGCCTGCTCCGGTTTCGCCACGTGCCGTCCCGGCCAGCGCGAACAGCCGCTCCTGATGCGCGACTGCGGGATACGGACGGAATAAAATCCCTTCGACCCAGCTGAACACGGCGGCATTTGCGCCAATACCCAAAGTCAGACACAGAATTGCCACCGCGAAAAACCCTGGGCTACGGAGCAGTTGCCGCAAGCCGTAACGCAAGTCCTGAGTAAAGTCATCCAAGACGCTTCCGCCGCGAGCATCCCGGCACTGCTGTTCGATCTGCGGGATCCCACCCATCGTGCGCACGGCGGAGCGGCGTGCCTCTTCCGGCGACATGCCTTTCGCGATGTTTTCCCTGATTTGCTGCTCGAGATGCTCGCGAAGCTCTTCTTTCATTTCTTGATCAACCTGATTGGGATGGAAAAAGGAGCGCAAACGCGGCGGCAAGGAATAGAGCCATTGTTCGATGTCCATATTCAGGCCTCTTTGAGCTGCACGATGCCGGAGATCGCCGCCGAGACGCGGTTCCAGTTGGCGGTCTCTTTTTCCAGTTGCTTCCGTCCCAACCGCGTGAGCGAGTAGAACTTGGCGCGACGATTGTTTTCGCTCGGCTTCCAATGCGCGCGAATCCATCCGCGATGTTCGAGCTTATGGAGTGCGGGGTAAAGCGAACCGTCGCTGACGCCCAGCACCTCGCTGGACATTTGTTTCAAACGCTGGCTGATGGCCCATCCATTCAAGGGTCCCAATGCCAGTATTTTGAGGATCAGCATGTCCAGCGTCCCCTGGACCAGGTCGGACGGCTTACTCACAAAGGTCTCCTCTCGGTTACCGAGTTAGACTACCGCGGCTCCCCTCGGTTAGCAAGAGATCGCCCAAAAGTCAGGCTTATTTCTGGATGGCAACCCGGAATCAATCCGGTCGGCAATGGAGCCAGATCGGTAATGGGAAGGTCGGCTTTGCTCCGGTCAACTTCTGGCTTGCCCGTCAGAACCCGGGATCAATGTGTGCAATCGAGATCCTCAGCACTTTGCCCACCCCGCAATCGATTCGCTATTTTTCGACTACGGAAATTGTAGGATTCGGATCGGTGTCTCTGATGAACGCCAGCTTTCTGCTCGAAATGACAACCGCCGTGGTGCCGCTCCCCACACTTCCCGTTCCTTTCCCGGAGATGGAGTAGACAACGTTCAAGCCCTGGTTTGCTGCCAAGCCTGTCGAACTAGACTGGTCCAGTGTGCCGGAAGCATTTCCGTTTCCGAGTGCAGTCAGGACGCCGGATTCCATCATCACCGTGGCGGACGAGGGATTCTCGACCACCAGAGTGTAGGCACCGGAAAAGGACGAATCGCTGAACGGGCTTCCCGTCTGCGGCTCCAGGATGCCGAAAGTCACATTGGCATCGGTTCCCAGCAAGAAGCCCTGATTGGGCCCATACAGATACAGCACGGGCGGCGTGCTGGTCCCGGCCAAAGTCACGCGACCATTGGAAGCAACTTGATAAGTCAGAGCTGTATTGCTCGTGGCAAACACTCCTGCCGAGTTCACGTTGTCGTTCGTCCTAAGGTTGCCCAGTCCTTCGGCGCTGACGGTAGCAAGATCCACGACTGGTCCGGCGGCTGACTGCGCCGTCTCACGAAGCACAGCAGTGCCGTTCAGAGAGGATTGGGAGAAGCTTGTCCCAGAGGGGATAGCGATCGCTTCGCCAGAGGTACCCCAGAGATCGTTGGTCATCATGAAGAACGCCTCTGTGTTGTCGATCTGGTACAGAACGAAATTAATTTGCGGGCTCAGGTCCGTGAACAAGCCGCTTCCTCGCCCATTGCCATCGCAGCACTGGAAGGTTCCAGCCGATTGAGCCTTGCTGGTGATGCTTCCTCCGAGATTGAGATCAATGTCGGAGGCGGGAATTGCCGAGACGCCATCGGATTCAAACGTTCCCACGATGCCGACCGAGCCGATGATCGCGGTTCCTGCCACAGTCGGGGTTCGTCCGACAGTCCCAAAAACGTAATTACCCTTGAAATGGCTGGCCGCAAAAGCGGTCGGGTCCTGCAGCCGAAGAGAACCGGCTCCGCGTGTTCCTGCCCCTGTCGTATCGTCGAACTCGATGAACTGACCCGCAGTAGCAGTTCCGCTGGCATTAACACAGCCCAGTCCGAATCGCAAGAATGTTGTCTCTCCGTCGGTGCCTGTCAGGACCAGGCAGCCACGATGGTCAGGCCCCACGGAGTACAAACTCGCAGTGGTGCTGATCGTCGGAGGGACATGCCCGGCGCCGCTGAAGTAAATAATGTCCTCTTCGCCACCCGTGATCTTTCCAATCCCGTTCGCTGTGATGCTGCCCGCAGTGCTAGTCCCTCCCCAAACTCCAAACGTCTGGAGAAGGAATGCGTACTTGCCAGTCAGCAAGGATTCCTTGCCAGAACCCGCGCTGCAAATGAGACGCCCGCCGGCAGTCGTCAGGATCTGCGTGCTGCTGCCGGATTTCGTGGGATCATCGACCGAGGTTGCTACCACGCTCACAACTGGTAGCACTGGAGAAATTGCCGGTGCAGTGTATGTAGCCGGTGTCCCGCTGGCTGTCTTCGTCGGACTCACGGTGCCGCAAGCGGGCGAGCAAGGCACGCCGATTTGCTGTACGCTCCACGTTACGCCCTGGTTGGTCCCATCGTTCGCGACGGTTGCAGTCACGTGCTGCGTCATGCTCAAAGGAACGGTCCCCGGATTGGGGGAGGCGACAACCGAGATCGGCGGAATGGTTATCATCGCCATCGCAGATAGGTAACCCCGGCTCGCGACGACCCACAGTCTTGCCACTTGTGCGCCGTTAGGGAAATGATACGGCGTGGATGGGGCGGTGTAGGTCGTTGGCGTCCCGCTTTCCGTGCTTGTGGGCGACACTGTCCCACAGCCACTACAAGTGGAGCGGTGGGAAACACAGTGTTGCGGGCACCCCGTGTAGTACGTAATTTCAAGGCTCCATGAGATAGGCCCGGTCGGGTCCGTCGTCGTTGTGAACTGCTGAATGTCACCGACTGGTACGGATGCCAAGCTTGGCGAGATGGAGATCGTTGCGGCCGCGCTGACGCTTGGGCCGCGCAAAACGAGCACTAGGACAGCCAAGCACAACCCTGCGATCCGGGGTCTCATGGAGGCCTCCTTTTTTGAGTTTTCGTTCAATAGGCCCGAGCGTGGTCCATCGTCCGCGAAAAATGTAATCGCCGAACTTATTGCTTTCGCGCGTCAAGGTTGATCACAGTCGGGAGCTGCGTTCCGTTTGGCGTTGCCGCCGACGTGAAGATCCCTCGCATGTGCTTCATGTCCTCGTCGAATGCGATGCTGAGAGTCACAGCCAAAATCTCGGTTCCCGATGCGAAAATCTCGACACTGATTGTGCCGGTGCAATCCGGATTCACGGCGTAGGTCCCAGAAAAGGTCTCGCTGGCAACGGCGCCGGCGAGGCTGGAAGTCGCAACCCCATTGTGCAGATTTCCCGTCCCATCGAACGTGAATACACCGACGGCGGTCCTCGGACCAATGGGAAGGACCGTGCCCTGGTCCGTGAACGACCACTTTCCAGCAGAGCGCGCAAGTGAGCACACGGGGTCTTCTGCATGAGCAGGAGCTGCCATGGCTATCGTTAGAACTACGGCGAACAGACTGCCCAGACATTTACTGGCTATTCTGGATTTCATTGGTATTCTCCTTTTGAACTCTTCGGAAATTAACCGGCGACCGTCTAGTCTCGGCCCTAAACGCAACGGTCGTTTACGTATTCGCCGCTGAAGCACAGTGCCCCGAACTACAGGAACCGGTTGTGTTGTGCCCCCAGACAGCAGCTGAACGAACTTAACTTGATCGCACTGTCCGGGTCAGAGGGTCAATTTCCCATGACTGTTCTTTTCCTGTTCTGCAGATAACCGCCTAACCCATTGAATTAAACGGTCTTTTGCGGCAGAATAGCGACCTAAATTGGGCCACCGTTCGAGAGAGAACCTGCCAGGGGATCGGAGGTGGCTGTGCCAGCAAAACCAGAAATTCGTTTCGCTGATTTCGAAGTTGATCTTCGTTCGGGCGAACTGTGCCGCCACGGCTTAAGGGTAAAACTGCAGATTCAACCGTTCCAACTCCTGTGCGCACTGCTTGAGCGTTCTGGGGAAGTAGTGAGCCGCGAGGAACTTCAGAAAAGAATCTGGTCCGCGGATACATTCGTAGATTTCAATCAAGGTCTAAATAATGCCGTAAAGAAATTGCGGGAGGCGCTCGGCGACGATGCGGAGACGCCTCGCTTCATCGAGACGCTTACGAAACGGGGTTACCGCTTCATAGGTGCCCTGCACGAAGCCGCAGATAACCTGCGCCCCTCTCGTGCACTTTCACAAAGCCCTGCTGTTGATTCCATTGCCGTGTTGCCCTTCACCAGCATGAGCGCTGATAGGCAGGACGAATTCTTCGCCGACGGGATGACGGAGGAGATCATCAATGCCCTCGCGCAGATTGACCAGCTTCATGTGGTGGCGCGAACGTCTGCGTTTTCCTTTAAGGGCAAATACATCGACATCCGCTCAGTGGGCAGGCAACTGAACGTGCGCACGGTTCTCCTTGGCAGCGTCCGCAGAGCCGGTAACGAGCTCCGAATTTCCGCTCAGCTTGTCAATGTAGAAGATGGATACCACCTCTGGTCGGATCGATTCGACCGGGAGGTGAAGGACATTTTCGAGATCCAGGATGAGATTGCCCGAAGCATCGCGGAGCGGTTAAAGGTCACGTTGAAGGCAGGGGAGCAGGAACGGCTCGTGACCGCGGAGACTAACACTCTAGAGTCGTACCAACTGTATGTGAAGGGTCGAGAGCTTCTGTATCGCCGTGGCGGCGTCATCTCACGTGCCGCAGAGTGCTTCGAGAGAGAGGTTGTACTCGACCCCGATTACGCATTGGCTTGGGCTGGACTCGCAGATTCCCAGACGGTGCTCGGTTATTATGGCTTCGCTCGTCCTGAAGCGAACACGCCAAAAGCCTTGGAAGCCGCCCACCGGGCGGTCGCGCTAGGTCCGTCTCTCGCGGAAGCGCGTAATGCTCTGGCAATGGCCTCTCTGATGTGCGCATGGGACCGCGCGAAAGCCGAACAGGAGTTTCTTCGCGCCATTGAGCTGAATCCCAGCTACACCCAGTCGCGTGACTGGTATGCCTTGTTCTACCTCCAGTTTTCCGAAGGTCGGCTTGCGGAGGGTGTTGAGCAAGCGAAGCTGGCTTTGAAAGCTGATCCGCTTTCAAGCTACGCGCACGCCGTGTACGGGCTGACCTGTGGCAATGCCGGTAAAAAACTGGAGGCTGTACAGTCTTGCCAACGGGCAGTGGAGCTTGATTCTGACTCCTTTCTGGCCCAGATGCTTCTCCAGCTGGTCCTGCATATCGATGGAAACTTGGAAGAATCTGTCGCGGCAGGGGAATCGGCCTTAGCCATGTCGGGTCGACTGGCATGGTCGATGGCATTCCTGGGTGTGACCTATGGCAAGTGGGGCAAAACAGAGCAAGCCGATGCGCTCTACTCGGAGATGCTCGCGCGGGCACGGCGGCAGTATGTGCCGGCGGCGCAACTTGCCCTTGCGGCCGCTGCCGCCTCCCGAGAGAGCGATGCTCTGCGTCACGCCAGCGAGGCCTTCGCCGTTCGCGACCCCGACTGCCAGTTCTTCTTCTCCAGGCATCTGCCCTTTACGGCTCCTTTATACGCTTACCCGCGTTTCTGCGAACTGCTTGTGCGCAATCGGCGAGGTGACTGGCTGCGTTGTGCAACTTGACCGAGCTTTTGGGGGTACTGACCCTTGCGTTTTTTGCAACTGTGGGCACCATGGACGTGTAAATGTAGCCGCACAGGGTGCAAACCGAAATTCTTCAGCCCTTTGCCACGCTTTCCAAAACACCAGGATCACGCGCGGCACCCGCAAGATCTGTCTTAGGTGCATTGATCGGGTCTTGAGTGCAATCGAGATTTCACCAACTGGTGGTCACGTGTTCCTACTCACCGCAGCGATGAGTGATAGCCGCTGCGTGTTTTTTCGGGGTTGCATGACGTTAATCGCCTGCACTCGCGATAGGACGGGACATCAGCTTCGCGCCAGCACAGCCTGAATATCCCCTCAACTGCTTCATTATCCATACGCGAAGCTGGATGGGACGCCGCTTGCGTTCGCACCGGCATTATGGTTCCAAGACCGGCCGATCGCATGAGGGCGCTCGTACGAGCCCTTCCGGAAGCACGAGCGTTTGCCTCAGATGTTGAGACCGTGGCTTGCCCGTCGCTCGCCCGCAAGTGTTGCGTAGAGCCATAGACGCGCCACATTTGGGAATCGCCGCTCTCCAGGCCGCGCGGGCAACAAACTGGCGGGACAGACCCACCCGGACAATAATTAGCGGCTCCGTTCTGGCAGGTGCAAAGCAGTTAGCTCCTGGGGGCAGGCCAGCACGAAACGTTCGCTGAGCTCCGCTGCGGTGAGCCTGCGGTGCTGGATCGGAATAGCCACGAAGCGGCTGATAATCTGGACGACATCGTAGCTCAGCAATTCAGGCCCGAGGAGAGAACATCATGCATGATAAGCGAGCCGCGGCGCCAGACAGCACGGCGGTTCGGGTCGCCTTGTGGCGGGCCATGCACGTCCAGGTCGATCCGCTGCCACATGTGCTCGAAGACGAGATTGGCCTCCAGTTGGCGGCCCCGGACGACGGCTGGCGCCGCCGTCCGGACATGGAGCCGCACGCCTCGAGCCTCTTCCGCGCCTCCATCGTGGCCCGGGCTCGCTTCATCGAGGATCTGGTTGTGGAACAGGCTGGCCGCGGCGTCAGCCAACACGTTATCCTCGGAGCTGGCCTCGACAGTTTCGCCCAGCGCAGGCCGGAGATCGCCTCCAGGCTAAAGGTATTCGAGGTCGACCAACCCGGTCCCCAGGCCTGGAAGCGCCAGCGCCTGATCGAGCTCGGCTTCGGCATCCCGGAGTGGCTGCGGCTGGTGCCGGTCGATTTCGAGGCGGGCGGTTCCTGGTGGGAGCGGCTCAATACCGTCGGCTTTGACGCCAGCCAGCCGGCGATCGCGGCCACGTTGCGCCAGATCGCGGTGCTTGCCCAAGCCGTCGGCGGGCGGCTGCAATGGCGTCGCCTTCTCTTGTGTGAGCCTTCTCTCGAATCCGCAATGCGTCCAGCTCGGCCTGGAAAGTACCCCGATCAACCACCGCAGGTGCTGAAGGTTCATCTCTCATGAAGTCTGTCATCGTTCTCGCCGTTAGCGCCTGGGGCGCTGTTTTCATTTTCCTGAGGTCGCGCTTGACCTCACTGTCTCCAGTCATATGCTTCGTCATCGTCTTTCCTTTGCGCGCGGTGGTGAGATCACAGTCCGCCAAGATCTCCTCCTGGCTATGCTCCGCGCACCCTGCGGAAGCATTCGCGCAGCTCCTGTGTGAAAAGAGCCGGCTGCTCGAAGGCGGCGAAGTGGTCGCCCTTCTTTAGCTCGCTTTCGCCTCTGCGTCGCGCTTTCGAAAGGCGGCTTCTCCAGCGTCGGACACCTCGACCCACTTCGGGTCAGGCGAGGCCTCGGCCTCGTAGTTGTCGTGCCAGTTCCACCACTTGTACGGCGGGGTCTGGGGGTAACCCTCTGGCGAGTCCTCCCAAGTCTCCTGGCGGCCGAGCGGCGTGCTGTCGAGGTAGCTCCAGGTGGTCCCCATCGCCTCGTCGCCGCGGCCGTTGATGAAGTATGTGCGGAACACCCGCTCGCAGTCGCGGAAGAACACGTTGTGGCCGTGCCATTCATCGACGCCGAAGTCCGCGTCGAAGCCGTCGGTGATGGTGTACCAGGGCATCTCCCAGCCCATCCGCGCCTTCAGGCGCGCGATGTCCGTCTGCGGCGCGCGTGAGGCGTAGGCGAGGGTGGTGTCGCGAGCGTTCAGATGGGCCAGCTGGGCGACCTGATCGGCGCCCAGGGAGCAGCCGCGGCAGGCGTGCTCGGGCCAGCCGAACACCCCGGGCTCGAAGAAGGCGCGATAGACGATCAACTGACGGCGGCCTTCGAACAAATCGAGCAGGCTTACCTTGCCCTTGGGTCCGTCGAACTTGTACTTCTTGTCCACAGCCAGCCAAGGCATCCGCCGGCGTTCGGCGGCCAGCGCGTCACGGGAGCGGGTCAAGGCCTTCTCCTTCACGAGGAGCTGCTGGCGCGCAGCCTCCCACTCCTGCTGCGACACGATCGGGGGTGTGTTCATCGCGAGATGCCCTTTCCCGGGTTCCTTGTCTCTCTCTTTGCTTGTTGCCATCTTATTTCTCCTTTGTTTTCTGAAACAGACCGAGACGATTCGCTCCGAAAAATTTTCTGAACTTGCCGATGCACACCGCCAGAATTCGACAAACCCATGAATAAGGTTAACCAAATTGTAATATCAGATGAAAGATATCGTACCTTAAGGGTAAAACCTTTGTTTGAGATTGAGGCATCTTAGCCGCGTGGCAAAAATCCTCAAGATGCCAAAGCGTCAGGACGAAGCCGAACTGGCTGCCTTCCATTCCCGCGATGCCCGCTGGTTAAAGCTAGCCGATGATGCCCTGTCCGCTTCTGAGAAAAGCAGTCAAGCTCTGGAGTTGGCGAAAGAAGAGCAGGAGCGCATCCGAAAACAACTTAAGGGCAACATCGAAAAATACCAGCGTCTCGAACAGCGCAAAAATAAAAAGGCTTAAAGGTATGGTCCGGCATTGACATTCGTAGCAGCTGCGCTATAACGTTACCGTTAATAGATAGGCCAGCCCTCCTCGGAGGATGGACTTATGGCGCTAGATGGCAAGGGCGTCCGAACGTGGCAGGAAATAGCATCCGACGCATCCCGCGAAAAAGACCCCCAAAAACTCAAAGCACTGGCCCAAGAATTAGAGCAAGCTTTTGTCGAGCGTGATGCCAAGCTCGGCATCGGTCGTCCAAAGTCCTCAGCCGCGTGAAACGTGCACGTGATATAAAGCAGCGAAATGAGAGCCTTCACGCGGCAAGAGAAGTTTTGGATAGTGATGACCGTAGCGGGTTTGATTTTGCTAGCTGTGACTATCGTCTCTCTGGTTTCCTTGACGAGATAGGCGTGCTTGGCGCGGATTGACCGCTCATTTTTCTTGCGCCGACTATTTTTGTTATTTCAAATCGTTTGTTTTTTTTGCGGTCTGGTTGGAAAGTCTGCGGCATCGGTGTGACCTGCAATGTGCTCAACCGCACGATCCTGCCCGTTCTTCGCAAGGCTGGTATTGAGTGGCACGGCTGGCACGCCTTCCGTAGAGGCTTGGCGACGAATTTGTATCGCCTAGGCGTAGCCGACAAGACTATACAAGCAATTCTTCGTCACGCGAACGTGGGCACAACCATGAACATTTACGTGATCGGCTTAGCACCCA
>Ga0066658_10000638_pt1 | contig 12296 bp, 10 predicted proteins | sample GraSoiAngelo_107_FD_75174 | JGI IMG/M metagenome (GOLD analysis project Ga0066658, IMG submission 75174) | Grasslands soil microbial communities from the Angelo Coastal Reserve, California, USA - 14_0903_09_30cm | ecosystem: Environmental > Terrestrial > Soil > Grasslands | place: USA...
CGGAATAGGTGAGCAAGCGGTGATAAAGCTCGGGGTGATACCAAGCCATGATCAACGCGCAAGAGCCTCCTGAGCTGCCACCCATGGTTGCCCTGCCGCCCGGATCCTTAGTGAGTTTCACGTGAGCTTCGGTTTCCACCAGAGGCAAAACTTCGCTCTCCACAAACTCGGCATAGACTCCGGAAATTGTGTCGTACTCAAGACCGCGTTCACTCCCCTGTGCGTCCCCGCCTCCGTTGCCGATAGAAATGGCAATCATCACCGGGACCTTATGTTGAGCAATCAAGGTGTCCACAGCCGAAAAAAGCGACAGGTCAGGCCCGTCCGCCCCGACGATAAAAGGCGCGACGCTACCCGGCACGTATTGCTTGGGAACATAGACGCTCACCCTCCGCGAGTACGGAGCGGGGTGGCTTGTAGTCACCACGAGCTTTGCGGGGTTAGCAGGATCTATAGTTCCGAAGGTGCCGGGGTCACGTGCAATGCCTGGATAGACCTTGCTGTCCGACGAGTTCATAGTGAACTCCATCACCGTTCCCTTAGGTATGCCGTCCTGGACAGACATCTCGGGAGGAACATCGTGGGTAGGCCCGATGATGAAATTACCGTCCGCGTTGGCCGGAGGGTTTGAGCCGTCGGGCAATTCTTTGGCCGTGACATAACCGGGACTGTTGGGATTGCGTGTTGGCGGTGTCGGGCGTTCCGTGTGTGCAGCTGACGGAGGAGACTGGCCGGAGACTGGATTGAGAATCGCGACTAGGCTAACCAAGAGTGAGATGCTCAGAGAGCGCGGAGTCATGTGGTCATTTTGCAGTATTCCGAACTTCGGGGGAATGGTTGGTTTTGAGTTCCGCGCTGTTATGTGAATGGCCTTCGTCGCCTCAACTGACGAACCGTACCAAGCTTGCGGATCGGGAGCCATCGGTGATCGTCTAGCGGTGCCAGTAACGGAGAAAATCCGGTTCCGTTGAAACAGGGTCTCCGTTGGCCTAGAACTTTGACTCGGGCGCGTGTGTCAACTCTTTTCGAGTCTCGACATCATGGGATGCCCCTGCTTGATTGCTCATTCCGAGCAGCCTCTCCATCGTTGCGAACAGCTCATTTGTCCGAATGGGCTTTGAAATGTACGCGTCCATCCCTGCTGACAAGCAGCGCTCCTCATCACTCTTGAGGGCATGTGCAGTCATGGCTACGATGGGGGTGTGCCTACCCGTAGACCGTTCCCTCTGCCGGATTGCCGCAGTGGCCTCAAGACCGTCCATCTCAGGCATTTGGACGTCCATAAGCACAAGGTCAATGTTCTTGTTATCGTAAGCCACTAGTGTCTCCCGGCCGTTGACCGCGACGGAAACGATGTACCCTCGCTTTTCGAGTAGGCGCACCGCGAGCGCTTGATTTATCGCGTTGTCTTCCGCCAACAGGATTCGCGATCGGTTCCGCACCTCTCGCAGCGTATGACGGGTCACCAATGGAGCTTTCTTGTGAGTCGAAAGATTCAAGACATTACATATTGCTTGCAGCAACTCTCCCTGGCGGATCGGTTTTACAAGGTACGCGGAAATTCCCAGCTCACGGCAACGGGTCGCGTCGCCAAGATGTCCCGCCGAGGTCAGCATCATGATGGTGGCGCCGACCAGATGCGGATCTTTCTGTATCCTTTCAGCGAGGGTAAAACCGTCCATTTCCGGCATCTCTCCATCCAACAGGATAAGGGGAAAGGGACGACCGGCGCTTTTTGCGACTTCGAGCGCCTGAAGCGCAGCTCGGCCACCTTCGACCTCGGTCGGCTTCATTCCCCAGCAAGTCAGCATCCCGTTGAGAACGCTTCGGTTGGTGAAGTTATCGTCCACAATCAAAGCATGCAGGTCACGCAACTGTTCTGGCTGTAGGGGATCAGAACGGAGGGAAGGCGAGTCCTGCACAGCCAAGCGGAGTGTGAAGTGAAACGTACTGCCTTGGTCAAGCTGGCTCTCCACCCAAATGGCTCCGCCCATCATGGTCACAAGTCTTGTGCAGATCGTGAGTCCCAACCCAGTGCCACCGTATCTTCGGGTCATCGAGCCATCGGCCTGGGAGAATGCTTCAAAGATTTTCACTTGCTTGTCGGTGGGGATGCCTATTCCAGTGTCTTTCACAGTAAAATGCAGGCAGGTGATGGCGGCTTCGTCGGATTCTTCAACTACGGTGACAAGCACTTCACCACGTTCAGTGAACTTGATCGCATTCCCGATCAAATTTATCAGAATCTGTCGAATCCTACCCGGATCTCCAAGGATGGCCTCTGGAACGTCCGCTCGAACGTCATAAATTAGTTCCAGGCCTTTTTGATGCGCGCGAAAACCAAGTGACTTCATCGTTTCGCCGAGACTCTCGCGCAAATCAAACGGGATTGATTCGAGCGCCAGCTTGCCAGCCTCAACCTTGGAGAAGTCCAAAATATCGTTAATCACGGTGAGGAGTGACTCGGCTGAGAATTTGACGAGACCGAGGCAATCGCGCTGTTCGACAGTTAGTTCTGTGTCCAAAACAAGGTCGGTCATACCGAGGATGCCGTTCATCGGTGTGCGAATTTCATGGCTCATATTGGCGAGAAACTCGCTCTTGGAGTGGCTAGAGGCCTCCGCGATTTCCTTCGCCTGCAACAACTCCATTTCGGCCCTGCTCTGCCTGCTCTGGATCACCAGCATTCTTCCAATGGCACAAAGAAAAGAAACGGTCATGATCGCCGCAGCCAAGAGGACGCGCTGTCGGATAATAAGCAAGGACATCCCGAGCACCAGAAGCGGACATAGCAATGCGAATAATTGCTTCGCCACAATTCCTTTGCGAGCCGCGGATTTCCCGGATGCGCGGTCAGATTTTTCAGGCTGGCTCCACGTGGTTGCAGTCATCAGGGGTATGACATTGATGAGCACCCATACGACGTCGAACCAACTCCCGGAGCGCAGGTTCCTGCCCGGGTAGGTGTAATAGGCATCCATGAGGCCGGCCAAGAAAAAATATGCGCTCATTGTTCCGAACAACTTAAGAACAACATTGGAGTCCGCCAAGATCGCGCGCAATAGAAAGGCGCCCGACAAAACGGCGTCATAGATGAGTGAACGCCGCCACAAGGCCCAGGCGAGTTCCGGAGCTGATTGCAAGTGTGACGAAATATCGGAAAAATAGAGAGACACCGCCGCCCAAAACACAAATGCTTGAATAAAATCGAAGATATTAAGTCGGTCGAAGTGCGCTGGCTCGAAGTCTGAATCCAGGAACAGCGCCATGCTCATGGCCCCATACCAGAACACAAACAACGTGCTGGAAAGCCACTGCCAAAAGGGAGAGAGACCTACGACATCGTCTAGAGTCTGAAGGACCTGGGCAAGAAGCATCAATGTAAAGGAAAATACCGCTAGTTGCCAGAATGTTCGCCCCAGAGCACTAGATCGCCGAGCCGCCCTGAACGACGCGGCGATACATAATATTAGGATGACTACCTGAACCGAGTCGGACAGTAAAGGACCCGGAGGACGGCTCCCAAAGTAGAAGAGTGCTGCAAATTGAATGGCTAAGAGGACAGAAACTGCTAAGACCGTTTTTTGCACCTGCATCATACGAGAACTCACCCGCAATCGTGAACCACGCGCTGGAATTGGTACCCCTGCAGTCATCTCAGGTTGGCGCTCGGAGGTACCAAATGCTGCGCACGCCAGGGGCCAACGGAGATGCCGGCACGAACTCGAATCCCTGTTGTAGCAACGAAATACAGGTGGTTGAAGGCTGAATGATTTAGCTCGCAGGTCGGCAACTGTGCCGGAACGGGACAACTGGCCTAACCTGTACCGGACTGAACCCTAAAACTTCTGACTCGAGTTGCTTTCATGACCCCAACGGTCGACCGGAGGCTGGTCGGGATGGGAACGGTGATCGGGCTGGCGATGGGTTTCGCCGTCGAGCGGCTCATGAATTCCATGCTGTTCATCGAGCAACCTTGCTACTCCCAACGAAAAACCCTCGCCGAGAGCGCTGTGCAAACGGCAAACAACACGGCCAGTGCCGCTACGTCGCCCACGTAGGTTGACCAGGCGTCGCCGTTCCAGATTCCCTGGAGTAGTGGCACCGCGTAGGTCAGCGGCAGCACTCGCGTCACCGCGTGAAGCACTGGCGGCAGCGAGTCTACCCGCACGAAGAGCCCCGAGACAGCGATCATGGGGTACAGAATAATGGCGCCGATCGGCTGCGCAAAGCGGGCCGTGGGAACGATGCTGGCGATGAGAAAACCGATCGACAGGATGCTCCAAGTGCTGATTAGCAGCGCGAGCGTGAAAGAGAACAATGGAGCATGAACGTCGACGGGGTAGTAGCGTTTGCCGGCCAGGACCATTAGGGCCAGCGTGGCCGCGGTGAGTATCAGCTTCACGATCACGTGGGCGGTAAGGATCGTCTGCGGGCGCAGCGGCGTGGCGCGTAGTCGCTTGAGGATGCCGCCTTCGCGGTAAATGGAGATTATCGTGACCAGCGAAAGCACAGCGCTGACGGCGATCAGCACCGAGGCCAGGACTGGTAGACTCACGAGAATAAAACTGCTGGCAGCGAGTGGAGGTGGTGCGAGTCTGCGGCCGGCTATACGGCCCAACACGAGGAAAACCAGAACAGGGAAACCGATCGTGCCAAATGCGCCAAGCGGTTCGCGCAGGAAGATCTTGATCTCGATCCAAGTCAGTTTCCAGAGTCCACGCATCATTATCGAACCTACTCGCGAATCGAGTGACCGGTCAGCTTGAGAAAGACGTCCTCAAGGTTGGGGAGAATCGTGCGGAAATCCGTGACCCGGATTCGATTCTCGGACAGACAACGAATCACCTCGGTCACTAGGTCGTCGCCTCGACCGCGAATGGTGAATCGCAAGTCAGTCAAGATCACCGCCTCAACTCCGGGGACGGCCCGGAAGCGGTCTTCAGCGATGGGGTCGTCCGTGGCGAGAACCACGGTTCGCTCAGGGCAGTGTCGGTCGACGAGCCGCTCCGGCCTGTCGATGTCGATGATCCGTCCGTGCTCGATGATTGCTACCCGGTCACACAACCGTTCGGCCTCTTCCATAAGATGAGTGGTCAAAAAGACTGTCTTGCCGCGGGCGCGGATGCCGCGCACGAGATCCCAGATTGCCCGCCGGGACTGCGGGTCCAGCCCGGTGGTCAGCTCGTCCAGAAACACCACCTCCGGATCGTTGATCAGTGCAAGGGCGATAAACAGACGCTGCTTCTGGCCTCCGGAGAGGTTCATGAACCAGGCGCCCCGCTTATCGGCGAGACCGAGTTGTTCGAGTAAGTGTTCGCCGTCGATCGCTTTCTTCTGGTAAAGCAAAGCCCACAGGTCTAGCGCCTCCCACACTTTTATCCGCTTCTGCAACTGCGCCTGCTGGAGCTGAACCCCGATGCGGTCCTGCAGCTTGTAGACGTGACGAAAGGGATCAAGACCTAAGACCGAGATGGTGCCCTGGTCGGGCGTGCGCAGACCCTCGATGCACTCCATCGTGGTGGTTTTTCCCGCGCCGTTGGGCCCGATTAAACCGAAAATCTCACCTTCGTTTACCTCGAACGACACCTCGTCGACAGCCACCGTTTTGCCGTAGGTCTTGCGGACTCCCGAAACTTGAATGACTGGACGCATGATAGTTTGCAGGATCGTGGATACACTAAGATGCACTGAGCCGGACCGAAAGTTTATATCACGGACTTAGCTTAAGTCCTGATTGCAGCGCATTATCGGAAATCGACTTCCGAGGCCAATCTTTCAATTTCCCCTGAAATACTTTGAGTTGGCCTCGTTGAAGCTTGCTGCTCTCGGAATGCGTTGCCAGTAATTTGCCCGAAATTTCCCGGCGCTACTCGGGAATCCTGGCTAAAGAGAAAACCGCGCCCCCTCCGAAATAGATGCGCAATTGTTCCAAATACAGGGTATAAACGGACCCTTGATCGACTTGCGCGACTACACCACGAGGTTGCGCGGGATCTACCGGGAGTTATGGCTCAGCGAGAATCTGAGCTCGTGGCTCCCTAATGTACTGCAGCTCTATGACCGCAACGGTGACATGTGGACGCAGTTCGATCAGATAAAGTGGGACCACCGCGAAGGGAGGCCACTGCCCCGGGCGAGTCGCTCCGGCTTATTTTCCACGGTCTCGAACTGACCTTGTGGCGGCCAAGCGAGGACGGCATGTTCCGGACGCAACGGGAGCTGCTGTCATGGTAGCTTTGGACTGGATATGGCTGAAGGAATACGCCAGCCTTCGACATTAGCTGATTTAGACAAGCTTCTGCGACGAGATTGCCGTGAATAAGTGATGCTCCATGATCAAAAGGAACAAGCCCTTGCAACCGGCTAAAAAGCGTTCCGTTCGGCGCTGTCCGCTGGTCGCTTCTGCCGAGGTGACCGAGCTGCGTTCCGGGGCGCTACTGTCAGCGCGCACTTCGGAACTGGGCTTGGGGGGCTGCTATATTGACGCGCTAAATCCGTTCCCCGAGGGGACCCTGGTGGGGTTGCGGATTCTTAGGGATCAGGGCGTCTTCGAGACCAAGGCCAAAGTGGTCTACTGCGACCCGCGATTTGGGATGGGCCTTGCGTTCACCGAGATGACGCCCGACCAGCGGTCACTACTAGAAGCCTGGTTGGGCGAGATCGTTAGCCAACTCAGGCCGATTTCATAGCTTCGGCTGTGTTGGTTCAAAACCCCCATAGGCCTTGCGATCCACACGCGCGCACTTCCGACTGCCAACTCCTTCGGAACATGCGGTTCTTCAGGATGGATCCTCTTTCACTTCTGCTGCTACATTGGCTGCCATGGTCCTTCCGGTCCGTTGCGACGCGCACAAATTAGTTTAAGATTGAGCGATCAGGTATGGAGGCACCCATGTCCCCTTCCTACACACCGCCAAACATGCGTGGAAAAGTCGCCCTAGTGGCAGGTGCAAGCCGGGGGGCCGGCCGAGGAATCGCGGTAGCCTTGGGAGAAGCCGGCGCGACGGTGTACTGCACGGGGCGCAGTTCGCGGGCAACTAGAAATTCGACGCGAAGCGCTTCGATGAGACTGGAGACGGTTGAAGAAACGGCGGAGAGGGTGACGCTGCGCGGAGGGCTGGGCATCCCGGCCTTCGTCGACCATACCAACCGCGGGGCCGTCCAGATGCTCATGGCCCGGATCGAGAAGGAGCACGGAAAGCTCGACATCCTAGTCAATAACATCTGGGGTGGAGATCCGTTCCTGGAATTTGGGAAACCCTTCTGGCAGCTCGACCTGCCAAAAGGCTTCCAGATGATGGAAGGCGCTCTTTACACGCACATCATTACGTGCCATTTTGCCGCTCCCCTGCTCATCGAATCTGCCAAGAAATCGAGCGGGGGCCTGATCGTGGAAGTGACTGACGGCGATTCGTATCAGTACCGGGGGAATTTATTCTACGATCTGGTGAAGACCAGCGTGATCCGCATGGCGTTTGCCATGGCTCGTGAGCTGCGTCGCAAGAATGTGACAGTACTTGCGCTTACTCCCGGTTTTCTGCGGTCCGAAGTGATGCTGGAGCACTTCGGTGTAACCGAAGCCAATTGGCGGGAGGCCGCGAAGAAGGATCCCAATTTTGAGGAGTCCGAGACGCCGCTGTATTGCGGACGGGCCGTGGTTGCGCTGGCCGCGGATCCCCACATTGCGAAGAAGTCGGGGCGGGTGTTCAGCTCATGGGGGCTGTCCGACGAGTACGGTTTCTGCGACGCCGACGGCAGGAAACCCCACTGGGGCAGCCACGCGAAAAAGAAATATGGTGATGTAATGAGGCCCTGCGACGAAGGCTTTTATCTGTATTGGACAGGCGGAATGGTAGATTCGATTTCTCCGAATTGGCCGTGAGATGGGAAGTCGGATTACTGGATAGCTACCCGACTGATCTTGGTGCGGCCCACACGCTCTCAGAACTTCGCCGAAGCAGGGCGCGGCGAGAAGCAGAAAAACGCAGACTGAACATAGCCCGGAGTTATACCACGATGGCGTTCCTTCATCCCGCTCGAGTGGCTGTAGCGGACCGCGATCTTCGGTGTTGAGGAGTTCTGGCGGCCCACGGGCGTGAGCTCGACGTCTCAATCGTGAAGGCCGAAGCGAGTCTGCATTTCACGTCGGCCAACTCTGGTGATGGTCAACGCGCGACTATCGAGATCGCGGATCACCCATTCTTGTTGCAGGGCGACGTTCAGCACCGCCGCTCCGACCGCGCCACCGACATGCGGTCGTCGCTCACTCCAGTCCACGCAGGCGTAGGCGAAACGACGTCGCAGTTTCCGAGTTGCCTCGATATCAATACCAAGAGCTTCGAACGCCTGCACTCCACCTGGTGTGAGGTCGTAAGGGTTATCGGCACCTGAGCCGCCTGACAGCCAGCCCAGTGCCTTGAAGCGGTCATGCAGCGAGACGCCCAGCGTGCCCGCGATGTGATCGTAGCAAGTTCGTGCGGCGCGCAGCGGATTGGGCGTGTTCGGCACAAATACGTCGGGGGATCCGCCGGCCAGCACGCTCAGGGATTCGAGCGCGACGGCCACATTGGCTCCTTCCAGGCTGTAGTAGCGATGTTTCCCCTGCGCGAACACCTTCACCAATCGCTGCGACTTCAGCCGCTGCAGGTGCACGCTGGCGGTTGACGGCGTTACGCGAGCGACCATGGCAAGCTCGGTGCTCGTTCGTGCGCGGCCGTCCACCAGGCAGTACAGCATGCGGGCGCGCGCCGGCTCACCGATGGCCGCGGCAATTCCGGAGGCCGCACGGTCCGCATGATCTTCGACATTCATACTTTGATAGTAGACGAAGCGTTCATGTCAGGCAACTGGCATGCTGCTGCGCATGCAACCAACCAAGCCCGCAACCGTGCCGATCAGCCGCCGCGAAGCCATCGGCGGCATCTTGGCAACGGTCGCGGCGCTGACCGCTGGCTGCGATGCACCGGCCAGACCGGCCATGAAGGGGATACCAATGACGATCGTGTGCCTCATACGCTACCAGATCGATCCATTCCAGCGAGATGCGTTCAAGAAGTACGCCGAGAATTGGGGCCGCATCATTCCTCGATGCGGCGGACATCTGGTCGGGTATTTTCTACCACATGAAGGAACGAATGATGTTGCCTGGGGGTTGATCGCCTTCGACAGCCTGACTTCCTATGAGGCGTACCGAATACGCCTAAAGGCGGATTCGGAGGGGCGTGAGAATTTCGCGACGTCGCAATCAAAACGCTTCATTCTTCGCGAAGAAAGAAACTTCGTTGAAGTGGTCGATGGAACCTTTGGCGTTCCCGCTGCTCTGCCAGCCGCACCGTAAGGCCAAACATGTTGACGCAAGCTGAAAAGGGTGCGGCCTTTCATGCGCTTCACGCACGGGCTGGCGCATTCATCATTCCGAATCCATGGGACATCGGCACGGCGCGGCTGCTGACCCGTCTGGGCTTTGAGGCGCTGGCCACCACCAGTGCTGGTTATGCCTTCTCCGTCGGGCAACCCGACAGCACCGTTGGTGGTGACGAAACCATGGCCCACGTGGCCGCCATCGTCTCGGCGACCGACCTGCCTGTCAGCGCCGATCTCGAGAATGGCTTCGGAGACACCCCTCAGATCGTAGCGGAAACCATCAAGCTCGCCGCGCAGGCCGGGCTTGTTGGCGGCTCGATTGAAGACGTGTCCGGGCGCGTGAATTGTACGGTGTATGAGCTTGGGCATGCCGCCGAGCGAATCCGCGCGGCCGCGGAAGCGGTGCGCCACCTTCCGTTTCGCTTCACCTTGACCGCGCGTGCGGAAAACTTCGTCGTCGGAAGGCCTGACTTGAACGACACGATCAAGCGTTTGCAAGCCTACCAAGAGGCGGGCGCCGACGTCCTTTACGCCCCCGGCGTGTCTGCCAAGGATGACATTGCCGCAGTCGTGGGGTCAGTGGATCGTCCCGTTAACGTGGTAATGGGGCTGGAAGGCGTGCAATTGTCTCGCGCAGCCTTGTCAGCCCTCCACGTCAAGCGCATCAGCGTTGGCAGTGCCCTAGCACGCGCCGCCTTCGGAGCCTTCCTGCGCGCCGCCCGCGAGATGCGCGAGCGCGGCACGTTTGAATTCGCCAACGAAGCCGTAGGCTACCGCGATATTAACGCCATGTTTGACGACTGACTCCGGCAAACACTAGAGTGCCGGGCTTGCGCTCGCCATTGGTGATCCGTTCGCACTCGGGATGCTCGCGAAGCCAGCCTTCACCAAGCCGTCGCAGCTAAACTTCAGGAGCAGATGTGATGGCGAGCGATACGCTTCAGGACTCCGGCCGAAGCGACTTAGCCATTTCCAGAGTGACGCGCTCTTTGCGGCGATAAGAGATGTTCGCCATGTGCGCGGCAATCGCCGAGCGGTAGCCAACCTCAACAGACGCATTCGGGATCTTACGGGTACGCACGCAATCGATCCAATTGGCCATATGATTTTGATTCGGAGTCTCTCCGGAAAGTGTAGTCCCTTCACGCCGGTTGGCCTTCTCAGGAAAATAACGAATGACCTCTCGAGACCTTCCGGTCGCCATGTCGGTTACCTCGGATACATGTTCGATGGTGCCGTCGCTTCCGAGCAGGCGCTCGCCCAAGCCGTAATGGCTGTTGCTGAAAGTGGACTGCCAGGTGACAACTGTGTCCGCGGGATATTCGAGCGTAACTACAATCGTGTCCGGCACTTCGCGTCCGTCTTTCTCGGAGAACACGCCCCCGGACATAAACGCTGCGCTGGGTTCGGGCAGATCGAGGGCCGTCATAATCCAAGCGATTTGGTGCACCATGTTCTCGGTCACGTTTCCGCCTGAAAACTCCCAGTACAACCTCCAGTTGATAAACTTGAAAGGATCGAATTCGCGGTCGGGGCGCCCGTTCAGAAAAGCTTTCCAATTGACATTTTGCGCCGTGCAGTTCGAGGGCACCTTGCGCACCCACTGACCTCTGCCGTGGGGCGTGTTGCGGCTCATCCAAGACTCCACTTGGGCAACTGGCCCTACAATTCCGTCCTTGATCCACTTCCGGGTGTCCGCCAGTGATCCAGAACTCTCATGCTGTAGTCCGATTTGAACGACCCGGTCGGAACTCTTCGCCGCTGCCAGGCATTGCTCCGCTTCCGGAATGGACCAAGTCATAGTTTTTTCCGAGTAAAGGTCTTTGCCGGCCGCCAGCGTATCCACAAAATGCCGGCAGTGGATGTGCAGCGGGCTGGCTACAATGACGGCGTCAATATCCTTCATATCCAGCAGACGGCGGTGATCATCAAGGGTCTGAATGCCGGGCGCCATCTGTTTGGCTGCCTCGCGGCTTCCCGTGTAAACGTCGGCAATGGCGACGAGTTGAGCGCTGGCAACTCCCAGCACCTGTTTGAGCAATTCTTGCCCGCGTCCGCCCACACCGATCATTCCCACACGCACGCGGTCATTTGCGCCGAGCACTCGCGAAGGTGGGTAGACGAGCATCGCCACGCTACCCAAAGCGCTCCGTTTTATGAAATTACGCCTCGTGTTCTCCGCCATTTTCGGCCTCCTGGCCTAAATCGCTCCCGCCTCTTGCAGCTCTTTTTTCATCCCTGCCCAACTCTGCCGCGTCGATTCTTCCGGCGTGCCCGCTGCGCGCCAGTGCGTCTCCAGGCTCACGGCGAAATGATAGCCGTCCCGTTTGAGCGCACTAAACTGTCCGGCCCAATCGATGATGCCCTGTCCCATGGCGGCCCATCCATACGTCTTGCCGTCGGGCTTTTTCACCGCGTCCTTGCAATGACAGTGGCCAATTCGCGCTTTCGGCAGAAGATCATATCCATCCGGGTAAGGCTTCTCACCCTGGGTGGCTGCGTTTCCGGGATCCCAGTTGAGCAGGAGGTTGGGCGAGGGAACTGCGCCAAGGACCTTGGCTGCTTCCGCCGCCGTCGCCGTATTACAAGCAGGTTCATTCTCGAGAACTAGAATCACATCCTTCTTGGCGGCTGCTTCGGCCGCATTCCGCAGCTTTTCATTTATGGCCGTGCGATACCGCGCCTGATCATCGAGCCGCCAGAAATCGAAGAATCGGACGCGATCGGTGTGGAAGGCCTTGGCCAGCTCGATACTTCGTTCCAGCACTTCATCCTGCTGCTCAAACGTAAAGTCTGCGTTGAATTGATCGCGCTTAGGGCTGTACTTCGACTTCGGTGCGCCCGGCCAATCCACCTTGAATAGGGGGCTAGCGATATCGGTCACACGCAACTTGTTTTTTTCCAATATGCGCCGCGCCTCTTCGACTTCC
>Ga0066658_10000643_pt1 | contig 12276 bp, 7 predicted proteins | sample GraSoiAngelo_107_FD_75174 | JGI IMG/M metagenome (GOLD analysis project Ga0066658, IMG submission 75174) | Grasslands soil microbial communities from the Angelo Coastal Reserve, California, USA - 14_0903_09_30cm | ecosystem: Environmental > Terrestrial > Soil > Grasslands | place: USA...
GCAACTAAACCCCGACCTGGCAGAAAGCGAATTCCATCTCGGTCTGTTGAGCAAGCTGCAAAACGATACTTCGGCAACTACTCGGCACTTCGAGCGCGCACTTCAGATCGATCCCAGGAAAGCCCGGGCATTTGTGGAAGCGGGCAAACTTTACCTGCAGTCAGGCCAGTTGCCGCATTCCCTTGAACTTCTCCAGCGTGCCGAGAGCTTGGACCCAAATGACTATGAAACTCAATACAATCTGGGACTGGTGCTCAGTAAACTCGGCCGGGTAGAGGAGTCGAAGCAGCACATAGCACGCTACTTCCAGCTTTATGAGGGTAAGTCACGCCAGGCCCCAGCCTCTGCTGGAACCGCCAAAAATCCTGGCTTCTGATTTGCAAAAAAGATTATTTGCGGCTGAACGGGACCTTCTGCGTAATCCCCTTGTCTTCCACCACCGTGTAGATGAAGTCCGCTGGGAGATCGTTAATCACCTGCTTGGCTCCGCTCGGCCATTGGATCTCAACTGAACTCATGAGCGCCGATTTCTCCAACCCAAAGTGCAAACGAAGATCGTTCTGTGAACAGTAGCTCGATCCGCTGCGCACCTCGCTGAATTGCGTCACCCCTGCAGCTTTCACCGTAACTCGCGCTCCCAATGCCGCTCTGTTGCTCTTCGAACCGATCAGCTTAAACAGCGCTGCATGATCATCCCCCTGGGTGCGATTCATCAGCAACGTCGGCGGCTCTCCTACGTTCAGGATCAGAATGTCTACTTTTCCGTCGTTGTTGACATCGCCAAAAGCTACTCCCCGTCGCGAGGAAAGTGGCAATTTGTCGAGTCCAGCTAAAGGGGTTACATCCTCAAATGTGCGATCGCGATGGTTTCGAAACAGCAGAAGCGGTTCGCGGTAGGGCGCTCCGTTTTTGACCAGATCCAGCTGGGGATAAACGTGACCCTGTGCAATAAAGATGTCCAGCCAGCCATCATTGTCCACATCGACAAACCCGGTGCCCCATCCGACCGGCAAAAAGGTCGGCTTCCCGATGCCGGCGCTCCAGGCTATGTCGACGAAGCCACGCTGGCCCTGATTCCAGAAGAGAAGGTTTGACTGCTCAGTAAACACGGTTACAAAAATGTCGAGCAGGCCGTCGTGATCGAAATCGCCGAAGTCGACCCCCATCGAGCCCAATTCCTTGCCATCCGAACTAAGCGCCGCACCTGAGAGCAGGCCCACATCCTCAAATGTTCCGTCGTGCTTGTTGTGGTAAAGAAAATTCGGCCCGGCATCGTTGGCTACATATAGATCTGGCCATCCGTCGTTGTCATAATCGGCCCAGATTCCCTGCATGCCGAAGCGATGGTCCGGATCATCCACCCCGGCCTTTTTGGAGACATCTTCAAATGTTCCATCGCCACGATTGTGAAACAGGAAATCTGACTCACCGGGAAGTCCCCACGGTCCGCACTGCACCATCACGCCACGAAAACGGCAGAACTTGTCGTTACTCCCGAAAACCGGCAGCTTGTTTATATCGATATAAACATAGCGCGGAACAAACAGATCGACGTATCCGTCTTTGTCGTAATCTCCCCAGGCTGCGCCGGCGCTGAATCCACTCATCTTTACGCCGCCTTTATCAGTCACATCTTCAAACTTGCAATTCCCCAGATTGCGATAGAGCGCGTTCCGCCCGTATCCGGTTACGTAGAGGTCTTGCCATCCGTCGTTATCGAAATCGGCAACAGCTACTCCCATTCCCCAGCCTTTTACCGTCAGTCCGGCTTCGGCCGTTATGTCTTTAAACTTCAGGTCTGCTGTCTGCCGGTATAACGTCATCATCGGATCGCCTCCCTGCAAATAGCGATCCACCGAGGAGCCGTTCACCGTTAGAATGTCGAGCTTTCCATCGTTGTCGCAATCGATGAATCCAACTCCTCCACTCATCGATTCAATGATGTAGCGTTTCTCCGGGGATGAATTGTGGGCAACAGTCAACCCGGCCTGCTGGCTGACATCCTCGAATGCTGGTACCGGTTTTCGATCAGCGGGCTTTTGGGAGTGGCAGGGAAGCCCGACCAGAAGCGGAAAAACCATCAGAAAAACCAGGAACCGCATGGGTAAGCGATTCTAACATGCTGATTCGAGACCCTCTTGCGCCTAAACTATGTGAAAACTGTGTCGCGAGTTAGTCGGTCAGAGTCAGGAAAATTACAGTATTTACCCGATGGCGTTTGCAATCTCGGTTTTGCAGAATACGTTCAACCCCAACGCGAAGGAGACGGACGGTGGGCATTGATTGAACCTCCCCTTATTAATCAATGCTCACCCCTCCCTAAAGTCTCCGAGATCACGAAAGCTTTCAGTTTTGGACCTTATTCAGCGGCGCGGGAGTAATACCCCTGTTTGGCATGTACGCTGAAGTGCGCTGCCGTCTTTTTAGCCCTGCCCGCCAGCAGAAATTTGATCTTTATTTTGTGCCACTTACCATCAGCCTTAGAGCCTTTGGGCTGATATCCGAGCAAATACTGATTGCGCAAGATGTTGCTGATGGAGTGCGCCGCGTAGGTCATGTCACCCGGATTATCAATAGTAAACGCCGTCCCGCCGGTTTCCTTGCTCAAGTCTTCCAGGAGTTCGGGGCCGGCCATTTCTTCCGAAGTCATGAAATAGCGGTCGTACAAGCCAATACCGTAAATAGAAATGTCTGCCTCTCTGACCAGCGACTTGATCTCAGAAAGTGTATAGCGGCTGTGGTTATCGCCACCGTCTGAAATGATCAGCAACACCCTGCGGGAATACTTGGCTCGCCGCATTTTGTTGACGGCAACGTAGATCGCATCCAGCAGCGAGGTTCTCCCTTTGGTGTTCGCAAATATCAGCTTGCTCTGGATGTCTTCCACCCGCTCAGTAAAATCGCATAACTCCTGCGGTCGGTCAGCAAATGAAACCATAAAGAACTCGTCTGCCGGATTGGCATGGCTGGCGAACTCGATAACCGCTTCCCGGGCTTTGTCGATCTTGTTTTTCATACTGCCGCTGAGGTCAAGAACAAGCCCCACAGAAAGCGGCGCATCTTCTTGAGAAAAGTAGCGGATCTGTTGCTGGCTCTTCCCCTCGAACACCTGAAAATTGTCACTAGCCAGGCCTTGTACCAGGCGGTTGTAACCATCCGTAATGGTCACCGGTACCAGGACCAGGTCGACGTTTACTTTCACCAGTTTTTCGGCACTGCTCAGTTCTGGCGCACCACCGGGTGCGATCGATGGATGCAACGGCCCCCGGATTGGCACGTGGACCATGTCCAGGTCAGCCTGAGCCCAACCGTTCAAAGAAAGAGCGCTTACCAGCAGCACCAGAAAGGAAAAAACTTTCAGCCTCGGATTGGGCCTTCGAAACTGTTTTGGGACGTACATAAACGGTTTTTACGCCGCTTTATTCATCGCCACAATCCGGCGAAGTCTTTAAACCTTCCGGGGAGGTTGCTCAAAGTGCGCGCCAGCACAACTCAGACGAAGCTGTGGAGATGGCTGCCCCTGTACTATCGACTGCTGTTTATACCTGGAGTTATTACGTACTTTCCCCCAGCTACTCGGTCGAGGCACGCTTGGCAAGGGCCGGTCCGGGCGCAACTGTGCATGCTACTGAGGGTTTGCCGGCCGGTGAACGCGTGCTCAAATTCACTATTGCCCCGGCAGCCATGCACTTCACTGCTTCATGGTGATCTTTTAGCAGCTGTTTCAGATCTGGAATCACATTCTCACAGGAGCGCTGCCCCAGCCCTTTCGCTGCTTCGCGGCGAACCACCCAATTGGAATCCTGCAATGAATCCTGCAACTCGCGAAGCGAAGCGGGGTCGTTATCCTCCCCCAACAACGAGCCCGAAGCCGCGCGTGCCGCTGCGGACTTATCTTTGGCGAACTCCTCCACTGCCACTAAGCCGAGGGAAAAGGGGCCCAGAAAGGCTCTGGATGCTCGCGTAACCCCCATCCACGCCAGAGCTTTGGGGTCGTGCAGTTTTTTATTAGCGTAATCGATCCCACTTTTGACGGCGCCGTCAGAAGGTGAACTCTTTCCCTGCAGCACATCCAGCAGCACGGAACGGCCGCTGTGATCGCCCATAGCCCATAAGGCTTTTGCGGCTTCAAAGCGCACTTGAGTCGATTGATCATCCAGCGCGGTGCGCAACGCGAGAGCTGCGCGCCTGCTTCCCATTTGACCTAACGCGAACACCGCGGCTTCACGTACCGATGCATCTTCGTCCTTCAGCCCTTGCTCGGCGATCTTCAGCGCGCGGGTGGATCCCTTAATGATCGACAGCCCATTCATTGCCGCCTGGCGATGCAGGCCGTTCTTGCTGTTTGCGTCATTGGAGAGAACTCGCCAGGCTATGAGCTGTGGTGTCGGCGTCGCGGCTGCCATTGCTTTTCCAGTTTGCCCGTCAATTTCTTCCGCATAGGTGCTGGAAATCAGTGACAGCGTTGCGAACAATATTCCGAGCCTTCGAAGATGTGCTGCGAGCTCCATTAACTTTTGTCGCGGGCCGGACAGGCCTGCTCACTCCAGTGTGCGAGTGACGAAGTACTTAGGGAATAAGGTGGTGGCTGTAGAGACAGGAAGATTGGGCTTTACAGTAGTCTGAGCGGAAGGCCTTAGCTGCGGTTGCGTGTAGGAAAAAATCTGCCGCCGGTAAGCACGGTTTCAACTGCCCGCACCAGGTCGCGCGCGGCGTCGCCCTTCGCCACTGCCGCCCGTATTCCGTCGGTTTTAAAATGCTCGATCAGGTCTTCAGAAAGATGAAGCGAAAACATCACAATTGGAATCCCCGGACTCTGTGTCGCTATCTGACGGGCCGCATCCAGTCCGTTCATCACCGGCATCGTGATGTCCATGATGATGACGTCGGGCGTCTCTTGCCGGGCCTTTTCGATCGCTTCTTTTCCATTGGATGCTTCGGCGCTGACATGCCAGCCCGCCTTGCTCTCCAGAAGATTGCGAATTCCCATCCGCATTACTTCGTGATCGTCCACGACCAGGATGCGCACACTGGCTTGTGCTGCTCGTTGGGGGGGCGAGCCGGCAGAAGTCATATTTTGTACATCGCCTCCTATGCGGTGAGAAGCTTTAAGAACAAACTACCCATGTCACTCCAGGGTCACAATAGCTCGTTCAGGCTTTCCACAACACCAAAGTGGTAAGTGCAATCCCAGCGAGAACTTCAGCCCGAGACTTCAAGCTGCCTGACGAATTTTAATTCGGCCGCCGGTCACATCTGCCAGCAATAGCTTCAAGCAATTATTATAACGAATGATCTCGGCCAGCAATTTCTCCTCATCGCGCGTGCCTTGCGTGGTCGGCAGCGCCATCTTGCAGCAGGCCAGCTGAAAAATCGCGTATGCGATCTTGTACTCCGGCATTCTCGCGCCTACGTCGTGACCGCTCTGTCGCTGGAATCTGTGCAGCAGATGTTCCTCCGCCGTCGCGGAGAGATTCCACTCAATTGCAGATCCTGCCAGGTCCCAGGCAATGTCGACCGGACCAGGAAAAAAGTGATCGTCGCCGTGGCTCACTCCATCGGTCTTGATCAACCTGCCGCTCGCGTCGCGGATCCACTCGTGCGGCCGCATGCGTGAATCTGGAATCACAGGCGCCGGGCAATTGAACACTTCGTCGGAGAAATGAATCTGGTTTCCGAACTCCAGTGAAAGATTGAAGTTGATCATGTTCGTGAACATGGTCGCGTTTGTTTTCGGAGCCGGAAATTCCCGTCGCCTGAAAACACAATAATCAGCCAGGCGTTCCACATCTGCGCGCGTAATCTCATGCTCCCGCAGTTGACCACCTGCGATTCTTCGATAATGGATGAAGCCGTTTTCAGTTTCGTCGAATTGTGCCCCGAATCCAGCATCGGCCAGGCACTCCGCGCGGCCCCTGACGCTCTCTCCCTGTGTACCCAGGCCTTCGAACTTAATGATATGTGCCCCGTCTTTTGACAAAAATTTCAGTCGCTCCATCTGCGGCCAGCACGCCGGCCAGTCTCGCTCGCTGCCGGAAAAAAGAAAACTCCGCCACTCGCCTCCGCCTAGATATTGCAGATTTTGATAAGCACCGCAAGCCCAGCGTTCTGCCGCCAGGAAATTGAATTCACGCCATCGTTCTTCTATGTTGGGCGCGCACAGCGAAGCCACCTTCCGGCAGTGACTTCCCACCAGCACGATGCTTGCAGAGATGATGCCTCCCTTTCTCCATGCCTCAGCAACGCTAAAAAATGTCGATCCGCTTCGTCCCGGCCCTTCGTCCACAACCACGAACAATGAACGCGTGTGGTGATGACTCTGCACCCATTCCGCCTGCTGCGGCGTGAACTGCAGTGTACGTTCGTATGGATGTCCGCTGGGTCGAACGGTGATGCGTTGCGCCTGTTTTCCTGCTCGCCGAAGTTTTGCCGTGATCATCGCGCTCAGGGTTGTGCCGACGCTGCGAATTCCTACCACCGCATAGCTGGCGCTCTGCGGCAGGCTATCCGCAACCACCACCAAGTCGCATGGATGCAGCGCATAATAGGAAAAACCTTCCGGCCGCGAGATCACCAGAATTTCAGGCACATCAAGATGATCCATTCGCCGCAGTATTTGCCTAAGAGAAACTTCGTCGCGCTGCAACAGGTTGAATGCAAGTGCGTCGGTCAGATCGGCAGCGCGATGCGCGCATGGTGCGTTTGCGTCCGCCAGGCCGCACTCCAGACTTCCCGCGCCGATGACTGCATTGGTAAGGGCGTCTGAATCACCGCTTGAATGCAAGGCCCGCCGCACCAGCCGGCGCACATCATCGACTAGCTGTGCGCCACCTACCGGCTCACGCTCATCGCGAAATACCCAGAAGTCCGAAGTCGACAATTTGGCGCGCTCAAAAGTTCGTATGAAACTTCCCATCCACTGAAAATCCGCCGCTCTCATCCCGGGTCACGCTCACTGACCAGCGTTTGTTGATCTGGTATTCGCCCTGCACTACCTCGTTCTGTGCGGAAGTCAGGTCGGTCGAGAATGTAAACAGAAAGTTTTTAGTGACACGCTGCTGAATTGCCACCCGGGCCGACGGATTGGTGTTATCGCCACCTAGAAGAGGATCAATCTGCAGGCTCGATAACCCAGCTAGTTTTTCTACTTGCCCGCTGACCTGACTGGCTAGGCCTTGCGCCAGCACTGAGTTTGCGCCCAGGGTTGAAGGACTCGCCTCCTCGGTGGTCTGCCCGCGCGCAATCAGATTGATTATGTCCACTGGCGACAAAGGCGGGTCAGACACATACCCGGTCCGCAGCTTGTCAATCGGCCCGACTACGGTCAGGCTGATGTTGTACTGCTTCACCACCGTCGTGATCAGCATATTCACGACCGGCGTGGTGCGGTTCGGATCGGTAAAGTTGATCACTCCGCGCTCCAATTGGTAGCGCTTCTTCATGAAAAATATTTCGCCCGAAGTCAGGTCCGCTCTTCCTACAATCACCGGATCGCCCGCGGTGCCGATCAGACGCAGGTTTGCCGATCCTTCGATACTTACGGCTGAACTGGTGGCCTGCAGTTGTTCGGCGCTATGGATAGCAACATTCATCTTCACCCGATCGGCCAGGCTGTTGCCTGCGGAGGGCACCGAAGACCCGCTGAACTGTCCAATGAAGTCAGCCAGATCGAAATCCTGCGTGAATGACAGGCTGTCTACCAGCACGCGGCCGTCCAGCGCCGCCGAGTCGGTGGTGCCTGAAAGCGTGAGATTGCTGTCCACGATTGCCCGCGTTCCTTCCGGGTAGCGCAGGCGGACTGATTGTGCGTTCATGGCGATGCTCATCTGCAACTGCGGCTTGAGTGCGATGAATCCTCCCGCCGAAATTTTTCCGCCGCCCATCTGTCCATCCAATTGAGTGATCTGTATCCGATCGTTCGAAATCGTCAGCACTCCATTCATTTGCTCCAGGCCCAGCGGCGCGCTCACCATGGCAATATTTGTCTTTTGCAGCCGCACCGTGCCCGACACGCTGGGATGGGCTACATCTCCCGCTCCTCGCACGTCCAGCGCCACCGTTCCGGATGTTCGCAAGTCAGGGCTCAGCAGCCTCAATAGCCGCATATCAATGTTTCCCTGGGCCGCCAGGGCAATCGCATTGCCCGCGCGCAAGGGAACCTGCCCGTGGAACTTGATGCTGGTTCCGGTGCCTTTCAATTCGGCCGGCTGTAACACTGCCAGCGCATTGTTCACATCCGCCCTGATCGGCCCGACATTCTCAATCTCCAGGTTCTGATAGCTGGCCGAAAGCTTCGGTATCGAAAGATGCGCTTCCATACGCTGATAGTTGCGAAGCGGTCCTTTGAAAGTAGCGTGAACTTCGGTCTCTCCCTGCAGTTCGCCCGGAATGCTCGGCGCATACATTGACGCCAGCTGCGCGATTGGAACGCTGCTGGTGTCAAACGCGCCGCTAGCGGAATATTCGCCCGCCAAGTCGACCGTTGCCTTCGCGTTCACCGTGGAGTTCGCAATTCCGGACGCAAGCGTGACATCCGCCCGATGGTTTGCCACCGCCAGGTCGGCATGAACTCCGGTCAGTGTTGTTCGCTGATACTGCAACTGCGGCACCTGAATCTTCGCCGTCAGGTGCGGGTCGGCCATGGTTCCTTTGCCGTCGACAATCGCGCTCAGAGTTCCGGAAACCGGTAAATCTCTTTGCTTCACCGGCACCAGTTCGCCCAGCACCACTTGCGGCGCCTCAACGTGCACCTGATAGGTCCTGGTCATAGGCGCAAAATCGAGATTGCCGTTCAGATTTCCAGCGTTTGTTGCCGCACTTAGAGAGCTGTGCAGGTTGTTGCCGTCGCCATTGGCTTGAAGTTGCAGCTTCTGGAAAGGCTGACCATAAATGATTGCATTGCCCAATCTGAAGTTCGCCGTCCCACCGGGATTGTTCTGTGTACCTTTAAAGTCAATCAAACCGCTGAGTTCTCCCTGCACGGGATAGCTCACCCCCGCCAGCACCTGCAAAATCTGCACTGGGAAATCTCGCATGTCAGCGCTCGCAGCAAGAGGCATGTCCTGTGAGTACGACCAATTTCGCAAGCCGGTCGACAGATTGAAGCTAAGCTGCCCTCGTTCCGCTGAGGTCAGGGTTCCGTTTTGTAGAACCAAGCTGGATGGATTTGCCCTCATCTCAAACCGCGCTGTACTCCAGCGGGTCTTCTGAATTTGCAGATTGCTGGCAGCCACCTGTGCTGAAATCTGCGGGGTCCGCATCGAACCCGTTACCACCGCGCTGACTGTCGCCGAGCCCGCTATAGGCAGATTAACGGGCGACTCCGGCCGCATCGCCGAGGCAAGGTTCACGATTTCACGCAGATCGCGTGCATTCACTGTCAGGCTCAGGTGCGAGCGTTCGCTGACCTCGCCTTGCGCCTGGATGGTTGTTTCTGGCATATGCAGCTCAGTGTTGCGCAGCGCCAGCCGCCCGCTCGCCAGGCTGTAATCTGCATGGATCGCGCCTGCAACCGGCACCGCGCTGCTCCCGGTCGCTACCTGACTTTCAACTCGGGCGGAAATATTCAGGTCAGCATGTGCCTGCAGGCCCTTCACGCCCTTCCTGCTCGCAGCATTCACGCTGCCATTCACAATTCCGTTCAGCGGCAGGTTGCCTTGGTTGCCGCTCGTGTTCTTCAACTGGCGGATTGAAATATCTTTCAGATCCGCGTGCAGATTAATTTCTTCCGGCTGGTCGATCTGCCGCACGGATAGATTCGCCATCATTTCTCCGCCCAGCAGGTTCGCCGCCAGGTCCTGCGCGCTCAGCCGGCCGTTGTTGAGCGCATATTTTCCTCGAAGATTGTTTACCGCCAGCTTCGTACCATCGGATTGAACCAGCATTGCGGCGCTGGCCAAGTCGCCATTCAGCGCGACCGCCATCAGTCCCGAACGCCCATCGCGAGCCTGATATTCAAGTCCGCCCCGCAGGCGTACATCGCCTTGCGCGGACGTACTGCTCAGCTTGCTGAAATCCTGCGTGTGCAGAACAATTTCGTACTTTCCGCTGATGTAAGGATTGTCAAAATTCCGGACCTCTGCCGAAAGTTCCGCTCGCGAGCCGCCCAGGGTTATCACCGGAGTGATCGAAAGCCGTCCTGACGTTGCGCCGAATTTCGCATCCAGCGTGTGCAAAAGCGGAGACAGAGTGCCATATCGTACCCGTCCGTCGTGGTATCCGATCGATCCGTCGTAACGCTTCGTTAGCGCTGAAAACGTCACCTGCGCTTGCAGATCATGCAGTTCCGCATCCAGTGAGTGCGGCTGGTCGTTGTAATAAATCTCGCCGCGTTCAATCGTGGCCCGCCCCACCGCAAGATCGAACAGATTCACCGAACTGCTGGATTGCTTCGGACCTTCTGGATTGGGCAGATTGTTGTTTCCGTCCTTGTTCACCATCAGCCGAACCACCGGATGCTGCAGCGCCAGTTCATTCAGGTTGATCTGGTGATGCAGCACCGACATTATCTTCAGCTTGATGGTCAACCGATCCACGCTCAGCAACGGCCGAGTCGCATCCACCTCCGTACCATGGATCACTACCCCATAAACATTGGCTGTAAGGCCGAATAGCTTAAAGTCATAACTCTGTATTTCGACTCGTCCGCCGGTTGCCTGCGCCGTTTTCTGCTCGATTGTCGCCAGCACATAATGATGGAACGCCGGCGTATGGATGGCAATGAATCCGCCCACCGCCACCACCATCGCCAGGATGACAAATCCCAGCAGCGCCCATTTGATCCACTTGGCCCAATTCATCTCAGAAAGCCTGCCCCAGCGTCACAAAAAATTGTGTTGCGCTGATTCCCGTTATCGGATTCAGATTCCGTCCCACGTCAAACCGAACCGGCCCAATTGGAGTGCTGTATCTCAACCCCACTCCGACTGTGTTCGTATAGTCGTCAACAAACTGCCGCAGACTGATGTTTCGATACACGTTGCCGCCATCGTAAAATGCAACCAGCCCTAGCCCGTCCTTAATGGGCAGCGGAATACGCAGCTCCGAATTCAGTACGAACAGCTGGTTCCCCCCAATCGGCACCCTTATATTTCCTATGCATGAACTGGTGTCGTTCTGATTGGTGCAGATCGTCACCGAGCGTTGCGGCCCGGCGCCGTCAATTGGAAATCCCCGCAGCGTCGTCCCTCCCCCGGAGAAGAAGCGTTCGCTGGTCGGCACAAAGCTTCCGTTGTAGGCCTTCGCCAGTCCCAACCGGATGCTGTTCGCCCACACTATCCCGCCCACCGGGCGGTAGTACGCATACTGGCCCAGCATGCGTGCGAAGCTCGCGCTGGAGCCCAGCAGCCGCGGGGTAATGCCCAGGTTCAGCGTTTCGTATCGCCCGCTGTGCGCATCCAGCGGCTTATCGCGCGTGTCGTGCAGAATGGCCGCCGACAGAGTCGACAGCCTCACCGACCGGTCTTCCGGCAGCACAACCTGTGGAATCAGAATCTGTGACAGCGAAGTGTGGCTGAATTCATAGCGGAACTGTGCGGTCGTGCTCCTCGCACGATCCAGCGTTCGCTCAAACTGGATGGAACCACTTCCCAGGGTTGCCGCGAACAGGGGATTTTGCGTGGTCCGCTCCGCTGACAGGCTGGTCAGCGCCCGCCACTGCGATCCTCGGAAATGCGGGTCGGTGTAAGTCCCTAGCAGGCGTTGATCCAGTCGCGCCAGCAATAGCGAAACAGTGGCCGTCTCCGCCAGTCCGCGTATGTTGCGCCGTGTGAATTGCAGCGTCCCTCGCGGGCTTACAAACGTTTTCTCGCTGGCCACCACCTTGCCGCCTCCTAGTCCGATGGTCGGTAAGCCCGGGACCGCCAGCGTTCCCGCGGGAACATTGCCGCCGCGCTTGGCGATTTCAAGTCCCACGCCATACGTGATCGTGTTGCGCTTCGCCTCATGTAGTTTGATCAGCGCCTCTTCCTCGGTCTGATCGGAAATCGGCCTGCGCGGGCCTACACTCGCCCAGTCGAAGATTCCCAGGTTATAAAGCTCGCTCTCTCCCGCCAGCAGTCTGCCCTGGCTCAGCGGCATCTCCGGATAGATGTTCGCCACCCTTCCTATCAATGAAGGTCGGGTCACCTTTTCGCCCAGCATCACGACTTCACTCACCCTCACCTGCTGGTGCTCGGTAATGCTGTAGGTCACGTCAACTTTGTGCGGATCATTCTGGTGCCGCGTCACCGTGCTCTGCACGTCTGCGTTCAGATAACCGCGGTCGAGGTAAGCCGC
>Ga0066658_10000659_pt1 | contig 12171 bp, 12 predicted proteins | sample GraSoiAngelo_107_FD_75174 | JGI IMG/M metagenome (GOLD analysis project Ga0066658, IMG submission 75174) | Grasslands soil microbial communities from the Angelo Coastal Reserve, California, USA - 14_0903_09_30cm | ecosystem: Environmental > Terrestrial > Soil > Grasslands | place: USA...
CTTCTTTTCCAGGGACGAAAATAGTTGCCCGGTAAAGCGCTCGCAACTAGCCGGAAAGGGTGTCCGTGGGCTCTGTTTCAGACGAGCTCTTAACCGCTTTCCGCCACTCTCTCGCCTTGTCCCCAAGTCTGTGAAGTAACCTATCCTCGTCGCTCGTAAGCAGCTCGCCCTTTCCTATCTTTCTCCTCAACGAAGATATTGTCATCTCGTCCTCCTCTATCGGATAACCTGACTCTTCGATAGAATGGAGAAGCGATCTCGCTTGGTCATCCCCTGTCCGAGCAGCATGTCTATCCATTGTTCCGCCCTCACTGCTCGTCTTGCTTGGCCTCGCAGAGGTCGGCTTGAATGCAAGAATATCGGTGAGAGCACCCGTACGTTCTGACAAGTTCTTGAGAGATGGCGTTACCTTCATCCCAATCGATACTCGCTCAGAATCGTCCACGTCAAGCAGGTGGACTATCCCTCCCTTAACACCTTCAAATTTCACAACACCAACAGTAATGGGCAATTCTGTGTCAGCGCCGGATCTGTCTCGATTGACCGAGGTGAAGCTGTAGACATAACCGGGCTTGTCGATCGGGAACTGGTCCTTCATCTCAATGAAACAACTTGGACAGTACATTCTGGCCGGAATGTATGTGCTCTTACACTTGGAGCATTTCGAGACTAGAAATCGACCGTTATCCCGGAGCTCACGACGGAATTCTTCGCCTGCAACTCCTGCAGTGTAGTGGAACTCTAGAGGTATGCTGTCCGTCCAGTGGCGAGCTTGACCGGGTTGAGTTAGTTTCTCTAAGATCGGCATCTCTTACTCGGCTCCGATCGGTTTGAAGTAGCGGATATCTGTGATCGATCCTTGCCGCTCGCTGGGTGATTTCCATACGGCTTTGACTTTCATGTCCACTTTGATCTTCGAGGGCTCAACTTCTCCTAGATTGTGGAGGATTCCCATTCCAGGAGTCGCGCCGTCAAGATCGACGACAGCAACAAGTATGGGTGTTTTCAGTCGTCTCGCATCAGTTCCAACGTGGGATATCGAATAGGTGTTGATCGTCCCAGTATCTTTTATGTGGACCCATTCGTCGGTGGGCCTGAAGCACTGCTCGCAATACATTCGCGGTGGCACAAGGATCCGTTTACAGTTCATACACTTCCTAGCGATGATCCTTCCTTCTTTCAGCTCGGCAAGGAAGCGACTGATCGCCACCCCTGCAGCCCAGCTGTACTTGGGCTCAAACTTGTAGACCACGTCGAGGTACTTTCCCCCTTTCACATCCTCCGGAGTAATTTCGTGGCCCGGATAACTCGTGATCTTCTGGGACATTTTCATCTTGCTCCTTTAAGACCTCATCACAGCAACCGTTCCAACCTGCATCAGGTCTCCCCAAGCCTGGGCTAGACCCGTCCGCGCGTCCTTCTTGACCTGTCTCTTGCCTGCTTCTCCGCGAAGCTGCCAGAATACCTCACAGATCTTCATCATCCCAGCCGCCGCGATCGGATTACCAACGCCTAATAGTCCTCCTGAGGGACAGACAGGCAGATCACCGTCCCGCTGCGTAACACCGTCAACGGCCATCTGGGGAGCTTCCCCCTTTCCTGCCAATTGCAGACCTTCCATATGGTGAAGCTCCTTGTAATCGAACGGGTCGTAGACTTCTGCTATATCGATCTCTTTTCGGGGCTTCTTGATCCCGGCCATTTTGTAGGCCATCCATGCAGCCTTCTCGACATATTCTGGATAGGCCAAGTCACGGTTCGTCCAGTGTGTCGAGTCAAGGGTCCAGCCTACACCGTCCAGCCAGACGGGCTGGTCTGTTAGTTTCTTTGCAACTTTTTCAGAGGCAAGGACTATCGCTGCGGCCCCGTCGCTGGGAGGACTCACGTCCAATCGTTTGACAGGCCAGCAGATAGGCTCGGAGTTCATAACATCCTCAACAGTAATCTTGGCCCCTAGCTGAGCACAAGGATGATCAACAGCGTTTCCCTTGTTCTTCACCGCAACGCTCGCGATTTCTTCCTCCTTGATTCCATACTTGTGCATGTATCTCCTCATCTCCAACGAGAAAATCCACAACAACGTAGTGCCGAGTGGTCTCTCCAAGATCTGATCAAAGATGCTCCAGAACGCATACTGAGGATGAGGATGCAAAGGCGACATCTTCTCTTCGGCAACGCAGAGACAAGTATCGTACATTCCCGAGGCAACGTTCCACCATCCACCGATAGGCGTGAAGACCCCGGTTCCACCTCCAACGTAGACGCGCTGGTTGGGCTTGCCTATCCCGCCTGTCCCGTCTAGAAGGTATTCTCCTTTCATGTGCATACCGTCAAACGCATCGGGTGCCGATCCGGATACCACCGATTCGATGTCTTTCAGTTCAAGCCCTGCAGAGTCGAGAGCCATTCTCGTCGCTTCAAAAGAGAGTTCCTTCGGGCTTTCTAGCATTCGGCGTCGGAACAGGGTCATGCCTGCTCCAACAATCGCTACTCGATTCTTCATTTCTAGATACCTCCTAGTTTCCTAACACCGCTACGGCTCCGGTCGCGGTTGGTATTCCTCTCCAACTCTGAACGACAGCTTTCTTCACCTTTGGAATCTGCAAGCGTCCCGCTTGTCCTCGGAGTTGTAGAACCGCCTCAAGCATTCTGTGAAGACCAGTTGCCTCTAGCAGGTGTCCAACCCCAAGTGATCCGCCCGACGCGTTTACAGGCAAGCGACCATCCCTGTCGAAGGTGCCTGACTCAACCATCTTGCCCGCTTTGCCTTTCGCTGCAAGTTTGAGGGCTTCGAGGCTCTGAAGTTCCTTGTACGAATAAGTATCATCCACCTCCGCGAGATCAAAGTAGGTCGCTGGGTTCCGCACTCCTGCCATCTTGTACGCGCGAGCGGCTGACTGTTCCGCGTACGCGGCCCTCGCCATGTCGCGATCCTCTATCCAGGGCGTATCAGAACTCCAACCTATGCCGTTTATCCAGATAGTATTGTTTCCTAGCTTCTTGGCCTTCTGGGCTGAGGCTAGCACGAAAACAATGCTACCATCGATAGCCTTGCTTGATTCCAATTCAGTGAGCGGTGAAGACGCAACCTTGGAATTGAGCACCGCGTCTTTGTCCAGACTCGCCCCGTGAACTCCGCGAGGGTTCAGCAAGCCGTTCTTCTTGTTCTTGACGGCAACCTGCGCGCAGTACTCTCTCTTTGTTCCAGTGTCTTTCAAGTAGCGAGTCATTTCCAGGCCAGCCACAAATCTCGGGTCCGCGTTAACATGATGATCGTAGATTGGGTCTAGGGCGAAGCTTGAGATCTCGTCCGGGTTCAGAACATCTGAGATCTTGCTGTGAGACTCAACAACCGCAACGTCTGCTATCCCGGACATGATGTGCATGTAAGCCGTTGCAAGACCGATAATTCCGTCGGACGATATGGTGCACAATGGCTTGAGGACAGCCCCGAGCTGGTCGGGCATGTACTCGTCAGTTATGCTGATTCCCTCCCAGAAGTCCTCGGTGCAACAGATGAAGCTCTGAACTTCCTTTCGCGGATCTACGCCAGCGTCCTCATAGGATCGGCTTGCGGCCTCGAACATTAACTCCCGGGTTGAGAGACCAGGAGTCATCGAGTCAAAGCCCGAATATCCGACTCCGACAATTCCCACTTTCAAAGGCAAGAATCGATCGGAAGCGACGGCACGAACGCGTTTACTATAAGACTTCCGGGAAAAAAACTCACTGCGGTGGCGGAGGTGGGGCTGATGATGAAGCAGGCAGTTGCTGTGGGGCCGAGGGTTGCGGAGACCTAGCTCTGGGCGTTCCACAGGTCGTGCAGAAGAATTCTGCTGGACTGAGAGGTTTTCCACAAACTCCGCAATAGGCTGCAGGGGTTGCAGTTGGGTAGGGTAGAGTAGTTGGCAGGGCGGCTCGGCGAGCGTGTTCTCTCTTCAAGGCCACGAGTACGACTCCGATAGCGACGGCGATCGGAGGCATGATTATTGTGAGAAGTTCTGCGATGCTGAAGACGGGGATCGAGATGTTGACTGGTCCTAGAACACTGGTACTAACGACGGATCGTACTCCGTAGGGGACTGTTACGCGCAAGTTGTAGCTGCTTGGGGGTAATTGTGCAAGAGTCGCGTTTCCTTCAGGACCAGTTTTTACCGTCTGATTCGTCGAGTCAGGGAGGAAGGTGAGAACGGTAGCGCCGCTAACGGGCAGAGAGTAGAATCGACCGACTACCCGGACGGGAATTGAGAAGACATTTCCCTGAATTGTCTGGCTCGATGCCGAGCCGGAGACCAAGGAACTATTTACGACATTCACGCCGTGCCAGTACTCGTAGTTGATTTCGTAGGAGCTGGATTGAGGAATGTTCTGAGATCGGTAACTGGTAAGGTATAGGAAGTTGCCGTTGCCGGGAGCTTGCATCGAAATCCAATCGGGTGTGAAGGGATTTCTACTGTGGTCGATGAAGTTGAGAGTGACTTGCGTAGGGAACAGAATCGACGTTGGCCAAAGAGGTGTGGAAGAGGCCGGTTGGTGAATGTTGCTTCCCGCGAGGAAATCATCATCGTGCCCTTCAACCTCCTGTATTCCATACGCGATCGGTAGACTCGTCTGACTGCCGTAGCCTGTACAGCAGTAGCTGCTAGCAGACGGCATTTGGTTCCATGCTCCACCTTGGCGGATCTCGATGTCCTTGAACTCCGCGGGTCCGATGATGTCCTTGTTATCGATGGCTTGAGCGACCTCAGCGACCCCGGCCGGTGCATGGCTGCCGGAGCTAGTTGCCCCGGCTCCGAGGTAGTTTGGATCTGTTGATGGCGGTGAGCTTCCAAGTAGGTTGTCGTCCATGTAGAATGACCAGATGCCGTTCCCATTGTGAACCATTGAGTATGTGTGCCATGACCCAATGGGGCCAGCTGATCCTTCGGGGCCGATTATGGGTGGACAGTCACAGTTCGGGGTGTTGAAGGTTTCGAAGAACCAGGCGCAACAATAGGCTTGGCCGGTTGTACTTAGACCGTTGAGATATCCTACTTGGACAAAACCGCCTGTTGACAGGGAGGTGCCAATCCAATAAGAGTGGGCATCGTTCCGGACTTGATCGTAGACGGTTCGGATTGTGACATTGCTGCCGTCGGAGTTGTGGCTGCTCGCGTCACCAATGGCGCCGATTTGATACCAATAATATCCGTTGGGGGCGAACGTGGTTTCCAGAGGACCTTGCCTGACTAGCTGAGGGACAGCAGCAGAGGTAGAAACCGCATCGGAAGAGTTGTAGTTGAGAAGAGCGTTCGATTGAAGGCCTAGCGCGATCCCAAGAGCGACTATTATGATCCGCAGATTTCTCGTCTTCAGAGTCTATCCGCCTTTAACCATTTGGAGTAAGGTATGTTTCGGATTTTAGGAGTATGAAACCTTCCTATCGCTCTCAATCGTTGGCTGTTTCTCGGCTAAGGTATAAACCGAAGCTTCCAAAAAAGGAATCTCCTAGGGGAGAATCGCTTGGGTTTCTTCGGGAACGAGCAGAAAGAACTCATCCAGATGATGTACGGGTCCGGCTCCGAAGACTATCTTCTCCTTCTAGACTCTCTCGGGGATTTTATCGAGAAAGAGATCGAGCCTACTGCGCGAGAGATCGACGTGAACGCTCGGTTTCCACGCGAGAACATTACCAGAATGTTCGAACAAGGCTTCACAAGCATGGGTTTTCCCAAAGAGTACGGAGGGCTTGAGCTTCCTTGGCCGGTTTACGTTGCCGCGATGGAGATGGTCGGCAAGGCTTGCGCCAGCACTGCTCTCTCTCTAGCGATTCATGGAACTTGTTGCGAAGGGGTACGCCAGTTCAGTAGTCCGGAGCAAAAGAATCAGTTTCTTCCCGGAATGATCAGCGGGAAAACTTTCGCCGCTTTTTCTCTAACGGAGCCCGGTGCGGGGTCGGACGCGCGAAATATGCAGACGCAGGCTCGATTGGAGGGCAACGAGTGGGTGATTAACGGAACGAAGATGTTCACTACAAACGGTGGTTACTGCGACCTGTATTTTCTCTTCGCCAAGACCGCCAAGGGTCCGTCGGCATTTCTGGTCGATTCGAAGAGGGCAAAGTCGAGCAAGGATATTGAGAAGCTTGGTGTGAGAGGGTCAGTGACCTCTGAGGTGGTGTTCGAAAACGCAAAGGTTCCGAAAGAAAACTTGGTAGGAACAGAGGGAGAAGGGTTCGAGTATGCTAAGAGGATGCTGTGGGGTGGACGTGTGACGATCGGAGCGCTCTCAACTGGAATTGCTCAAGCCGCCTTCGAGAAGGCGGTGAAGTATAGCAAGGAGCGGACTGCCTTTGGAAAGACGATTTCCGAGTTTGAAATGACCCAGGCCAAGCTGGCGGACATGTTGACAATGATCAACTCGGCACGCATGATGGTTTACCGGGCGGCGCACCTGAAGAGTCAGGGGAAGCCGTTCGAGTCAGAAGCTGCTCAAGGCAAGCTCTTGGCCACCGAGGGTGCGCTGAAGGTGTGTGATGAAGCCATTCAGATCTACGGCGGCTACGGGTATGCTGACGAGTTTGATGTCCACCGGCATTGGCGAGACGCGAGGCTAATGACTGTCGGCGAGGGGACTTCGGAGATCATGAGGCTAATCATCTCGAAGAATATTCTCCATCCATCGTAAAGTCAGAGCTTCTTCTCGTAGAGGCTAGCTTTCCAGCCCGGTTCCAGCATATCTCTAACATGGACGAATCCGATTTTCTCGTAATATTCACGAATTGTCTTGTTGCTGGCGAGACAATCCAGTCGCAGGTATCTCTTTCCCTCGGCTCGTGTCTTGGTCTCAGCCCATTCAAGCATTCGAAGTCCTAAATGTTGACCGCTATAGGCGCGTTTGATGGCTAGCTTGTGAATGTATCCCGCCTCAAGTGGAAGATCGCCCCAGAACTTCCTATCGCTCCACTGGAGGGTGATTGTCCCTACGATCCCTTCTCCCCCTTTCACGACGTATACTTCGCCGCGGACAATATTGTCCTTGATGGTTTGGCGGAAAGCCGGGTTGGGCCGCCACTGGCTTTCAAGGCCCTTCGATGACAACCATCGAGAAGCTTCGTCTAGAATTTCCAGAACCGAATCAAGATCGCCTTGTTGCGCTCGGGTGATTCTGACATCCGATCCAACGTCGACCAAATGGCTGGCCCTATCTTCAACCGTTAACCTCGTAAGATTTGGACGTTACCAGCACTTAGACAGGCACGTGGAGCGTATTCCTGATGGCCCTGTGTGTCGAGAGTCGGACTAGTGTTACCTGATTCCTATCGTCAGGGTTAGACTCTGGCTATCACTGACCTTACCAACGGGCCTAGCGACTCAACAATGAAAGCGAAGCACAAAGCCAAGGCGAAGACAAGGTCGAAACCTAAGACCAGAGCGAAATCCAAGACGCGTCGAACAACCCGGGCAAGGCCGGCCACGAGGCCGACCCCGGTTCCAACTCCAACCCTCAGTCGCGATTTCAAGACATGTGAAGAGGTAGAAGTTGGAGATATCGGCGGCTTCGGAATCACTAGCGAGGAACGGATGGAGCGAGAGACGCGATGCTCTCAGCGTGCAACACAATTCTGCACGAGCTGCGATAGAAACCTATGCAATACCCATTACGAACTTCTTCACAAAGACCACGACAATACTGTACACCACGATTCAGGGCCGAGCCCAGTTCAAATGTAGACCTATGGTGGGACATCCGGTCCCATCTTCTCCTTTTTTCGGGATGATTTGGATCTTCATGTTTCAAGCTAGATCATGGAAACAAAGCGTGGATTATGCCCTAGTCCTCATAGTTCAAGGCCGTACTCGCTTGAATAACGGTGTTTCCACGGTTGTCTCCCGCGTCCTCTTGAATCGGTCGAAATAGAGTTTCGATTGGGAAAGGGGGTTCGTTTCAGCCGAATTATGAATAGATCCTGAGGTGCCGATTGTCTCAGACGCCTTTTCGGGAACGGAAGCTTATTACTCGGTGCGTTCAACCGGCCTCCAGCTATTACCTACATTCCCGAACAAGAGTTGGAACCCAGCTAATGAGAACACTTATCGTTGGAGCGGGACGAATTGGAATGCACCTGATCGGCTACTTATCTTCGAGCGATGAGAACCAGCTTACGGTCATCGAGAAGAAGGGAGAACGATGCAAGGATGTCGCCGACAAATACGACGCTATCATTCTAAACGAAGATGGGTCGAAGCTAGACATTCTGAAAAAAGCTGATGCCTCTCAAGCCGACTTGTTGCTCGCGGCTACAGATGATGATCGAGCGAACCTTGCCGCTACGAGAGCTGCAAAGAAAGAGTTCGGCATCCCGCGGGTCATTGCGGTTGCAAACAGCCCCAAGAACAAGGAGCGTCTTATGCAAGCAGGAGCCGACGTGGTAATCTGTCCTGTTGACCTAGCCCTCCGCGACTTTGAGAACGTCCTCTCGAAAGACCATTCTATCACGCTCATGTACCGGTCTGCCGAGAATCTACGGGTGGCCGAGGCCATTATCCCACTGAACGCCTCGCTCATAGGCAAGAAAATTCATGAGATACAATTGCCAGAGAAATGCAGGGTTGGCCTCGTTTGCCGGGAGAACGGTTTCGTCTTCCCCGAACCAGAGCTTGAGTTGAAATCAGGTGACAAGGTATTGCTCCTTGGCGACGCGCCATCGGTGGCACGAACCGTGGAACTCTTAAGATCGAGTGAATCAGCCTAGGCTCGATCATAAGAAAGGTCTTGCCCAATTACTATGGCTATTCCAACAATCTACGACCTCTTGACGAGCGACTTCGCGATCGGCCTCCTCCGAGTCGTCGTAACCCTCCTCATCACCCTCTTGGTCGTCCGTTTTTACCGGATCATCATCCAGAGAGCAGCAGGATCCGTCCCTTCCGGGCTAGTAGCCAGTCTTCAGCAGATCGGGTCTTGGGCCATCTGGATTCTCGGAATAATCATCGTCCTCAGCCAACTCGCCGTAGCGATCAATGTGCTACTCCTCATATTGTTCCTTGGAGGGATTGCGATAATCGTTGCTTACAGGAATATTCTCACAGACATGGCCGCGTCCCAGTTCATCTCAACCTACCAATCGTTCAAAGTGGGAGAGTGGATAGAAATCCAGGACTACTATGGCAGGGTCCTTGAGAGAAACCTGATCCAGACGAAGATTCTGACCACGGACAACGAGATCGTTATAGTCCCCAATTCAACCTTGTTGAAGAGGTCCGTCGTGAACAGAAGCCGATCCGGCGGCTTGCGGGTCCAGATTCCAGTGACCGTCGACAGCAAGTTTGACCTGAAAGATGTGGAGAAGAACCTGCTGGAAATTGGCCAAGGGATGAAAACCGACCTCGTCCCCGACGCTCCTCCCCAAGTAAGGGTTACGCAGTTGACTTCCCAGCAAGCCCACCTCGTCCTAATGCTCCGGATAAGCAACCCGGCCAAGCGCGACCAGCTCATATCAGATGTTCAAGAGAAATTCTACGAACTCCTCCCTGAACTCAACGCTCGAAAGTAGCCAGTGAACGTTAAGCCATATTAGCGCGGGGTTTCGGGAACCGGCTTCTACAGTTCGCGGAATCGTAGAGGAAACCCTTTCCTTGACACAGCCTGAGAAGCCAGCTCGACGGAGGGGACTGAAGAGAACTATTGGAATCGGCGGATTGTTCTCGATCGGATATGCCGATGTGGGGGCTGGAATATACCTCGCGCTAAGCCTGGTCGCCCTGCATGCAGGCTATGCAACGCCAATAGCGATTGGAATAGCCGCTATCGCGTATTTTCTAACTGGACTCACGTATGCGGAACTGTCTTCAACCTATCCTACCGCGGGCGGGTCCGCGGCTTTCGGACAGGCAGCATTCGGAGACACCGTAAGCTTTCTCGCGGGGTGGATGCTCTGCCTTGACTACGTCGTCACTGCAGCAATCTTCTCCATCCCAGCCATCGGCTACCTATCCTATTTCACGCCGCTCCTCAAAGAGCCTATCTGGCTGGGTACAGGAGCGATCGTTCTCCTAGTTAGTCTCCTTCTCCTCAACGTAGTCGGAATCAAAGAGTCCGCGAATTTCACCCTTGGGCTTAGTATTCTTAGCCTCCTCAGCGAGATCGCACTGATTATCCTCGGACTCGCGCTCATAATACCCAACGGCAGCCTCTTCCATTGGCCGCAGACGTTCAACCTCGGCACTACTCCCACTTGGTCCCAGCTCATTCAGGGGATAACCCTGGCTATGGTCTCCTATCTTGGAATAGAAGCGTTGGCCCAGGCAGCAGAGGAAACGAAGATTGCGGGAAAGACGATTCCTCGGGCAACGATGTTGACCCTACTAATTGTAATTGCACTCTATCTCGCAATTTCCTTGGTTGCGGTCAATGTGGTTCCGCCGACCATTTTGTCGAGCAAATGGAAGAATGATCCTCTTTCAGGAGTTGCAAGTAATCTTCCTGGAACGGGGGCACTCATCACGGGTTGGATCGCGTTATTGGGAAGCGCCATAAGCATCATTGGAGCGAACGCTGGGATCATCGGGTCTTCGAGAACTCTCTTCGCGCTGTCTCGATACAGGTTACTTCCGAGACGATTCGGTCAGATACATCCAAAGTTCAGAACGCCTCACATTGCCGTACTGACGTTCGGCTTCGGAAGCATACTCTTGGTCTTGTTCAGCACGTTTGTCTATCTAACAGGAGGCGAGGACCCTCTCGTCTTACTTGGAAGCCTCTACAATGTAGGAGCCCTGGTCGCATACGTCTCCGCGCACGCGAGTCTCATCGTCACCCGCAACAATGACAAGCCAAGGTTCAGACCCTTCCGGGTCCCGCTAACTCTTCGTTTCAAGAGGGGATCGGGGATGCTGGAACTTCCTATTTTGCCGCTGCTCGGATTGCTGGCCACTAGTGCGATATGGATTGCGGTGATCGTGACGCACGAGCTTGGAAGGGAACTAGGAATTGTTTGGGTCATAATGGGAATGGGACTGTTCGTCTACTTCAGGCGCAAGAATCATTTGCCTCTCCGTGGACGTGCGCCTCCCGAACCGCGGGAAACCTTAGGTCCTGAAAAAGGAGAAGGGCCTATTCTGTCTGCTTGAGCTTCTTCTCTATGAAGTCTACTTGTTTTGTTAGGAATTTCTTGTAGGTTCTGAGAAGTCTTGCCTTCTGGGGCTTAGTCTGCTTGTCAATCGTAGTCATGGTTCTGCGGAAGGTCTCCACAGTCTCATCTAGTCCGGCTGACACCTTCGGACCCGTGTCTTGTACAAACTTCTCTGTAGAAGTTTTCAGTGTCTTGCTTGCGGCAACTAGATCCTTGCTCAATAGCTGAAGGTCTTTTCGCATCGCCTCGAGAGCTTCCCTGGCCTCGCGACGAACCTCATCTCGCACATTCTTCTTTTCTGACATCTCTGACCTTAGAGAAGCATCCTTTGAAGATAAAGCTTCGAATTTGAACAACTTCGTCTGAACTCATATTATACCCGTTGATAGACCGGGAATGGTATGAGAGGGGTCCGGGACAAGGTCTACTCAGCATGGAAAGCGGGCAAGCCTCCTAGCCCGGCCATCGGGACGCTGGGGATTAGAGTTAGCAGTATAGGAGAGAGCAGAGCGGTTCTCGAAATGGACGTGGACGAGAATCTGCACAACTTGTCCGGGACGATGCATGGCGGAGTTATGGTGGATATTGCGGATGCTGCGATGGGGATTGCGGTGGCGTCCACGTTGAAGGAGAATGAGGATATGACCACTATCGAGTTGAAGATAAGTTTCATGCGTCCTCACATCAAAGGGCGGTTGGTTGCCGAGGGGACGATTGCAAAGAGGGGCCGACGTATCGCTTTCACCGAGGCGGTTCTCACGAACATGAAGAAGGAGATTGTAGCGAAGTGCAGTGGGACGTGGCTGATAATGTCCGCTTAGCTTGGTCTATGTCATGTCGTCAAAACGTCCCGTTGAGCTCGGTAGAGACGTGAGGCTCTTCCTTCTCTTCCTCTCAGAAATCAACCTTGTCATGGGCGGGCTGTTCTTTGTCTATCCGAGCTTGGTGGTAAGTCTGTGGCCTTGGTCTGTGAAGGCTCTGGCCGTACGGTTCATTGGGGCAATCTTTCTCGCGATCGCGTTTGGCTGCTGGTCCGCTCTCAGGGCTAAGATCTGGCA